>JGI24021J15306_10000855_pt1 | contig 26846 bp, 19 predicted proteins | sample Ectturendosymbi1_FD_15306 | JGI IMG/M metagenome (IMG submission 15306) | reverse complement strand
TTACAGTCCTGTATGGAGCGGGTTAGCCCGCACAAGTTGCGGGTACCCGCATTTGCAGGGCGGGTGTGTGGAAATATAAAATTTTATTTACTGTAGCACTTTCTTCAAAGCCTCAAAGAGATCTACTCTGGAAAGGGTGCCCTTCATAGGAATTAACTTAATAAATTGCTCTTAACATGAAACCTGTTAAGTTACGCTGCGCAAGAACATTGCAAGCTGAGCGGTATCACATACACTTGTACTCTCATTAACTGCGATATAGAAATATTTCAATCCGCTACAGACGTCCGTCAAACTACTTTATATGTCTGCTCCCGGTTCTGTGTGTCGTGCGATCGTCCTCATTTATTCAACCGGTGAATCCGATTGCGGTTTGTTGACAGGGCGATCGCGGGTTTGGGCTTGGGTGCGTGCTTCCAGTATAATATTTCCAACAGGTTCTCACTTTTACGCTGCAATTCATTTTGTTATTCGTTCGTGGGTCGGTCAAAACAACTGGGCGGACCACGTCCGATCTTTGGGCCGTTGGTTGCTGACCCCTGAACGTCGCTGACTTAAAGCAAATCATCCATCCGAGTCTCGCGGAATTCGATGCGATTGAAAAGAGCATAAAAATAGAAGTGTTTCATGTAGAGTCAACACTCTTCACTAGTGCAGTGGTTTCCAAGCTTTTTTGTATCGCGACCCGTTATAGCAGCCCAGTATAACCTAAAGACCCTGTCCGTGCCTTTCGTCGTCCAATGGCATTAGATGTTAGGACTGGTTTCTGGTGTTGCGATCGGAAAGCCCGAGCGGCAAGTGCGCTAAGCTTCACAGTGTGGCAGCAAGCAACAATAGAGATCACGCGCCACGATCACTCTGTTATTGCTTGTTCGTGCCACATATATATGGGTGTTATTCTTCGCGCACATCCCGTTTGTGGTGAATCACTTATTCAACGCAATGCCAACCGAGAGGTTGCAACACGAGTAGACATTACTCAAGAGCCTGTCCATCCCTATTTAAGACCCCTCCGAAAAAGATTGCGAACCCAGGTTGAAAACCACTTATTCTAGTGTAATACCTCCTAGATATTGGGCATGCATGCAAGTTGTTTAAAATATGACATGCGAGTGGTGTTGCATTAGCTCTGGACCTCATCAAGTTCGATACTGCCGCTTGTTTACTCCCTTACAATGTGAGAAATTTTGCGCTTGCATTTACTGTGTATTTTCTTTTGGAGAGTCTCTTATCTCCGAATCAGACAAACCACCGTTCAAAATTCGTAAAATCCAAAGCAAATGTCTGAAATTTAAATTGAATGCTCTGATTTTTTCCTCAATTACATCTTTGGCTTCAGAGATTGTGAAAACAGACTTAGTTCGGTGAATGATTCACGCTTTTGAATCCGCCTTTAGTGAAGGTCCATCTAGCCAGAGAAGGCTCTGCAATGCACCTTAACTTTTCGAGTTACAAAATTCGTGTTTGTATAATTGCATGTTACCAACCTAACTTGAAATGCAAAAAGCTGATTTCCAAGGAGGTAAAGCTGTTAATAATACAGTAGTTTGATTGAATACCTGTGAAGAACAGTTGGGCGTTATGTACATTATCGTATTATGAGTGTAATGAGACAATCAGAATTATGAACGTTATTATCACGGACTATTGAGGTCATTCATTCAGACATATTATGCTTATTTTCAGGCTAGTTACGCGCAATTAAAATGAACAATTGGTATCGCAGGAATGTGTTGATGATAAACTTAACTAACTTGTATCGCTACTTTTGGGGCACTTGAAGCACCGAATTTTATGTGTTAATCTACCGCAAATTGCTTGAAATATCGTTATTTTGAATAGAATTCGCATTCGTCGGCTATTCCGTCCATACTTCCTTGTGCAAAACACAACGATGCTTAAAAAGACACTAAAAGCTATGTGGAACACATTGCCAGAGATAGCGTCAGTTCTTACGCTTCTGTTCCTGCACCTGTATTTCTTCAGCATGCTGGGGATGCTGTTGTTTCCTAAAGTAAGCTTGCAGATATGTTATGGTTAATTTCTGACAACAACTTACCATCTATATATTTTCTATCTATTCAATGGTCACGGATAATATTGTTTAACGATAGGTATTAATTCATTTTATTTTTTTATTTCTTTTCATGTTTATTAAAATGCAGAGCGATAATGGCACAACCGGAGATAGCGTATTCAACAGCACGGAATGGAAGGAATATTTCAGTTCATTTGGTACTGCACTGATGTCTTTGGTGGTGTTGCTAACTACAGCAAACAATCCTGATATCATGATGCCATCCTACTCTGAAAATAGGTGCGCAATTAAAATTCGTTTTAATAGAATCATTGGCTGTTTGTGTAACATAAATAACTTTTAGAAAGTGGTTTATTCATGTTAAGTTGCGTGTTTGTTTAGATTGTACGCTGTCTATTTCATCGTTTTTTCCTTGATTGGAACATTTCTTATCTTCAACTTGTTGACTGCAATTATCTACAATCAATTTCGGGGATACTTTAAAGGTTCAATGCAGGTAGGATTTATTTGTCATGTTTTTTGAATTTTGATATGCAGCAAAGAAGGACCAGCGGCAACAACCCTTGCTTTTGCAGACGAGTTATTTTCGCCGCTGCGTTGCATTGTCTGCAGCATTTCGTTGTCTTTGCAAAACCAACGCCATGACAAACGAAGGAGCACAGACACCATGGTTGGTAACCTGGCTGCTTATGTCGAAACATGCTTACGTTACTTGATACGAGATTGCTTTCTTACAATTTATTATGCAGTGTATCTATTGCTGTGGTTGGAAAAGTCGTCGACGAGGCATCTATGACTGCTTTTCAACATCGACTTGTCAGCCAAGCTTTGAACAGACTTTCTCGAGAGGGAATTCAATATCTCGATCAAAAGAAATTTTGCGGCTTGTTTCAAAACGTAGATATGTCTCTGCCTCTTCCGTGGAGTGCTCGTCACAGTGGTTAGTGGCTCTGCTCTGCATGCTGTGCACAATTTGTTGTGATTTGTCACCCTTGCACCGAGCGTTGTTGATGTTAACTGTATGTGCAAGTCGATGGAACGGAGTAAATAATCGTGGTATGTGAATACAATGCGTTTCTGGACACTTTGCAAAAAACACCTTCAAATGATATCACAAATTAGAAAAAGCTTTCCGTAACTTAATTAATTGTGACAAACAAAACAAAATCAAACTCTTGGGTTGCCGAGTTTTTTACCTCATTTGCCAGTGTGCGGAGACCGCTGCGCTCAAGACAATGCACGTCTAACTCGCTTGTATCCTGTATAATCGTGCTCGACCGTGTTCAAGCGTACTGTAACATACCAAATGCCTTTTCTGTTAAAGTGAATGCAATTTCTGTGTATCTGAATATAAATGCATGACACATAAACCATAACTTTTTGAGTATAGTTGCTTCGCATACTATTCAAATTGAGATCATTTGAAAAAAGGGGCCAAGTTGATAGATTGCATATTGATACAAATTTTTGGAACACCCTGTGCACACAAAAATATTCCACGAGAGTTTTTTCCAGTTTTTCTTGATAAGACATTGCAATGACATGGATGTTGAAAAGGCAGTCGTAAACATACGATGCTGTCTCCTGTTAGGGGAAATTCTGCTTTTCATAAGGTTTTGAAAAAATGACCCGCTTGCGATAGTTCTCCCTTAAAAATGATGCAGTCAACCTCTACCCAAATCCATTTTAATTTAATCAGTTAGAACTGTAATAAATCATGATTTTTCCAACTCTGATTTGGGATCAAACTTTTAACCGGACAGCTGACATTTTTCGTGAAATCTGTTTCCAAGCTGCATTGACGCGATATAGCGCCAACAAGGTGTCTGGTGGAACGAGCATCTAGATGAGATGGTCATCGTTTCATTACAACTGCATAAAGGTTTGTGATAGAACTCGAAATCTCGCATTCAAATAGACTCTCTATGTTAGGAGCCTCTATTGGGCCCTCAATGTCTTCGTTATATGAACAAAAATTGACAGTTCTCTTACAGATTACGCCCATATGATGAAGTCGAAATGATTATAACATTTTCAACACATTCTTTTGCAGTCCCTGTGTGGAACTCGCCATGTTTACAACTTATTCAGCGGTTTGTGCTGCATAAATGTTTCAATTTCATTGGCAACGTGATGGTGGTGGCCAACGCCATTTTGATGACTGTAGAAATAGCCATTCATTACGAAGAAGCATTTCGAACTGCTTTTAGCCGTCTAAACATAATGAACTATGTCTTTGTAGGTAAGACATTTTGCATTGAATGTTTATTTTGTTGATTCCTTCCGGATTGTTTGCTATTTTACTTTAAGGCTGTACTTTAGATCAGGGTTTCCCCTAACTGGGGCCCTCGAACCCCCCGCGACGACTGCACTGGAAGTCCGTGAAGTGACAAAAAATAAGAAGTCGAGCATATGCATTGTGCAGTAAGTCCACTGTCACAAAAAATTACGCAGATATTCGTGACTGAAATGATTTCATAAGCTTTTGCGATCATACATCGAAGAATTAGCCGAATTGTCTTCTGATCGAAGTTACTGATTCACTGGCCAACAAAAAATCGTTTCGAGTGCCAAAGATATTTTTGTGGTTTCTGGGCGATTTAGGGCTGCTGAGTCTAGAAATGACATCCGCTTCTTTGAATTGGCTCTAGTTTTTGAGATCGATGTTGAAAATACCCTAAACCCGTTAAAACTTCCTTGGCAGCAATCTGTGTGTTGACCATGACCATGACCAATGAGTTTTAGACAGTTCTTTCATCTTTCTGGTTAAGTTTCGAGAACCAATATTCATTGCTCTTACAAGAGGCAGCTAAAACTTTATTGCCGTTTACCACAAACATTGTGTGTGAGACAGCAATGACAGCTCATACAAATATGAAGGCAAATGCATCTCCAGAATTCACCGTGGACTTTGCCTTCGAGTTTGCCTGTCAGAAATAACTTCGAGAATCGATAAATTGTGTAGTAAGAAGCAACCCCGTCAGTTCCATTAATGTCACTTTTATACAATAAAACGTTATTCAGTATCATGTATTTTTCGTTTTGCATTGTCCTTCCGTGTTGATTGGGGGGAAATTGATGCGACATTAAGGTGGGGGTTCGTGGCCCAAAAAGCTTGGGAAACCCTGGTTTAGATGACATACAGCACTTTGCGCCATACTGCGGTTTACCATTTTATTTCAGTAAATTTTATCGATTCTTTCATGCAGGCTACTACTTCGTTGAACAAGTTTTGAAGATACTGTCAATGGGAAAAACGTATTTTGTGAAGTGGCACTGTTTGTATGACGGCGTCATTTCCTTTGCTCTTATTACCCTAGAAATAGTACAGCTCATTCAGTATGGAAACAGGTTGGTCGCTTTGCTAATCTTTCACAGTTGTGTAGTATACTAAGTATACTAAATGCTGTCCAGGTGGATGAAACGTCGAAGTATACCGTTTTTGCTTCAGCCAGCGCTTTCTGTAGTTTGTTCTTTCTCGGCAAATGGCCAGGAACAATGATTTGACTAATAATGATCATTTTCGCAAAAAGTTGCAGGAAATCTAGATAGATCTACTGGATGTGAATTGTCTTCTAAAATCAGTCGTAAATGTTGACCTGAACCATAATTAACTTTATGATTACTGAAATTCAGATGTTCAAGCTTTGATTCATGTTGGCGTGCTGAAAAGCTTTCCCTGCGCATCCAATCTTTATCGTTTCACCAGAATAATGTTTTTTTCCATTAACATAGTCCGTCCAAATGCCACGTAAAATGCATGCCAGTTGTTCAGGTTATTTTTCTTGACACAATACGATAATGCTATGAATTTTTGGTTCCGGATTTTAAAATGCATTTGCTTATGACTTACGATCACAAAGAGCTACAACCGTGCTAACATTTCTAATTGAGAATTTCAGAAGTTCACCGGTTTCTCTCCAAAAAGTTTTCCCAGCCTTTGCTTTGTTCTGAAAGAAACGGGTTTTTATTACCTCGAACACTTTTTATTACCTCGAAGTCAAAACGCGGTCGGAAACTCGAGAGTATTTTCACTGAGAATTGACCCCACAAGTGATTTTTTTGTTTCTTTGCGGGCGGGATTTATAGAGATGTTCACATTTTGTCTTTCCGCAACATATGACCTTCGTAACAACGAACAAATTTGGCTATTTGTGACTTCACATTTAAACATTACATTAGGCGTTCCAACCCAATCTTGATTTTGACATTGCGTACAAATTTGGTTACGAATTTGGTATTTGGTTTGGTTACATTTTCAGAGTAAAACTCCTTCAACAAAGTAACGAATAAGAATTTGTCTTCCCTTTATATGTCATAGAACCGCAATATGAACTTTTGTCATACAGGAACTACATCTTGTGTACTGAAGTAGTTTAGCACTGTATTGCGCATTGTTGCTGCAAGGCCAAATACAAAGGACAAATTAGTTTACTGTTAAACCCGTAAGTCATTAGCGTTTGTTCTTTTGGAAATTAAAGTGAAAAAGTTTACCCTAGCAGCTATAGCTCATATACTTAAAGGATGTTGCTAATGGTGTGCTAAGCAGTGCAATTAATGTTTTATATCGGTGCACTAATCCATAACTGTCGTGACGCATTTCCATCATTAGGTGTCACGAATATTTACAACATATGCGGAACCTGCAGTTAAGTTTTTGTGGCCAAGTTGAACCAAACCAATTTCTTCTGGCGGATTGAAATTGCCTGCATCCCATTTTGCTTCCATTTATCATATAAACGCATTGCGCATATTGAACCTTAAACTCAGAGCAACATACTTTCACTTATTTCTATTAACCAACTGTTCTCTTTACACTCCAAGTAGCTTCGCCCAGGGAGGTCTGCAGCTCAAATGGCCCCTGGTCCTTCGCACCCTCCCACTCGCCCTATACATTTTATGAACTTGAAACATATCACAGCACTAGCACTATGCTGCGGTGCTAAACATTATAACAATTGTGTTGGCGCCATCCATGCGTGTACTCTTTACCAGTGCCACATATCTAGTGTTTCAGCAAAGTAATCGTGTTAGCGCCATTAAGCATATGCTTTTCTGTTACCGCCTCATATCTGTGTCCGTGTTCTTTCATTTATCTGTGTGTTCCTTGTTAGTGCCATGTGTGCATTTAAAGTACTACTTAGTTGCGTGTGGATGTGAAGACATTATACAATACCGAAACTGAAAATGTGTTTTACTAAATCATTATCGTTCATGTTAACAATTTACTAAACAATACTTGAACAACTTTGTCAGCTATTTCTCGCACTGATCACGTCGTGGTGAGTACGTCTGAATGACACAAACGTAGCGTCGCCGCGAACGCATTGGACTGGGAGCGATGAGGCTGGTTCGTAAAGTCGTTAGGCGTGCGAAGTCAAATTCAGCTTTGTCGTTATAACGAGAAGTTGGAGAAGTTACATCAGGCAGTTACCTTTCAACCGTTCGCCAAAAACAACGCTGAATTAACATTTTAAAGAATTTTTGCTACGAGCTGCGCTCGCGATGAGCCTGAAATTAGAGGGAACTATTCTCCACCTATTTTTGATATGTCAACAGTTCACAAATCAAACACGTGAAAAATTTGCCGTTTGCGAACTTTGCGAATAGTATTCTGAGTTACGTGCAGAAAATATCCAAAATTATTATCGCTATTATCATTTAGATCTGGCTGCAGACGTTTTGATCTAAACCGAATTGACTTCTTTTTTCTCCGGTTAGTTCAGGCTTTATCACATCCCGAAAAATGTATGATTGTCATGTTCTTGAACTAATTTGAATATGCAAATCAATTAGCATTTAAAACTTGGTATGTCACTGCGTTGTCCTAAGATACGATTTTTGGCGTGAAAAAAAATCGTGGTTGGGCGCTGCAACGTGAAAGTTGGAAATATATACATACACTTTCTGCCATGCAGAAGCATTCGCTTGAATTGCTGAAACCCGCCTGAGTTTAATAGCGTTTTCTGTGTTTGTCGAACAGCACAATTTCGTTTTGTGTCACCTGGTTTTGTCTCTGGTTGCATGCGACTTGTTGTAAACGTTTTGTACACAAAACTCTCGCTATTTGCTCAGTCAACACAGACAGCCACGCGGCTGCCAAGCTTGTCCGCGTCAACTGTTTTGCGTTTGTGCAAGACGTGCCACCAACAAGCAATAGTTTCAACGATGGCGTGACTTGTTTTTCAGTCAAAGCCACGCTACAACTGCCGGCCTGTCGCTTTGGGACTGTGCTCGGATCGTTAACATCCTGGTCCTAGTGCGGCTGCTGCGGATCATACCCAACTTTCGACCTATGGCCCTTGTCACTGGAGCGATGCTTGAGATCATTCGAAGTCTGCGATCGTTCGCCGGCATAATTATTATAATTTATTATGTGTTTGCTATCCTGGGAATGATGCTTTTTGAAGGCGCTATTTCTCCTCCGCCAAATTTACCGTTTGATTGGAAAGGTAAGTCGCGCACAAATTGCGGGTATGTTGTTTATACGTGTCGCTTGTGCTCTGTGTGTTTCAGGTTTATCGTGAAGAAGCTAGAACAGTAAGATGACTTGGTTCAGTTGCGCACTTGTGTGGTTTCGTGTTGAAAGTTGCGTCACTAATAAGCCATCGGGCTCTGAAAGCAGGATCACCTAATTCCGAAACTCAACTACGAAATTGCACCAGTAGTTTCGGACTCGCTGAATAAGAGAGACCTTTTAAAATCGTCGTTTTAGTGGGTGATCAGGATTCAACGTAACTTAAGAAATGATGTCTGGTGAGATGCATCGTGCTGCAGTGTTTCCCTGTATTTTCCCGGCTTGGTCAGTTCGGACTTACGAATTGAACGCTACAGATCGAAATATATAAAATTTTCTGCAAAGAAGGCCAATCGTTTTCCACTCATACTCGATTGAGAGTGTCAGGAAGGGCTGTTCTACTTGTATGATCTACAAGAAAGAATGTACTTGTGCATCACTATCATCTGTCTTGTCCGCACGTCATCGGTTGCTTCCCCTTCATCATTTCGGGGATCGCAATCCTCGCTAAAGCGCAAATAAGCAACAGGAATTTGGACCCAGTTCGATGGTTTCACTTGCTGGAGTTTATTTCTATTTTGTACGGTAACTGTTTTGTCGACATAACTGTGTTAACGGTGGCTTCTCACAGGAATCGCAAACGAAATGATGCTTTTCTGTCGCACTGACAGCACTGGTAAAGTTTCATTGATCTTTGCGACTTCGATGTCAGCACTAGTCGTCGGAAGTTGCTTGCAGTGTCGTTGCTGAAACTTAATCTGAGCCGATCAACCGAACAAGTAATCGATTTTAAAGCCGAACGGTTCGTTTCTTGATCGGACCTGCTCCGTTGAAACAAAGCACCAGTCATTTTTCCCCGTCTGGACTGGCGGGAAAGGCCTGTACCATAATCTGAAGGGATGCTCAGTAGCATTCTCGTACAACCGCGTATCTGTCTTACTCGAAACCGACCGCGTCTGGAAATCACGCACAACTATCACGAACTAATAAAAAAGAAACAAAGAGATTGAACTTAACACCACAGTTTTGCTCTGACATGATTCGGCGCTTCGTCTGCATAGTAGCCATGCACTGTACTGAAACATGTCATACTGCTTTTATTGCCGTTGTACGTCTATTATTTTTGTGCTGAGAAGTTGCATTTGCGTTGAATACCAGCTTCTGCGGTTACGCAACGTTGTTACTGTTAAAATTAAAGACGAACGCCATCTGATTTCTTCCAATTCAGACAACGTTCCAGCCGCAACACTCGCCCCTCCTGCTGCGTACAAATGCGGGACGTATGAACAGTTGGAATACTGGGCAAACAACTTCGATGATTTTGCGGCCTCCCTGGTAAGTTAGTCGAATGGTGGGGGGTAAGTTAATCGAATGGTGGGGTGGTTTAAATGTTTAGTCAAAACGAAACTTAATAAAAAATATAATGATCATAGAGTGTTTTTGGAATGTCGTTTAGAGTGTACTGGTCGCAAACGGATTTTTTAGAAAAACTTTATGATAACCACAACCAGAGAAATGTCTAAATTGCTGCAAGACCATAACTTCTCCGGCAAATCAGTTGCTTGCTGAAATTATAGCGAAACGATGTGTCTTTCAGTCAAACTTTTCTCCATAGATTTTTAAATTAATTTTATTTTGTATTGCTTGATAGGTTGTGCTGTGGGATGTGATGGTGGTTAACAACTGGGGAGTGTTCCTTCAAGCTTTTAAAAAAGAAGTTAATCCGTGGTCGCAACTTTATTTCGTGACCTGGTGGCTGATTTCTGCTGTTGTTTGCGTCAACCTTTTCATTGCTCTAATTCTCGATCACTTCATTGCAAAATGGGACGGGTAAGTGCTGGCATAACTATCTTGCTGTTAGCGGTAGTGTTGCATTCCATCGCGTCCCACTATGGTATGTTTCAAGCTGCAAACCTTGCAACGTAATGTGTAGATAATACATGCTGTAATTTGCCACGTGGTATTTTGTGCAACGATGCGTCCCATCCGTCTGGTCTGAAGACGCCTCTGTGTTCGCTTTCATTTGTTTGATTAGGTACATAGTCTACCGCAAGAGCTCGGAAAATCTATAGCTTAAGCTTGCTTCTAGGCAGCTTTCACTAAGCAGTGACATTGGAAGCTTAATGCAATAAGCAGCGCTAGATCGATGCGTTATGCGAGTAAACTCGACAAAATAGCTTGCTGATTTGTAGAGTTTTCCTGGGCCAAGGTGACTGTCGTGGTTGACTGACTGAAATGCTAGTCTGTGATGTAGAACTCTTCCATCTTCGACCTGCTTCCGTTTTGCGGATGCCACAAGATGGTTGTTAATTTACATCCTTTTTCGAGGAATTATTTTCACAGAATGCAATAGCATCGAAGTGAAGACCAAAATTGTTGATTGCCTTTTTTCCTTACCGCATCCCATCCGTCATTGCGCATGATTAGTTAGGAAAACCAGCGTTTGCATTTATTTTCACGAATAGGCCCCCCCGACAGATGATATAGTGTTGATCGTCTAACTCAGTGGTTCTCAGCCACGATTCTGAGAGCCGCATGTGGCCCCCAAGCACCCTTTATGCGGCCCTCACCAGTCTTTCAATAAAACCTCTGATATATTGTGTAACATACTTCATTCTGCTATAAAACAGAACATGTCTATTGACTGGTGTTAAAATTTTTTTGGTGCGGCTCTCTGACAAAGTCGTATGTCTGGATTTGGCTCTCTTCAGCGAAAAGGTTGAGAACCACTGGTCTAACGTTTTGGATAGATCAAAGTAGCTTGTTTTTATAGTTAACGAATTGGTCTTAAACGAAGCCATAAAGGCCAAGGGTTGGAAGGAAATCAGCTTGCCTGCAGCTTCCTGACACTTAACTTGGGCCCACATTAACAGAACCATAAAATTCGGATAATGCACGTTGCAACTGTATTCGAACAGGTTATACTGTGGCAGCCTTGTGCTGGGGAGACGTAAAGACCTTATGTCTTTCCCTAACGTGCCAACCTTCTCGGTCCCTGTAATGCGCAGAATAGGAGCTGCGCTCGGGTTCTCCGCTACTAAATGAACAACACAACTCCGTGGCCAGGAATGTGGAACGAGGCAAAAGCCAAAAACACGGCCCGGCAATTACTCAAGTTTCGTTCACCAGCGAAGGTGAAAGGTCGCGTGAGGGCAATACGCAAGCAAACATACGCAGTGATTCTGCAAATGTTACATTGCCTTTAGTGCCATGCTTTTCTGAAGAACCTTATATATCAATATTTTACACGAATTTTCTGCATAAATCTGTATTGCTGGCTTAAAACATGCTTTTTCTCCGATGATACTATATCGACACTAGGCAAGTCAAAAACAAAGCGTGTGGCATTTTTTTGTTGGCAATAACGTTGCGGCATTTCTGAAGGGTCTACTTCAAACTTCGTTACAAGCCAACCTAAGCAATAAACTTTCTTGATTGGCGAACAGCTGCGGTGTTAGCTGTTGTGAATGCTGTAGAACTCGCCATATTTGTACCAAGAAACACTCAAGCGTTGGGGCGACTTTCGGTAAAACCTAAACTCAAGTTAATTGCGACGTTCGATACTGCGCAGGAATCTCACCGAGGAACAGCATTCCGTGCACGGCACTATTCAGTCGCTGTTCCAACAAGATTTGAAAGAACCATCGCAGCAGACTGTGGATGAGGAATTAGCAAAGCACCCAACTTTGCCATGTGACGTTTCCGTGTCTTAGCCGTAGGCATGGTTTCATTACAAAAGCACTGTGATATGATGCTGCGGCCAAGCTATGGTTCAACCCTTTTCTAGGCTTTTTTGCTGAGACAACGATAGTGTTACGCGCCGTCTATCTCCATTAGGTTAACTGATTCCCAAAAAAACTCCAATTTTGACCGAGCATTGAAAGCATTGTACAAATAAGGAATGAATACCATTTTTGTGTTTTTTGGTTAAAATGTCATGCTGAAAGCGGCAAAGTTGCTGGCTGTCATTAAAACTGCAGTTTTCCGTTTCAGCGCAATCGAGGCTTCTTAGAATCATTGTCGCAACTTATAATTGCTAAACTTCGTACGAATCGCAGTTACCTGCCTTTGGTCGTTGGTTCCTGTAGTTCATCATGTGTTACGATGTCATCTTTAATTACTTGTTTTCAGCGGCGCCGAATCGGTCGTCGCTTTCCACGCGCGGTCAAATCCTGTTACTGAGCAGTATTAAGCACAAAAAATGTCAACGCCTCCATACCTTATAGTAAAGCTCGAGATTTGCGTTACTGGTCGGTGCTTTGAATTTTCGCTTGCCTCGAGTTTTGTAGTGCTTTTTCACTTTCATTGGGCAGCTGCCAGTCGTACTTTATAGCATCAGCATGTTGGTTTTACTGATTTGCTTTTTTGTGTATTTTAACTGCCCAATGTGTATTGTAAACGCACGCGTCCCAGATTGCTGCAACATGCGTCGTTCTATGTATTTTCTGCCCGATGGAAACTTCGCGAAAATGTAGCCATTGCGCGGTTGTCAACGAACTTTCGTAGTTATTTTTGTCCGTGCATTTCTTCTGTACTTTACTGATACAATGAGTTCAAGTGACGTGTAGCATTGACAGCTAAGCCTTCTATAAATATTTAAGCGATCTTCGTCAAAGAGCGCATATCAGAATTTTTCATCTTCATAAAACAAACGTTTATTTCAATCGTTCAGCAAAGTAAAAGCGTATGCATAGATCACTGGATGTTCGTAGTTTCACTCTTATCTTTTCTTGAGAACAAGACCACGAATCAAATCGAAGCCAACGCTTCCAGTGGCACAACTTACGTTTTTGTCGTTTTACTCTATGCTTGTAGATATTTTTGCAAAGCTTTTTGGATGTATTTTTGTGATCACAATGAAAACATTTTTAGTTTATCAAGTGCATCTACAAAGCTTCTTGATTTGTTCTACCAAGTTGTATACTTAAACTGCATCTTCGCTGGTGTTGTCTTTTTGTGCAATATTCATCGATATCAACTCTGTCAAGCTTTTTATCAATATTGGGCCAGTATATCTATTTTTGGGCATCTTTTAACATCTGGAAGCGTTGGCATCGTAGAACTCTTCCGATTGTCGTGTGTTTGGTAAAAGTTGGATGTTGTCAAATCATGTCCCCTCTGCCTGATTTGACCAAGTAAAAAATCTTTGGCATAAACTGGTACAGCCATGTCGCGCAAAGAGCGTTTTGCCATGTCTTTTGCTTGCTCTTATACAGAATATCCTGTTCAATTTCTTTTGTTTGCGCTGTGTTAATTATTCAGCGTTTTTGTGTGTCTTTTCTAAATGATCTGTGCATATTTTTCAGGTCAGTTTTGTCAAAATGTTGTTACGTGTACGCGCAATCGAGTGAAGATGACTCGACCTTTTTTTCTGAACGTCGCTTTGCGTGAATTGTGCAAAGCCCGCTTGTTGCGTAGCGGCGCAAGGCGTCAGCAGCGGCGTCAGCTCAGCACCAGCAGGCGATTGTCTGGTAAAACTCCAGTGAGCTCAGTCGACCTCAGTAAATTTTCTGCTGAAAGGATCCGCAATTTCGCGATCATTGCCCACATCGATCACGGAAAAAGCACATTGGCCGACCGGTTGCTGGAAGGTAAAAAATTGGCGAGTTCCTGCGCACATGAGTTTCGCGACGCACGCCATTGATCTGGCGCATCAAGCCAAACAGGCAGCATCAGTCTGTGCGGATTGTTGGATACAGTACTAGATCAGCAGCCAGGGCCTATGGCAGGGGGTACAAGAGTTACGTTGTACCGGTCCCGGGGGGATGAAATTACGTGCGCTAAATTTTTCTGTGATCAATCCGCAAATTACTATTGTAGCCAGTTTGCTGGTATAAGAATTGATCTATTTCTAACTCTTGGCATGGCAGCTGTTTTATATATATTCTAATTACTGCACAAACAAGCTATCCAAGTTTTTCCGAAGGCCCCAGAAGCTAGGAGCCCCAGTATCGGTCTTCGTACCCCCTGGTACAATTTCTCTGAGGCCCTGTCAGCAACACAATCGTGGTATACTCCATTGTTAACGGCTCACCCGCTGAGCGGTGAACTTCAAGGCGGCTACTCACAAAACCAAGCTCTTCATGATGATGTACTTCTTACCAACGACTTTCGCGGTCAAGCAAAGGGCCTTTACGGTTGGGTTCGTGTGAAGCAAAAACTAAAAAGTTTTAGTATGTTTTTAGTAATAACTTACCTCTGTAACATCGCAGAAAAGACCATAGTGTTTGTTTCGTATCGCAGTGACACGGTCGAAAGCTTTGCATCCGTTCATTCTAGTTATCTGCCTGTTTTTATCCTTGCTTCGTTCCGCGTTTTCAGGATTTCGATAGGCTCGATTATTTTTCAGCCACGCAAACGATCTCCACCGCGAAGCATAATAAACAAGTCTTGGACACGCTTCAAGTTGAGCGAGAACGTGGAATCACTGTCAAAGCTCAAACGGCGTCGATCGTCTACGAGGAAAATGGAGTCGAATATCTCTTGAATCTCATCGATACGCCTGTAATGAGGCTTGGTTGTGGTTTTTCGCTTAGCATGTCGCGGAGCGCTGATTAGTCTTATCTCCTTTCGACTACAGGGCCACGTCGATTTTGCTTTTGAAGTTTCGCGATCCCTGGTGGCGTGCCAGGGGGTCGTGCTGGTGGTCGACGCCAGCCAGGGGGTGCAAGCGCAGACGCTGGCCAACTTCTACCTTGCCCTGGAAGTGAGTACATGAGAATCCTACCTGAGATTTAGTTATGAAAGAGTCGCGCTCGCGCAGCGTCGATGAACCCGCGTGAACGTTGTGCGGCAAACGGTTAACAGCTGTTTATCATCAGCACGATCTGCGAGTCATTCCGGTTTTGAACAAAATCGATCTGCCGGCAGCTGACGTCGGCCGGGTCGTCAGTGAAATGGAATCTATATTTGGAATTGATCCTGATGAAGCCATTGCGATTTCTGCAAAAAATGGAATCAATGTATCATCTGTATTGAAAGTAAGACTGAAGAGATAAGTTTACGAAGCTGAGAAATAGCAAAATTTGTTTTGTGCTCAATTATGCGTTTATCAGATTAGAAATTTCTGAAATATAATTTTTCTTCGTTGTTACTGGTCAGATGCACCCAAGCTGTTTCTCGGGTAGAGCTTTTACTACTGTGTGGAGTCACTTGTTTCGACAAGTAACCAACTGTGCACAGGCAATCGTTGACAGACTGCCATCACCCGCTGACAACAAGACGAACACTTGCAAGCCTGGAAATCACTTGAAAGCGTTGCTTTTTGATTCTATGTACGAGGCACATCGAGGAGTTCTGTTGTACGTTGCTGTGCTGGATGGAAAGATTGCTACGGGTGACAGGATCACGACCCACCTGAGCAACCAGGATAGGAACAAGCCGACTTACAAAGTAAAAGAATTGGGCATTCTTCATCCAGACAAGGAGGAAACGGGCGTTTTATTCGCGGGTATGAAACGACAGATCGATTCCTGCCGTTGGTCGTTTTTGGTGAAGACTTTGGTCTTCAATGCTCACTCCGACCTGGACATGGAACTGCCAGGCTGGTTTTAAAGAGGCGCTGAACAATAGCTTGCAAATGGTGCTCGTACATCGATTTGGTTGCTGCTCTACGTCAGCTGAATTTAAACTTGACTTGCTGTAAACAATAAATCTTCTCAGACATTACCGCTTTCATCTACTCAAGCACCAGCGTGTTGTTCATCATTTCATTGCTCGTATACAGAGAAAAATAAAGATTTTTGTTACGGATGTTTTCGTTCCGGTAAAAGTGCGGCAGGAATCGTGCTTGTGGCGTGTTGTGATTCATTGCAGACGTCTGCGTTAAGAGCAATTTTTGAGGCGAGAGAAACTAGAAGACCGCTACGTGTGTTTTCTTAGAAGAGGTAATGTATCATGTTTTCACTGTGAGCGCTATATGTACGTCAATAGATACTTCTTAAAGTCATGAATGGGACGTGTGAAACGAACGGTTGACGCGCCGAATGTGAATTTCCGTTGCGTCAGCGCGTGTTTGTGTTGATGCAAACCTTTCGGCAAATCGTTTTTCAGGTCAAGTTGGTTACATTTCGTGTGGAATGAAAAGCACGAAGGAGGCGCAACTGGGCGACACAATTTTTCATGTCAATCATCCCGTCGATCCCATATCGAGATTGGAAAGATCGAAACCTGTGGTTTTCGGCTCTGTGTACCCGACGCTGCAAAAAGATTACGCCGTTCTACAGTCCGCGTTAAACCGTCTTGCTTTGAACGACAGAAGTGTCTCGGTGGAAAACTGCAGCAGTTACGTGCTAGGTAACTTTGTGGGTATACATGCGCAAAACTTCGTCCTGTGCTTGTTTCAAACACAGTGATGTTGGATGACGTGCCGAGTGTTTCGTGTTCCGCCTGTTATGAAGTTGGTGGCGCTCAAACGAAGATGGCGGCCTGTGTTGCAAGCCAAGAGAAACAGCAAACCCGTTGAATAAAGCGGTGCTAATACTCGCCCGTCATAACAACGTTTCGCAAGAGTTTTGGTGCTTTTTCCAGAAAATCCCTTCGTTGACCAGGCAAAAAAAGTTCATAGATTCTGATGCAAAACGCTGAAAAAATGCAAAAACCTTTCCAACAAGCTGTTATACTATGGTGTAGCAGCTTTTGGGGGGAGCGGCGGTCTAATGCTGGGTTGAAAAGGATTGCCGTTCACGAAGAAACTCAAAGGTTTTCATGGGCTGATTGCTCTGTTTTTTCTATGCCATGTTTATTCATCATTCGAAACACTTTGTTCCTAAACTGTAGCATCATTTTCGTTGGTTCAAGCAATGTAGTGTCGAAGACCAACATGGCAGCAATTCACACATATCATTAACTGAAAAAGATGGGTCTAATTTACGGTGTCCATAGCACCGTAACTTCCATTTATTTATGGCCTTCGCGACACTATCCTAAGAAATGACGCTTTCAGTAAAATTTCAAACGATCATCACATCAGGTCCTGCTGCTGACAATGGGTTTAGTTCTGTACATTAATTTGAAGCAATGCATGTACGTTTAAAGTAGTGGTTTCGTAAAACATACGGGGTTTACCTCAACAGCATTTGCTGGCTGAAGTTGTTCATTGCTGTCTATGTCCTCATGCCTCGACGTGTTCTGCTTGTAGATTTTGTGTCGTTTGTTCATTTGGGACCACGATGCAGAACAAACAAACTTGTAAACCTAAGTTTTGTTGAACGCGGTTGATTGGTTCCTTCAACAGTTTTTATGTGATTGATTATATAAAAAAGTTTGGACTGTTGGTTTTGTTCAACTTTGAGATCGTTACAGGCGATGGATTTCGGTTGGGATTTTTAGGATTGTTGCATATGGAAGTTTTCTGGCAGAGACTTCAGCAAGAATATGACGCTCAAATCGTTGTTACTCCACCATCGGTTCCATACAAAGGTAGCCTTGGCATTTTCGTTGTTGAGTTCTACATTCCTGTTATTGTCTTATACTTTCGCGCCCGTTTTCCAGTCGTTCATCCCCCCGGTGACGTTCGCTGTTTTCAAAAACCGTGTGGCATTTTCGCCACTGCACGTCGCTATATTTTGTGCTTGATTATCTGCTGCGTGTTTCTCGTTCGCACGAGCACGTCTTGCCGAAATAACAAACAGTCCAGTTTTTCCGAAATGTGCAGGATTTTCGCAAAAACTATGTTAGATTTTTGCACCCGGGTTACAGTGAGAAGGCTCGTCTTGTCTGTCTTGAGCGAACTTAAAGGCGCGCAATGATGCAACCTGGTTATGTTCCTGAAAAGATCTCTGGTGCACTTCCTGGTGGTGTTAATGGTCGCGTGTTTGTGTGCAGTGAAATATCGGAGCAGAAAGGATCGCCGTTAAAAATACCGGCGATGGAGCCGTCAGTTGCCTAGCGTTTTGCAACTGCCTCGTTGCGTTCACCGAGAGTGTGAAACGAGGATTGGCTGCGTTTAACATAAATATACGTTATCAACCGGTTGCTGCGGTTACAAGGTGACATTTATTGCGTGTTTATTTGAAAGAAAACAGCATAACGCTGCTCTAGCTACGACATTTCTAACTTCCGCACTACTCTGCTCTTCCTCACTGCTTCTGTTTTTCAGCTGTTCTGAAGATCAATGCAAAGCGCGGTACGAAAGAAGGAACTGTCCTTGATATCAAACTACCGTCTGATTTTCCCGACCCAAGCCACGTCGAGACCTACCTGCAGCCTGTAGTGGTTGGCACCATATTTATGCCGAAGAAGTTTGCGGAGGATGTGCGAGAGCTATGCACGGTTCGTGGCAGACGCAAGTAATGTTGCTGAATCCTGGCGATTGTTGTAGGGCGAAATCTCTGGCCAAGCGGCGCATTGGCCACATTCTAGCAAAGGTGAAGGACAAGGACGGCGCAATTCCTTTCGTGTATGCAAGCTTTAAGAAGGGCTGCCGTTTTCTTAGCTTTGAAGATTCTTTAGATGGAGATCAATGAATATGTTACATTTTTGATGGCTTCTTTCTTGAGTGGGTGACGAATGTGCTCTCAGGGGGGAAATGCCAACTCTCTGCTTTGTGTTTTTAAGGGCCGTGGGGTCCCGTAAGGCCCGGAGGTAATTAGCAGCGCGGTACATTACACGAGATAGCAAATGACATGCTTGTTCGGCAGACTCTGTTCGGTCAAGTTTTTCGTGCCGTTTGGCAGATGCCTTCGCCTTTTTGTGCTGCAGCTTTTGTGAGATATAAATGCAGACAGTCGAAAACCTTTCCCTGAACATGTATCCCTTCAGCATTTCGACAGTTAAGCATGTACCCCTAAAATTTCGTATGAGGAAATATTTCATCATGACTAATCATAGATACGTTTAACAATAACCGTAATAATTTTTGAAAATTATATTCACTGATATATGTACAAATATTTGTAAATAAATAATATAAAAACATATTTTTCCTTCTATCCCTTCTATTGCTAACCTTAAATGTACCTCCAGAAGGTAAATGCACTCTGTGCGTTAAACGATGACGTGGACGCTGTTCAGCGGTACCTTCGGATCACTGCTGTGAGACCACGACCGTTGATTGAAGTGTGTGAGAACAATCCACTCTTGCGCGACTGTTTTTGTAGTTTTATTGGATGATCTTGCAGACGCACGACGGCGTGCTTTTGGACAGCCAGGCTATTGGTGATGCGCGAATCATGATGGTCTACAAACTTCCGCTCAGCGAAATAATAGTTGATTTTTACGACAATTTGAAGTCAATATCGTCGGGTTATGCCAGGTATGGTAGCGATTCGTGTCAATGATCAGAAATCTCGCAACACTTCAAAATACGGTATTTTTAGTTTCGATTACGACGAAGTGAAGTACGAACCAACAGATCTGATGAAAATACGATTTCTTGTCAACGGCATTGAAGTAGAAGAACTGACTAAAGGTACAGGTTTTGAAGTTGCGATAGTAAAATTGGACTGAAGCGCTCGCTACGCTGTCGATCTCACAAATGCTGAACGATTTCGCTGAGTTGTTTGTTTTTGCAAAATAAAAAGAAACAGCCTTGGAAGCGGATCCCAACGTGTCGCAGCTTGAGCTAAAAATAGCAGTTATGTTTTTTAGCGTGTAAGACCTCGAGGTGTTTTTTACGATAAATCAACACAAATCGTGTCAGCTAAAAAAGTTGCTGTCGGAAAATAAGGATTTTTATTGCTACCTCCACAATTGTTGCTCTAATTTAGAGGGGAATGTATTGCGATTTCTTAGCTGCTTCCCGGTAATTGTTGTACACCTGCTGGAAATTTCATTAATTCATTGGTGCATTATTGCAGCTGTAGTTCTCCCAAGAGCGCCTTGTTCTCTTTGGAATTTTCGTTAAGGAAAATTTCTTCTGTATTCCATTTTTGTGTAATAGCATTGTGAAAAGTCTAATCAAACAATGAGTGCGAGAAGCAGTTTCTCTTGCACCACAGCTCTTCTTTCCTGTTCCCACACTGCCTTTATCCCCAGGCAAATCGAGTTGCAATTCACGACCTGTGCATGCCTGTTTTTTTCAACCAATGCGCTACGTTGTTAGGACTGGTTGTCGTGCTAAGATTTGATCGTCGTACCTTTCGCTGCTGGTTCAGAAGCTCGTAAAGCTGCTATTGTTGTTGCGATGCGATCGGAAATCCCGAGCGGCACATGCGCAAAGCTTCGCACTGTGGCGGCAAGCAACACTAGAGTTCACATGCCATGATCACTCCGCGTACGCTAGTCGTTACGTTCAATGGTTGGAGACGGCGCGGTAGAGGCGGCACGACAGGCAGACTCCCCCAGCAAAACATCAGGCGAAATCACAGAATCAGCAGTTTCGCTGTTTTTTGCGGTGACCCACATCCTGTCTTGCGCGGTTTTGACAAGCACTGTGTTTTGTAGTAGCGTTTGCAGAAACTACTCCCATGCAAATGTAGAAAATGCAAAACTGCTTGCAAGCCAAAAACCCTCGTCGCTTGCTGCTAATGACGAAGTCAACGCCTGCGAAACAAGGTTTGTTTTTGTTCAGTTTGTCCGACTGACAAAGCCGCGGGCGTCGCCCGGCAGATGTGCCTGAAGATTCGCGATGTCTATCCGTCGCAGCTTCACGCAACTCCTATCCAAGCCGTGATTGGAACGAACCGAGTCATCGCCCGAGAAACGTAACAACTGCTGAAATAAACACGTGACTGGGTCCTTTTCTTCTGGCGTTAACTGCTGGTTTTGTCCGCAGGCGACCTGCTATGAAGAAGAACGTTCTGGCAAATTCTGTGAGTATCTTCGCACGAGAAACTCGTTGAGAATTGGCTGAAGGCAAATTACCAGCTTTCTCCTTTGCATTTGCAGTATCCTGGTGACTGGAGTCGAAAGCAGAAAATGCTGGACGCCCATGCTGAGCAGCAACGCAGATTAAAGGCAAAGCACAAACCAAGGCTGCATCGGGACACTCTGGTGGAATTGTTGAAAGCATAAGGCTGCATTTAGGAACAAAGAAACATCTCATTCTCAAGCTGTTTTTTCCACTTTTGTTCATGGCAACCCAAAACAAACACGCGGTGTCGCCAAAGATAGAACCTGTGGAAGCACGCTTCAATTGTATTTACGTTGAAGATTCATTCACAAGGGTAATCGGACTGAGACAGGACATTTTGCCGATAGCACTGTTGAGTTGTGCGGATACAATGCGCAACTTTCTGCGGAATTGACCCACATCGAAGCAGTACGCAAAGCCTGGAACAATTTTTGAAATTTTAAAGTCTTCGTTCCTCGTTGAATGAATCGTATTTTTTCCAGGGATTAATGCGCAACCGATGAGTTCTTTTTGTCAATAGATTTAATCAATGCTGTGTTGGTCACCACACCCTCGCAGACTGCCATTTCTTAACAATTTGTTCGCAGCATATATCGATCTTAACCTTACCTTCTACTTATGTCTGAAATGGGGGTGACCGACTTTACCTTATTTCTGTAGTCTGAAATTTTACCGGCCCTGTCCATGTCTACAAGATCTCAAAGAATTCTCTTGGCCCGCAATTTGTCAGGCTTTTCTTTCATTAAAAATATCTTTTTCAGCAAAGTTTTCCAAAGCTCTTGGAGTTATCATCACTGTTCTTTCTAAGGTGTGCAAATGCGCAGTACCATAAGACCATTTGTGGAGTAAAATCTCATTCTTGTGCGCTTGCAACATTTCAAATTTAATGTAGTATATACATACAGGGTGTCCCAGAAGTAGCGCACCTTATAATGATTTTGTTTTTTTTTCACCATATAATAATTTGTTTGTTTTTTTATGTTTTTAATGCGGAGGGTGAACAATTTGAGCATCTGTTATGATTGTGATCAATAAAATTGCTATAAATATATTTTCATAAAATCTGCATGGTGCGCGACTCTTTCAGCGCTTGAAACGCTTCATTGGCTGCGCCCTGCGCGATTACGCAATTGCATGCGCACTAAAACAAACATTTGCTCAGTGTAAAATGTTCGTACAGGGAACACTGGTTCTCACATCCGTTGGCTGAATGCTGACCATATATTTATCTTAACGCGAGCGTTGTCATACCTGTTGCTTGCAAAATGAAAATCAACCAAAAGGCGTGAGTTTTGCAAAAATATGTTCGTACAAGCACGGTGTTAGCAAAACAAACCCCAGAGCCCAGAGCCAGTCGCAACAATTTTATAGGAAGTTGTGGCAACTCAATGTTGGATTTGGTAGCAAAGCAATGCTTTGCATGTGGTTTGCCATCTTGATGATTTCTTCCTTCTTCACTGGTTTTGTTGCTATGTTTTGTTAAATTGGTCGCAACTTCCACGTGCCGATTTTGATATTTTCCCAGTAAAAGTTCTTTGTCTGAAGTAGCATAATCATTATTGCTCACAGTAACTTCAGGCGCCATCATCTCTCCAAAACCAGGCATGGTACCCGACTAGAAATTTTCAATGTCTTCGTACATAGACTCATAGACGCAATTTTGTTGTAAAATGTGGGCCTCACACCCCCACATTGTAGGACAGCTTGGTGTGAAACCAATATAGCCACCAGGTCGATACAGAAATGAAGTTGTATAAATACAGATCCCAGTATTGTTTTTCAGAAGTGTTTTGAAAGCAACACTGATCACGCTTTGCTTTAGGCTATCCTTACGGATGATTTTCAAATTAATATGCGTAAATTTGTTACTGGACACGGACACACGGTAGGCTACTATAATTCAGCAACGTGATCAGCATCCAAACTTTGACAAACGTGCAGCATGATCATATATAATGGCATCTGCTGTTAAAGTAAATGTCACGAACTTGACAATGCGTAATGTCAACATTCAGGATTAGCCAAGAATTTAATTCCGATAGGCTATGAATTGACATTTCTGTTAATCAAAAGAAAAGCTTGTTTGCACAAGACTTTGAGCTATAGATCAATATATAGCTAAGTCAATACTCCTCCAACGTTTCGATTGAAATCTTGAAGGCAGTCTTTTGCACAACTGCCCATCCTAAAACTAAGTCTCCACAATAGTGCTGCTTTTGGCTTCAGCAAAACTTCGCAGAGATTTGCCTGAAAATGTAACTTTCTAATGTCATAAACTTGCATCTTTAAATTCTACGCTGTCTGTTTCCGAGTACATGACAACAAACATTGCAGCAAAGCCAGTTGCATTTCTACACGAAACAAATCATGGTTGTACTGTGGTCTCCAGGGACGCCGGAGAGCGGTGGCATGGCGCGAGAATTGCCTCCCTACATTTTTATAAGTAGGGAAACGGGGGTGGCAGTGGCGTGCAGAGGTCTGGTGATGCCCGGGGCGACTGCTTGATTGGATGCCTCCACCAAATTCTGGTATTGAGCAGTGGCGTGTGGTGGTCAATGTTACTGGATAAGCTCTGTGGCGTCACAATATAACGTCATATGCACATTTGCAAACGACGTTTTGGCGAAGTGTTTTGACACAACGTGCATATTCAGGGACGCTGGAGCAGCGGTAGAGAAGCAGTCCCGACGCCCCAGGAGGCTTTAGTGGGCTTAGCCCCTCCAAACAAAGCTCCAAGCCCTCCTAAATTGGGTTATGAAGCACTATAAATTGGCGAAGTTTATCAAATTTTCGAATGTCAAGCCCCCACGAGCAAACGTGAAGTCCCCCTGCTGAAAACGTTCTCGCGACGGTTCTGTAGGGAAGGGGGAGCGGCAGTAAAACAGTTGAGCGCAATGGAAACTTATAAAAAATCGTTACAAATAATGTTTGCTTCTGTTCATGAACAATGTTGACCTCAAAGCTAATAACAAATTATAGAAAACCATTATCAATTTTCTGGGTACCGGAATAGCAGCAATAAATTTGTTTCAAGTCGATTTTGCTAAACGAAGAAATTACCTATGCTACTGTTATGAAAAGCAGTGGTGTTGGAGCAGGGGTTGCAAGTGCATATCAAAAAGTTTTGATTTGCTGAAAATCTGGGCAAAAGCCCTGAAAATAAGCGTAAAAATGGCGCCCAAGGTTTGCATAAAAACACATGCAGACCTTTTACTAGAAGTTACGCCAATGAGGCTTCATGGTCTTTTTTGCAGTTGACTGCAACGCCTTGAACTACTGAGGTAAGCACAAGGGAAAGATGGCAAGTCGGGGCTTTAACTAACAGGAAAGCAACCAGCAACAATAGAGCTTTCTCGACGAGTGCACTCTACTACGACTAGGTCGCACTATCATTATATAGGGATAAGTAATTACGATAATTCGCTTACGGTGACTATCACAGTGACTCGTTGTTTATGGGCACCATCTAACGGTGACCATTGATTTACATGTGGCGCCATCTCCAGGCCGCCACATCTTTGTGGGAGAAAATTTGTAGGCAAAAGTTGCACAAAAAACTTCAAGAAAGTTTGGGGAAATTCGGACAAATCCTTGGCATGCCAAAATTTTGCCAGCTCCTACACCTATGATGAAAAGGCACCTCCGCGCCCGTTGCCCCTCTTTTGAAAGGGCAGTTTGGGAAATGCCTCCATTCTCCGGCTTTCCTGTGCATATTATTCTACGTGCACTCTTTGCTCGTTGTTGTAGGCTACATTGTGTCACTGCAATGAACATAAATTATAGCGGTCTCCTAAGACACAGCAGTTTATGCCTGTAAAAATATCCGCCAACGTGTTAAAACACGGGAGAACAACACGCTCAGTGCTACGTCAGGGCAGTTTACAACTGCAAAAATACAAGGCTGCGCGAATGTCTCGTCGTATAGCAATCGATCAGAAGGTATGCGGTTGGGATGGCGGACACCCAGGGTTGACAGTTTGAAACTTGCTTAACTACACAAGAATTGAGAATGCGCATGAAGTACCCAAGAACATTTTCGTTTTTTATTGTGTGGCTGTTATATGTGCAATTACTAAGGGGAAAGAAAAGATACGGGCTTGTGTAAGCCGCAGGGGCGGAGCTAGGGAGGTGCCAGGGGAGGCCACTGCCCTCCCAAAATTTTGCCTGGCCCCCCAAAATATTTCAGGTCTCTTTTTGAAAGTCCTACACAGACCATTGACAGCTCCCCTTGTTGCAAAACTGGCCCCTCCAGTGGCCCTCCCAAATGAAAATGTCTGGGTCCGCCCCTGGTGAGCCGATATGATCAATCCGCCTGAAATGCCAATCAATGACGAAGCACATATTGCAAACACAGGTGCCCGACTGTATTAGCACAAAAAAACGAAACGAGGGTCTAGTGATGCATCATAAAATCAAATGAGATAGTTAGGACCGTTTTGAAATTTGGCTCAGAAATTCAGTTAAGCGTCCATAATTATCTTCAGTGTTGATGTAATTGGACCCAACCAAAAAAACAACCAGTTTTTTTTGAGAAGCCCACTTAAAAAAAACAATAAAACCCAACAAAAATCCCACTCTACTTTTCCTGTGAAAAATGTACTGTGAAGTAAAATACAAAATAAGCAGCACACTAGTACAGTTAACTGTACATTTTTTTAATGAAACAAGCGTACGGCAAAAAATTTGGACTTGAAAAAAAGAGAAGAATAATTCAAACAGTTTGAGTAAATTCTACTGGTTATCTTCTTCACCGCTGTAAAATCGGTATAATTTAATCATTTTTCTGCCCTCTCTCCATCCAAACTGTTTCTGATGTTGGACCATGCCAAATCATATGTTGAAAAAATACGGTATATAGATGCTGAACTAGCTGGGCATGTACATAAACTTGACATGAAACTGCAGAGTTTGTTAGGGAGTGGCTTTTCTCTGGTTGGTGTGCGCGTTCATGCCAAGCCTTACCATTGACCAACAACACTTTGCGAAAACAAAGATGGGGTATTCTTTGCCCTCAAATTTGAACGCCATAATACGTAGGCTATAACAAGTTATTATTGTGTAATTCTGAAACTGGTGATATTTCACGATGCAATGAAAACAATTCAGAATGGATTTTTTTTCAAAAAAAAGAACAAAAATATGTTTATTTAAAAAAAAACAACAAATAAACACGTAGGTTGTTTTTTTCAAAAAAACGGGTTTTTCTCAGCCCTGACTGTCTTTCAACCTTTTTTATGATTTTCACTTGATCTTATGATCTGGAACAAGTCACGCCACTATCAGTTTGATTGAGTGTGCGCCGCACTCTTATAGTATAGGCCCTGGTATCAGGGCCGTGGGAACCGCCCCCCGCACTCCCCGGCCGGGGGGGCCCCAGCCATGTCTAGGGGCCCCGCCTCAATTGCAATACTTGTACTGTTTTACTTTTTTATTTTGAAAATTATAATTTATATTTCCATGATCAAATGCCACGGGCAGCTGGCTGGAACCGGGGGGGG
>JGI24021J15306_10000854_pt1 | contig 26852 bp, 13 predicted proteins | sample Ectturendosymbi1_FD_15306 | JGI IMG/M metagenome (IMG submission 15306) | reverse complement strand
TTTGTATTAGCTTGAGAATATTCTTGACAATTCCAGCTACAGTAGCATCTGCTGAAAGATTTTTCAGCAAGCTTAAACTTGTAAAAAATTATTTGCGGTCTTCTATGACACAAACTCGACTTGTTGACCTAGCAAGCTAAACATTAAACCATAAACATTGAGTCTAGCATTGCCAGACAAGTTGATGTTGAAAGTGTTATTAGAAATTCTGCGAATAAGAATACCAGAAAATCGCTTATATAATAGTTAAATGATTTTTTCCTAGATTAGATTTTACTATGGGCACTTAAAAGTCATGTTTAAAAAATGGCAATATGGTCACATTGCTTGAGTACCGTAATGTTTTTAATGTAATGTTTCATATTATGATCAATAAACGAGCACTTCTTGTTAAAGTATGATGCACATTAATTAGCCTCAGTTTTTATTTATTTCAATAAATTTTTGCAAGTCTTAGAGGTCCCAAATGGGTTTTGTTCCGCTTGAAAAAAATTCTCTAGGAGGCCCTATACTGGCTCACTGCACTACCTAAATATCCATCTGTCATATTCTGCTCTCAAGACTAACGATCGAAGAAGAGTCAGCACCAGATTTCTCACAAAATCACCTGGGTTGTTTGGTGACTAGTAATGGTTTGCCTGCTAATGATTTTTTATATTTGCTCTCTGAAGCCGTAATAAATGTGACATTAACAAAGTTTGTGTGCTGCGCTGACAGTGACTTGCTGTACATTTCAAAATTGAGTCTCCTTCTACCTGGCTTCACATACCCACTAGCCACAATGCCAACCGTGCTGTGAGAAACACTGCGTTGTTGCATAGCACTCCATTGCGTGGTGCGCTTGGGGTTGATCATGTCTTGACCAAGTATGTTTCTATTTGGTTCGGCAACACTTCATGCAAATAATCCTCTCAAAAATGTCTCATCTGAATTTGTACTTGCTTGCAAGAAAGCTGCGCCCTTATATTTCATGCAGGCTACATCTCAGCTCGTGTTGTCCGCATTAATTGGCAACTTTGCCAACAAAGTTGCATGCTTTAGTCGTATATAGTTTTGCATCCAATCGCAAAAAGTCACGTTAGACCGTGGTCAGTGAGAGAACACGAGACTACACGAGTCCGACTGTTCCTTCCGTTTGTTTTCGAACAGTTAAGATTGATATAAAACATCAGCGAAAAATCTTAACAAGTTTTTTCGGGGAGGGCCATGGCCTCTTCGGCCTAATTCTGGCTGCGCCTCTGGTCAAACCTCCTTTGCATGCGAACGTCGCCTTCAATAACGGACGTGAATTAACTGAAAAAGAGAAATACAATGAAGCAACAAAAAGAAATCTCAACTCTTTGCAGATGCGTCTGCAATGAATCTGCATGTGACTCAAGCCTCACCAATTGTATCACTGGAAAGTTGACCATCATCCCAGAATTAAGTAATCCTGATTGCTGTAACGTTACGAAATGTTGTCAGGACACGTGCCACGACCAAGGAGTGCATCGCAAGGTGAAGTAGGCTTGACACTTACTCCAAACGTTAAGTAACTGAATAATCGCTTCTTAAATGCACTACAGAAAGTTAATCTGTTAGTCAAAGCAACTGTATCCTATCATTTCAATAAAAAACAAACGTTTCCAGGAAACGTTCGTAATGAACAATATTTTTAAAACCAATGCGAATTTCCGAAAAAATCATTGACAATGGTCAAAATATCTTGATAGGCAATTTTTGCGCGTTTAATCTTCAAGTGTGACCCAAACCTTTTGTTTTACAGGCGGGAGAAGTTTGGGCTGGTAATAGGTGCTTTCAAAAGCGATGCGAGTGCACTTGTGAATCTTGCAAGGTGGTTGAGGAACCCTTCGATCGTTGTCCAGAACAAGAGATCTCGACCTGCGTCAATGGAAGGCTTCCGATGAAGATTGAAAACAGTGAAAACCCTTGCTGTCCAACTTACGTGTGTCAATGTACGTTTTATAGCAATTAAACTGTGTTGGGTCTAAAACACCAAACCAGCTACCACTCACTGGTCCTCTAAATTTATCGTGGTGTCAGTTTGGACACCAAGTGATTTTTAACTAAATTTTTGCAACAGTTACACAACCGGTGAATTTACGATTTATTGATTTTTCCTAAAAATTTATTTTTCTCCTCAAAAATACAATTGGTGCAATTTTGATTGATTTTGTGGCAGTTAATTGATATCCTTGTTTGCACCACGCCGTTTACCTAGGTGTCAGCTTGACACCTATTGCAGCCAAAGCTTTTGTTTGAAGCACTTAGGTTTGAAAAATGAGGCCAAAGTTTGCCGTTTTGTTTACAAAATTTCAGTAAATGTGCTTCATGTTAATGGGGCCTCACAGTACCAAGACGATTTTCGATATTACATTAGAATTATAAAAGTAACTGCTTCTTTCGCACGACTCGTACTGACTATAGTATTAGAGTAAACCTCAGTTAATCCAATATGGCAGGCAAATTAATTAGGCCAAGGTCCTGATTATCCGAAACGTCTTTTTTAAGCCTTGTGTTACCTAGGTTGTAAGTTACAGGGTAAAAATCACCTTAATTCAACACATTAGCGACTCATATTTGAATGATAGAATTATTTACTTTGAAAACGAGGTTTATCCGAATTCTTTGTTAGTTCATTCACAATCTGTGGTTTCATACTGAAATGCACGGCAATACTTTTTATCATCCTAGGATTTTCATCAACGCATTGCAAGATTTTCAACGTTTCTGCCAGTGTTCTGTCGTGACTACTTCGCTTGTTCGGCTTAGACCAGTGTTTTTCAACAGGGTTCCTCGGAACCATAGGTTCCGAGAGTGGCTGCCAGGGGTTCCGCCGAAACAGACCGAAATTGCCTGGGACGAAATTCTCAACTACAGTTCTACACAGTTGTAGCGATATATACACTTGGATCATTGCATGGGGTTCCATGAGCAACGCAGACATTTGCTAAAGGTTCTGCTGCAGCAAAAAGGTTGAAAACACTGGATTAGACATCTTTATGAAGTGTTGATCCCAAGAAGTACTGCAACACGTGTTTCTAACCTTACCCACTGATTGCCCAAAAAGCATTGGCCCAAAAAAACTGATAGCTGACTGTCACGCCATACGTGCAGTAATGTTGGCATTCAGTCAGCCGAGCGAACACGATGTTACGGTGTTGTAAAGCACAATGTAATTAACCAAGTAACTATAAGCGTGTGGCTATGAATAAATGTGTAATTGTAACGCGACTTAGTGTACGAACACACCGTTGTAGCCGGAAAACCCAAGATGTGAAAAGAGCAATTTTTGTCTGGACAAGCGAACATCCTTATGATACAAAGTTTTTAAGGTTTGTATGAATAAAAACGTTAGAAATCCTTTGTACCTCGAAGATCCGGTGTGCAGCTAAATTTCTGACATCTGCGTAATTTCTGACCTGGTTAGGAATTTCGTACTATGAGTCAAGTGACACGTCTGACTTCAGAAAACTTTCTGAGCTATTCGTCTATGTCAGTTTTACCTTTTTCATGGTAAAGGAACAACCATTGGCGATGAATTTTTTGATGTCTGTTGTAGAGATGTCGCGGGCTCACATTAGTATGATCCGGACCGACCCATACTCATCACAACAAATCCGTAACCCCTACCTAAATTCTGGCCCGCACCCGGCCCCTAAAGTTGCAGTGTCTATTTTGCTTCATGAGGCAAAAGCACTGCTGGAGATATTTGACCTTTAGCCAAACGCGATCGGTCAAAGTGGTGACATGACAAGTTCGGAACGTATTACGTGCTAAGTTACCGTGACATCTGTAACGACTCAATCAGGTGGAGGAGAGTTATGGTTCTGTTGGTTTCTGTTTTGGCAAGTTCTTAGCAGCTTCTTGTCTGCATTGCATTAAACCGTATGCTGAACCCTCACCGTAATCCCCGACTCGTCTCTTTGCGTATAGTCATGTGATCATTTCAACCAATCGTGTTTAACTAAAGGCAGAATGGCTCCAGTACATCTTGTGCCTCATCAGGCACAAATGGAAACTACCAAAAGAACATTTCAGATAAATACCTACCAACAGGATCAAATTGCAACTGGCATTTCAGTAGAGAATATTCACTGACAATTGGTAACTGTTGTTGACTTACTCTGGTAGTTATATGAAATACATTAGTTCAGTGATTAAAATCATTATGTAATCAAATAGTTACAATCCTAGTGTTATCTTGAAAACCTCAAATAAAACGGGAACTAAAAATGTCATGCAAGAATGACAAAACAAAACAATCATGAAGATAAAGCAACTTGACGAGGCCAAAACAGTGACTGTGTGACGTGGAACAAGCATTTTAATCGCAGTGGAGAAAAACAGTGTGATTTACAGGTCTTGGTAAGGAAATGCTACATGTGTGTAATATACAGTACTTGCATTTCATGAACACTATGGTAGCAGTTGCAAGTTTGGATGAAGACATATAGCGCAACAAATGTCTTTTCCATCAACACTTGCTAACGCGTATGTTTTTGTAATATATGTTGTTCAGTTGAAATGTCATTGGTTTACGAGGTATTTATTTCATGTTTGCCACCGTCCCCTTTCATTTGCTATTTTTTGATTTTGGGTATATTGCCTATTTTTTTGTGAATCTAATCATTTCCGCTCACTGCGTGTACTACATTTATATATCGGCCTAATTGCGTCCTCTTTTCACTAGATTTTTTATACGAAGTCTTCATGGAATTAAGTATTTCCATACTTTTGTGCTGTAACCAAACAAATGATTGTAGCAAGTAAGAACAAGTAAAGACATACTTGGCAAGCAAACACATTAAAAACACAATCGGGGTCTCCTTGGTTTTGTAGTGCTTGCAATGGGTAGACAACAGTTTGATTGGCTCATCTCTATTGCTGAATTATACAGTAGTGTGAATGCGAACTAGAATGATTTATTTCTTTTTATTTAATGACAGTTTTGCTGCAGGCGGTAGCCTAGCTGGGGCAATCTTGTCGTGTCACGTCGAGATTTCCAAATGCAACAACGCAAGAAAAACTTAAAAAAACATAAAGGAAATCACTAAAACCTAATACAGCATTTCAGAAACTCATCAACTGCATTAAATACAGCATTTGTAACAACATATAGGTATTACTCGTCCACATTGTACTCTCAATGATTCAGTTTCAGAGAAATTATGAACTGTCTTTTATACTAAAAAACGAACACTACCACACTGCACTACACAGCGTTCAGTCCACAGAAAAACGAGCACACAACACACACACAATATACACATTATGCGTTTTTCACTAACAGTTCCGAACAACTTCTCAGGCCCGACACAAATTCCACCAGAGGGCGATGCTAACGACAACGAACGTCACAGAAAAAAAATTGTTTTCAACATCAGCGTAAGTGCCTCAAAAAAGTGAGCGGACTTTAGCGGTAGCCAAAAAAATAAACATGTTTGGTCGGTTAACTTGCCAATGAAAATCTCTCGTTGACCACCATTTCATCGGCTCATGGGTGGCCCATGCCATCTCTAGTTTGTTGCGAAAATAAAAACGTTTAATTTGATGTCATGTAGACCAAAGTAAACAATAGCTTGGAAACAACTAACTACTTAAAAATATATGACTTAGTCACAGACGTCAACTCATTTTCTTTGTCAATCCTAACTTTAACTTAACCCCAACACTGAATCCTTATAATCAGTTCTCAGCATAGTTGATACCGCAGGCAGCAGCTACCGCTTGCGAAAAGCATGACTTGGAATATCACCCTACGCATGCGCATTTGGTCTGAAGTTAGCGATTTCGCAAGTCCGAAATTTCGCTTGACAGCTGCTTACCTGTATCCAGATTAACCGAGGTTTTCTGTAGTTGCTTGTTTGTCAGTTATTCACGCACTATGTTCCAACATCAAAGGTATTGCATTGCAGTGAATTTTAATTCAGCACCAAATTACGTAAAAGCATAATGTAGATATACTGTAGTTTGTAGATTTAGTAGATACAGAAAAATCAGCTGCACGTTGGATGGTATTGTCGTGTCTGCTATGCTTTATTCCAATGGTTTCATTTTTCACCACAATTGAATCTTTTTCTCCGGGTATCTCGACCCATGTTTTTTCGACAGGTGACTGCCTCGTATTTGGTGATCCTCATTACATAACTTTTGATAACTCTTACTACGCTTTCATGGGAAAATGTGTCTACACATTGGTAAAGTACAGGGACTCTTTGCGGCTGCATATTTACAGGTGATGATATGACGAGTTCTTGTTTATATTTAACACATCCACCTAAACGATAATATTAAAATTGTTTCTTTCTTGCAGCGACAACACTGTGTGTGACTGGGATACTGAAGCAACGTGTCTCAAGCGTATTTTTGTCAAATGGGAAAACACTTTGATTGAACTCCATAACAATGATTTGTTGACTCTCGCGCAATCGGTAAGACGACGGTCATGGGTAGGATTTGTATGAAATATGTAAAAAACGTCTACGATATATTAATGTATAACCAAAACCGAATATACATGGGTATATCCTGAATCAAGTTAAATATACTATGCTAATACATATTGGCTTTGTTTTTGTTTTGCAGGGCTTGTAGTAACTTATCTTTTTTGAAGCATTTTTGTTTAATCACTTGTGTAGCTTTACTTGCATTTTGAAATCACAACCATCCTATTTCTTGCATCTGTTTTTTTGCTGGCAAATTGATGAATGCAGTCACAGTTGATGGCGCTTTGTGACCGTTGAACCGTATTTGCTGAAACAAAAGTTTGGTGTTTGCTAAAATTTGATAACACCCACAGTTTTCGCCTCAAGATCTGGAGGTCTGAAAAACTAGTCTAGCAAGCCAACACATTACTTTTATTTAAGTTACAAATACATAAAGCCCAACTATAGTCTGAAGTTGCCACAATTTTAGAACGGTTTGTACCACGAATATTTTCCTTGACATTTTTAAAAGTTTTGTTTACTTTTTATGGAACATCTCTGAATGAGCTGTGCAGCAACAAAAATGTTCGAGTTTATTTTTAAAGATCATATTAGTCATATAATATTTTAAAGTTGATGTTCTAGTGTTCTGTCATTTGCATATGTACCTATCAAGGTCAGAGTTAATGACACCGCCTTGCAATATTTACCTTGGATTCAAGATGGAATTCGTATAAAACCAGATGGAAAACAAATTTTCTTGACTATACCAGAAATAGGCCTCGAAATTCGCTATTTCGGGTTCGACTTACCGTATACAGTTATCTCCTTTCCAATGTCAACTATGTTCAACAAATCTGTGGGTCTTTGCGGTAAGGTTTCATTTCGTTGTTATAATGCGCCTATTTGTGTATATAAGTGCAAGCGATGATTATGCGTAATGAAAATTTTATTTGAGGCGTTTGTTGACCTCCACAGATGGTAATGTTTTCTCGTTGCCTCACATGGGCATTAATTAAAGATTTTAGTGTCTGATGCCAAATTCCTGGCCGCCCTAGTATTTCGCTACAGTCTAAGTATTTGAAACGAAGTTAGTTCATGGGATTATCTAGTTAGTTTTGTACAGTTATCTGTTTGTGTGGTCAGCATGAGATGACGATGGCTTTATTGTCGACCTTTTCATTTTGAGGCAGCGGGCACACACGATGTGTCTTTGCAATTGCGCTAAACTGCATGATATATACCCACTGACTTAAGATCAATTTACTGCCGGATGAAGTTGATAAATGTAAGAAAGTAAGCAATCGATTTGCAATTATGTGTTTTTAACGAACAGATGGTTTGTTTGTCAGTAGGTGCATTAAATACCTGAGTTTATTTTTTCAAAATCATTTTTTTATTAAACTTGCGAATCTTTAAACATTGTTGAAAGTCAACTCTAAACTGAGTTCATTATATGCGTGTGTTGAAATATCAAGTCCGAGACTGTTACAAAATGTAGAATATTGTTCTTCCAATCCGTTGTGTCCTGAATTTCTACTACAGCTAACTAATACTACTGCTAGTCTCAGTGGGCATTATGTCTCTCCCAGGTCCTTTGAGAGGGTGATCCATCCGCTACTTTGTTCAGGAGACCGAGAGCTAAAACTCCCGGAGGAACTTAATTTCCTATTGAATTAGTGTTCCGATAAATGTAGATGTGGTGGTGGAAATCTAATAATTTAAATAAAATTATACCAGCCTCGGTCGACCCAAAAGACTGCTGTGGCGCATTGCAAAATCTCTTGCTCCTGGAAGCGTGGTGTCCAACCTTTTCAATATCGCGTTTGGTGTGCCTCTTCCTGAGGTTCTATGTCGCGCAGGAATTCTTCTTTACTGGTTTTGCCTGGGTCAGGCGTCTATTTTTTCCTTTGATTCAATGTTAAGTGCTAGTTCTTTTGCCACTGTTGATATGGAGCAAAACTTGTTAGTGGCAAAGTTCCAAGCGTTTGGAATATTGCTCTTTTATGATAAAAAGATTTGTGAAGAAGCTATGTAAGAGCATATGCCTATTGCCAACTTATACCTTCATGCGGACAGGCACTTGCTCCAACCTAAAGGAAGACGACTTCGAAGGAAGAAACAAGACTTTGATCGATTCAAAGAATGAATTCGGTGCCAGCTGGCTCTTTAACAAAACTGCAGAAGAATGTGAATGCAATCCTTTGCTCGATCGTCATTGCGTGGATTGCACTAAGTTTGTATTTTTAATTATGTACAGATGATTTTACTGTTTAACATTAAAGTCTTTCCTAAAAAACGTTTGAAACAAACATTGAAAAACAAAAAACACCTTCTGTCATGAAGGCTAACTGAGAGATAGGAATATTGGGAGATATTTGTAAACTTGATGTATTTGGTTTTGTCTAAAATCTCGAGTGTTTTATGATAACTTCTTATTGGGAAATGGTACATCCAAGCATTCCTAAGCTCTACGCAAGATTGCTCTCGCAGTTTACTACAATGAAATGCAATTGTGCATTGGTATTCAATCAGACCTTCATAGGAGGTGTTGAAGATGATGCATGGTAAAGACAGCACGGTACAGAAGATTGACAATGTGATTGGTAGTTAGCGTATTTTTGCTAGCACCATTTTGTTTTTTGCTATCACCATTTTGTAGAGGTTGATTTTAAATCGACCCTTTCCCGATCGCAGTCGATTGGTTGGATCCGTGTTTTGTGGGGCGTGTTGCATCCAGTTGGAGAGTTTGATAAGCTTGCAAAATATGGATTTGTAGAGCATGGAGCTGGTGGGGTGAGTAATCCTGATGCGAGAAATTCTTTATGGCTTTTTGAACGGGCGTTTCGATCGAGGAATGTCAGGCGTAAGTGGTACGGGGAAGGCTTCAACTGAGTAGATGATTAGGACCTTGAACTCTGAGATTATTTGATCGCATGCCGTGTTTCCTCAAGTACAGCAGTGAGTTCCAGGATGCCAAAGAGGAACAAGTGGAGGTCTGTGAGGGTGGGTCATAGACAGCCTGCTGTGCGCGTTTATTTTCATGTATGTGGGATTCTAATTTGACCCTGTAAGTGTTTGGGANCNGACGCATGAGCATTAACTAAGGAAATTACCGANCTTCTGAACCAGATAAATGAGCAGCTTCAGCTCACACTCAAAGCAGTTAATCAGGGCAACTAGAGATGAAGCTTCATTTTGAGTTTGAGGTGGTTTTTGAATGTGCGACTCCGGTCAAGAATTATACCCAGGTACGTCAGTTATTTCTGAAATTGTGGATATACTATTGATGAAGTTTCTGTTTTCATTTTGTAACATTATTTCCTGATGTGGAACACTAAAAAGAACGTTTTGTTGAGGAAACGTTTTAAAGCGTAATTTGGCCGTTTATTTACTAACTGTGGCTAGATGTTCCGATAGACATTTCTCGGGCTGAACGTAGTTTGGAGCTGAGTGGGTTAGCACAACCACATCGACAAACATACACCGGATAGCTGTTTTTCTCCATACACATGATGGCAAGCTCCTAATGCCATATTGAAATTTTTGCAGTTTGAACAAAAAAGAAAGGGTCTTTTAAAAACAACGTAACATGGGAAAATATTTGGTGTTAAGTTATGCACCCGTTTCACCCGTTCCGAGGTTTCATTCTATAAAAACAAAAAGTTCGCAATAACATTCACTGGCTATTTTTGAAACAACGAATTCATCTCAAACGCGATGGAGTTTTTAATTAGGCATGATGTATTATTAGAATGGCGGCCATCGAAATCCACAGTGATACACAACCGTCCAACCCACTCACTTCGAATTCTTGCACCTTTTTTAGTTTCTATTTTGATGTTATTAAGAAAGAAAGGTCTGAGCTGTCTTTGCCAATTACAAGTCCTTTTTGTGTCCGTTATTGAAAAATAAAAACCTTGTAATTTTAATAAAAAATTCCACTCAGCCCATGTTCTACTTTGTGTTTGGCAGAACTCCGTTGCCTGACTTTTGCGTAAATTGCACTGACGGCGATAAGTGCGAAGAACTTGAAGGACCTATCTTTGAAGACTGCCATCATCTTGTGAATGCCTCATATTACTTTAGGGCTTGTCGACAGGACGCCAGAAGTACTGGAGAAGTAAGCCAACACTCAAAAGAAAATTGTTTTGTTCAAAACACTACTACATTTGCAGCAGTGCTTCAATAAAGCCGTGTACAGACATTGAGAATGGTACCGATGGGTTGCCAAAAATTTAAACGAATTTACAACCGAACAGTCATGATTTATAAAATTTCTGCTTTTGTTTTATTTATCTAGTGCGATCCTTGCTACTCTTCAGCAATCAAGGCTTACGCAGAGTTTTGTCAAGAAAACGGTGCTTGCATTGACTGGATAGATGCTTTGAACTGCTCAAGTGAGTTGACAGTTAAAAATTAAACGTTTCTTGGATTGTCACTGGTAGAATTCGTGAAATCATTGTGTTCTGATTTTTCAGAGCCAGTTTGTCCGGATGGGCTTGAATACCACGTGTGTAACAGAACCTGTGATGCTGAAAGGACTTGTGACACTTACGCTGATGATTGTTATAATGACAAACTTGTGAGTGGTTGCTTCTGCAAACCAGGTCTGGTGAGGAAACACATCGGATCAGACGAGTGCATTGAACCGAAATGTAAGTATTTTCAATCTGTTCTGTGTGTGCGATGAGGATGAAACAATACTTCACTGCCTGAACCAAAATTGTTTTTGAACCAATGTAAGTTTTAGGGACATATACACTATTTTATAGTATTGTTTGCTACTTTAAAAAAATAATTAGACAGACAATTTTTGTTTTCTGATTCATGCTGAAGCAGATGCTAAGAACAAACTGAATGACCTTTGATCAACTCGGCAGCCAATGTATTGGCAAAGCGCTCAGTCAAAAAATGTACTGAAGAAAAATGCATGCTGTTGAATGAGCATCCAAACTCAGGTCCAAATACAAGGATGTTCGCCAGTTTCAGCAGCCATTGAAAATTAGATTGACTTTTAGGATTTTTGCCAAGTGGTATTTTAAATAGTGTTACTGTTAGCCTTTAGCGTGTTGCAATAACTTGTGTGAATTTTGTCGAATTTCTTGTACGAGGTTCAGGTTAGGATTTGAGTTGTTTATGATGAAAAATACAATCTACCGTTTGAAAATTTTGACCGGTTTACGTTTGAACAAACAAGTCATTGATGCTGCCATGAAGTGTTTAATATCACGCTATATTGCAATCAAGGATGTTTAGAAAATGCGTTTGGAGCTTTTGTTGGTAATTGTGCATGATTTGCTTCGTAGATCTTTCTTCAAAGTATGACATTTTTTCTATCAACTCACAACAAAAAATTGATTATCTCAGCGCGCAAATAAATTTTTCTTAACAAGCCAATACCAACTGTTGAACCCACAAACGTAGATAAAAACCCAAACTTATTTCATTCACACTTTGAAATCTCGTAAAAAATTGGGGAATTTATTGCACAGAAAAAATATTACATTTTTATCAATTCATCAAAAATTAAGTGTCAACATCTTGTAAATGGTTTTTGTACGAAGTCTTTTTTTATATTACTAATTGCAATTTCATAAAGGTATCTTATGGAAATTTGGATTAACAGAACAACTCTTAATGTACGTGGTTCAAGTAATTATTTTTTATGTGAAAATCTAGCGGTATTAATTTTAAAATATTGTTTTTATGTGGTGCTTTGTAACGTAGTTGGATGAACTGGACGACTTTTTGGTAGTTACAACTGCAATGCACTGAATCGTTGATTGATAGTTATCTGTGCTAAAACCAAAAAGCAAAATTTAATGTTTAAAATAATATTCTTAATTTCAGGTTGCAGTTGTCCACCGGATCCGACGTGTCCACCCGAACAAGTGCTGGTGGTTAACCTAGAAGATGAAGGATCATGTTGTCCACAAAAAAACTGCGAATGCCCTTCAAGAAATGATACTCTGTTTTGCGAATCCCCCGAAAAACTTAAATACACGAATCACACTTGTCCGCAGCCGTACTGCATTTGTGAGTGTCCTCCCATTCTGACCAACTGCACTGCCAAGCCGGGATGCCAATTGAAAGGTACTTCAGTGTCACGTAAAACAATTACTTACAAAAGTCAATATCCGGTTATTAAAGTTTGAGAACCGCCACCCTAAGATATCCTGTTATGGGATTACCGAACGATAAAGCAGTCAAATTTATATTAGTGAATTAACAGAGACGATTGACAACCAACTTCATCTATGCAACAGTGACCTTTGATAGTGCCGTGACGCTTATGCTCAAAACGGCCAAGTAAGTTGTACTACTCAGGAATACAAAACAGTGAATAGTCCAAAGGAGAAGTTTAGTATTATTGCTTTAGAGCGGACAATTTTCAAACTGTTCATCACTCATAATTTTTTGTATTTTTTGTCAGTTGACGGACCCCATTTTGAGAACCTGTGTCTTGGGGGATTTAATCATCCTGAAACAACACAGTTTAAGGCTCGGTACTCCCATCAGAAAATCATACAATTTATTTTCTTTGTGTGGTGATAGACTGGGAAAGCAAGGAACATACAAAAACCCATTAACACACTTTAACTGAAAAAAGCAAACAAGTCAGTCAGATTCTAAGATATCAGTCTGAAAAGTTAGAATCTTTTTCAATAAAATCATATTGTTCAATATGTGTGTTTGTTTGTAATCAACGTAGTTGTTTCACCCTCTTATACAATTGTTTCTTGGGGAGCATTAAAANCGGTTATCTCTGTTTTGTGTTTGATGCGGTCCAGCTTCCAAAAACATTATTTCCACATGAGTAAAAGAGCAACTATAGTATTTCTGTGTCCAGTAGGAATGCATAACAATCTGTTTTGTAAACCTTTCTCGGCAGAAAAATAGGAAAATAACAATCATTGTAAAATATGGGAAAATTTCGTTCAAGGTAAATTAAGTTTTCTTTTTTGGCCATGTTTCTTTTACTTCGCTACAGGACAACAAACGTTATTCCCTTTCTGTTTTTGAAATTTTTATTTCGCAACCAAAGCAAGAAATAATAAAAACTTTGATTGACAAACGTGATTTTAAGCGGTAGCCACGCAAATTCTCGAAATTTTTTTCAACACACGTCTTTCATTGGCCTTAGCGCATAAATGTGCAAATGTAGGCCCTATTGTTTTACGCTACCGACCGCGCAAAACACTTGAACAACTTCTGTTCAAAAATCCGAATTTGTGGATATTATTGCTGCCGCGGAAGTCTGTTCAGAAGCACGCCGGATGTAGGTAATAGTTTTAATATGTGTTTATAAAATGACACGTATACTATGACTACCGTATAACGGGTTGGAAGTAACTACGAATATCAATATAGTACAATTTTAATTGTTTAAATGTTTTGTTCATTCACTTTCAAACCCGCTTTTTCTCTGAGGAAGGCCACTAGGGCAGAGGCATTAAGCACACTCGAAATACCTCATGGTCTTCAGCTATCGAAGATGGTTCTGCTAACTACACACCAAGATGGGACCAATCAAAGTCTGAGATGTAATCACATCACCTTGTCTTCGGTTGATCTCTGGGCCGCTTAACTGTGAGTGTAACCAGCAAGACTTATCTCGCCAATATTTCCTGGGACATTGTCGTCACATGACCGAACCAACGTAACCTATATCAGCGCTTCTCAAACGTTTTTGTTCTGCGACCCCATTTAAAACAGGGTTTTTATACGAGTCGTTAATGGATAGCCTAGATGTTAATGATAGGTGTGAACGTCCCAATACAAATCTCAAGAGGCATTTTTGTCTGTGGCGAAATCATACAATCCTACCACGAAGGTGACTATACAATAATAAAACTACCACGTAATGGAAACAGTAAGGCAAAAAGATTAACTTTTATAAAGTGAATTGTTTTTTGTTGTCAAGTACAACTAATGGGATGAATGCAGTTGAGGTTTTTATACAGGTCATCCATTGGTAGATTGATGCAAAACTACACACGACGAAGGACATTTTCAACATTTTTCAAAAAAGATCGGATTTGGATTTGACCACTATCAATTTTGAGAATGCCTCTTCACATACAAACATGTCGTGCAAAAAAGGCCAAGAGTTTACGCATGGCTAGATCAGAAATCACTGGGTATTCATTTCTTGATCTTATCCAAAATGACAAACGTTGTTTTGAAAATTCCAGTTGCAAACTTATGTCAAACTCCGAAAACTCCTTCAAGGCGTGGAAGGCATTTCGCCACCTAAAATTTCAATTTTGTATGGTCTGTGGATCCAACTTTTCCTGAATCAAAGTGCTAAGTGCTTCTGAAACTGTGTATCAAGCTTTTAACTTTAGTCAAAAACTATGCAGTGTTCTCTCAAAGCAGAGAGCCTAGCCCCTAGCTAGACATGAGAGTTCTAAACACAAGCATGCCTTCATGTCGGAATGAATGCAACAAGGTCAGTGTTGGTCATTACGTTAAAACCATCATGGTGTGGACAGGTGTGTAGTGAGGTGGGAACGCGTTACCACACCTTTTGCATCGCAACGTTTCTTGAAGGTTTAGATTACATCAAAACATGGCTGCGATCTCACAGATGTGCTATAGCGACACGCAGATTCGCACTGCTAGTCAAAAGTCTACAGTGAAACAGGAAGATCCATCGTCGAAATTCTTGTAGGCGAATGCTCACTTTATGCAAACTATTTAGCGCAATATTTTTTTTATTTGGCCGTTCCCACACCTCATTTTTAATACTACACCCCTGGATGTGTAACAACGCATAACTTGTTGTGCACGGTTAATTGAATATTATCTTTTCATAGCTCAGGCAGACATTCTAGTAAACAAGTAACAACAGGAAGCATGTTATCTCCCCTTTAACTGCAGTACAAATACATTCACTGGAGACCTACTTTTAGTTTTCTTGTAAAGTTTACAAATACGTTTGTATTTGATATTTCAATCCAATTTTTTGCGACCCCGTTTGGGGTCGCGACCCATAGTTTGAGAAGCCCTGATCTAGATCACTCTATTCGGAAAAGACGTTGGCCTACATTCAGGGCTTGACAAAGTACTGTGCACTTTTTCGCGGTGTCAAGCCAGGAACTTCGGAAAAATCAGTTCGTCTGACGCAGAATTGCGTTAGGTTTATCCACCCATGTATCAATCTATCAACCTGAGACACTTGAACTTCTCCAGATGAAGCAGTGTAATGCCACGTAATTTCAACATACATTGCCTTGCGTTGAAAAGCAATCAATTGCATGCTGAAGACCCTGTTATGAGGATGTAAGCAGAATTAAACCGTCTGAAAAGACAAACGATTGATCCTGCAACCTCCAACAGCGACACCACCGTCGACTCGGCTGTGACTGTCTACCCATTTCAAATAGTTAAGTGAAGAGAAGTGGTGACAGCACACACACTTGTCAGAATCCAGCACACATGTGGAACAATTGTAATTTAACTCCGCCGACACGGAAGCAAACTTCTGAGCAGACATACAATGACTTGACGGCCAGTACAGGAGGCTGTCAACACCGCAGTCCCGCAACTCTCACCAGGAATTTGGTCGTATTGCTTTTTCGAGGTCAGCAAAACGTACGCAGCCCTTGATATTCTCCCAATATTTGTCGAAAATATGGTGCAAAGTGGCATTTTGGTCTTTAGTGCAGCGGGCAGCATGAAAACCGCTCTGGGTATCATCCAGCTTTGGCTCAATTTTTTTCGGGGTTCTTTTACAAGAGACATGACATACACTTTTCCAGGAAGTTCAAAGAGAAAAATGTCCCGGTAGTTAGTGCATTCATTCATGTATCCCTTTTTGTATATGGGATTTATCACCCCAGTTTGCCAATCTTCGATGCCCTTCCGCAACACCAGGCCACTACACATACACGAGTCAGCCCAAGGACTCTGTTCACGACAGAGTTTTTCAGGTCGCATTTCTTTGCAACCTGCAGCCTTCCCCGCTTTCGTTTTTTTGAGAGAGAGGAGGACCACGGCTGCAGTGATGGTATTTTCTCCCAATTTACTTCCCCTGTGTCTGATGGTGTGAGATTGATTGGGTTAGAAACTTTTGAAATACTTTCTCCATCTTGCAAGTATGTCCTGCTCATTGCTGAGTAAGACATCATTTGGTCTTTGATGGATCTAGCAGTATGAGATCTTTTACCGTGAAGGCACCAGATGATGGGCGTCCGCAGAAATTTTTCCAGGGGGAGGGGAAAAGTCAACATTTTGCTTATCTGTTTCAGGTTGTTGGCGATGCAACGCAAATAGACGTGTACAAAAAAGAAAATGTTCAATGTTACCGTAACAGTTGCATGCAGTGTTTCCCTTGTAAGAAAATTTTACAGTGAGCAAATGTTTATTTTAGTGAGCATGGATTTTTTAAGACTGAGTTAGCAGAGTCCTAAATGAATTATAACTTTGTCAATTTTTGGAATAAAGCGTAAAAACGTATGAAATTACGAACAAACTACACATTTAATTCAAATAGCTTCTCCGTGGTTTCGTGCTTTTCCAATGATTTGGAATGCTGCAAGTGCGCGAGATGAGATTGCCCTACGCAAATGGTCTGGTTTTACTGCGCATTTGCGCACTTTTGGAGGGAGCATTGGCTGTAAAAATACATTTTGTTGGCAGCAGTGGTACTTTTTCACTCATGTTTCTTTACACATAGTATAAACCAGGGTAGGGCAAACTTATTCGATAGAAGAGTCATATGCATAAACCAAAAACACCAGCGAGCCTCAAAACCAGTTTGTAGTGTCAATACAAAAATGGCAAAGAATGTAAGTGTTGCATCAATTGATATACAGTAATTTGTCAGTCTTAAGTTTTAGTTTGATTTTCTAGTGCCCGAAAATCTGGACAGTACGTTTCTTAAAGCTGTGCAAATCAATTCTCCCAAGTGTTCATTTTTCGATGTTGCACGATGGTTTGATGTTACGAACTTCATTACAGAGAAAAAAAATCACAGCAATATGTTGAGCTATACGCAGAAATGGGTTATACACTGGTATTTTAAATTCTGGGTATTGACTTTCTGGAACCTATCGCCAGAAATTACGTGTAGAGTGGCATTGACTAAAGTTTGTTTTGAGCCAAATTTTTTTGCATTTCGGTTAGTTTTATTTCTACAGCAGACAAGTATGTTACAAACGATTAGCGAACTGGACAGATACATTAACATTGAATGGATTTACAAGGAATGCAAAGCATTGTTTTAACTCTTGGAAATGGTCCAATCTGGCTTGGAACTTATCCAATAGTCTTACATTTTATTTTAGTATTTTTCCACTTTGTGGTGTGCAATTGCCTCTTCGCGAAAAACATTCGTTCTCATTCTGACACTGGGAAAATGAAAGAAAGCTTTCAACGATGTGTGTCTTGAAAAATTTTTGTTTTCTTTTGGGAACTAAATTAGCCTTACTTGTGATTTAGGTTCACTGTCTTTGCTATCAAATCGCGCAGACTCNTTGGTGACCAGTGTTTCCTCTAAGGTGCGCAAATGCGCAGAACCACCAGAATATTTGCGCAATGAAATCTTATTCTTGCGCACTTGCAACATTCAAATTTGATATCGTATATACATCGCATAGCCCTGTCGAAGCGTTTCACTGGTTGTGTGTCTACATGGTTTTGAAATTGCATGCGCACTAGAACAAGCATTTGCTCAATGGAAAATTTTCTTACAGGGACACTGCTGGTGACTAACTTCACGAACTTGTGTAAACAGATTTTGAGAAATGAAACAAACGTTAAATATGAGGCAACAAATCTCTATCAATTTGAGATACTGCTTATTCATCTAGAAGAGCCACACAAAATATGTCGGCGACCGGCAATTCGCCCACCACTGGTATAAACCTACATAGCCTACCGCTATCAGCAGTCGCTGTTACTACATTACCTGCCAAGATGTTTACGTTCAATAGCTACATGCGGCAAAACGCATACTACCGTGACTTGAAGTGCATCTTCGAAAATTTGTTGCCATGTTAATGTTACTCAACAAAGGCCAATAGCAAAACAATTCGCTCACGAGTTTCGTAACCTACCTCTGCAGGCAAAGAAGCGGATTTATGGAACTGCAAGCTCATAACTGCATGTTACCTGACTCTTGTGCAGTGTGAGTGTCACATCGGCACATAAACTGTCATTGCAAAAATTAATCCAACTAATCAGAATTAAACAGCTGATTTCACGTTTTCCAAAAGTTTTGCCTTCTTAGTCCCAATTTCCACGGGGGCAAATGCCCGTTTTGCCCCCCCCCTACGGACGCCATGCACCAGATGGTTTGCCTTAACATTTGTTGGATTGCCAGCAAATGGAATCCAGTAAACCAGTTCATTGTTGAATTTTCCACTGTGATGGCTGCAGACTTTCGTGCCTCGAAGTACGGCGAACGGAAGGAAGATTTGGTTTTGTTCTGAAGCCATATGTCTTACGGGCTACGTTTTTGCTTGAATAGCATCTTTCACCTGTTGGTTGCACTATGGTGTTACTTTTTTGCCATTATCCATTACAGCGTGTTGTTTCCGCGTGCATCCCGCGCAGCATATGGAGCTAAAATTGTCATTTCACCCCCGCCTCCGCTGAGCATTCTGGGAATTCTCAGAATGGGGCCGATACGCTGTCTGCAAAGGTATTTCTTACATTCTTGTTCACCAGGGTCTCCCATTTTATGCGGTAGGACGTCCTAATCCTGTACGTTTGTGTAGATCTTGTTGATTTTTCCAGCCTTAAATGCAAAGCACCTCGGTAATATTGCTTTTTTGACACGATCATCCAACAATGATTAGAACAAGTCTGCTGAAACTATGCAGAAATCAATGAGTTATCGTTTATCCAACGAATCACTGCACCAGGTATACTTGTGCACATCTCTGCGTTGGAAGAAAGTGTTCAATATGCTCAGTGAATTGTTACAGCAGAGTTTCAGTAGGAACCATGCGTTATAATTTACGTCAGCATCACCATGTTGCCGAATCGCAACCTTTCATACCTCGACAACATTCCCAAAGACTCCTGTAATGATTGTCAAAATTTGGTTTTCAGCCTTGCGCAGGCCATCAGGAGTTTTTTTGCAAATTCCGGGTACAATGTACCGGATTTTGAAGCGTATACCTGCATCAAACACGGGGATCCGAATAACAACTTCAATCTCAGCAGTGCACGCCCTTTTTCCTAGATGAGGAGTGGGGAACCTGCGGCCCGCGCACTCCCGTTGCCACGGGGCTTTGGTGGGCTTAGTCCCTACAGACAAAGCTCCAAGGCCCCCAAATTGAAATATGAAACACTAAATCAGTGGAATTTTTTGTCAAATTTGAATGTCAAGCCCCTCCTGCACAAACTTAAAACCCCCTTAATCACGGCTCTCTGGCGACGGTTCTGGGCTCGCGTGAACAACTAACATAGTCCGCATCAAAATTTTTGTTACCCAAGTTAGAACACATCGGGTCAAAACGAAACTCCATAAGAAGCAGATATGTAGGCAAAAGCAAGAGAAGTCGCTCACTCATTGACGTAGTTTTCTCTCGGTATTTTGTTTTGGAAGATAAAGGCAATGGCCCGCCAACGATATTCCACAATTTATGCCGCCCGTGATAGTAAACAGATTCCCCATCGCTGTCCTAGAGGATCCATTCATCAACACAACTTGCCGCCTGCAGGGCTTACAAGAATCCTCGTCCCAAACTTTGCTGGCTCAAAGTCGGTGTAGAAACGTTTCCATCTATCAGTCATCTCAATAGGTTTAGAGCACTGATATGCAACGTAGGCGAAATCTCCCCCTGGGGAGCAAATTTATGCATTAAGGGGGCGATTTCAGTTTGCAAGGGTCCGATTTCTGAAGGTTAGAATATACTAAAATTATGAATGATTCCAAAAATGAAAACTGTATTTGCCACTTTGGAACCAATTCATTTGATGCACTTCCGACTCCATGTTTCGTAAAAAAGGTTATAAAACGCAAGATATAGGACTGATGATATAACAATCAAACTAGCATAGTCCTGTGTAACGCATTACTCTACCAACCATCCAAGGCCACGGAGAGTGTTACTGGTTGGGAGGTAAGCACTGCGGTTCTGATGAATTTTCAGGTATACTGTTAAGCCTACTGTCAAAAATAAGATAAAAATGTAAGGAAACTGTTGCAATAGATAGTTTGGTAGTGTGTTGACCTATTCGTTGCATAAGCAGTGTCAAAAAAGCGACATCAAGCAGTGACATTTTCAAGTCTCCAGGCATGTCAACACGCGCGGAATTTTGGACTTTTCTCGCATACATTAGTATGCATTGGTTCATTTTATTATATTTACGTTGGTTGAAAGCAACCAACGCTTATATAGCTATCAGAAAATACTTAATCGACCGAACGCCATTTCTTAAAGGCGAAAAACATCAGTTTCTTTGAATATACTACAAATGGTCCAACAATCATAACATTGTTACCACTGAATCACCACAGCGAATTTCGCTGCGATTAAGAATATTAATAAAAAGTTGTGATTAAAGCTTAGCCTAATTGTTTCTTCCCGTGAACTGACACAAATCCCCCCAACTGTATGTGTTATTATCAGGGCCGGCCCTAGCAGGTGCGGGACCCAATGCAAGACCTAAGCGCGGGGTCCTTCTGAGCAGTGGTTTTATTACGTCATCGTGTTCAGTCAACCATACGACAGACCCGCAACTAGGGGAAGCAGGGGGGCTAAGCCCGGAAAAAAGTTTCGTTCCCCCTGGAAAATGTGTTGGATATAGTTGTTGGACATAGTTCAAAAAATTTGGGCTCCTCTCAGAAAACACTTCATCCCAAAGTGGCTCAAGCTGGTTACGGGCCTGCTATACGACCATGGTAGAGCGCAGATGTAAAGCCTTAGCACGAGAACTGGACACGTTTGTTAACGTTCGATAATAGAGAACATTTATCGTTCGTTCTAAGAGAGCATTATTTGTTAGCAACGAGATTTATAAGCCGTTTCCACTGAATTCACGAGCGAAAGGGGTATCAAGAAAAAATGAACAATCTACCTAAACACCATGGCGCGGGGCCCCCAGAGGCGCGGGGTCCAATGCAGCTGCATCGGCTTAAGGCCGGCCCTGGTTATTATTAGCAAAATTGCCTTGGAACAAGACTTCCAATAGTCTTCGGTAGAGCATTGCCAAAACATTGCTTCGTATGCAAAACACGTCATAGTCCGTTGTCATGTGTTTTATTAACTTTGGTTCGCAACTTGAGTAAAACAGTGGAACTAAGTGTCTTCTATTAAAATATACGTGAAAAATGACTGTTATGAGACGATTTACGTGGCAATTAACGGCTAACAAATATAATTACAGTTAGCCGTAGGTTGTAAAACGTGCTTATCATGTTTTTCAGTCAGTTCGGGTGTTATATACTGTGCTTGTAGGTATAGCTGTACAGTGTTCTTCTGATTAATGACACAGTATATCAGTACAGTAGGCTAGGAAAGGGATAACTTATACTAGCAAGCAAGTCCAGCCTCCCGATCTTGGCTAAACTAAAATTTCCAAAAAATCGTTTCCGTGGCCTGTAGATTAAGTTTGCTAAAAAGTCTTTCTGCTGTGTAAATAACGCCAAAAGTTGGATTGCGTAGAAAGTGACTTAGTGATGTGCCATTTTGCCAGTTGACTAACATAAGCGAATGCGATTCCACATCCAGGATCATTTCATCGACTACCAAAGCGATGATGAAGCCTGTGCCATATGTTATTATCACGGATGGTCAGACGTTTGGATCAACTGCAGTGAGGGTTTTCCAGACGTTTTAGTGAAAGTTAAGCTAATATTACTAATGAAGTTTCCCACGAAATATGTTGCTGAGCAAGTTTCAACCAAGTAACTGCACATGCTTAAAAAATACCGCAATCGTCTTGACATGAACAAAACCGGTGGAAATGCCATATAACCTTAAGCTGACCAATTTGCAAACTGCTTTAAAAAACTTGCAGATAAAAACCCAGGGGAAAGGTTCGCAGCAGTTGGAACAAGGACTGTGGAGCCGAAACTCAAATTTCGGGCTAAGGCACCAGCTCCAGGCATTTAAAATCTTTGGCTGAGGCTCTAACCTCTAAAAGTTTTTGGCTCCGTCTCTAGAACTTTTGATCCATTAAAAACTAAAAACCATCGCATTATGTGTACAACTGGCTTGCTATACAAAATATGTCTGTTGAATGGGAACTCAAATTTCAGGCTCCAGCTCCACAATAAAATTTTTTTAGCTCCGGCTCCTGGCTCCAGCTCCACTGTTTTTGGAAATCAATAACATTATTCCTACAACTGCAATTGCATTCGTTTTGTTTGTTCGTTTTTTGTGCTAACTGAACTGCCCCTTTGTTTCATAAGCATTGATATATTTTCAAATCAAAATAATATTTTTGCCAACACTAAAATCATAAGGGGGCCGGGGCGATTTCGAAGCAAAGTTTCTGTAGGGGGGCGATTGAACAAAAAAGGTTGAAGACCACTGGGCTAGTCTCGACGCTTATTCAAGCTAACAAGGTCCAGGAATAGCATTTGGGCTCCTCGACTAGTTTGTGTTTTTTTCGTGTGAGTCATGAGATGGTCCAGTTTCCAATGACGAGATTGCTATTTACAAGGGGCTTTCAGTTCTCCCACAAAAAATCGCTATGCACTGCTCACATTCGCCTCCCCCGATGCAAAGCGGGTGCTATGTGGGACATCCAGCTTGGATAGCAGGTGGTTGAGAAAAGTTTTCGGACGGGCTCCTGTGTCAAAACTCCAGAGCGGTTCTTGGCCACGTGCCTGACAACCGATGCGCAATGGCATTGATTAATTTTACGCATATCATGGTAGAAATTGTCTAAATTATACTGTAGAACAAAATGGACGCGCCATTTGCGCTGCAAATATCAAGGGAAACCAAGGGAAGGTGCCCCTTTGGGCACATTTAAGTAAGAGAGGCCATGTGCAATGGCAAATGTGCAGAAATCGTTTCAGTTGAAACGGGGAGACTGCGTATTGCACTATTACTTCTCTGAGAGAGGCCATGTGCAATTGCAATTGTGCAGAAATCATTTCAGATGAAAGGGGAGGATACATATTGCATTGCTACTTTTTTGTAGGGGCAGGTTGGATGGTGTGTTTGATATGCTTTTAACTTCGCTTTTTTATGAAGGATTGAATAACTTTTTGTTAAAATGTAACATTTTTTTCTTTACGATGCAAATCAGCGATTTATTCAGTTTGTTGCAAGAAGCATGTCTGTAAGCGTTAGGTTGTAGGTGTTTTTATGTTCGCAGAGACTAGATCCGTGTACTCAGTTACAACCAACCCTACATCTTGGTGTAAATCGCAGTCAACATTTTTTTCATTTCAAGTTTTGTGAAATTCTGAATTACAAGTAATTATTTTTTTAATTCGAAGATTTATAAAACTTGACGATATCAAAAATGAGTAGTGTTTGACGTCTTCACGCTGAGTAATGACAATTCGTTTTTCATTCCTTTACAAGGAGACCATTGCTTTTGAAAGTCAGTTATGACTATTACCTACACAAAAAGTAATTTTTTCATTTGCAGCGTTCACAGCCTAATCAAACTCATTTGACGCTTGAAAAGATCTGGGAAATAATTCCACTTTACTTTACAGTTTATTACGTTGCATTTACGCTGGCGCATCATCTAATTTGCTTTAAAAAGTTGTAGTAACGAACGTCGCGTGGTTGTTCACACAGTTACCGAAAAAGATGTCTGTGGATGTCCAAACAAAACCGAATGTCAGTGCAACCCAGAGCTTTGTCCCAAAGCATCAGTCTGCCCCAACTGCACCACGGCTGTTCCTGAATTTAAGAACATGTCGGTTGCTGAAGCCTGTGAAGGTTGCTGCCCGACCTATCGGTGCGTTCAAAAAAGTTGTCCTAAATTCAACAAGGAAGGGTACATTCGGGATCCAAATTCTAGTGATTGTTGTCCCAAGTGGATATGCGACTCATGTGTGATCCGTGACGGAACCATAAAACAGGTAAGCAAAGAGGGTGCACCACTGGTTTTCGGTGTTTGGAGAAAACAAAAAACTAATGCAAGGGCCAAACAAGTAAATGTTCTCCATTCCGACGTAGTTAAGCAACAATTTCTGTAGAAACAGAGAGGCAAAAAATTTCCCCAGTGTTTGTCAAAGTCGCTTCAATTTTTTAGCGGCTGACGTAAAACAGGAAAACAGGTGGTCATTTGTTCCTATTACAAACCAGTGCATGCCCCAAAGACAGTAATTTCACCATGACGCTACCGTTATGCATCACGTGAGGATATGGAACCACCCTTACCCTACAAGGCGTAACTAAACCAAATTGTGTTGCATATCATATCGCAGGCTTTCAAGGTCAGTCTGCGCGTTTGTGTGTCAAGGCAACATCAGCCCAGGGCAGTGAACAGATTCACGTTCGGTTCTGAACTTGTTCTCAGCTTTCAGTAACAGCAACAGTCTTCAGCTATATTTTATGGCAGTTGTGGTTTTACTCTCAAAAAGTTGTCCGCAAATTTTCTAAACCTTGTGTTTGAATTAGGTCTACTTTGAAATGTAGCAGTTAGAATAAACTGAAAGATCCTTTGACTATTTTTCCAATGTAAACAGAGAGGATCCACCTGGAACGAAACAGTCAATGGTTGCGTGATTGAATACATGTGCAGCAATCAAAAACTGGATGACGGATGCTACAAAGTGACAACTACAGACGATCCAAGGCCTCGATGTAAAAATGAGAACGAGTTCGCGGACGAATGTGCTGATGATCAAATCACAGTACCAACATATTCCAGCGACCCGTGCTGTATGAATTACACGTGCAGTAAGTACTGTAAAGTCGTCCACAATGCAGATTGCTTGTTTGGAGATAGGTTGATGTTATATAAAGTAACATTTCAAATAACACGTGGAGTACCCAACGCAGAAATCCGTACCGGTTTTATTACTTGATGATGTGCTTCAGCAAGTAATTACGTATGAGTGCCTGGTGAGATGAAAATGCTCAGCTGTTGAGCATAAACGTGAATCAAATAAATTTTTTCAAAACATGTTCATATATGCAAAGCATTTTAAAAGGTTTTAAATATTTGACATATTTTTCAAACAAAGCAGTACTTTTCTGATTGCATTATCAGCTTCAGTCCTTTATATTCATAATTATGCTAGGTTTGGCGTGGTTTTGTAAATCTGAAAGGTTCTGTCCTAAAAAATAAAGTGATGAGATAAAGACAACATATCACCACAATACGATTCTACATATACTTGTTCAACTCCTTGCTTTGCAGCATGCCCAAACACGACAGTCGCACCACCGGTGAAATGCAAGTACCCAGGAGAAGTTCTTGTGGAGGTTTCTGGATCAAACAACCTTCGGTGTACGCCTGAACAAACGTGCGAATGCAGTACTGACATAAAACGTCTTCAAACCGCATGCAAACAATACAACGAAACAGCGCATAATTGCACGCAAAGCGATAGACAAGTGGTTGTGGTGACAGAAGCCGGAACCGATCCAGATGACCCTTGTTGTCCATCGTATGACTGTGAATGTCAAGCGTGCCAAGACAGACCTGTCAACTGTTCCAATGGCTACAAACTGGAAGACCATAAAAAAGTCGGTGATTGTTGTCCCAATTGGACATGCGTGTGCGACGTTTGTTTTCACGAAGGCAAAGTAATTAATCGTGGTGCCTCTTTCGAAGTGTATGACAGTCTAGGATGCAACTCGACTTTTGTTTGCACCGCTGAGATTTCCGAGACAGACTCGTGTTTCCGAGTAAGCAAAACGTGGAGTGAACGAGACGCGTGTGAAACAGAAAGCGATTTTAAGCAAAGAAAGTGCAACCTAACCTTCGAACACGTTGTTCGCGTGACATACAACGAAAGCCAGGAGGATCCCAACTTGTGCTGTGAAGAGTACGAATGCGTTTGCAACAATATCACGTATCTCCAAGATCTGGGCCTCTGCCTGGAAGAAGCTGAATGCTCTTCGGTCGGATGCGAACCTCACTCGACAGAGAAATGCGGCTGCATCACCTCCAGTCATTGCGGTAAGATAACCACTTATGATAAGTTAGGCAAAGATTCTAGATTAGAGAAAGGCAGTATTGCATTTTTTTAAATTTCTTTTTATTCCAGCTTGCAATCCCAGCAAGTGTCCCTCAGGCCCGAACTGTACTGATTGCTACGAAATGAGGATGTATCCTGCATCACCACCTGGCACACCGGATTACCGATGTTTAAACAACACTTGCTGTCCCACTTATGAGTGTTTACCTGTTTCTTGTCCTACCAGTGAGCCTGTCACCTGTGAAGCTAATGAAAACAGGACAAAGGTTGGCTGAGATTTTTTTAGTTAACTTACAGCTCCGTAGATACACTATGAATGAAAAATTTAGACATCTATTCAG
>JGI24021J15306_10000853_pt1 | contig 26855 bp, 13 predicted proteins | sample Ectturendosymbi1_FD_15306 | JGI IMG/M metagenome (IMG submission 15306) | reverse complement strand
ATCCCATTGCAACTTGTGACTGTCCCATCCCATGGATTCCCAGGAAACTCGTACGAAGTACGTGATACCATGTGCGTGTCCAACGTCTAACCGTTAAAAAACCGCGGCTAGTTCACCCTAAAACGTCCAACTAGGAGAACAAACAAAATTTGAGTGACACTTTTTTAGCTGCCACCTGAAAAAAAACCAACAATTTTATTTTTGCTGTCCTCGCATCACTACGCCATGGCACTGAGCCTGAACGTCTAGTACTTACTGTCCTGTGAGTATAAATAATGGTAATCAACTTAAAAAATATTAGTGTTACAGGACGTAAAATTGCTAAAGATGGAGCACGGGACAAATTTCAAGTCCACTGTCACATCCCATATAGGACAAATCCCAAAGGATTTCCATTCCCAAGACCACGTGCAGACTTGCTAATCAAGGTTGCAGGAACGTGGCAAGTCATGCATGCGGTGGATTGAAAGCAGACTGGATGTCAACTTCTGCAAATTCAGGCAAGCTTGTCCAGCGGCACATCGTTGGAAAGTTGTTTTGCACGCTGCATGCAAGAGAAGGGCGTGTATTTATCAAATTAGCTCTTGGCCGGATAATTGCTGGTTTTATGCGGTAAAAGCCCATTCACTATTGCGAAAGCTGGCAGACTGTGGCCAATGCATCTCGGAAAAGAGTTGTATTCGTCGTTTTTTTTCAAGGTCAAGCTTGGGTCAGCATTGATGAAGAAAAGATGACGTGTAAAAGCTTGTTTAAAAAAATTAATGTTTCAATCTCGTGGTTTCTTTCTCCTGATGCCTTTCCTGTAACTTCCACTGAGTACCGCGATCACCTGCTCTCCAAACTTGCGGGTGACAGCGGGATGAAGTCTTTCATACAACATTAAGATTCATGGTTAGCTGGATATGCCTTCGAAATACATAGAAGATCTGCAATAAGTGTTTGTTTTGCCGATGTTGACAATGTTCCGATTTATCGAAACCAGAATTGACAAGATTTTTGATATCGGTGTGATTAACAATGAACTCCACCGATGTATTGTGACAAACTGGCTATCTCGTGTGATTTGTCTGCTCCAAGGACTCCCTGGTATTGAAATGAGAACGATCTGATTTAACCACCACAAGTAAAGGTCAGATTTTACGCCAAACCAAATGTCTGACAGAAGCTTTATTTGGCAAAAGAAAGGCGAAGTACTGTCACTCGTGAATAAGAATTCGCAGACAACTGTCATGGCAGTTGGAACGTGCGTTGAAAACAACGGAACCGTTGTTGGACGTGATATGTTAAGATTGAAATTCCTGATATATCTGATTATTATCTTTAAATTTAAGTCAATTTTCAAACAAATTTTGATTTTCCAGCAAACCCGAACAGTCTCGGATTATCAACATCAGACTTTCGGAAGATTGGAAAAGACTAACGCAATTGCCAGTAAAACGTATACATGGCATTCTGGGCATCTCTTGATTGAACGGACCTGATGCCAACGAAGTTTTCAATGCATTAAAGGGAACTTTTCAAACTCTTTGTTAAATGCACGCAACTAGTTTCCCTGTGAAATAAATTGTGATGCTTGCAATTAGTTTTGCTTTTTGTTTTTTTTATTCCAACTGTCGAGGCACATTGCGCTGTATGAAAAAGAGCAGGAGTGACGTGAAAATTTATAAATTTGAGGAATTCGACGTGGCATGGCGAAGATACAGCCCACACTGGTATTCTTAAGGCAAAATGGCCGGTATCGCAAAGGTTGGAATTGAGATAAAAAGAGAATTTCTTCCAAAATCTTGGAAAACGTCATTGAGAAGAAAAAAAAGACGCAAACAAGATGACATCAAGGGACGTTATCTACGTAATTTACGCTTCTTAGAAATTTTTATGCTGATTTATCGAATTTTCTTGTAGTGTCGGCAATTTACTCATATTAAACGTTATCACTTGTTTATAAGTCAGAAAAAGTATACGTTGGGTGTGAGTACGAGGCTGCACCACTCTTTGTGCAGTTGAGCTACTGTCTCTGGAAATGCTTCAGAGCTGTGAGATGATTCGCCAAAAACCCAATCAACGGCACGAATACTTTGAAAGATTTCTTTGTTAGATTTAAATTTTTATTATTGCAACACGAGAGTTTTGCAAAACCGTTGGAACTGTACTGTCATTGCCTTCTTTGATCTCTTGCAGAAACACATCATTGCCTAAAATCTCGATTGAGTAGCAGTTTTGAGCGGGTGGAGGCCAGCATACAAAAGAGTGCAGTTTATTCATTCCCAAACCCACATTTCCTCGAAAGTTGGCCACATGCGGTCCGCGTGTCGTAGCTTGCCCACCGCTGGCCGAGAAACACCTCGTGAATTTTAGCGAACACTGAATTAACCTTTGCCGGCTCCTCACCGAAACGCGAACTCCTCGTAAAAATCCCATCGGGGCCGCTTGTACTTGAAAATAGCACTCGTTCTGTTATTATCCAAGATTCATGAGAGAAAGTGCGGATTGCAACAAAGACCGACTTAAAAATTGAAAACGTAATGCGGTAAGTTTTGTAATCCCTCAGCAGTCGGGCAGCTGGTCAACCGGTAGTTGATGGATAGGCTTTCGTATAGTCCGCAAAAATATTTCCTTGTCTTGAATTTTTAGAGTAACTTTCCACAAAGATGTCATAAGTTCGGGCTGAAAAATACCAGTATCTAACTAAACCCTAAATTTGAATTTGTGTGCTTGGTGTCGCAAGCTCGTCCCGGTAGTAACCCGGTTACAGTTGAGTTTGAAATTGTTGACTTTGATCATTAAATTGTTACTGCGACCGATAAATGTTAAATGCCGGGATGCGAAAAACTCCTTGGTTGTCCAGCCAAGTGTTCCCCAGCAGTTTACTGGCTTGCTTTGAAGTGTTGGATTGAATAGGCACATTTGGTTCGATTTCTAGCGGTGTGATGAAGTAGCGTGTGGTAAAGGTTGACAATAGGTTTGAAGTTTTGGGTGAATCAATCGCTTAGTTGTGCGGGGAACCGCTGCACTGCAACCGATCCGGAAGGATCTGGGCCTGGCAGAGAAGGCGTAAACTCAGCTAAACTGAACCCTGATTCAGTTGCACAAGCAAACTGTGAGTACTTTACGGCAGTTTGCACCATGGCGCCGAAAGAACACCTCACCATCCGCGTCATGTCTGCTGGGGTAAGAAATTCGGCGAGAAGTCTGATTGACGCAGTCAAACACCTTGGTCCCAAAGGTACAGAAAGGCCAGCAAGGACGGCTCAACCCAAAACCGACATCGGCCACCGGAATTTATGAGCCAGTGACGCAATTGTCCTGCAATATAAAGAAACAAAACACCGTGGCAGTTTGGTGAAGATCGCATCAAGTCAGTGTGAACTTGCAAACAAAATCTGAAACCATAATTAAAGTGACATGACTGAACACAGTTGCACGCATGCAGAACAACCATTTAACGTCTAAAGTTGGAACGAACTCAGGATTAATATTAAAACTTAAAACCAAAAAAGCAAATCATGCTTGAGCACCTAGCAGTCATTCAACTTATCCCAAATAAATCTACTTCTATACATTTTTATTGAAAAGCCAAGATAAATAGATCTTGTAAAAGATGATCAANGCTGTCACATACAGTTTGCGGCGTGGATGTTTTGAAAATCTGTTTGGTCGACGTTGAGAGCCAGAAGTATCCACCTAGGGAAGGATTAGAACCTTGTATTGCATAAGAACGAAGATCATTTAGGCGAGAAAAGAAGCATAAGTTTACCAAATGGTAAACTGGAGTCAATGATTTAAGTGGAATATTACTGGACATTTTGCAGACAACTGTTACTTATCCAGTCTTTAGCCGTGCGGCAAATGTGAAATTGGTGAGAAGGTACTACATAAGCACGTGTACTCGTCACGAAATATTTTCATTTAAATGTTTATGGCACGCGTGATTATTCTGAATTTAATTAATAATATAGAGCTGTTCACAGTGGAGGAAATTTTATGGCTTTAGCTTTTTGAATTGCAGGAGTTGTGCATTATTATTTCACTCGGCGGTTGTATATACTGAAAAACTGCGAGTTTGCTCGTTTTAGTTTTTGAGGATAAAAGCGAAAAGTTCGCAAATAATAATTCTGAAACCACACACCTGATGTTTAGGTCACTCCCTAGCAAAGTGCATATGTCATGTTTTCAATGTCGTGTTTTCAAGTAAAAGTAAAACCAGCTGAAACTATACCGCGGTAGCCTCTTAAGTTTTGTGCGGTGCTATGCAGGTCGTGTGCCCTACTATGCACAATATACATCATTGAACAAACTACGATGTTTGAAAAGACGGTTTTGAAATTGGTTTCATGCAAGGTAACATTTTACGAAACATGTGTGACATTCAGAACCGAAGTGTTGTTGAAATACAATGAATGAAGTTTTCTCCGTCGAGGTGTTAAGTCGCCAGTTGCTTGCAGGAGATTTCCCAGCGTGACGTACAGATGACTGACGAAAATGATTGTAAATTTTTAAAAATATATATCTGTGATTGAAGTTTAGAAAAATATACAACTGTATTGTCACAGATAGCTACGTAAGAATAAAGTCCATGCCATTATATCCATTTGACATGTTCGTTGTGGTACCTTTGTGCGTGGTTGATATACTCTGAATATGATAAGCAAGGTCAACCGTGTTTAAGTAATTTCGGGTAGGCTACCGAGAAAGGAAGCCATGAGACCTGTTAAAAAAAGCAAATAACAGGTTACTTGCAAATTATATCTTTATTGATTTGTATATTTGCATGGAGTGAATGAGCATTGTTGATATTCGTCAAAATCTACGGATCAAGCTGGCAGGAAAAGTGATTCGGCTTTACTGGATTAAGTAATGATACCGTCCGAAATGCAGTGCATTTCATAGGAGTTTTTTGAAAAAGACTGTTTTTAGTCAACGATGTTTGTAAAATATAACCAGATGAAAACGGCCTTATCAAAGCTATATCGTCAGTCTGTGGTTGTGAGTCGCATCTTACACAATGATTATATCTTTTGGGCTGTAACCTCAATTTGCCGCCTGTGCAAGCAAATTGTCACCTATGTAACCAAGTTTCATGGAAACGCTACAGTCGTCGATTGTTCACAACTGGGAGAAAACGCTATTGGAAGTTAGTAAGGTCAAGCGAGCTTATAACGTGTTTCCTGCCACATTGCATTTTCAGGACCAGGCGATTTCACTAACAGTAGGTTGCGCACAGCTAGTTTGCGTTGCTGCATAGTTTGGTCTTGGGCTATATGAGTGATTTAAGGTCTGGTCGTTGTGGTTCGACTGTCATCATTACCACTTTTTAAATGCTTCACTTCTTTTTTAGTTCACCGGAGCTGAGGTTATAGTGCAACTGTTCTATGAGAAACGTGCTTTGGAGTTAAGTTAATGGACGATGTCTAGTTCAAAGAAGTAAAAAGTATTTTGTGACAGGTATAGAAAATAGCAGGCTTTACAGAAACGACGCAGTTTCTTTTAGTAACATTTGACAAGGACAGTTTTTCACTAAACTGTTAAACTCAGCACAAATGTTCGTGGAACAACGTCAGCCATTTGGTTGTTTATATATGGTGTATCCAAAAGGGTTATATTTGTTGAGTAACCCTTGTTTTATAACAGCTTCCTGTGACCGGTTTTCGGTTAGGTAGTTTCCAAGTCCCTTCTCATGTACTAGCGCAATTCTCTGAGCGTAGGTCTCGGAAAACGTTTAGGAAAAAAAAGGCGTAAGAAAACGTCTCTTTGCTCTGCAATGCCGATATATTCAGGGGTGTAGTGGGGCGAGAACCCGCGGAAACGGCGTTCCCACACCTTTTCTATGTTTTGCTTTAAAATGAGTTCGAACCTTTTTAGAAATGGCTAGTTTTTTTGGGTGCGTTCCCACACCTCTTTTGTTAGCGCTACATCCCTTGATAAATTACAAGCAAATTTTTCGATCGCTTTGCAGCACTGCTTCTCTTCACAGACATTTTTGAATTTCCTTTGCGATATTTTGTTGACGCTCCGTTGATTTTTACCCGGAGGTACCAGATTCTAACAAAAGTCGCGTAAACTGATGCGATCGTGTGATTGGTAAGAAAAAGCTGTAACCTTTCTAACGACACATCGTTTGCCGCTTGGTCGTGCTGATACTCTGCAGATGAACATCATAAATCAACTGCAGTATCACATGCAAGTCGTCACCTGTTATTTTGATGGGCAATGATCTTCAATTCACTTCGAGACACGGACCCTCATTAAATCTATCCTTATGCGTTTCTTCAAATCAGATTATAAGTAGGCAACGCGATTTATCGGTGCATAATTAAGCATTTGCTTGTTGAGACACGTTTGCCGTCCACATTTTTACATTTTGCTGCTCGGCTTTCGTTCCTTTTTTGCTTTTACTTTAAACGCGGCTTGCGGATGAAATCCGTTAATACGCAACGTTTGTGAGATCGCAGAATGAAGAGCCTCGCGAATATAGCCGTCCTGTGGTTTTTACGCCGATTTAATTATTTTGCTTCAAAACAGGCTTAGCGCATCGCAAAATTTGCTTTGCTCCAAAGCTAAAAACTCCTGATTTGATTTCTGGCTTCTATGGGCAGTGTGGATGTGCAAATTCATTTAAGAAATGAAAGTGCTCTGACAACCGCTGTTATTTTTCAGAATTCTAAGACAATTGTGCGTTTTCATCGTTGAGATATCTTCGCATATTTTTGAAAGCATAGGAAAATATCCCCAGATCAAAAATGTTTTTGCTTCTTCCGCAGGGTTAGACAGGCTAACGCATTTGCTTTCTATTGTGTCTCCAGCAAATTGGCTCCAGATTAGCGACACTCTTTACACTTACCTAGTTGGTCATAAATGTATTTAGGTCGCAACTCTACATCACTACGCGCTGATGCTGCTGCTGCAATCAAAGTGGTCAACAATTTTCCTCTGAGTTTGCGGTCAACGCTTCAGGTTGGCACGGCTTGGTGCTTGTGTATCACCAAGTCTTTGCAAAAGAATTCATTACTTCCTGACGGAGTTTGTATGCTTTGCAACCTTCCTGTGCAACGCTCTAACTAAGGAATGCGACAAGTTATTTAAGAGCTGTGTATCATGAATAGCAGGCGCATAGGTGTTATTTTCATCAAAGTGAACTATTTTACCGAACGGACTGGTCAACGTCGCGTTCTATGTACATTTAAAAAATTTCCTAGCAATCATTTGTTAGCGCAATTGTCTCCGACTCTGCGAGCAAACGCGCAAACAAGGTATACTTTGCATACTTCTAGAGCGGGCAGACACGCTCACCAAAGTGACTGTTTGTGTTCGTTTGTCAACCAGTGATACACTGGCACACTTCGCCCTTAATTGGCCCCAGGACAGATAATGCGTGAGGCGCCTTGCAAGAGGCGAACTCCGATCAAAAGGAGAAGCGAATGAACTTTAATGTTTCCTGAGAAACAAGCATGTAGAGCTGAGATTAGAATCGCACTAAGAACCTGTTCCTCAAAGAGAATTTCAGGGATATGTTTGTCGCGGCACCATATCACTGATCTATTCGCCGGTGTCAAACGCGTCGTGTTTAATGCGACCTGATAGCGTCACGCTGATTCCCACTGACTTGTGCGACTAAGCGGAATGTGGTGTAGTCTTAAATGCCGAATAAGGCTAAGATTGTTTTACTAGCCGGCATATAAATCATCACAATATTCTTTGTGCGGTCACTTTTTTCCAACTTCGTTTATGCGATGACGGATTTTTGTGTCATTTGGTTTAGATTGTTTTGCAACGCGGCGTGAGGCGTTCCGGTTCATAGGTGGTTGATGAAACATCTGCTAGCACCCGCCTGTTTAGCGCATGAGGTGATAAACTGTTAGCGTTATTTTTCTAGTTACGCAGCAAGTGTTCGAGTTAGAAGGTAGCGACGGTTGGCAACGAATCGCACACTCTCCGCTGCCCTCATATCAGGTGCCGCAAAGCACTGCAGGTGTTGACATTAAGGTCGAGATATTTTGCCCCAATCTGTTTATGTTAAACGCAACAAGCAAATAGCAATTAGCCCAAAAATTATTTTTGGTAGAGATTACAGAATCAGTTTTTGTAGCAGACTAGCGTTTTCCACGCATAGGGGTGCTGTCAGAATTAGACTTTCCTGAGTTAAACTGTGATTCATTAGAGAATTTGGAAATTCAGGAATGTTAGAAAACTTCATAGCAGGTCACTTGTCATATTAGTCCGTGAGCCAAAGGTGTTTGAATTCTTTTTAACCCGACGATTTGAAAAATGCGTATTAGATGGAAGAAGTATGGCGATGTTTCAAACGTAAAAGTTTTTCTCGGCAAAAAAATAGAGAAATCCTAAATTTAGCACATGAACGATTTGTTAAAACGTTTGTTGTGGCGGAATGCAAAAGGTCGAAGTATATTTTTCTACGCAAGTAGAGCAATTCCGAGAGATGTTACTGTCAAACGCTCATTTGACTTATTAACGTTGAAATTGTTCGCAAGGACTCGAACACTTAAATTAGACATGAAGAAGACTTACAATTGCCAACGGTTGCAGTTGCTGACTTCGTTCAAATGGCATATTGTCCTATCCTACCTTGCATATACTGGCCACCGCCAGTACAAATGCTGGTCTCAGATGACGAGCGATTTGAGCAGCTAACCAACATGTGAACATGCAGACGTTTATGCTGGAATTGTTTCAACAATGCACGGTAACTCATAATGTTCACGGATAGGTGCTGCCAACACATCCTCTTCACTTAATGAACTTTGTGTGAACCAAATAGGCGAAAATTTGGTGTGCAGCATGTTGTGCGTATTTGTGGCACAATACGGTTGCACAATAGGGTTGGCTGTCGTTACTTCAATCTTCTTTGGGGTGGGAACGTGATCACCAAAGCCGAATATCGCAAAACATTCGTTTGTATCTCGAGTTATCTGCGCTCGCCTCAGCTGAAGAATAAACAATATTTTTTACGAATAAACAAGGGGTGATAACAAGTGGCTGCTTTGCTGTTGGCTAACAGCAAATATTGCTAACAGCTTTCTTTAAGAAAATTGGAAGCTTTCACCAGAATAGTGTGTTCATCCGTTCTTGGCCCATTCATCTGCAGAGTACTGCGCACTTGCCTGGTGCCGTAGTGCTAACACCCGCTTCACTGACCTTGTCATCAGTGACGCCTTGCGAACTGTGAATGGATGCCTGCGTCCCACATCAACGGACAATCTTCCTTTCCTCACGGGTATCCAACAATGCTGAGCTTAATGGCAAAGCAGCCACACTGTCTCTAACACGCCGTGCCGCGGAGCCTGGACATCTGCTCCACTCGACGCTCACCTGTCCACCGGCTGGTAATTCACGGCATCTCAAATCGAGACACCAATTTTGTACTCCCGCATAACAACTCATCATTCCATCTGACGACAACAACAGACGTGCGGCGCTCTGGGCGGATCACCGATGGAATGCGGCGTGGGTGGATAACACTACGGGACTCTGTACTTTCATCCCCGACATCGGCACTCACCCTCCTGGAAGTGCCCTGTCAAGAACAGCGTGGTCCGGCTTAACACCTCTGCACCGGTGTCGGCCGTTTCCGTTCCTGCATGCACTAACGCAGTATGACCCCTTTTGCAACATACCGTCGACCATGTTGTCCTCGAATATCCAGTACATAGACATCCCCATGGAGCACATGGTCTGAGGGTTCTGGATGACGAGACAATCGAATGGCTGCTCAACACCAGCTCCGAGATCTAGTGCGGCCAAGCAGTGGACTACAAGAACTGGCTCAAACAATGAAGAAGGTCCGTTCGTAAAGAAATGAGTAGGCCATACAACATCCTAGGTTTACTGCATTAATTTAACCGCTACTGCGATAAAAACGGACACAACTACAGTAATTACAACCTGCCGCAGATTTGCTATGGTAGTGCAGAATGTATTTCGCTTACGGCGTTTATATCTTACGACAGAAAATTGCCTGAAAGCCAATCGCTGCAGAGGACTTTCCACATAAATACCCTCTCAGACATATATCGTTGGTTAGGAAACTGTCGCTGGTAGTAATTGGTTACAAAAAATTTGATCTATGAGCTTTACTAGCAAACTGTTATTTTATTGAAATCTAACAATTTTGTTCCATCACTTGGACGATTCTTGAAGCTATGCTCTACTCAAAACCGATTTCAGATGAACGTGATGTTCTTAATTTTGGAAGTGTTTGTTCTTGCAAGACCTACTCACTTGTTTATGCTTAGTGCATATTGGTTTCATCGAAGCATGAGCAGAAAGTTTCTTTTTTGCAAATGTTGCAAAACTATCTTTCTGAACACGATGGCATTTGTAACTTGAAAATTTTAGCCTAATTATTTCGTGGCCTTTTTGAGCTGGCTCAACTTGTGCATTACGTTTTGCTGTGGCATGTCAATGATTAGAAATCCACACGAAGCAACCCTAAAACGCAAAAGTGGATTAAATATTGCTAAAGTCACTTAAATATTTGCTAAGGTCACTTAATTTAACTTTCTAGCTTATAACATGTTCAGTACCAACAACAATAAGCTGGAAAATGTTGTTCTGTTGTAACACGATTGTTCCAAAGAACTCTCAGATTCAGGAAACTAATATCTTGAGGCACTGTACGCACAAGCGTTAGATGTGTGACTGTTTGCCAACAAATCAAAGACGCTAGGCAGTTAGCAATAGGACCACCCATCGGAAAAGGTTTGATGATCCATTATTTGGCAGTTGCCACCAGGGGCGTAACAAGGTTAGATGGCGCCCTGGGCAAGAAGCAAGTTTGGCGCCCCGACGTTCGAACCTGTGGTCTTTCGGAAGCAAATGTACTATATTGAAGAAAGTACTTTGACATTGTTGGGACATTTCGGCGCCACCCGTAGTCATTCGGCGCCCCCATAGTGATTTGGCATCCGAGGAATTGTGCCCCCCTTGCCACCTCTCGTTACGCCCCTGGTTGACTCTTCATCTGTAAGTTCTAAACAGTTGGTTTATCTTGCGCAAAAATATGAATCATAACCTCGGTTATAAAAGCTGATCTGAAACGCAACATAAGTGAATATACCAATATTTTTCTACCGCTCAATGGACAGATCGCTGGAATTGCTATTGCCATAAAGACTATGATGCTGGGAAGACCTGATTTACTTGTTGCGAAAGTGTTATTATCAATACGGCGAGTGCGCGCCTGGCCATTGATATTGATCTCAAAAATTTCTAATTATCAATTTGAGTACGTGTCATGTTAACGGCGCTATAGAGTCAGTGGCGTAGCCAGCTCAAAAATTGTGGGGGGCCAAAATGTTTGAGTTCAGGCGAATAACAGTATTTTGTTTGGAAAACGCCTCTCAAAGCACAAAATGACTATATTTTCTAAAATATTTGGGGTTCCATGGCCCCTTAGGCCACCCTGGCTACGCGTATGTATAGAGCATTGGTGCCTTTTTAGCGCGCATACTGTGTTTTGCTATGTGGAGATAGACCGATCGTATGGATTTAGAGAGAATCACCTATGCTTGCTCGCGGGATCGCCTAAAAGTATTTTCAAATCATGGTTTTCTTATTCAGTCTTTCTATCGATAACGGATGTGGCCTCGCTAGCTCTTGCGCGGCAAATATGTGTCTGTGACTTGAAAAGAATGCCCGTCTCCAAGTGCAGATGAGCCGCTTTGACGATTTAGAAAACCGATAAACGTCCGCGCTGGCTAAACTGAGATCTGACAAAAACCTTTCTAAACATTTCAAGCATTCTCATCCCACGGATCACTCAAAATCGTCTGGATAACAAATTGATTGTGGCAAGCCTATCTGCCAAAACCTAACCCTTAGCTTTTTGCGATGAAAGTGTGAAAAGCAGCACAGCATTCTGCTCACCGGGCACGGAAGTAAGTTTTGGGTGAAAACGAGACAAAAGTCCGACACGAAACATTGAAGAAAAAGGAATAGTTCCTGTGCTAGCCGTGCAGCGAAAATTGAAGCTTTCAGTGCAGACCACTTGACAGCGAAAGGTTAATTCCTGGATTTCTATGGCAGGTGATATGTTCTGCCTCAGCTCCAAGCGGATTAGCAACCGATTGTCAGCAGTACACAATGAATGATTGCGACTGAATCACTGCTCTCAGATTGCCCAGGCAAGCCGCGTGTCAGACAGTTTTTGCAAACATTCCTACTTTTGGTGATATATTGAGTGGAAGTCATGTTGAAAAGTTCTCAGAGCTTTTGGTTTGATTTTATTTAATATTATGTGTTGTAGGTCACTGTCAGCAAAGTTTGGAGTTAAACATTTTAGATAAGAAGCTCAACAATAAAAGGGACCGTAAGTTTTAGCAGCCTCTGCGCAAAACATGCGCTGTCGCTCAAGTTAAATTTTAAAAACGGAGTGGAAATCGTAAAGTTTTTCAAATGGCAGAAAAATGCTCCCGTCGACATCAACACGCGTATTTGCAGTACCAACCAAGTTTTTGCGAGTTAATGCTGTTCAAAATGTACATCTAACGACTTTCGCGTTCAGCAACCGCAACAGTGAAATTTTGCGTTTACTGCAGTCATCCAAGTAAGACACATCAGATAAGTGTGCCGGCATTATTACACGAAATTTATCCGAATTGACTTGGTTTATGGCAAGAAAAGATGAGGATTGTTTATACAGCTGCAACAATATTATAAGTGTGGTCGATGACGCTGTAAAACCTCCTGAAGTATGTCCTTTTGTCCGGTAAGATTGTTCTGCGATTTTACATCTGCCATAAATGATTGTGAGGTCGACCTAACGGAAAAATACTGCAACTGCTTCCCGTATGAAAAGCTTCCTGAAAGCCCGATATACTCAATTTCACAAAAGAATCGACGCTTAGTCCAGCTGTTTTTTCAAGTTACTGCTGAACGTTTCGTTTGCCTCAATGTATTCGGTCAGGATTTTAGTGGTATAAGCAGCGTTTGGTGCACGTGAAATGCCTATTTTTAAGTTAGTATGTGGCTGAGGATTGATTCGTAAAAGTAGTTACTTCTGGCAATGTATTAAGGGCAACCTACACCAAAGTTTTCTTTAGGTAGAAGTGACGTGTTTGACGCTTAGTGCACGTTTGTTTTTGTGTTGAAGCAGTTTAGCGCAAAAAGGGGATTGCGGAGACATTTCTAAGTTACATTGGAGCGGTGTGTACGAAAACCGTGTGAATGATGAGTGTTTGGGAAACGAGACCGTAATAACTGGGTTATCTGGAATGTTTTGAAGAAACTTTCTAGAAACTGCCGCTTTTAGTTTGCTTGAGGATCAGATACTGGGAATTGGGTGGCAAACGCATTCTGTTGACACTGTAAAACCCGCCCTTCCGTCACAGTAAAAGATGAATCGATATCATATTAGGATTTAGGATTAACTCCAGCAGCAGTTGTTCTGTTAGGGAAGTTCGTGTTATATTGAATCGGTTTCCATGCTTTCAAATACGCACAAGTTTCCACGATCTGTATACCATGCTACCAGTGCTTCTACTTCACCTGACATGTGTTTGCGACACGGCGTGTAAAATATGTTTGTTTTCCAAACGTATTATACCCCTTTCAACTCACTGACAAACCACACAGTGCTTAAAGTAGTGGTCCTCAAAACTGTATTGATAGGAGAATATGCTTTTTGTGATATTTTCTTCAGATTTTCTGTCACCTTTTAGATATTTTCAAGAAACTAACAATGTGAAACGAGATGATTAAACGCGCCCTTGAATTTGGTCAGCAGTAGATGGAGAAATCTATTGAAGGCTACGCTTTAGATCATATTAAAACCAGCTCAAATACCTGGAAGGTACGACGAGAAAACCCCTTGCTTTGTTTTTGTGTAACAGTTTCAGTTAGCATTGTCACAGCATATGCGGCGAAAGGCACTATAAACTACATAAAAATCTTTGAATTTTACTGCCAAAGATTGCTCAAGACTACTTTTTATTTTGCTATTTCGGACTAAATTGGGTTGATTGTTAAACGCGTAACAGACAGCGTTTCGTCCAAGCGACTATTACGGAAGAGTTTTTAATGTTGTTTCCTCAACGCATCTCCTCGCACAACTCAGTTTGCTGTTCAAACGTCTCTTTCCTTGCCGACCTTTCGTCGTTCGCCCTAGGGCGTCGCAGAATAGTTAAAACGCAGTAGGCAGTTGAAGCGTAGCGGCCAGCTATGGAATAATGCTGATTGTATGACAAACATTTGGTCAACATCGGTTGTGGACATTTTTGGAAATCCAAATGATCAACCACCGTTCGGCATAGTGGGAGGATATTTTAACCGTATTACGTGTTTCAGCTGGTAGTAAATGGATTGCGCTTGCACATTTTAAATACAGTGTTATTTAAAATTTGAATAAGGTACCTTAGTTACGGGCTAAACCAAAAGCCATGCTGTGAGTAATGTTAGCCTTTGCGCTTCGTAAAAGTGATTTCACCAAAATCCGGGTTGGGTGTAAAGGAAGAAGGAAACAGATTGATTGGCGTAGTTGTAAAGTTATGAAATGCGTTTGAGTCAAGGTTTGTCTGTTGTAACGCTTTAACAATATTCATATTGATCGGCACTATTTTCGCCATTGCAAATTCTGTCCGTTTTCAAGATTCTAACATTGTGCGATTTCAAAGAGATGTTTTAAATCAACAGTTGACACAAACAAGTGCAAAAAGTGTAAACTGTTTTGGCTTATGTTTTCTTGTGTTTGAGCTGAATGGGTACGTGCAGGATGGTTATCGCTGGCAAAGATAGTAATGCAGGTTTCGTAGTAGTCGCCAATTTACACTGCTACTTTAGGAGCGATGTCCATTTGTTTGAGGTTTCTAGTACCTTAGTACTTTTCGAGCTAAAACCAACAAATTTGAAAAAGGATTATGTGCAACAATTCTGCAAACAAATGAATTGGTTCGTGCGCATGAGTTCATTTTCACTACCTGGTAGCTGACTGCTCCGACCCAATGTTGCTTGTTCCGGCAGAATTGAAATGCATCCTTTTGCATGAAAATCTCTTAGCAAATAAGCGGCAAGGCTTCTGGTAAGAGCTGAAGGTGCTGAAGACATTCTACCAAATGTTTCTCGATGCTGATTGTTCTTGTTTCTGTAAAAACATAGGTATGATCTAAATCGATGTTTTTACGGAAGCAACTGATCTGTTACCTATCAAACAACCTAGAAAATTTTGTGCAGGTTTGGTCAAAACTGTGTTATTCTTTGATCTTTTCATTTGCAAAGGTTTGTTCATATCTGATTTTCTTCAGATTGCCTTTTAGCAACCTACGTCTTGGCATCAAGCAAAAAAGAAAATAAAACAACAGAAACTTTGATTCAAGTTTTGACAGTTAATAAATTTGCGCCACCAAATCGCATAACCTTATAATACCAAGAGTGCAATAACTTTTTGCACCTTTTCGTAAAATTACCATGTAACTAAAAAAATCGTGAAAACTTACATGTTGAATTCATAAAGATGTACTTGTCAACTGCTCTACCGCGCTGTCAGGTTTCCAGCTTTTTGTTAGAGTCAACTAACACAGTATTTCAAAAACGGCAAGTTTTCACCAGCTTTGGGTTTCTGCAGAGTGCACGAGATTTTAAGCATTTTCTTTTTTCTGTTCAGGTTCGCACGTGTGGGCAGGCTACAGTGTTCACTTGCAGCACAATATTTATCGACAGTGTCTTTACGGTCAAAACTGACAGGTGTCTATTCTAGTTAAACGGATGCACCATTACTTCCTGCGGTATCAGATTTAAACTATGCGGGTGGCTCCATTATTGCCTGAAGTCGAGCTGAATATTACTTCGCATTACCGCGTTGTCGGAATGCTGTGTAAATGGGTGTCAAAGGAAAGCGTGTTGGAATCTGTTTGCATGATGTAGCCTCACGGCACCATCAACAAAATCATGTTTTCAATGACTTGTTCCTTGAGAAATACGCCGTGTGAATATTATTTTAAGTTTTATTCTGGTCTTTGTTAGTTAAGAATCGCCGTGATTTTTCGAATATTTCTAAAATTTTTGATGCCAATACGTGTTCGCTGCTTCTTTGTTTGCAGAAGTCATATCTTTATTTCGTGAGTAGTGATTTGTGTTGCTTTGTGCTTGTATGTACTGACTTCATTCAGCTTAGGAAAATATTATATTATCTTGCTGGCTGTACCTCATAGGAAATGTTTCGTTAACAATTCATACCTCATATTGCTCTGAAATCGCATGATTTAAAATCTTTCAGCTCTGTCTGTTTTCTAGTCACTTGACTTCGATCAGATCGTACTTTTGAGAAGTGGGCATTTTTTAGGTTTGTTTGCTGTTTTCACGAACCTTGCTTTCGTCTTTTTAATATTTATGAACTCGCAGTTGAAAACACGCGTCTTTTTCCCAGGTTGCCTTGTAGGTTTCTTCAGCATTTCGAGCCGAGAAACCGTTGTACTTGAGCGCATTCGCCGCACGCCCAGCTGTCGATTGCTCGTAAAGCTTGCCTTCATGTGTTGCTGGATTAAAAAGCTCCGAAGAGCGCGCTTCACCGCCTGCGTTTGCGCTAGATTATCCTGAACAACAACTATCGTCCGAACTTGCATCTCAGCAACCAAGATCACATGAAGCTTCATACCCATTCTATGGATTTGCTACTCCCAGGATATTCTCCACGGAACGTCAAGACGGACAGTCGGCATAACCTAGCGCACATGGATCCCGATAGTGGGTTCAACACGGATGATACCTTGGCCCGTGCCAGCACGAAACTCTTGGAAAGCAAGGACCTCAACGCAATGGGTGGAAGCCGTGACGACGTTTTGGACATAACAATACCGGTACCACCAACCCTGCGTGGTCGCCGACACACAGTTTTCGCGACACACCACAGCGCCCCGTCCAGGGCTTTATCTCCTCTGCGGGAAGCGCGAGAACACCCGGGCTTCGGCAACGGACCCGTATTGTCTGAAATGTGCCTTTTGCGTCCGCCAAGTCCGAAGACTTCAATAGGATATGGCCACGACCTGTCCCGCTGCACAACTCCAAGACGTCGTTCACTTTACGTCTCGGACTACAACGATGGCGACTCGTACGCTCGTCGCTTGAGCGTGTTAGGAAAAACAATCAATCACACGTGCGATCGTAAAACCAAGCTAAATCGATCAAGGTATTCCTGTCCGTTTTCCACTCAGGGTGGCCTGCGAAGTTATCTGTGCGGTGTCCCAGCTCGTTCTTGATGTAATCCTTTGAATACTAGGTCACGAAACGATGACTGACATGTGCAGAGGTAGTCGCTTATGTTAAGAAGCAGTTTTATGTGATGGTTGTAAGTCTAGTTGCCGCACGTAAGAATTATAAAAAGTTGATAACGTAATCAAACGGCACGGCAGCGCAGAATTGTGTGTTTACAAGTTTAGTGTAAAGAAATTAAGGCAAATTGGATAACAATTGCCAAGGCATTCAAATCACCGCGACTAGCAAAGACCTGGATTGATAGAACATGATTCTGTGTTCAGCCTTCAGTCACAGACGAATCCTCGCGCTGTTGCATATTTCACTTAAACCAGGACGTCACGCCTCATTTGTTTCTCATGTGTTGCTTTCACGGTTGTCGAAACTGTGCCTGGTGGAGTCCTGCAATTGTGTTGTATGGAAAGCATTGCGTGGCTCATCACCAAGCAAGCGATTTAGTGTGTGACTGACAGCATCTCTCCTGTCGCAGACGACTTCAAGCATCTATCGTTCTATTTTTCGACCAGCCCAAAGGATATCAGCTAATTTATCACGTTGCAACGTAAGTCCAGTCATGTAAGTTGCTTCTCGCATGGTGAGTTGCTTTCCATTGTGAGCCTAACGGCGCTACTGCAAAATCTACTTCCTTTTCTTACTTCACTGTACCATAAAACGTGTACACCAGTCGTGATAATCGAAAAAGAGGAATGAAATTTGTTGATATACAGTTAATTGCAATGATGATTTTGGCAGTATTGCCATAGTGGACGAGTGGGTGGCACTAAAGGGGCAATGGGTCCTGCGAATTGATAGATTCAAGGAAATCAAGCAAAACTGCGAAAACACTTGGGCAGTTGAGTGTACAACTTCGATTTTCAAATATCACTTGTTCACCTACAATTAGGTTCGTACTTAGCTAAAAGAAATGTTGAAACATCATCATTGCAGATTCCGTTTATCAGGCAAAAACATGTAAAAATTGGACAATAATTTAACGTCTCTTCCTCAAACAAACTTCGTTTTGTCATCATCATCATCCTCTTTTTCCATACGTCAGGTCTTCCCTGATTTTCAATGCACGGCAATAAAGAATAACTTTGCGCCGAGTCGTTCCAGTTTTGATTTTTGCAGTGAAGGATATTTGCCGTCTGACAATCGTAATCCTTCCTGGTAAAGGCCACGCAAGCAGGCCCAAAACAAATTACATTCTCCCTGCAGTTGGTGCCACTTCGTCAGAAAAAGGGCGAGACAATTGGGTTATCTCGCCTGCAAGAAGTTTGTACTGATTATGTACACTGCATTTTTTATTTCCTTCAAATAGACTCTCCCTTACTTACACCCCATGACCCAAAACGTGTTAAAAATAACTTTGCACACTGTAGGACCATCCAGTTTTTACTAGCCAATTAAAAAAAAATTTAGTGTCACTTGTGTTTGATGTGGAAAGGTATTTGAAAAATATTTTGTTTTTCGTTTTTGCTGGTTTTTGTTGTCACCATGGCGTAAATTTGTATTGTAATCAAGACGCTGGAGAATATTTACGTGCGAGTTTGAAATAGCTGAAAAATTTTAGGGTACTACCAAATTTCATCGCTTACGAGCAGTAGACGAGAATGAGTGCACATTACTTCAGTGGAAATTTTATTTGCAAAATTAGGTGGTTATTTTTTCCGGAATCGAAATGGTGAAAACGCTAACAATTCACGTCGTCCCAGTTCTCCCGAGGAGCTGCTTGTGTGGTGTTGCCGAGAGCAACATCGTTTGTTGAAGTTGCGGCACCAAGTTCTTATTCTGTTTTGGCTGAAAACAACGCGCTGGCGCATGGTTTACGGCACGATGTTGCAAGGCGATTAAACGCAACGTATATCGTAGGTAAAAAAAGAAAAAATACAGCAGCCAATTGAAGCAAGGTCTGCGCGCCATGGTTTTGACGGCAACAAGTAAGACTACAAGTGAATGCTAATGGCTGTTGAACAGTGCATATATCAGTTGTTCTGTAGGATAGTGACATATCTTTGCTGTGATCCTGCTGAGAAAAACGTGTTTCACAAATCGCTAGGGAAACTTCTGTTCTTGTGCTGGAGCTTGTTGCTGGTGGTATTCGGTGTCGGTGACACATGTCCTCAGTTTCAGTTGCAGAACTAATCGTTTCTCTGTGTTTTAGGAACTATCCAGCTGTCGATTGTAACCCGCTCTCTTAGTGAACAACTGCTTACAAGATATTTTGCCTGACAACTGATTGTTAAAGGAGGGTTGTACTCTGAATTCTTGTTTCTGGGATATGCTTCCTCTGCTCTTGTTCACGCAAAAATACTGACAAAACATGTATGTTGCTTGAAATAACAGCAACATTAGGCAAGCACTTCCATGTGCTTGATCTTTCGTTTGATTGATACAAACAAGTTGTTGGTGCGTACTGACATCACACAACATCATTTTGTACTGTTCAACACCACCTAAAGTTGACTTATATGCAATAAAACAAGGGACATAAGCGTATCGAATAGAAAAGTAGATCACACATGATGTGAATATTCTTTATGACGCGCGTCTGCGTGAGTGGTTCTATCTTTAGAACATTGCTCTTGCCAGTTATTCACAACTGCTTCTGGACGAAGCACCTGGCAAAGGACTATNTGTTTAAAGTTCCTCTAAAGTAACTTACGATTTATTTACGTGAGTCACACCTGTGATGGAAATCGTTTCTGTTTGCCTGAGTNAGAACCGCTTTCGATTTAACGTTGGTCTTGATTACCCGTACATTTCTTTGTTACACAAACTATTGCAACACGTGGACGGACTATAACTATTGGATGTTGCAGAAGCACACATGGCCTGTCACGAGAATTGTACCCATACTTTTATTTTAATTTAATTTACACATTTTTTGATACTGAAGTTTTACACACGGTTCAGAGTATGTCATGTTGCCACCTTGTTATGACTTACTTTGTTTCTTGTTCACTAAATTCTGATATTATTCAAGGACGAATTTTCTTATGTGGTAGCTGGAGATAAAATCTGTAGGAAAAAAAGATTTCCTGAACTTTTCTACCTTTGATATATAAGAACATTTTCATAAGCAGATCTAAGTGGTTTCTTTTATTCGTTTTTAGATTTATTTTGGTCTTTGGATGTCTTGTGTTATCCGTTCTTGCCACAACCGATAAGTTTCATGACATTGGCAACCAAGCACTCTACATCTTGGTGAGTTATAAATGACTACAGCGGTTCTATGTGTTTCTGACTTTTTGAAAAAAAGAGGAAATGTTTAATTTGTTTTTGTGACAAGCGAATTTTTCAGCAAAGAGTTTGAAACGTTTTGAAACGTCTCGTCGCATACAGAAACAGGAACACAAACTAGTTACAGCAGTTCACAACCCTTCAATTTTTAGACTTTGTAGTGATTTACGGTAGTTTGTATTTTTGCGCGAAGACGCCTACGAATTTTTATAAATAATTTCGATGAAATGTTTTGTTTCTCAAAAAGGTTCTCGCCTTATGTCAAGCACCGCTTGCAGCGAACCAAGTAAAAATGGTTCGTTGCCAACAACTTTGCCGCGGCATAGTATGCCTTTGATCATTTGAATTCACATGCATTTTCAAGTGGGTACCCGCTAAATCCGCATGTGCTCCGGGCCGAAAGCTTCTCTTGCGTTGTTCTGGCGGTCGGAGTGCTTTCCTCAACGCCCATTCTCAAGGGAGGTTCGGGTTTGCCGCTCGCTTGCGTCACGTTGGATCTGTCAAAGACGTCACAATGCCCTCGAATGAAATTGGTTTCGACGCCGTGCGCGATTGGTTTACTGAATTTAATAAACGATCATTTCATGGACCGGGCGAAGGTTCAATTTGATGTGGTTGCCGTTGACATTTGTTGCCTTGTAGCCATTTAAGGCTTTTGAATTGAAGCCAACGTCTTGCGATCCGCGATGGCTGCTGCACTTAATCGGGAAATTTCCATGAAACGAGTTAGAACGGATTTTATTATTTTCTACCATGTGTCTCCACAAAGTGATGCAGTCGCATCAATCAGCAAGATTGTTGCACTAGCAAAGCGATTTCACGTATTTTTCGTATCTTCACTCCTGTAAATTGCAAGTAAGGCTCACAGGTGAAACGGCCAATAGCTAAAGCAAGATTAAAGAAAAAGACTTGTGGTCTCAGACATAAGCTGTGACCATAGAGCTGCCCCACGCAAAAGTGCAAAAGCAAAACCGACTCCAATTTTTCAACGACTTGTTTCAAGCAACCTGGTACTGAGTTAACACCCAAAGATATTTTATTTCACTTGACTTAGACAAGTTTCCAAGTTTGTCTCTTGCTTCAGCACAATTCAAATATTTCTGGAAAGCTGAGTTTGCAGGAATCACTTTNCGCATCTTAGAGTAACTGAAGGCTCTAGGTTTGCTTTGAGCTTTCGGGGAATCTGCCGATTTTATTGTTTGCTAGATTTGATTGCTTTGTTCAATTACCCTGAACATTTTGCAGTTGCAATTTGGCGGGCCTTTCAAACCGTTATAAAATCGGATGTGTGACAGCATACGTCGGACTCGTAAGCATTTATGGTCGTTGCGCGAAACATGAGCATATCGAAAAAACTTTACGCATCTTTATTGTGCCATTGCCTAAGACTGCATGCTGCGGTAATATGTATGAAAAATCAGTTGCTTTTGATGTTAGCAGTTCATCAATCGCAACGCGACTGGTGGTGAGTGCCTGAAGTTTAGCATTGGAAGAGAGGTAACACACACTGATTTTTAAATCGAATTTTTTTATTGTTAAAGCAAATATTCGGGGCACATATGTTTCGTCCTTGAGTGAATTCAAGGAAAACTTGAAGGTGTTTAACATAGCGTCGTGATTTTGAAGAATTCTGCTAGCAGTTGTTGTATAACTCAATTCCAAAAGAAACCAGGTCTTAGTCTGAATGACCTGGTAGCTCAGGTATTGGTTTATTGTTTTCGTTATTACAATTTTTTGCTTGTGTGCAGGAAATTATCATACTCATTCTGTTTTCACTGGAACTCGGCGTGCGGGTATGGAGCGCTGGTTGCCGCTGCAGATATCAAGGCCTTGTGGGAAGGTTGCGATTTCTCCGCAAACCGCTTTGTATAATTGGTGAGTCGCAGGAACAGCGTTGCAACCATTCCGGGTCAGCGGCAGCTTGCGCGTTACTCCGTGCTGGTTTCAAGCCAGATATTTCATTAGGCACACGCACTTAGCCAAGAGTTGCCTCACCGTACAACGAAGGTAAAGTTGTAGTACGACTGCAGCTCACTTCTAACAACGCGTCGTCAGCCGATCATTTTGCTTGGAAGCACTTTTACGCTTTTGACCAGTTTTCTCCAACCATGGACCGTGGTACGCAAACAGGGCATGCAGCTGGTCAAAAAGAATATACGTCAGTAGCTGTGTTTACCAGGATTGCGGAGTCGGAGGTAAAATATCCGACTCCAACTCTGGCCTTTCAAAATTTTGCGACTCCGACTCCGGACTCATTAACATAAAGGGAATGAAATTTGACTGTTAAAATCAATGGAAATCGTGGTGCATAGCAAGAAACCTCTGTTTCAAGAAAAGTTTGCAAAGAAATTGTACCATTTCAACAGGAATTCCCAATTTAGGAGTGTGATGTCAAAAAATATTGAGTTGGACTGTCGGAGTCGGACAAAAAAATCCTACTCCGATTCCCAGTGTTGTTAGGAATCCGATTCCACCTAAAAATCTCCCACTCCTTACGACTCCGGCTCCGAATCTGCAACCCTGGTGTTTACAAATAAAATAGCAAGTCACAAATTAAAAACCACCATTAATGACCCCAAAAGACACCACCGACTTGGCAAAGGTCTCCTACTTCAGCAATGGGTCTTTGCTTGGCAACTAGCGTGAAACCAAGACGATTAGCCAACGCTACGTTTTCCAAACTCTGCCTGAACCCCATAAGCATACAAGAGGGGAAGCAATGCTTCTATAAAACGTTTTGACATCAACTCTGATCCCTGGGCTTTAGAAACTGCTGAGCTTTGTCACTTTTTAAGGGCATACATAGTTCAGTTCGCATATTAATATATGAAGCTGTGAAGATAATAAAAATATATTTGTGGAGGACTCTTGAAAATGCGCCTTCAATTACAGCAGCAACCTTCACATTTGCAGACGTTATTGTGGTGATATCTTCATTCGTCGTGATATGTGTCGGGTCACAAGGTCACGTTTTTGCCGCTACTGCGATGAGGAGTTTAAGGTTCCTCCAGATACTCCGTATGGTTCGTGTGGACCGACGAGGTGGAACTTGGAAGCTACTATCGTCGGTTGTGAAAGCCCATACCAAGGTGATTGACGTTTGGTGAATCACATTGTAGCCGCATGTTGTTTAAACCAGGTGTCTCCAAACTTTTTTGTCCGAGGGCCACATAAGCTATTGCAGAACATATCGAGGGCCGGACGTCTTACGTCATGTGATTGTTTTGGGATATGTTACATTCTACCAAATCAACAAAATGTTGGTATTTTTTTCATCATTTGACAAAATTGCTTCGCGGGCCAAATTTGGCCCACGGGCCGTAGTTTGGAGACCCCTGGTTTAAACCAATGAGAGCTGACTGCTGCCAACTGTGCTTACAACATTTGAATCCCATGTCGGACAGGCAAGTAACTTGCATTCAGTTGTTGTGGGTGTCGCATGTGATGTTTTCCTGACATTCCCGTCTTCAACAACAGATTAGAATTCTTCCGAGCAAAATGGAACCAGAACGGGTAGTGGCAAGACAGTGAATGCAGTGTAGCGTGCGAAACAAAAGCAACATGTGTCAACAACTTTAGATATCCAGATCTCTAGCAAACCTTAGCTAAAATATAGCTGTGGTAGCAAGATACAATTTATGTGCGTTAATCAGGGACGCAATCGATGCACAACGAACGAATCGGAGTTCTGACTTTTGCTAGAACCGTTACCTAAAGCAGGAGGAGTTTGTGACAGATGTTTCTGCAGCGTTAGCTGACCGATGATGCGAAGACTGCAGAACATTTACGTCGGTTCTTTGTGTGGTGGCGAACAGCCCTAGTTATATAAAACGCAATGTCTGGGTTCAACTCTCGTGAACAGCCGCCTTCGAGCAAAATTTTGACAGCTTCGTGAAAGAACAGAGCTTGTCTTTACATGAAGTAAACTGGCCAGAGAAAATTGAACATGGTCAAGCAGGGCCGGATTTCTAGTACTGCTGGCCGCCAATAGGCTATAGAAATTTTGTCCCCCCATTTTTAGGCGTCTTTCATTGCCAATCAAGGTTACAAAATACTGATACCCAGCAGATTGGTGGGGAGCCTCATTCAAGTCGCAGCTTCCTGAACTCACAGTAATCGGAAAGCACCGAAGCAGAACAAAAAAAAACAGGCAGGTAACCAGGTCCGTAGCCATTGGGGAGGGGTGCACTCGGGGGCAGCTCCTCCCAAGCTTTTTTTGACCTCTAAATTTTGTTGTGTCCATAAAATTGTTTGTACGATTTGTTTTAAAGATGAAATAAAAACAAAATATTGTGCCCCTAAAAAGTGTTTCGCCCTCAAACTCTTAAACTTGTCTACAGTCCTGCAGATAACTCTAGAACAGTGGTTTTCAAACTTGGGTCGCGATCCCGGAGGGGTCATGAACCATTTTTGGAGGAGTCGTGAGTTTATATTTTTGTACTCATCTGTACGACATTTGCTTTATTCGAGTTTTAGATGGGGGTCGTTAGGTCACAATGGATTGCTATAATAGGTCGCGGTACAAAAAAGGTTGAAAACTACTGCTCTAGAACAGGGGTTCCCAACCTGGGGTACATTTGCTTATCCGAAAGGGTACATTTAATGATATCAATAGAAAAGCAAAATATATTTGCATATAATATATTTCCAAATATTTACACATATATCAGTGAATATTCTTTTTGAAATTCATTTCATGCTTGTTGTTAAATATATCTATGAATAACTATGATGAAATGTAATTAACATAGGAAATTTTAGGGATGCGTGTGTATCTGTCGAATGCTGAAGGGGTACATACTTATCTGTTGAAATTCTGAAGGAGTACATGCTCATCTGTCGGAATGCTGAAGGGGTACATGGTAAGAGGAAGGTTGGGAACCCCTGCTCTAGAATGAGCGGTGCAAAATGCCTAAGCAAAAGAGCTGAAAAAATTTCGAACAAAATTTTGCCGTCCCTGGAAATTCTGCCACCCTAGGCTATAGCGTCAAAGGCCTATATGGGAAATCCGGACTTGGTTACAAGTCGTGGATGAAAAACTGAATTCTTATTAGGATTTTTCAGGAGGTTGTTCAAAGTCTTAAAAATGCACAAACGTATCTGAGCAATGAAATGCGCAGCTTCAGTTTCGAGATGTTTCTGTGTTTACGTGCAACGTGTGTACGCATGCATTATACAATATCTAGATATGGTGGATTCCTCAAAACTGAATGGATATAAAAGAATTGATGACGTTTTAAGGCAGATACCTCGAGCAGACTTACTCACCGGCTCACCCGCAGATGCATCAGCGCACATCATACCGCGTTACCTTTCTCAAACCTTATCCGTCTCTAACGTACTGCATCGATGAGCCTCATTTGTAGTACTGGTTTAACATGGACACACGTTTTGTTGACCAGTTGTAGTATTTTGCAATTAGAAATTACGAATATTGAAATAATTTATATTTGTGTATCAACGCAAAACATACAAAGCATTGTGTGCTTGTGATGTATAACAAGCCATCGTTGATAATTATATTTGGACAAATGCAGTTTAATTTTTTTTAGTTTTTCTTACTGTAAATTCTCTGTGACTTGGAACATGCGCAGTTGGATCTTTGGCAAATGGCTGAACGGTGTAGTGGCTGCGTCCACGCGTTGATAACCTCGCAAGCCTTTCTGAAGTCAGAGTGGCAATTTGGGGGGATTAGAATTTTCCGATTTTAAACGATTGAAAAAGAAAGTTACGGCTTCACAGAATCTAATTAAACAAAGCACTATGAACCTGACTGTCCGAAATCGTGGTTGCGCCACATATTCTTGCGGCTTCAGTAGTTCCAGCAATAACTTGTTGAGTAACTTTCAGTGTTGGCGCTTTGTTTAGAGGCAAAACTGCTTACCCGTTCCATTTGTAGAAAAAGCACCTTCATGATTCCAAAAGAAAGCGAATGTGAAAAGTTGCCACGTTCTGACATACGGGCGTTTGAGAAGCAATCTTACACTGAACTCGTAGTGCCTGAGCCTGGTGGATCAGTTTTAACACAAAATTAGTTGGGAGATGTGTAAATCACAAAAATATGAGATGAAGTGTAAAACGTTACAAGGGTTTTCAGAAATGACAGTGCTTTTGGGCAATTGTTACGTCCTGCTTTAGAAGTATCTCTCGCTATTTTTATACGTCGTCATGTAAACCAGCTTTTTCAAAGCAAAACGCCTCACAAGGACTTGCGACTGCGTTCGTTAAATTTTTGTTCTGTTCATCTCCGACATTTAGTAAGACAATTTAGTAACTTTTATCAAAAAAATTGGTTTTAACGCTTGCGTTGTAAACCTTCCCACAACATTCGGTGGTTAGCGTTAAGAAATTTACACTTTACAGTATGGTCGCAATTCCTAACGCTTTTCAAAGTGATGATCTACGCCTACTTTTAC
>JGI24021J15306_10000850_pt1 | contig 26872 bp, 9 predicted proteins | sample Ectturendosymbi1_FD_15306 | JGI IMG/M metagenome (IMG submission 15306) | reverse complement strand
TGTAGTTTGACACTCAGGCACATTGGTCACACTCGCACTAATAATGGATTTTTCAAACTTGTGGAAGCATTGCTACAGACCCACTCATGCTTCTTTTCACAAAGTGCAAATGTACCCCTATCAGCTTGTCACTGGCTTGCTGCATTACCTGCCAAGATGTGTGCGTTCAACAGTCTCATNCAAGAAAACGCCTGCTACCGTAATATAAAGTGAACCTTTGTGGGTTTNTTGCCACGGTATTGTTACGCAATAAAGACCAACAGCAGAACAATCCNCTCGCGACTTTCGCAAACCGCCTTTGCAGGCAAAGAAAGAGACATGAGTGAACTGCAAGCTCATCACTGCATCTGCATGACACTATAACTGTGAACCTGACTCTTGTGAAGTATGAATTTCATACCGGCAAAAAAACTGTCATTGCAAGAATCAAATCAATTAATCCGAATTTAAGATAGAAGCTTGAGTTGGTTCTTAATCCCGATTTCCAGGGGGGGAAACGGGCATTTGCCCACCCTGCGAAAGGCCCGTGCGCTCATTGACTATTTTATATCAGGTTCCATAAACAAGGCCAGCTCATCTAATGAACCGACGAAGCACTTTTGAGTAATTGCTAGCACAAGTTAATTTGTAGTATCTTTAGCGATTAAGTAATGTGCAGTACAAAAATATTTTTGTCGATGAGTTTCAATGAAATAATGTGTCATGTCAACATCTCTAGGTCTGGTGGGGGGATGCATCCCCTGCATCCCCCCCTGTGTCCGCGCCTGCAGACAAGCTATTCGTTTGAATAGCAGAAGTGTCAATTTAATGGCTTATCAGTAGGGCAAGTTTTTTCAATAAAGTCAAATTTTTGCTAGTACGCTTGAATGACGTGATTTTTTGCAAAAACTCTGGATAGAAAGAGGAAGTTTCATATTCTTAATTTGATAGGTCAATTAAATGTCAATTTTTTACCGTTAGGTCAATCTTCTTTTTATAGGGCAATGAAGTCCATTTTTCATGATTATCATTCATTAGTCAAAATTTCTTTTTAGTATTGGTGAGAAAAAATGATAATTTTGATATGCGTGATAAAACCTTACATATTATCCCTGGAACACTGAACCGGAATTTTGTCACACAAACTCTGAACCTGGGTGGATGAAACCCCAGGTTAAAAATTAAAATAAATAGCACATAGACTTGTGTCGCAAGTTTCGTTGAGAATTTGTGTGTTTTCGTTTAATAAATGTTCATTTTAATATAAAGTCTGAAAAAATTCTCAAGAAATATCATTTATTCAGTCCAAATTTTGTTAGGTCAATAAAGTCAATTATTTTTAGTTTTTAGGTTAATCAAAACATGCCCTGTTATCAGCATAAAATTGTCGGCTAATCTTGGATGTTGACATTACTCATTGCCAAGTTCATGACTTTTACTTGTATGAACAGATGCCGTTTTGTGTGGTCACGCTGTACGTTTGCAAAAGTTTGGAATGCTGATCATCTTGCTGAAATATACATGTAGCATCATGTCCAGTGACAAATTTAAGTATATTAATTTGTAAATCATCTGTAAGGACAAAGCGTGATCAGTGTTGCTTTCAAAACACCTCTAAAAACAAGATTGGGAACCTGTATTTATAAACTGTACTTCTGAATCGACCCGATGACTATACTGATTTCGCACCAAGCTGTTCCCCCCACATTTTAAAACGAAAATTGCGCCCATACCTGCACCCCTCGTACCGGGCCTGATTAAAACTAAAGAGTTCTCATTTTGGGAAATGTTGCGAAGAGAACTTAATCTGTGACCCCTTGCGAAAAAGTTGTATCACGGTTGAATAAACACGATGACGTCATAGAATGAAAATTCATGAAAATTTCCCCCCGGAATGAAGAGTTGGTTGCGCCCCTGTTACAATACGTGTGGTGCTCCCAGGACCCGTAGGTGAAATAAATATTTCTGTCTCAGATACAGTATGAAGACACGAACATTACAATTAATTTGTATGCTTTTATGAAACATGCTTTCGTTCATAATATTTTTGAAATCTGCGAGTGCACTCTTCACATTTTCGCAACAACGAATTTTCAAGCCATTTGACCATTAACTCTGCGAATTTGGAGAGCGACGTGTCAGCTGTTGATTGAAAAATGAGTTGTTTTCCCTGCAAATCTTCAAAATACCGTGTAATCAGTGAAAATAAAGAAACTTTTTCCAGGCTTATTATGTTCCGAAAACCACAATCTACTAATATGAGAAGACTACTGTTTCATCAGAGTACAACAGTGTTTAGTTTAACTTACTTTAAACTTGAATAGACTTTGAACGACTTCATCGTCAACGCTTGGAGTGTTGACATAATCATGTTTATTAAAGTGGTATGCATGGTTTTCGAATATTCACAGATTTTTGCGTGAACACAACAGAGCGGTGAATGTAAAACTCACCAAGAAAGGAAAATAGAAGTGAATTAGAAAAGAATAGATTGATAACTCGCAAACAATCAATTTTTGTAATCCTTTGCCAAGTCAAATTTCACAGTGCTATTTCTCTTCCGTTACGATTTTTGTAAAATCCGTACCACAAACCTTTTTAAGCAGTTCTTTAGCCTTACTTAAATGCAGCTCATAACCACTCATACGAGAGAGAAAACCTTGTGCGTCACTTTTGCCTTTTTAATATTTTCAAAAGTCTTACCTTAACCAGGAAAATGGTTTGACGATATACTGCATGAATGGTTTGAACTTTGAAAAAACATTTTAAGTGTTTTTTTGTAGCCTGATTGAAATACAATTTTAAATATGTTTCTGCTGTCAATACTGAAACCAAAGCGAAATACGTTGCCTGATGTTAACCGAGTTTTTTCAAATTTTGTAAAAAATTGTCTGAAAAATGTAGTTCAGCAGGAGTGATTTGTTTAAAAACAATTTTCAATTGTAAAAGCAATTTAAGGAAAATAGTTTCCAGTTCAGTGAGACATTTTTGCATTTATATACTGTTAAATGAATGCAGTTCATAACAAGTATTTTAGAAACTAAACTGAAAAAGGTAAATATGCTACAGTTGCACGGACTCTCCCAAGACAAACTTTAAAAAATAAACTGAAGCAAGTTCAACAACAAATACAACAAATACAATTAGTGTAAGTTCACCAATTTACAGATATTGGACAACAGTCTTAAGGCAGCTTTTTTGATTATTATGTCAAGCATTAATGAAATCTTTGGTATCTCAAAACTGATTCTCTAAGTTGTCTTGTTGATAACCAGTTGTAGCAGAAGAATGCATTACGCTACCAAGCATTAATCTTAGCAGCTGGACCTACGGCGTTCAGTAGCAAATAGTTCTGTTGTTCACCTGAGTTACGCAAAGCAAGGGAGAAGGGGATGTGATGCAAATTTTGGGAAACAAGTATGTGCTTTTTNTTGGTANGCTTCTTCTAACTTCTTTTATGTGTATGCTGCAATGCATGGTAAGCACAACACTCNTATTTGGCTGAAGAAAAACATAANTTGGATTGCTGTTTNAATGCATGACAATGTATGAGTTTAGGGATCGANGTAAGAACCAATGTAGGGTTCTTGGTTGGTTGCAGTGGCGAACGTACTCGGTCGATTACGATTACACAGAGATCCCTACTAGTTGAGGGGTCAATCTAGTTGTTGCAGGAGCACAGGTTAATCTCCCAACTAACCAACCTGACGTTTTGATGTTGCCAAGCCCAAGCATGTCGAAATAGAAGGCTCTCAGCACTTAGTCCGTTAAAACCTCTCCGGTAGCACTCTAAGTTGACTGCTTCTTTCGATTATATTCAGATATACAACAAAACCTCCGATACGCNTGAGCGTGAAGTCAGAACAACGTAACGTTGAAACAATTCGATGTAGAAAAACCACGAACAAAAGCGTTGGGCGTTCGCATGCGCACATGAAACAGCTACCAACTGCAGTTTAAAAACAGCCACCAACTGCAGTTATATAGGTTAGCAGGCGAAAGTGTCGACTGTTGGACTGTTCGCAAAAAAGTACATTGCGTTGCATTAGTAATCGAATATTACTGGGAATTAGGCAGTTAAAATGCACAAAACAATAAAGCACTAATGTATCTACTATTTAGGAAACTAACGAATGGTGAACAATTTTACAATCTGCGTGGTGGACAAGTGGTTTCAGTGGCAGGAAAATCAACTAACGTGAACGCAAAAAACATCACGCAGTGCAATAAAATCACGAACAAGGTGGAATTTTAAACAAAAGTCTCATAGGCAGTGTCTATCTTAGAAAATGTTGGAGAGATTCTTTTTGGACTTTTGCAGAAACATAAAGAACATTTCTACGTGTTTGACAGAGCACATTATATTGTATCAAGCTTGTGTTGTTTTGTATATTTTAAAATTAATTGTTTTTACTAAGATATCATGCACTGACGACATCTTTTCCTCTATTTTCGACAGTGCTTTATTGAGTAATTATATTTTGCTTGTTATTGGCCAATTTATTTTACTTACGAAAAAATATATTTTTGAACAAAAGAGCATTTTTTTCTACTCACTCGTTTTGGCTCAAGCAATTCGTGGTTATAACCGTAATATTCTCTATTTTTGCAGCGTGCACTTTTCCAAAGTTGGTGCTTTTGGTGACTACTCCTTAATTAACCATTTTCCTTTAAATAAGTGGTTTTCAACCTTTTTTTACCCACTATAGCAACTCCCTCTAAATAAACGACCCCCATATAAAACTCGAATATAGCAAATGTAATGCAGTTGTGCAAATAAATTGTCTAATCGTGACCCCTCCAAACATGGTTCACAACCCCTCTGGCGGTCGCAATCCCATATTGAAAAACACTGCCGTGGATGAAGCAGTTCGCTCCCAAATTAAAAAATCTATGAAATGCCATCATCAGTCTAAAAACCGGTCAAAAACGTTTTTTAACACAGGCTTGCCATTCCTAATTCAAGTTGAAAATCGCAAATGTAAAGACGTATTCAAATCTGAAATATTTTTACAGCGATTCCCATCACTGCCGCGGTCTCCAAATTTTTATCCAGTGAAAGCTGCCTCCAAGAGGACTCCGAAATTATGGTGATGGAGCCAAAAGTGTCAAAACGTTGGGAGCAGTGAAAATTAAAAGAATGTCTGTGTTAGATGTCATGTTTAAATCTTATCCAACTCAAGCAGTTTTTACGCAACCGCAACACGTGTATCGGAAGAAATGTCGCCCACTGCAACTACAAAAGCTACAACTGCAGCGCTGGAAGCTGCTTAAACATCGCGGAAGCCTCAGTCAAGTTCATCAACTTTGATGAAGGCAACAACCACAGTGCATCCATCTGTGGCAATTTTCATTACAGTTCTTGCCTTGGGTACTGCGGCCTCTGCGTTTGTGATAAGCGCCTTTATTGGTGGGCTGGGATGGTGACGCAAAAGCCGCAACGAAACACTGAAAATCACATTAGCTAAAACCAAATTGACCAAAACGTATGCGAAACAGGGGAAATTGTAATAAACGACCATTTGACGATATCTTTTGCAAAAAATTAGCACCGAAGCTCAAGACGATGGACGGAAAGGTCTGCCCTTGCCTGAAAAGACGCACGCCTTGACCTCAACCACCGGTCACGGTTAACCACTTTTATGGTTAGCACTATACGACCTCCACAGCTATCAACCAAGTATACTCTGTTAAAAAGGATTTATTTGAAATTTACGACGAGGTTGAAAGGAAGCCTGACCTAACGCACGACGATGTTGCCGGGACTTTGTTTACAAAAGCTTCACGAGAGACAGAAATCACTGGGAAGAGCTTCGAACGTTGCATGGAAGCTGAAGATGAACAAAACGATGCTGCTGCTGAAGTTTAGACCAAATTTAATCACTGGATACCTCAGCGTTGGATTATGACCGTGACAAACCTTTTCATCAAGGTCTTGAAATGCATCTCGAAATCAAAGCCGTAAGCCTCGAAATCAAAGCCGTAAACCTTCGCTTTATTATCATTTTGTTTTTTACTTCACTCACAATCGCTGCACCGATTCTAACAATTCTGTTTCAGAGAAGCTGGTTTCTGAGATTTCATACACTTTATTATCGTGCAGCAGGCTGCTTTCGCAATGAATGCAGCATTGCCGGTAAGTCATTGCCAGCAGCACTGAGCGTTGAGCGTTCGCTTGCATTAATTAACTCCGTTCACGAGGCTGGAAAAAGCGCCAAGTGTTGTTCATTAAGTCTTCATCAATTTGGGTCGTGCGAGCAATACCACTGCACNATTTAAGTGGTCATCATATGGTGAAATAACCGCTGCAGAAATACGCAAGTATGACTTCAAAGAGGGGAACTTTACGCGCCTGTGTGCGTTGGTGACAAAAAACGTGAAAAGTATCGGGAGTTTCTTTGTTTTTTACTCCAAACATGAGCATTGTAGCTGAAATACACGAAAACTCCTTGGAGGTTTTGTGAACACAACTAAAAACGTAACTGGAACGTCTTGACAAATATTTTTTATCATCCCCAAAATTAGTAGCTAAGTCTTTTCGCAGTTATAGTGCTAGCTATAAAAAAATGTGTTTTTGAAAGTGTTTCAGTTTCTGCGAAAACCTTCTGCACTGTCAATATTGACACTTCAACAGTAAAAAAAGGAGATAGACTGTCGGCCGAACAGCATCTACTGTAATAGCCAAGTCAATGGAAATCGAAGCTCCTGATGTTTGCCTGTAAAATATAACCTCTCCCATGTCCGATCAAAAGTAAATGTAGATCGTATGGACTTTCGCTTTGTTTCCGTAAGATCTTCCTAGTTCACTAGAAAATTTAAAGCAATAAAGGCGCGTTTGTACTGTTGTTTTTTGAATGCTTTAATCNATTTCCAGATTTTAAAGTCACTACGAAGTATTTCATTGCTTCCCAAATGTAAGCTGTAACGTTTACCCTGAAAAGANTATAAAAAAGATTCAATTAAAAGAAATACCGATTCAAAGAGAATTTTTTAAACTAAGGTAATTGAAACAAATATCACTATCATCGCATCATCCATTGCACAAATTTGTAGATATATTCTGCTGAAAAGAATTTTGAAATTCTTTGTAAAAAAAGATTGCAGAGTTCTGCTTCTCAGAAGATTTCAAAATGCAGTAATTTGGGCGTAAATTGAACTCACGTTAAATGTTTTGCTCTTTGGATGGTTTTGTTGAGCCTCTGGCAGTTTCAATCATGAAACAAATATTAACAACTTGTGCATGTACACCCGAACCTTAATCATCTGTGAATGGACTTTCAGCACTGAATTTTTGAAATCTTTCTCTGCTCTTCCATGGATTGAGAACAAACCATTAACCTAGACGTTAAGCGGTAAAAGTGCTTTTGGTGTTCTTTTTTAGAAAAGAACGAGGTGTTGCGCAGCTGTGAGTCTTTAGCAACAATGTTTCAATTTCAGCAACAATGTTTTTTTCATTCATTAGCAGAGCAAATGAATGGCAATTTTTGAAAGTACTCCTGCGTGTAGACTTTTCGTGCGATTTGATGTCCCTTAANNAAATGCTTGCCATATGAAGCAATCCTTTCATAACAAAAACTTAGCAATAAGGTGTTGATTTCCTTCAAGTGAAATTATTAGTTAAAGGCATCTAAAATAAGATTCAAAGAAATGCATTTTTAGGTGAAAATCGCAAGCTGCATCTTGACTAATGGCAATGAGTTGGTTAAAATTTTTCACAAAAATTATTATTGACTGGTTTGATAACAACGAGTGACAAAAATGAACAAGCACGTCTGCTATTGTTTCTAATGCTATGCAAGGCAAAATTTCAATTCAGATTTTTGGCATTCTTTTCCCAGTTTTCAACGATTTGTATCAATTTTCATCAGGTTTTTAATAATTTGTCACTATTGCCTTCGATTCCGCCATATGTCATGGCTAAAGAGCATGCGGTTACAAGGTGCCTCCAACATAGATTGTCATTCACAACAATTTTCGAATGAGGTATTTTGAATGGAGCGCAAAATCTTTTAATCAATTTGCCATCATCCATCTAACGCGCAAGTATCTTAATTCTAAAAACTGTTTGTTTGTGTCAGATTAAACAAAATTGCAATAACAAAATGATGTACGGGGCGCTCTATGCACTTCAGCCAGGCTTGTACTATATTTCGGCAAAGGTGTTTACTTTTATAACCAAAGTAGAGGTAGAAACACTACGGTTTTTGGGTTTTTGGGAGTGACAAAAGTAATCGCTGCTTAAATTTGTTTTTATACATTGCTTCTGTACGTCGTACGATTGCTTGTTACCATTATTGAATAAAGCACAATTGCCGGATAGTTTGCTTCATTGTAATGCGGAACTACGACGTTTCAGTTTTTTTCAAAAATGTTTAAAAGTTCTTAGCAAGCGCATACATATTTTCAGTCTAACTGCAAAATCTCTAAAGCGGTGACATTTTTCAATTTGATTTTGATCATTGTACAGAAAGTTGAACAGAAAGCCACAGGAGAAGAAAAAACAAACGTAATTTTTAACATTGCAATGTGGAAGCACATGTGTGTGCGTTGTTTTCCAATGAGGAAAAGTCTGCTTCTGAAAAAGTTGTTGCCTCCCTGGTTTATGACGCAAGCTGTGCCGTTTTTTGACGTTTTTTCAAGTATATCTGCATCGGTTGAAGTTTGACAGAATGTCGACCTGGAATACGAATAAACATTTTCAGCGGCGTCTTCATTTAAAAAATATAACCTCGATTGAACTTCCGTCTTCCAATCCCCAGTTTCTACTGCCCTGTTTTTTTGTGATATTTTTTTCCTAACATTTTATAAAATTGTTCCTAATTGCTTGATTTTGACAGATTTCGACGCGTTGGGAGGCGGTATCAGTCTCCATCTATTACGCTTGAGCGTAAGAACAACACAAAGAAAACTTATTCGTGCCATTTCATAGCTAACGACTGATTAAAAATTTTCTTTTGATGTTAGCTCCCTTTAATTTTGCTACACTTCCTACGATAAAAATATACTTCCAGTCATGACGCATATTCTTTTCAACGTTGTAAGTGTTGGTGGACATTTAGAATAAAGATTTCATTCTTCAGATTTGCTCTGATGTGTGGGCGAGTTAGAATAAGTTCGGAAGACGCCCTGAAAATAACTATCTCGCCTTGAAGAGGTGGATGTAAATTGCCAATTGCTTGACTTGAAGACCTTGTTATACCCTAATCATAAGAGGAAGGTAGTATACTTTTCCATATGTCCAGCTGATAATGAAATCATAATGTAACTAAACCAACCAAAATTTCAGCAACTGGTGCGGCTAATGTTTTCTCGCTTCATTTTTTCTATTCATTTGAAACACCGCACATTTTGCGTTGACTCATTTCAAATCTGAGACAGGCCACGGAAGATTACCCTGTAAGGCAATTTTTCCATGGGACACTCTTTCTGCCTCATACCCAGGAAACTCGTGACTGTCCCATCCCAAGGGATTACCGCCAAACAAATGATATGAAATACATTGTATCATGTACATGTCTAATATCTGGCTCAGGGGTCACCAACATTGGGCCGCTGGCTCCAGGTCACACCCAAAGACCAAGTGGGTGCACTGTGGGCCTATTCTAAAATTAGCATCAACGTGATCATTGCTTGCACATAGATGAACAACATTAATTATTACCAATAATAACGTAATTTAAGGTAAAATGAGAACATGTTTTGTTTCAGAAGCGTGTATCAAACTAGTAGTCTTTCGCAACAGAATCGTTGTGTAAGAAGTAACTCTCNGTTTCAAAAANGTTGGCGTCCCCTGGTCTGACTTTCAATTNAGAGCCGTGGCTAGAATAACCGAAAAGTGCAATCAGGCTGCAATGAAATCTGGTGACCTTTTTTCAGTTTTCCGATCTGTTTTGCAGAGGCTTTCNAACATAACCACATTCANCAAAATGTCATTGCCGATTNCCTTCGCNCTGGGCGTTTTGAAGTTTCTTCTCTCTTGCATTCCTGGCGAGAGGTGGAGCACACGAAGCACCCTGGTATTTAGTTTATTATCTTTTTGCGCAGCTTCAATTTGTCCAGTAAACGTTTACACCACAACTGAGTGTACCGTAAGTTTAAGAAACATCAACCATGAAATATGCAGGCTTACCTGCAGTTTGGTCTATTCTAGCATATCAAACTACTCCCCTTAGACGTTTTGTGCACTGAACGAACACCACAAAATCAGTATGCACCGAATCAACCGTAAATGAAGTTCGGAGTCGTTTTTTTTTCAGGAAAATGTAGTAATTTCGCTTTAACTAAGCTCTCAACTACAGCAGCAATTCAAACAAATCTATCTGGGTCAGTTATCTAACTCACTGCGTGAAGGTATAGAGGAAATAAAGCAATTTGTGGGTATTGCCAAATGACGTAACGATCTAGTCCCTAGTGTTAACCGCTTTATGCTAAGTTATATCGCAGTGAAATGATATAATTTTTACACGAACTTAGAAACGTGGCTTGAAATAATCATGAAAAAAAGTTTAAATCAACTCTGAGAACAACGTCACTGTAGAAAGCTATTTTCCTGAATTGTTTTTTTTCAGGTGATATCCCGATCTTCGTTTTCGAAAGGCAAAAAACACTTTCTAACTTTTACCTTTCAGTGAATCTTTCTAATGCTTCAGCAGGACGACCTCAATATGGCATGGAGTTACGCCGTCTTCTGTTTGACAATAAAACATTGATTGAGACGTCAGCCTTTCACGTTTTACAATTTCTTCATCAGCTGCTTTATGCAAACATTCTCTGTCATCCGTTGATGCAGTGCAGGTGTGATCATCCAAAGACAGTTTGGTGTTGCTTCCTTTTGCTGATTTTACCAAAACAATGTTGCTTTCTCCAACACTTGGCCGATTTCTGCTGCGAGCATACACGGAGTGCTCTTGATCACTGCCTCTTTCCAGTTTTCTTGCACCTAAGGCAAATATGTNGTCTTTGTGTTGAAAAGATCCATATATTTCATTTTCAATTTGAATTGCCACCGTTCGGTGATCTTTGCNTGAGACGTCTCTTTCATCGTCTGGCATAATACTTGAATACAAAGTATTTTCAACGACTTCCTTTGTCGAAGTGGACGAAAACTGTTCAGAATTCTCCTGCATCGGGCATTCCAAATTTGATGCATCTTTGATGAGGTTATTTTTTCTCATGTCTGCTTGAACATCATTGAAAATCTCTATTTCGTTATAATAATCGGAGGGTACCGTGTGCGACTCAGAGTTTTTTCTTGATTGACTTGTTTTAATAATCCGAACACTTTCATATGGTTTACTGAACATTTCAGGCATAGAAGGCTCCTTGCCTGACGGCGATTCACGTGATTCTTTCGTTTCCAGCTCGATCGCAAATTCAAGTTTGCTACAGCTGCTTTCTTCTAAGTTTTTTTGTTGATTATCGCAAAATGTGTTCTTTTTGCTAGTGGAACTGTGATTATTTTCTTGTATGCTCGTACTTTTCAGTGATCTACCTTTGCTTTTGGAGCCACTTTGTTTGAGATTGATTGCGCCACGTAACGTTTGAACTCTCCTGTGCACAATAAGCATTCCTAATGCCAGTAGCAGCACCACGATGAAAAACAAGACGGTCATTGGCAGCCACACACTCAAAGTAACATATCCTTCATATGCTGCTACTTTTGACGACAGCGTGGTTGAAAGAGGAGTACCAGAAGGTTCTATGGAAGTGAGCGACGTGTTTGTAGGGGTGAACGTTGACGGCGAATTTCTTGAAAGCCCTCTCATTTTCATCCTATACCAAATTGTTTTCAAAAACAAAAGAAGAAGAATCGGTGCTTGTTATTTTTTTGAATCGTTAGTGTAATTTCTCTAAAATGGAGTAACACAAATAGTGAATGAATTCACTTTAACTGACGTTGAATATAAATAACAGTATTTAATATTGATCCAAAGTCAGAAACATTTGCATAACCAAGAAACATTCTATCAAATTTGCTTTGTTTTGGTAATAAGATGTTGCGTAATCATCGATAAATCCCAACAAAACTGCAAAACCACTATTTTGCTAACGAGGTTTTCTCTGGGATCCTTCACTCTTAGTTATTGTAATAAAAGATTTCATCGAGAGTGTTTCCATTTGCACCTATACATAATGGCATAAACAGAGATGATTTTCTCTAACTGCTTTTATTCACATGCAAAAGCAACTCATACATTCTGTCTAGAAAATTACAAACGCGACTTGGCGCTATTAATTGTTTTAAGTCATATCAGCTGATACAGAAATTGATGAACTGAATCTGCAAGATTTTCACTAAGTGCTTACTACACTAACTGGGTGTCACCAGCCTAACCTTCAAAATAATTTAGTAAATAACATTCACCCTCCAATTTCTATACAAAGTCATCTTGGGTGTTTGTAGCTGATGAACGGAAATTCAAGTCAAATCTGTAGCTTACGGCATGTTGCTGAAACGATAAACCTAGTGATAAACCTGGTGAAACGGGGTCTTTAGCATGTGGAAAAATTCCAGGCAATTCAAAATAGGTTTTAACGGTACAGGCGCTACTGATGTTGAAAACAAGCGCACAGCTTTCATTTGCGCCATATGTCGCCTAACTGCCAGTTTGCGCTGTACGTTTAAGGAGGGTGTTGTAGTGAAAAGCAATTTAAGAACAGTGCCATGGGTTCTACATGCATCAAACAGCATCTGTTGTGCGGGGCTGTGCGTCAAGAAATGTCTCCGACTTTTCCGCAGTTTTACAGGCATTTGCTCGGTGAAAAAACTTGCAGCAAAGTGATTGAGGCAGATGGTTCTCTGCTTTTTCAGGGAGAAATTCATACAAAAACTTCCGAACGGTTCCAATTGCTTGAATTTTAATTTTGATGTACATAAAGTGCTATTAAAGTGTAGCTTTGGTCAACCACACGGCATTACTTTGATCTACTGACGGTAAATCTAATAAGGTCACGAAAGCAATTTGATTGTTTGGGTGTTTGGCTTCTGTTTGCTTTTTCCATGACCAAAAAGGAAACAAGGAACAGATGGCGTACGAAATATGGATTTAAAAGTGTTGGGAAGCGCGTAATAAATCTGAATTTACNGATCTATANTGAACTTAAATAGGTGTTCGTAAATGATTTTTTCCTCAGAAACCCAGGCGTATGCAAGCGAACAGATTGCGTGCAAAATTTGCATAGTGCTGTCCATAGCAAAACTAGTTAGAAAAGTATTTTTGCAAGTAATGAGAAACGAGAATGGAAGAACGAGCATTGCGTTATAATTATTGTCCGTGCAAACGATATCTGACAACCGAGGTTATTATTAACGCAATTAGAGCAATTTAAGTCAAACGAGAGTACTGAATAGCGGTGTGTTTGAGGGATAAAGTTTCACAGCTGTTATTACCCACGTGAAGGGAAAGACAAGGTGATAAAAACCAAAAATTTTTACAGATGAGTGCATACCTACGCACACACGGTGATCATGATGAGATATTTAATTTCATAGGCGTGGAGAGAACAGCACTGAAGTTAATGCACATTTGTTCGGCAATGCAAATGATATAATAGGAGACACAAACAAGTTGGAAAAATGCCAAATCACAGACAGGTGAAAACGACTAATCCCCAGGAGATGGGCAAAGGGAAAGTTCACCGTGTCCGTTGAGCATAAAATACTCTAAGAAAACAAAATTTAAATAATCACATGATATGAAAGAACAAAAAATGAACAACACAGGGTGAGTTAAACGAATTACAGTTGTTACTTTCTACCATCTAGCTGAGATAGTAGGTAGGTTTTGTACGCGTATTGTTTGAAGTCACACTGAAATCGAAATGTAGTCAGGTATATCTGACCGTACTTTGGATCTAATGAACTTTAGGGAGCACTGCCCTTGAGAAGAGTTGAAGTTGCAAGTCTGGTGAGTAATTATTACCTGTCTATAAACGACGTTTTGTTTTTTATTCCGTAACGACGCAAAGTTGTTCGTGGTAGTCTTCAGTTCATTTACTTAGACGTTATGTTCTGATTGCCTCAAAAAGTTGATAAGGTTCAAACGTTGACGCAGCGTGATGTAATTCAACACAAAAAACGTCGCCCGACTGACATGGCTATCAGAACGTGTTGAGTAACAAGGTAATAACGTTGTCGGATTACTACACCCCCTGATGTCAACAAATGCAGCAGGGCCAGAGCGATCTTTAATGTGGACTTGTCAAAAGGCGTTGAACATTCTAACTCTATTTGTGAGAAAAGCGTCTATGCCTTGTGCCAATGTTTGTCTATTTTACGTCTGCAATAGAAATAATGTTATCACCAGAAATTACCTGTTGTAAGATGTAAATTACTGCGAAACTATTTTGATAAATTATGTTTTTATCCAATGTGCTCGTAAGGAAAGTGTTAAAACAGAGTTGCAGTTTCAAATTGCTAAGCCAAGTGTTGCGTTCGGTGATTTTTGCCTTCACAATGCTAAATGTTGTGTATGTGTAATATACACAGAGTGCATCATTCTGCTGGTATAGCCATCACTGATGCCTACTTCGAAATTTCTACTGTTATAAACAAAATGTTTCTACCGTAAGTAAGATCTTTCTAGATAAAGATGCTGCCCCAATAAAACTGCGGACCTCCACACGCTTTCGGATGTAAATTAAAACGTTCTTGTTTTGTGGTTTTTCACAGAAAATGTACAAATTTAAGCATTTCTTTCCTGTTTGTTTGCTACTGCCTATCATGTGCATTTTATGTTCAATCATTTCAATCCAGCCAGTGAAGCTCTTTCATCCGGCCCGCGAAGCATTTAGTCAATTATGAGAAAATTATATATTTACAAAACATTGTTTGTTTGGTGGAATTTCACATATCGCGAAGCAATACAGTGCGTGGTAACCAGAAACTGTTGGGTATAATAGCTTATGTGGCCCTTAGACACAAACTTTTGCAGACTCTTATGTTGTAATATTTGTTTTGTATCGTTGCACTGTTTTTTTTTCCACAAATGAGGCATGCTGTAAATTTTTGATACAAGTTTGTAATGTTATTGCATTGCGAGACAGAACTACTGAAAATTACTTAGGGTTTAAAACGCTGCTAAATGAGATCAATAAAGTCTAACATAGTTACTACATCAACCTCTCACGCTTTCCCAGAGACTAGTTTCTAAATGTTCCTTTTGAATAAGAAAACTAATTTAAAAATCTGAGATGAAAGGTGATCACCCCATCACATTTTCAGAAAATAGTTACACACAAGCAAACAGGAAATTGACTTGTTTCAGGGAATTAGAGTCTGTGCCCATTTTTTATCGTCTTTATTGCACATAAATTACGGTTCACAACGGCATTGTAAACAAGCTGCTCGCAACCAGAAGCACACAATTCAATAGCAATCAAACAAAGTGAAAAAATTTAAATGAAATTCCACATCGGGAGAAGCGGTTGTGACCCGTGTTTAGGCACTTTTCATCAGATCGTAACAGAGAAATGACGACCAAGCAGCCAAAATTTCAGGCTGAATTGATGGATTATTTATGACCAAATTTTTAGATAGTTGATTGTAACTTTGGTGATTCTGTGAACCGCTAAGTATCAAAAGAAAGTCAGGGGAAACTGAAAGTGAAGATTTGCCAAAATTTAGTAAAGGTCATTTGTGAAACAATGCATTTATAAAAACGACCCTGCTCTGGTGTGAGAGAAAGAAGGCTATCTCTCAGATATTGACAAGAGAAATGTCCATTTTAGACGGAGTTTTCATAAACTGGGCATCAAATGCATCAGCGATTAGACACATAGCTGAAAGCAATGTTATGGGATCAAATATGCTAGGCTCAGGATACGTTAAGAAAGGTTAATAGTTGAAAGTTGTATCCATTTTTCATAGTCTGAAGATAAATATTTGTTTGAAATTCAGTATGTTCTTCAACAAGAAATGTCATTATTTGAAAACAGGCTCACAGAAAATTGATTCCTTGTTGTAAAACACCCGAATTCGAAATCTTTTATTGTCAAAACAGAGTTCGAGAAAAATAAGGAAATACTAAAGATCTGATTTTCTTACTACCACCAACAACATAATTAAAGTAACATTTTCAAAGAATAATGTTGGCTTCACGAAAGTCACTCTAGGCTGCGAATTCGGAAAAGCGTTTTTTTTTAGATCCGCGGATCCGCATCGCTTTCTCTCAAAACATTTTTCATCTTGTGTTGCAGTAAGACGCTGATTGGAAAAAGATGATTCTTATCAAAGAATGTCTGAGAATTTTACCTTTGCTCATGATTCTACCCACAGGTAAGGGGTACACGGCAAAAGATAACTCTCTGATAAAGTTTCTGAATCTTATTTAAATAGATTTTAGATTTGAGGATGCGGAGAAGTACATGAAATCGATGTACAGATATTAATATTTCTTTTTGATTTTACTGTCACTTTTTGGGAACCTAACTATAGAAATTTAAATAGGTTTGCTGATTCAAGATCGAAAAAACAATCAAAGTTAATCTGATTGTATGAAGTGCTGTTGCTTTTTCAGTTTTGATTCGTTTTTGTATTACAGTAGTGATTTGAATTTTGTAACAATTGCTAGCCTTATCCAATATACTGAACTAATAAACGGAAAACAAGCAAAGCTGTGGTGTTTCGTTTTTCGTGCCATTTCGCAACATTTGACTCTCATTAATAAAGAAGGAAACTCAAAAATTAACGTTAAATGTCATTCAAAACCATTAGAAAGGATTCCTTTTCCTCAAATGGTATGAACGAAAAGAGGTGCATTGTCTCGATGTCTGTAAGGTCTCATTTTGGAGTTTTTACCTTCATCAGCAGTAGAGCATGGGTTTTCTGAAATTTGGTCGTTGCAAACTCCAGACGAGTATTGTGTCACTACTATGTTGTGAAGATCCGTGTTTTTTCGTGTGTATGTGCTTGTACGTGTTGTTGCATACAAAGCTGATTTTTAGAAAGTTAGGATGTAAATTTGCATTCATATACATGAGCTTTGAAACCACTTTTCGACAAAGCACTATAAACTTTATAAAAGTTTGAACTAACAACAAGCAACAACACAACTGCAATGAAATCGCAACCTTGGATATGAAAACGTTGTATACAGTACTCTTTCTTTGAAATATTAGTCTTTTTTACATGTTAACATCGTGCTGTTTATTAGATGCAAATTAATAAATGTTTTCTCTTAAACACGTTTTTATCCGATCGCTTCAAATGTCTCATGATTTTTACGAATCTTCATTTTTACTCCATTATTTCACGCTGTTGTATGACGGTGACCAACTGAAGTAGTTGTTGGTACATTGTATCGGTGTATGTGTCTCGTCAGTATTGCCTTTGCGTAGCAATCAAAACCTTCTGTGTGCTTCGCGGTGCCTCACGATTTTTGTTTTTGCTTTGTGATTCCACTACCGCTTCCAACATATTGTAGACGATGTGTGCAAGCCCACAACGTGCAAAGAGTGAATATGTATAACTTGTAATGCACCAACAGTGAAATACTGTTTTAGATTCAGTGCAAGCAAAATGCTATCAGGCCCATGTAAATCTTCTTGCAAAACATTTGAAATCATGATCAAAACAATTTACATGTCTACGAACGACTCAGCATGTTGCATTAGGAAAGTCCCTGATGAATTGTTTTTTGTAACCTTCTTTTTTGATTGTAAACTTGTACTTGCAATTCTGTCACATTTTTGAAAAATTTAAATATCTTTTGCACGTTTGTGTATTACAAGTTTTGAGCAAAGTTTATAACAAAACACAAACAATTAACCAGACCGTTCGTGATAGAGTTAAGTCCATAAAGAATAAAAAAATAAAACACCTTTTTCTGGTTTTCAGGTATTGCTCTTATCAACAAAGCTTGCGTAAATAAAAGTTGATGCAATTAAGTAGAAGTTCGAGGTTAATCCCGAAGGGCACTTATTGTAGACTGTGCTGACTGTATCAGCAGTGTATAAAAACTGACCCAGTGCTTCGAAGAACTAAACAGTCAACTTTTTTAGGTTGAAACGTGAATCGTTTTTATTCGTGTATTTCATTTGCTTGGTGTTTTTTTTTCAAAGGAAGCTCATTCGCAACATGTTTTGTGATACCGAAAAACCTTCAGTTTTTGCCTATTTGTTGTTTTCCGCGTAACATTTGTGTGCGATGTACAGCAAACCAACAAGTGTGCTTCAAACATAGTGGCGCAATTAGGTGATGAAACTGTTATTTCATTTTTGTTTTCAGCAAAAAGTGAAGAAATATCAGAGCAATCAGAAGTTCTTTGGGTGCAATCATATAACGAGACTGAAAATCAGATAACTACCAATAATTCAGAAGAAAACTATCATGTGTGTGTCTACAACTACACATGGTGGAATATTTTAGATGAATGTTTCCAAAAAGGGCATGGCAATAATTTTTGCAAAGATCTATGGAAAACGTGGTACAAGGTTTGTTTCAAGGAGGGACTTCATCACGCGAACTCAACCGGATGGCCGCAAGTGGTAATGACACAAAGTGACCTTTCCACTTCTGATTTGCTGCACAAGGATTCCGCTGCTGCTGACTATTCCATCTTGATGCCAACGAAGAAAGATTTTAGTCAAGAGACACCCTCGACAGTTGAGAGTGAGGTGTCATCTCCGTCACCAGCCATAAACTCACTACCAATTGCAACCTTTCTTGCTATCCTTGTGTCTGTTTCGTTAGCTGCTGGTTTGATGTTGGCCGGGGCTGTCGGGGGAATCGTGTGGTGTGCCGAAAACAAAGGTCGAAGAAAACCATCTCGCTCTTTGACAACGGTGGAAAATCAAAATCATGATGATGATCACTTGAACACAATCACGACTAACGAGGGGCATCTTAGCACTTTTCTACAACACAACTCCAACATGCGCTTTGAAGACCAAACGCAAAGAGCACAGTACACTCCCATACGTTTACCAGAAATTATTGTGGCTGGAAATCCAGCAGTCCAAGGAAACTGGAATAGGAAAAACCTGTTGTGCACTGTTGAAAAGCCAGAAACAGTTTCAACTGAATTCAAGAAAAGAGATCAAACGTTTTCTGAAGGTGGGCATCAGACAAAATCAATCGTCACCGAAGATAGCGTGAAACCACTTCACAGACCTACTTCGGTCTCGGCGTGTTGCAACATCGGGTCACAGCTTTCATTGCTGCAAGCTACAGATAAGGCTTATTACAATTTGCGAAGCAGACCCGAAAGTTCTGTGTATTTGACTCCCTTGTGCGAGCCTCACTATGTCAACTTGTGCGAGCCTCACTATGTCAACTGCTGGACGAAAACGTACAAAGGGGAACTGACTTCGACTGAGTTCACTGAGGGATACGTTGATATGGACTGAATTGAAACACTAAATGGCTGAAAAAATGCAATGATGAAATGTTGTTGCTTTGTTGCATTGCCATCAACAAAGTATTCCAAATTTCGCAGTTCATAATAAAGATTCACAAAGTTTTTATAGGCCTGTTTAACTTACGTGCATTTGTTATCTTAAATGTAGAGATAATGTAACAACATGGGCTCATATTTGGCAATCTTTCTCCAGCGCAAAGTAATGAAATGTGCACATTAGAAGGTGTATTGTGAAATACCATCTTTTGAAATGTAACGACCAGGTAGAAATATTTTAGATAGAAACTTCTTTAGGGGATTTAGTTTTTAATGGTTGTGTATAATTGATAATTACATTGCACTGAAAAAATGGTTTGGTAATACATGGCAACAAGCAGGGACACCGGAGCAGCAGCCGAAGGATAAGGGGAGTTTGAGTAAAGAATTGAGGGCGATGGAAAATTTGTAAGAAGGAAACAGTTCTAATCGATACGATTTTTTCTTTCCAATACAGAATTTATTTGACCTAATTCGAGATTTGTTCTCTGGAAAACATTTCTGAAAATTTTATAAAACCATGAAACCAAAGGCCAATTTTAATGAGCCTAAACGAAAAAAAGCATTTTATGAGCAAACAAGACAAAGTGATGCAAATAAACATTACATGGAGTGTTTCCAGGAGTGATAAACAGTGACTGAAAAGCACAAAAGGTCTTTCCAGGCAATGCGGTTACGGTGTATGGTCATGTAAGGCAGCTGTATTGGGTATTGCGACATTGTTACGTTTTTACGTGAAAAGAGTATACAAATCTATGTACTTGCGTTCAGAGCAAAAACGCAGACATATTGGAAATTATTGCCGCATTTACATGTTTCGCCACAATTGTGGCACCAAATATCGATGCGATGGTACAGACAACCACTTTAAATTGCCTGAACACGCGGGAAGCTGCAACCAGCTTGCCGCAAGAAGAAATTTCTAGACCATGGAATTACCATATAGACATGTGCAGTAGACCATGGAATTGCAATTGCTTATAAAGAAACGATTTCCACTCCTGTTGTCTCCCTTTAAAAGGGAGGCCAATGCCCTGTCGTGCCTCCGCTATCTGTCGTTTCTGGTATGACACCTAACGATGTAATACGTTCATGCCTATTCCAATCATAAGCTCATTTTCGGATTTGCACCACTTGATTTTTGGTCTGTTTGCCGTGTGTCTATTCTGGTCATGATTTCACAAAAAGTAGTGGTTTCTGGTTGAAACAACTGCACAGACGTAACGACAATTTAATATTTCAAAACAGCACCTGATTAAGCACACGCCCTTGTTGAAGTCCAACACACACTGTGAACAAGTGATGCTCAACCCTTCCGATACGGTCTCAAACGTCTGGGCAGGAATACAATCAATGGATCGCCAGTAACATGTTTTCGTCAACACCTGAATGCTTCTAGAACTATAAGTACTTTCTTAAAATGATACATGGCAGTTTTGATTGGATTCTCAACACTTTTTTTTGTTGCATACACTGATCTGTCCGGACGCGAAAAAGAGTATTTAACCCAATTGTCATCGGATCGCAGTGAAATGACTAATTTTTATCAAACAACCCTTTTATTTTTCTGGTCAAGTTTTGAGGACAACTATCCATTGCTCCCATCAACAGTATAGTTACTAAAGAGTGAATCTTATTATATTTTGTCAGCATCCACAAGTGCGGCACGGCATTTTCTGGTACAAATTGGGAAGACAAAATACAGGTCCACAATTGCCTTGCTATCTGATTTTCGAGTTTGATCGTCAGAATTAGCTCCAAGAATTAATGAATTCGGAAGCATTATGAAGTGTTTCATGTTCCACTTTGTTATTGAGAGAACTAAACTCTTCATATAGTGTAACACCTTGTTACCACTCAAGCAAGCAATTCGAGTTGCCTTAATCAACCCTTTTTCTTCACCTCCAAGAACTCTATTTGTGCATTCGAACTACAAAACAAGACGTGCTTGCCACTCACACGTCTTAGTCGTCAAGAAAAAATTTGTTTAGACCTTTTTTTACCAAAATTACTGTGACGTAGAAGTGGTTTTGCTTGCAAACGAAACAAAAATGAAAAAAACTGCGAAAATATGTCCGTAGGGTTGAACGTTTTCGTCACTGGGTGGTAATGTTTTCTTTTTATAATGCATAACTTCAACATGCGGAAATGTCATACAAAGATTACCTACTGTACATCAATTGTCGAACGCACGTTTTTCGAAATTCGTTCCACACTGCAAACAAAAACAAGCGTTTGCGTATAGTGTGACCAGTCACAATGACTCAGCTGTTTTGCGAACCGCAACCAAAACTCACACCTTGTCCGTTCACCATACAACTTGGAACTGCTTGATTCCTAATGCATACAACTGTTCTGAACTTTTGACTAGTAGCGATATCAAGGCGCTTGCCTAGCCGTTGCCAATTAAGTCGATATGCAGCTTCATACGAATGCAATCAAGGTTCAACGGAATAATTTCCAGTGGGACCCGCGCCCGATGCTGAAATGTTTTTCCATTCATTGTACTTTAAAGATTTATAACGGGCTCTGGTGAGAGGTCAAGAATAGCCCCTCAGGACTGTACAAAGATGTCTGCAACAAGCTTCATCAGAAACTATCACAATGACCTGAATGTAGGGGCACATCTGTGCTTGTAATGAGGGCATCAGCATTTAAACCAGGAAACATTCGAACTTCGTCACTAATTCAGCCGGATTGAGCATAATGGCTCAAACAAGCCAGTAACTCTTCAATCCAAACGTTGTTGTGTATATAACAGCCAAATAATTGAAAAACGATGGTTTTATTGCGTACTTTATACGCTTTTTCAGTTCTCATGTGGTTCATTCAGCAAGTTTCGATCTAGCAATCCTGGGTGTGCGCCATTCCAGCCGCACACAAGTGCTCCTATTTGCCGAGACCAGAGGTGGGCAAACTACGGTCATACTTACATAGATAGTACATATTTGGAGTGTATGTTAAAGTAATTTTATCGATTTGATTAGAATTCTCAAGTTTTTTCCACAGGTTTCATTCGAAACCGCATTTTTACTCAACCAGAAGTGACCATTGTTACCTTCATTTTGTGGCAGCTCATGTGAAACCTTTTTTTAAGTTTTAAAGCGATTATAGATGTAATATATGTTATACGAGGATGCGGCCCTCAGTAGCAATAAAATCTTCACCTTGGCCCTCCGTAGAAAATGTTTGCCCAGCCCTGGCCGAGACATTCGCACAGCCTGATACGTTTCAGTTGTGAACTGCGCTGTCACACATTTAAGTGTGCTTTACTCTACTGTCTTAACTGATAGCGCAATGTTTTTGAATTTCTGAGCTGCTCAGTCGTGGTGTACTTAGTGTATTTTTGCTCCGACTCCTAACGTGGAGCTCTGAAACTTTATAGTCAAAATGACACATACAATTGTGCAACAGCGAATACGTAGAGTGCGTGTAGAATAATATACATATTATGTCGACAAATTTGGGCAAATTGTTGGATTGGAAGAGTGGATATGACGTAACCACTCAGTAGGCGCGGAGGTGAATGCACGATGCACCACGAACGGGATGTGCGCTAAAAACAGCACCTATATCTATGTGGTGACTAAATCCAGTGAGTGAGCTCTGATAAATGCTTGTGAACCTGGTGACGAGTGTGATCTCGTCCGGTGATCTCCGCTGTTGCTTGCTGTCACAGTGTGAAGATTTGCGTGCTTACCGCTTGGGCTCTGTGATCGCAACAACATATTGTGACATCACATACAGTGCACACACACTAATAAATACCACCATGCTGTCACTGGTTGAGTTTAAAAATAAATTCAAGAGATATTGTTGGCAACCTTTCAGAAGGACATGTATTTATTATAACAATATATTTGCTTACGAGAGAGTTGAAGGAAAGCAATAGTGTGCAATATTTTGATACTGTAGTAGCAAGTAAGCAAATTACTCTAAATTGCCTGCACAAAATGAGAGGAAAAGTAAATGGCATTGTAAGTCTGCAATCATTAACACAGACTCACGTAAAAGAGGAGACTAGCTTTTCGTTTAAATTTTAGAACTTCTAGAGAATAAGAAAGTGAATAACTATCGAAGAACCATCGAGGAAGATTTCACTTTCATTAATGGTGCCTTGAATCTCCGCCGTTGCAAATGGGAAGTAATCAGGAAAACGCTCGGTTAGATTAATGTGCTAGTATCTCTGTGAGGTGCTGGAAACCAAACTTTCGTAATATTCAAAAATATGTTCACACTGATCAATGACCTTTTTGAAGCCACTTAATTCACAATTTTATGCGTTCAACCTCATACATTCTAAAATCATCCAAAACAATTAAAAAAATCATTTCAATATCGCTGGAGATTTTATCAAAGTTCCAAATGCAGTTGCTTACTTAAATAAATACATTCTGAAACAAAAAGTGTATGTATGCAATACTTAAAACAGAAAAATTGCAATTGACACTGTTATAAATAAAACACTCAAAGAGCAGACTGTAATGAGTTCCCGTTTCATGCTTTGAAATACCGGTGATTTGTCAACCAACTCATGAATAATCTGTCCTCCTTTATTGCGATGAGGAAACGGCTGATTGGGAACAGGCACGTGCAGGAATTTGCAAAGGGGCCCCCAGCATTCTCGCACGTTATATCGAAGCAGGTTTTGTTTTGGAGCTGCCTGTTTTATCAAAAGGTCAAAGATTTGGAGAGTATCACAATGTTTGAAAAAGTTCACAAATGTGAACTATAAGAAGATGACAGATTTTTTTTCGATATTTCAGCAATGATAAACTCAGGCATGTTTAACTGAAGGAGAGTTTAATTGAAAAAGATACAAAAACTGAACATAAATATTGCGTTTTTTCATTGTCATAAGATTTAAATCTTCAGGGAAGGAGACAAAGTACAAAACGAAACACGAAAGTATTTAACGAATATAACGATCTACATCAACCTCAATTCCTAACGTGGTTGTATGATAAATTTGTACATGGGGCTCTTTTCAGAGGGATTAACGGTTTCAAAATGTTGAAAAATTTCTACTTTGCAGAAATGCGTGCAAATTTATTAACAAACGTTTTTCTTTAAATGAAAAAAATTTTCCATCTTACCAAGAGTACACGCGTGTTATGTTGTCTGTAGCGGATTCTGGTTAAGGTCGGGCACAAAGTCAAACCTCCGATAAGACCTGGGAAGGGAGGAAGGCAAAGTGGAGCCCGAACTGCAAACAAAAAATACAATGTCTGTTGAGCAAATTGCATTGCCACCAGTGGCGGATATACACTTGGTGATTTGATGTTAGTCGTCAAAAAGGGCGCCAAAACTCAGTGAAATAGTGACGAGCTGAACAAAACAATATCCATTTCGTAACAGGACCTTTTTGGACAAGTGGGGTCATTTGTACAAGTAGTCAGATTGCCTCGGCGAGGGAAATTGCACCAAATTATCCTCATAAATCCGCTACTGATTGCCACATTCTCACATTGATGTAATATCTTCATAAACATCAATAGGATCAGCTGATAATCAACTGAACGGTCAGAATAATTATCTTCCTCTAGTCAATGTGTTTTCAGTTCAAAATAAAGATGTTTGTCATGATTAACTTTTTGTATATAATTGTTTGGATCTGCAAACCTTTGCTTTATCAAATTTCTAAACTGCTATTGCTTCAAAATTTTTCAAATCATTTTCATTTTCTGACAAACATTACTATCAAGTAAAATAATATCACTCCCCATTTGCTTGGTTAAAATGAGAGGGACATTTTTCACAACGGATTATGCTGCATGATTGATGAAGTCGAAGCAAAAACCTTTTGCATCATTGGTTTCATGATAAACAAGCTTTGTCAAAAGAATGTGCTGAAGTAAGCATCCTCAACGGCCTTGAAACTATTCCAATTTAGCGACTGACAAATCAAGAACGTATTGAACCATCTGTCTCTGCACCTTTGTGTTTGGCTCTCACTCTGAAGTTCATTCATGTGTTGTCAAACACAGTTTTCCTGTTGCGGTAGAAACGGACATTCAACTTCATCCAAACTGTTCCGGTAAGAAAAGCGATCGGGCAAAAACATAGTCCCTCCTTTCTAGGTCTGGAGATTTTCACAAAACTGCGCTTGCATTAAACTCAAGGCTAGGTTCTCCTTCACAAAGTATGCCTTCCCTTGATTCACCCTGATGTCGCGTGCGGTACGTTTCTGTGTAAATGTCACTACGGGTATATCCAACGGTATAATGTTGGCAGTTACTACCATGAAATTCGCAGAGTTAACCCAAACCAAAGCGCATAAGCCGTCTCGAACGTGACCAAAGACCGCATTCTGGCTTTGGGCAGAGAGGTCCGTTAGAAAAATTAGCGACAGTCTCCCCCACCAGCAAACCATTAATGGATGACCCACGTTGCACCCATCACGCATCTGGGGAGGGGAATGGGATCATTGCATAGTACTTCTACTCTGAGAGACGTGAAAGACACGCGTAAATGGCAATCTTGCCTTAAGCTAGTAATGGGAAACTGGAACATCACTTCACTAACATGAAACGAACGCGCACTCGTCTTGGCCGTAACACTAAAAAACAAATTAAAACTCTCGCGCATATTTTCGTGAAATCTTCTGGATATTCGAAATGTGTCTGCGCATGTTTTTTCGTACGCCGGGAAGTGCAAGTACCTTTGGATGGTAATTACAAGTGATTGAAGACAGAAAAAGGGTATTGATACATGGATTGGAAAAGCGAACGCAGTTCTCTGTGCGAAGTTTATCGCTCTCTGGTTGCAAAACGGGAACTTCGAAATATCGCAGAGTTGTGGGTTATTATTCCGGTCCTCAACTATGGCCATGAACCATGTGCATCAGCCGAAAGAGTGCTAGTACAATCAAATACAATCAGCGAGATGGGATTTTTGCGGAGGCTTCACGGTATGACACTCCGCGACAAAGTGGACATCTATGAAATTTGTAATCCTCTGACCATCGAGAGCCCTTCTCCCAATCGACCGATCTCAGCTACGATGCTTCAGCAATATGATCAGAATTCCCCAGGAAAGATTGGCGATGCGACTCTTGCTGGCTACACCGACTTTAAAGGGGCCCAGAAGGCGACCAAGGATCAGGTGGCTTAAATTGCATCTCCAACCTAGCTTTGCCCATCCTAGTATTGAGCAAGCAGAATTATCTAAAATTTCAGTGAGTTATTTCGAGCCCTTCTAAGCTGCTGTCTTCCGCGACCATCCCCAGAGGTAAAGCGAGTATGAAAATGAACGAAGTCCCAAATACCTGAAGTGCGTCCAAGAGATGAAATAAATCGAGGAATTAAAGAGCGAGAGTGAAATAATTACATTATAAAGAAATAAAACTGAAAAATCTGCCAAATCCGTAACCTTCAAATTAGTGCAAGACCGCCAGGGCATTGAAGAAACCGCAAGGTTGTCGAGTCGATGCCCCTCAGCAGTTAAATTAGTTTAGAGAAGACAAACAATTGTTGAACGTCTATTCTTTGAACATTTTG
>JGI24021J15306_10000849_pt1 | contig 26876 bp, 10 predicted proteins | sample Ectturendosymbi1_FD_15306 | JGI IMG/M metagenome (IMG submission 15306) | reverse complement strand
GTCCAATCCATCGACCTCCCCATGGACTGCATGGCCTGACGGTTCTGGACGATGAGACAATTGAATGGCTGCTCAACACCTGCCCCGAGATCTAGTGTGGCCAAGCAGTGGTTTAAACAACTCGCTCAAAAGAACTCGCTTCATTACACTTCTTTTGATTTGAAAGCGTATTACTTCATTCACATGCCATTTGCAGGTTGAAAGGCCTTTGACAGCTGTCTCAATTTTTATAGTGTTTAGTAAAGTGTAGGTGTGGGTGATACATGCGTAACATGAGTTATAACAAAGTAGCATTTTGGTGTTACATCAAAAGACAAGCCGTCGGTAATTTACAAGAAATATTAATGTTAGATACAGGCCCGTAGCCAGAGCATTTGGGGGCAGTGCCCCCTCAAATTTTTTGTGCTCTTTCTTTTATCCAGAAAAAAAATTTTTGTACATATAATAAAAGCAAAAAATCTTACCCCCCAAAACCTTAAAACCTGGCCATGGGCCTGCATGGTTAGACATCGACAATACGCAAATGGGGATATTCATTGTCAATATTACCAGAACAGTAAATGTCAAGCAAGATTAACAACAAGAAACGATGAAATTGCAAGCAATTGTGATACTCAACACAATCTTAGTGGTAACGAAGAGTATTTTAGCGCATCAAGGGGTTGCTGAAATGAAAGAAAATGGGTGAAGTACGGACCACAACAACTGCTGTCATAGGCTCAGTAAGTACCCAACTTCAGCCAGACGTATTAAATGGCATTACCAAAGAAAATGTCTCCAAAAAGAACTTTGCATAGAAAGCATCAGTAGCTGCGGTCAGTGAGATTTTGGTCTGCTTGCATAGTACTGCGTATTTGTCGTATAATAAAGAATGACTAATTGCCGCTTGATTAAATGCCAACAAACCCTGCGATTAATTGTCTGCGTGATTGTCTGCTGTCCAGTGATCAAATGTCAGTGACTAATCGTCGCGTGATTAAATGACGTGTGATTAAACAGTCACCAAGCCAGTGCACGCCAGTAATGGCGCGATCTATTTCGTAGGTGTAGGGAGAAAAAAATCTGGAGAAACCTATGGTGTTTTGGCCGANTTGTAACTTCATGCCCAAAAAGCAAATTTTAAGATTTAAAAAACTTTGCAATTTAACTTCTCTAAGTAACAACAAGACATTAAATACATATTACAATTTTTATAAAAAACATTTTGCCCGAAAGCAAGACAATTTTGGGGGATACAGCCCTACCTGCATCNCCACTTCTTAACGCTATCAACAGATGATTCAGTATAAACCAAGCTTACAAAGTTGCTGAATGTTTCANCTGTAGAGGCAAGTTGTTTTAGGTTCGGCAATAAGTATTTCCTTAGAAATAACTTCGAGAGCTTGCTCAAGAGTGCCATTCCATGAAAAAGCTGACGCCGTTCCTCCTAACATGTTATAAGGAAACAATCTGCATGCAACAAAAATGTCACTGTGTACAATCAAAATCATACACCGCACCGCCGTAGGACAACGTTTGAACGTTCACCGTCTCTTTACATATCTGTGAATTGTTAGGCTAAGCATTAGAGACTATAACTGTAGAAAGATTATTTGTGAAGCGAAGAGAATTTTCCCCAAATTTCTTCAGTTTTGCCCAATTCCTAAATCTAAATTTAATCAGTAAAACAGCTTTGCTGAACGTTTTTATTTTTCCGTTTTTTCTACGAACTACTACAGAAAAAGTCATTAACGCACTTTTGCCCAAATTTTCAAATTCTGCCTAAAATTCTGAACCAACGTCCTTCTCATAGGCGTGCAAGGCGGGGGCGGTTTCATTGCACCTTCAAATTTTTCCGGGCAAACTCTGTTTTCAGGGCAAGCGCAAATTGCTCAAAAATCTTGAATGTAAAAAGTGTATTTAATACAGTGAAAAATTTCAGGGCAAACTCTGTTTTTAACGGCAAGCGCAAAGTTGCTCAAAAATCCTGAATTGTAAAAAATATATTCAATACAGTAAAAAATTTCAGAGCAAACTCTGTTTTTCAGGGCAAGCGCAAGTCGCTCAACAATCCTGAACGGTGAAAAATTTTTCAATACAGTGAATTCAATGTATCTTTACAGGATGTTTCAGGCCCCATTCGGATTAAACTAAAAAAGTTAGTTTCAGGGCAAATTTTTTCCGCCCCCTCAGTAAAATGCCTTCCCGTACGCCTATGGTCCTACTATACGTATATTTGAAAGCAATCGCGGACTTCAATTGTTCTAAAGAGTTTGATCATGTTTCCGGTAAGACTTGTCCTTCGTAACAAAATTTTCAGCGGGAGGCCAATTACTTTAATACATGCTGCTTACCCCCAATACGGTTACTTCTGTACAAGGTTTGCGCGCATAACAGGAAAATATGCGTTTTTACATCTAGTGTTGAAAATAACTCGAAGACTAATCATGGGCGTCGGAAGGGGAGGGAAGGGGGCTGAGACCACCCTAGATATTCACAATTTTAGCAAAAAAGGTTATTTCCTTAGTTTCGAGTGGGAAAAAACAAATTTCACCACTTTTGGTCTCCCCCTAGAAAAAACTTTGGAAGAATCCACTATTGGCCCTGGAAAAAATCCTTGCGACGCCCATGAGCCTAATTACTTTAGTGTGGTCGATTCAAGAAGAGAAAACATTTGAGAAGTTGAAAACGAAAAAGAAATGTCTTTCCGATCTGATCACCATCGAAAGGAACAACTTCGACGTCTGCGATTGGTGGTGGAAACAACTATACTGGTCAAAAACTACAAACAGAAGAAATACGATCAAAGCTGGAAAAGACAACTAATTCGATAAAAAACACATCAAATTATAAAGAAACTTTTAAGAAATCTTGAATGAGTTGTTGCGTATCGTGCTGCGCTTTGTGTATGTTATGTTTGCAGTGTGAATGGATTTCATTGTGTGACTGACTGTGGTGGATCGCCGATCTGCTCCGAAATAATTACGATTACCATGGTAGTTCGCCATATTAGTCAACGGTCTTTCNCGCGAGAATGTCGATGCATATAGCGCTGAATCTAATTGCTAACGCCAGTCGATTCTGGAGTTCTGATCTGGCTGACTAAGCAACTAGCAATGGCTGGATGCTTGGTCTTTAGGAAATGACCTTTGACTGCCAAACCTCTGACAAATGTACAAGTAACTCAGTATCTTTCTTTCTGAATTGCGTTCTGACAAATGTTAAATTGAAAACTGTTAAACTGGGATGCCTCTTTGGCTATGCTTTACTTATGTTTAAATTGTTGCTCTGAACCTGTACCATACCAAGTCATGATTGTAAGTCTGCGCTGTTTCTTTATGCTGTCATTTATTGTAATATAATTGGACTGATTAAAATAACTGTTGCCCCTCTCGGATAGTTAATCAAATAACTTCAGGACAGTTAGGTACTCGCTTTAACAATAGCTAGGCACGCAGTATTATACGTTCCTTTGTGTCTCATAAAATCCAAAACCTTTGGAATAACCAAAAGCTAATTTACATGGTGAAAGCGTATGGTACATAAAGGCTGCTGTACAAGTCAGTATTTATACTGGCCCACAACGAGCTGTTACAACTTACACAAACTCATCAACTCTATGAAAATTACATTAGCAAGAACAAGGAACTTGAAAAACGTATAGTTTGGATGGATCAATTTTTTATTCACTACACATGCAACAAGGAACATACTTTTAATTAATGTGTGTTTGCGCACATTTAGAACTTTGAGGTCAAACTATAAACAAGCTGCTGGCGCATCGCCAGGTTATTGTTGTTAAAGGAGCCATCACATTCTCAAATACAATCCAAACCGTTGAAGTGAAAAGGTATTTATAGGAGAAACAAGCGGACGAAATACAATATTTCAAGTGTTTGCAGAAACCCCCTTCAAAACTTCAGCGAATGACTGAAAAAGGTATGAAAGCCATCAACAGTTTTAGTTGCCAAATTACGCTAAAATATATATTTGTAAAGCTATGGAAATCGTCAAATTTCGTCAAACATACAAGTTTTACTCTCTACATCACTAAGGATCTAACAGTGGCAAGGTAAGTACCGATCCCCTCCAGGCGGCGATCCTGTTCGTAGTTTGCACTTTTCAGTTCACACGTTGAAAGTTGCTTCTCACAGGGTACAAAATCCCATTGTTTTGGCGTAAAAGTTTCACATGAATTTTGTGCAATTTTCCCGAACGTTTTATATCAAACTATACAATAAAGTTGATTTGTCACTGAAAAAGTTTTTGGAATGGTACAGTCAGAATCAATCAAGCTGTGCGTCAGTGTAGTTTTCGAACAAAAGGTTTTTGAAATCTTGAAGTACTGCCGTTGCTTGAAAAAGCCTTTGTTCACAGCCTATCACAGCCGTGTGAGAAAAATGTGTCACCAGATTTCACTCTNCAAAACGCACAAAGTTATTCTATATTTGGTAAATTTCCTGAGCATATATTTTGACTTACGAAGGCATTCCAGAAGTCTGTGACGCCAAATCCTGTAAAGTTATTTCTTCCTTTGATCCACGTGGTCTTTCTATACGAAAATTAGGAGCGTATTTTGTGACAGGGTCGTAAATGTTTACTTTTCCTTCTTCTACTAGTTTGTACAGAAACATTGTGGGAAAGACTTTGGAGATGCTGGCCAATCTGAAAAACACTTGTTTTGTCAAAAATGTTCAGAAAAAACAACATAAACATGTAAAGAACAAACGAGCTTTCAGAGATGAACAAACTTATCCGGGACGATGAAGCGACTTATCAGTCGGATGTCTGGCAAATTTAACTGATTCATTGCATATACTACGACAACTTCATATGCGTTTTGCTAAAGAGCTGTGATGTTGCCTGTTGCAAAATTTGTCAAAAGCACTACACTCCCTCAATGGTCAATAATTCGCAGGAAAGTTTCCATAGTGAGCATCTTGCGCTTAAAGATAGCAAACAAATATTAACTTTCATGAGGTTCACAACGGATACTTGCATGAAACAAGCAATGCGCCATCGCTTGTAAGAAAGTAACAGTTCACGGAGCATTGCGTCTGCTTCTACCTAAGTGAAGATATTTCATGTCATTTTTCAGGTGCATTTGGAAATTGCGCTTAGATGTAATGAAATTAACAGGTCAAACAAAGCTTAGGTATGTACCGATATATAGTATCTCCTGTAGGTGGTGTTGGGCTGTTTTTATGTGTTCTTCCAAAATTTCCTTCCCACAAGATAACATCTTGGTATACTAAGTTGGCGGATATTGCTGGACGAGAGATGTTATTAACGAAGCTGCTGACGTATTCCTCTACCTTGCTTAAAGCAAGAGCAAGTTTATGGAGATCCTCGTCATCTGAAAATAGTTCATATGTCACCACAATGGGGTAAATGCAGTGCCGTAACTGACAGAGGGACAAGGGGCGAGTTGTCCCCCTGGCAAGCTAAGTGTGAAAACTGGGCCCCCTTTAGTTGACATTTTGTCATTTACTATTGTTTAGGTTGTTGTTTTTTTGCATTTTTCAGGGTGTTTTCAGTTTTTTTAGCTGGTATAGACATCTACGACACCCAGAGATTCACTATTATTTCTTAACTTTTTTCAGAGTTTTGGCTAGTGGGCCCCCTTCAGCTAACTTTGCCCCCCTTGACTCAAACCTCTAGTTACGCCTCTAGGTAAAGGTGTAAGCATGTACAGTCTCACTTGATATTTAAAGTTGTTTCGTTTTTACTTTCTAAACTAACAGGCTTGTCTAAGTATCCATTTTCCATTTCATGCATAGGCGTAGCTAGGGGGCCATTCCCCCCAAATTTTTAGAACATACAGTAATTTTATGCTTTGAGAGGCGTTTTTCCAAACAAAATAGTGTTATTCGCCTCAAATCAAATATTTTGCCCCTCCCAAATTTTTGGGCTGGCTACTCCACTGATTTCATGTATTTGCTTTTGAAAAGTTGCCTTCTCTCCATTGTCATGTAATGTTACAGATGGTCAAACAGTACCATAATGCAAAGGACGCTTTTCGAATTGTGATCATCATGCAGCGCACTTGCAACCGAATTGGCAGTATCGCGTTGAAGTTTTCACGTAATTTCAGCTATTCTGAGGTGACGCCCAGGCAGGTGTTTTCAGTTGCAGTAGCACTTTAACCACAGTTTCCTTTGCCACAAGTTAAATTACTTCTTGCAGCGATTTTAACAGTTTTTGAGGCATTTTCTCTCACGAAAGATGTGTTAACAAATAAGGGATGTTTGTCTTTGTGTATAGAATGTGTATCACAACTGATTCAGGTTCTACACCGACCTTTCAATCTGAAAGACACCGAAAAACGTTAAAAGTTTTGGTTCTTTACAACCGCCAGGAAATCACTTTTGTAGCTATGCTAATAGAGTAACATAAGCACATACGGATCATGGATCATTCATTTTAGCAACTTCTCCCTCAGACCACCATCTGCCCCTTGAGTGATAACTTTATTAGCAGAAGCGTTCATTCGTCTGATTTCTAACTTCTACTTCAACACAACGTAATACATCTTTTAAGATCAGTTTCTGAGAAAAAATATTTGCTAGAATTAACCACAATGCGCTGTTTAGCACGACTATTTATCGCCGTCTCGACAGCAGTTTAATTGCATACTGGCAGCGATTTGACCTTGATCCTGATCAGTACTTATATATTAGTCAAAAGGCTGGAATCTAATAAGTTCACTTCACAGAAACATACAGAAACTCATACTGAAAAATACGTTACAAAGCAAGTACGGTTCTTTTGCTAAGCAGCCTTCCGCATGTAGAAATGAACCTGCTCTGATAAGAAAACTTTCCTTAGCGATTTCACTTACTGAGCGATTGCGGAAGAGGATGGTAAGGGCAGTTCAGCTGGGCAACTTCTTCATTTGGGCAGGTCTTCGGCACTTCTGTAGTTTTTTGTTTGTTTGAGTTTCTAACGGACCAACACGCAAAACCAATGCACCAAAGAGATACAAAGTACCAGCAACAGCACTTCATGCCTGCAATTGTGCCGATGTACAAACACGTTCTGCGAGGTAGCAATGCAACTAACGAGTGTTGCTCGGTACAGTGAAATTTGATATGTGCTGTTTCTGCAATTCGTCACTTCGATCATTAAGCTAGCGCTGAGTAAAATCATGTTCTTGCTATCTCACCAACTACATGCAGTCTTGACCTGGAGAACTGTCGAAGTGTAAACGTTTTTGTGAAGTAAGTGTTAAAGTTTTTGTTTTTAATGTTCAAGGAGAATAGCAGCTGCCGCTCTAACGACAATGTGAAAATAAAGCTACAAATAATAAACGACCTATCGCAATGTTCACTTCACTCAATTCTACAACATGTCTTTGCGCTTGCCATCATTAAAATATCTTAGAGGAGAATTATGGATTTCTGATGCCGCGGTAAAAATATACTTTTGGAAAAACATAGGCCTATGTTTAAATCAGTGATTCCTAACGTGGGGCCACGCCCCATGGTGGGGTGATTTGATGTTTAATTTGAGAATGAGTTTCAGTGGCGGATTTATAGTGGCGGGTAAAAGTGTCAGAAAAGAAATGTACATGTCCCAAAGGTTCATCATGACTCTGGAGATGATTGTATGAAGCGTAGCAAACACAAGTGTGAGAATCACTGGATTAAATCGTGCTTTTGCGCAGAGGTTGTATTTAAATAATATTCTAATCATTACTCAGCCATTGTTTATTAAAGTGATTTGTGATACCTCGAGCACGAGCACAAAGAGAAACATTGTGAACGTTAGGGTTCATTGATCAGCGCCGACATAACATTAGGCCTACTGAACCACATTGCCTACTGGTTGAAAATGCAATATTTTGCACTAATATTCAAGTTGTATTGTTTACTTTATGGCGTTTCTTCGCTGAAAAGTGTAGTTAATATGCCAGTGTAGCATCAATAATTCAGCAGCAAGGTAACATCTGGTTCTGTTTTCGATGAGGAATTCTTTTACCTCAAGCAATGTGCGGACATGACAGTTACATTGATTGCTTAGTACACAAGTATTTGAGTTGAGAAATTAATAGCAATACTGCAGCTTAAACTTATCATAAATGAGATTACTCTGACAGAACAGTAACTACTCAATTTGCAGCAGAGTGAAAAGCGCAAGCGATATTGATAACACCTATACAAGAAAGGGACCAGACTAGAATCAGCCACTCTTTGTTTTAATTGCAGTTAAACACAAATTGTTCAGTTATGATTGGGCTCTGAAACGATGCAGTTCTCTTTCGCTACTGGGATAAGTCACAACGGCAAATGTCTATATTTTTAAAGTTTATTATATACGTATATGACATAAAACAGGTTTTGCATGCCACAGTCACCCCGCTAGCGCCACTAGTTTTGGCACTTTCACTGTTCCGACAAACTCATGTTTGTACCGCTGTTGTCTTTGGTCATACTAAAAATCAACTAGCATTGCAAAGAGCTGTAAGAGTGATGTTTGTTACTTTACGCCTGTTTATCAAAAAACGTTGATGAGCATTGATTTAGGCTTGAGAGCACCATAACGAGAATGGAGGGCTAGAAAAACAAGCCGGCACCAAGCGCCCTGAACTTTCTGGCTCCGGAGGCCAATGTCCAAAAATGCTGCACTTTTCACTGAAAGCTTGTGAGGTGTTAAACAGGGTGTAAATCTTTTAAAAATATTTTAGAGCGTTCAACATGCTTGACTGGAATCAATAGCATTTTTATTTTGAACAAGTCATTTGCTAATATCAAAAATTGAAGCATAATGAAAATGTTAAATAACACTTGCCGGTCTACCTAAAAATACTTCACCAGCCACTCAAAGCTTAACTAAAATACCTTAAAACACCGAAGTTCCCCCAGGTTTCTTTCAGTTTTGCTGCACCACATTTAAGCAATCTCGTTTGGTAACCTCCCAAGTTTTGCATTTTTGGATCCATTTCATGGCTTTTTGCCGAATAAATCAAAATATGTACTGCTTTGTAGACAATTGAGTACCACGAGGTGTTATACTTGGGTTTTCTTTGGTCAGCGGAAGGGGATGAAATAAACAAAACTATATCGAGTAAATTTCATAACTTCAGCGATAAACGGTTAAAAACATATGGACATGACTTATTCGCAATAGATTAATTTTTATCACAACCTGATTTGAATAACCGTTATTTAGTTCATCTGCAGCTACATGCTTTGCGTATACCAAACAAGATAATTTGTGATTTTAACAACATCTTTTTACATCATAGTGATTGTATTTGTTTTTACTGCACGGTTTTCCAATTTCTACACTCGAAATAAAATTTTTGTTTGTGATTTTTTTAAAACAAAGCTACAAGTGGCATGTTTAGCTACGCTTTTATTTCACGCAATGCGCTTCATAAGGTCTAGAGAAATCATAGAAATTGTTCAAATCCAACCTTTTTCTCTTCAGAAAATTACTTTAACTATGATTCACACAAAAACGTCTCACACATTGAGCACAAAAGTAGTTTTGCGAAAATTGTTGTCACACTCGCTTAAACCGTCTTTTTGGTTGTAGTCGCAACAACCCTTGGGTATTGCTTGAGTTTGACTCAAGTGGGAATATTCTGGTTTAAAACTGAATGCGTCCTAATAATCATGTTACTATATGGCCAACGTTTATTGGTATCTATTACCACCAAGGCGTTCGAAGTCCTTCCAAGTGCTTTGCTTTTTGTAGCATGACAAATTTTTATAAACGTCATATGGCAGCTGGTCACGTACAATTTTGAACGCAGGTAACTAGTACTTTCAATTCGTTCGCAGCTTCGATGTTCATGTTTACGTGATGGCAATGAAATAATGGTTCTAACTAACTCGAAAGCCTTTAAGGGCCCTTAGCACTTCTCGATCGCTTAGTAACACATTGATAAAGCGAAGCGACAAGTTTTAAATTATTTGTCAGAAAGAGAAACGAACGCAGAGGCCAACCAAGTGTAGCTCACAACTTGGTAAATTTTGCTCATGAAGTTTATGCATAATGGTGTAGCTGTAATGTATAGACAGGGACAAAAACGGTTAAATGGAAAATTACAGACTCTAGAGTGGAACATTTTGGCAGTTTTGAGACAGGGTCACCATTCACGCAGAAAAGCACAGACTGCTGGTTTTTGTGGTATATAATGTAGACAGTAAGCCTTAATCTTCCCAATGTTTCAGTTATCACTATTTGAGATAGTTTCATATATCATTTTTTCTGTACAGGGTGACACTAAGGTACGCTTTATTTGACCGTAAAAGCTGAATATACGCTGGTTTAAAAATTTAGTGGTGCAAGTTTGTACTCTTATGAAACATGTACCAAAGGCATAAACTCGCATAAGCTTTTTGTTATTTTTTGTGTGGTACTCAAAGGTTGACCTGTTTTCACATATGTGTAGCATAACGTCAAAGTTATTACAAGATTATAAACACTATCATATAACTTTTTTGAGCAAGTCAAACAGATTGATTTGTATAGGTTGCCACCAAAATATTTGGCCTGACTTGCACACTACCTTGTGAGGATATGGTTTATGAAAACCCGCTGACCATTCAGGTGTATGTCAAAATCTAATTTCGATCAAAAGCATCAAAACGTCTTGCCTGCATTGTACAAAGAAACGCACATACTCAGGTTACTATAAATACATGGATTTTTCCTCGCATTAAGATCTATTACCTTTTGTAGAAGCATCACGACTACACTTCTTTTTCTTAACTTTTATGCTGAAATGCATGCAGCAAGAACGACGCGGTTGTCATTTGACGTTTGGCCGACATTATTTTAATTGCAAAACAAGGTGAAATGAATTCGTATCCCGGTGTATGTAAATAGAATTTGTCTGAAACACATGTGAGTATATATAAACTTTTTTGTTTTGACTTAGATCAGTTTTTCTATGGTATAATCTTAAATTTTATCCTATTTACAAGTTTCGTTAAAAATTCACAGTTTGTTTTACAGTACATTTATTTTATTTTACTTGAACAGTAATGGTTTTATGCATATAATCCTGTAAATCACAGCTGACATCTCTGTACGATCACAACCGTGCACAGGCTGAGTCTTTCTCTTGGTGTATAGCATACAGCTTATGTTCATTGAAGATACCGTCATTTTCTTTTGCCACCACGTTCAAGTACAACCAACGACATTGAGATATTATCTGCTTACAGTCTACCATTGTGTAAGCCAATTGATCCACCTAAACTCTGCTAGGGTAAGTGTCTAATACTTTGTTGCTCTGTTTTGGTGAAATCTTGCTTCTAGATTGAGGAATGTAGAGAGATGGATATTGTAGGTTGGATGAAATAGCAAGCAAGTTTTAAATTTATTCATCTCGTCTGAAAAATCGCTAAAAGTTTTGCGGTCACGATGTTCATGCAACGGCCGCACGGAAATAATTTTGCAGCAAACGTCTTATCTGAGTGATGTTGCACTTGATATCCACTAACTTGCAAACAGATCGTTTAAAAAACTTTTGTACCTTGTACCAGTAACAATCCAGCTTACTGTATTAGCGACCGCTTTTGCGGCTCGCAGGATCTTTCGTGGACCATTTTTTCGCTCTTAACGCATCCTACAGAAAACAATATTTTATGAGAGCTTTTCTTCAATATTTTCGTTTTTCGAAATACACCATGAAAAATTATCTGTTCTACTTATCAGCAAAATTACGTGTACGACACGTGGTTACAAACGTCTAATATTTACATGCTGTACAGTTAGTTTGGGTAATTCCTATTGCCTTTCTTTGCATGCATTTTGTTTGGCAAGACCCTTGTGTTTTACCTCGGGAACCATGTTCAAGAAATCTTCAACAATTATCAAATTCAATTTGCGTTTCATTGCACCTCACATGCAAAGCAGTAATAAAGCTACAAGTGGTTTAAAAAATTTTTTAAATTTGCTCGAGTAATTGCTACTTTAAAAATATGGCTAGGATCTACACATTTCAACAATCGTAAAGTTTGTACTTTTCACGTTTGTTACTCTGGTTTCATCCTTTCTCATCTTTCCAATAGTTTTCTTCCGTCACATGGGAGAGGTTGCAATTGAAATGATGTGCATCTTATTTTGTGATCATACNTTTCCCAAAAATAATTGCAAATCCTCCGGTTTTAAAATTGTTTGAAAAGTCTTCTATGCACTATGTAACTAATAGCTCATTAAACCCATTTAACAAAAGGGTGTAGAGAGTGAGACAATTCTAAGCAACATTTTTTGAATAGAAACTTAAGTTTTCATTTTTCATGACACGTTCCAGAAAATCTTGATAATAAAACCTTATGCAAATACTTTACAAGTTCCACAGGTTCATTTGACTCCGGGATTTGTATATCAGTACATAAAAGGTTTGCAAGCAATAATGTGTTATAGATGTGTTCAAAATTTTGTACGTCAGTTAAGTTAAGTTTCGTTATATTCGCTTTCTTACTCCTTTCGAAGTGTCACGAGAATTAAAAAAAATTCCCATGCCATATCACACACGTTGCGGATAATGGTTGCACATAAATGCTAAAAGGTTGCAAGTTGGTCCTTCAAGAAAAGCTGTTTTACGTGACTACGTGCACCAATTTCCATCGCATACAGCAGTGGTTCCCAATCTGTGGTACGCGCACCATTAGTGATACGCGAAGGTCTTCAAGATGGTACGTGAATAGGCCTACTTTTTGTTTAAAAAAAATATATATGTTCACAGCTATAGTTTCCCCAATTGGGTTCTGTTTTAAATTCCGGAATTTTTGTGTACTTTACTTGTTGGATTTTGAAAATGGCCATTGTAATTTCTCACACATATTTTGTTAATGTCGCATTTGTGTCAATTTGTGTAAATTTTTCAAACTTTCGATCGAATCATATTTGGTAAATTGAGTTGTCCTGGCACAAGGTGGTACGTGGTGACAGTCCGGGACCCAAAAATGGTACGCGATCAGGAAAAGTTTAGGAATCACTGGCATACAATGATAATCCTGACCCATCTGAAAGTGACACGGCGAAAATGTAAAAAAATCTTAGTTTTTGAAACGTTGCATGTTTCACAACATAGTGAGAGGTGAGGTCTTAAAGCGAATCTCATCAATTCTGCATGATCCTTTGGTGAAGTCACCACCCAACGGTTTCAGGAGAAATGCATCAATATTTTATGATAAATTTTTAGCGGCTGAGTCCCATGTGTTCTCGAATTAGGTGCAAGCTGTTGATCAGGCTACGTAAAAATAAATCACCCTCTTGGGGATATAGAGCGGAAGTCTACGTGCAAGATGTTTTTGAAGTTGTAGAACACAGAATGACCGACTTATTGTACATTGGGTTTCTTTTTATCTTGACAAACGTCTTTTTACGCCGATGTTCCAGTTTGCAGCAACGTTGTCAGCTCATTTGCCGTGGTAGGTGATGGTCCACTGTCTCAGGGAATTCTTTTCTGGCTTCTGGCAGGTGATTTCCCGCACTTTTCCATTGTTGGCTATGGTCTTTGTGTGCACTAGAATCCGTAGCATGGATTTTGAGAAAAAAGTCTGGTCCGGTTCAAACAAATTCCTCAGAACTTTTCCTGAAAATGCTGTGTCAGGGTAAAATGAGTGTATTGAAGTGACTGGAAGTAACTCAAGCATGAAATACCCCCAGGCTTGCCCATGAGATGGAACAGTGGATTTGAAATTTGTCCCTTTCCTGTTGTAAACAATTTTAATCTCATATGGTAGGGATTTTCTGAAGGTGAATGCCATTGTTATATATATGCCAATACCACAGTACGTATGAACGTAGAGGTTCAGTGTCATGGCATAGCAATGCGAGGCCACCAAAATACTGTAAGGTTATTGAGCCCTTTTTAGGTAAATACTACAAATAGGGTCACCGAATTTTCATTGGCCTCCCTAAATGGGTATATGGGGTGCCCTAGCCACTGATCTGTAGAAGCTAGGCAATAAGGCATTAGTCATGCACATAATAGAATGTGTTTCGTATAACTGGTTTCGTGGGAATCCCACGGGATGGAAGAGTAACAACTTGCCGTGGGATGGGATAGAATGGAACAGAAAAAAGAGTTCCGTGAATAGGCTTGGAAATTCCTCTTCTTAAATTAGATATTCTTTAGAATAATTATTCTTACCGTCTCTAAATTTTCTTTGTAAAAAGTGCCTTAACTTTGCGAAGAAGCAATGTAATCGATGAGACTCATTTTCAAGTTGATTTTATTGGAACAAAACTGAAATGGACAGGCATCATGATTCATATTTCGAAACATTATAATGATCACGAATGTTACAAAAGTTCAAAAGTTTTCATTATCTTTCGCTTCCATGTAGCTATCTGCACCTGATAATAACTTTTTGTCACCCCATTTTGTTTTATTGAATTCCATGCATTAGTAGATCAACACCACACCTTTTACTCGGTCCAAACTTGTTTTTAACCGAATTGATTCATGTCAGATAAACGGAGTTTGCATTGCAGGAGTACAATTTTGCAGCAGTGACCGTTTGTGCACGCTGCAAATCTGACCTCGTTTGTCGCTGTTGAGATGGCGCGCCTGCTGCTGGTAGTTGTGCTGCAAGTTCTCATCGTTAGTCAACTCACCCGTGGTCAAATTGTTTACTTTACTGCGGAAGACTATGGAACATGGAACGAAACGCGTGATAACTTCGTGGAATTGGCAGTCAGGAAGGTTGGATACAACACACTTCCTTTCGGAGTTATCATTGAGGTGAGCTGTCAGAATAGCTACATGCTTTGCATAAACGAACAAAGTGAACAAGGATGAATCCACGTGAAAGCCGACAAATTGATTGGTTCTCATCACGCCAAATTCACGGCTACCGTTTGAAAGCAAAAATGTTTCAAAGGCTTTGCAAAAGTATGCTTACAATCCAATCCGTAGAGAAATCAGTAAAGGCTTACTTTATGACAGCGGTTTTATAGGGTTGGGGAGGTTAAGCTGTTGTTGTGTTGAGAGATTACGCAAATTTATGAAGGTTTCTATGGCAAGACAACCTTCTCTCAGATAGACAGTTGGCTACTATGTTCTGGAATGTTAATGCCATGCGGAAACTGTAGAATATCTTACATCGAATTGTGTAAAAACGATTGTCGTATAACTGACGGGGCATGTTCTGAATATGTGTGGTCATTTTGTTTTATGGTAACAGTGGCTGCGACTACAAATACCGCAGTAGGCTACTGGATTGAGAAAATCGGAACGTTGCCGTTGAGGGTCTTTGTTGTTGAGTTAAGTGCTAGTAGCTTAGCAGTGGGTTAGCTTACAAACACTGAGAGCGCAGATGAATATATTACAACTAATCACATGAGGCAGGATGTAATCTGTCGGTCGAACTAAATGAAAAGTTTGAGCTGGCCAGAGTGTTGGCCGGGCTACCTGCTGTTGTCAGTCGCCGAGTAAAAGTCGAACACCTTCCGATGGCCGACTTGTTCTCTTCTCATTGCGCAAAGTGCGGTCGAGTTTTCTAACACAGCGTTGGCCAACGACGCGTAACACGTCGGAGTTTAAACCGCTTCGATTTTGGTTCTGCCTTCTACAGTATCTTCCCTTTGACGTTGCTTGCGGAAACGTGCTGGTAACAAAAAAAGTCTACACAAGTTTTTCTGTGTGAAACAACAACCAAATGAAACGAACCAACCTATCGAGGTGGATGAAATCTTCCTAAGTTTCAGAGGTTTCAGCGAAGAAACATCTTAAAAGAACAAAACAAGAGTTAGAAGGCAGACATGACAACATCACTGCTGAAGACCAAAGCCATTCTGACAACCGGGGCAGCAACACAACACGGACATACAACGCAATGCGTCGCGCAATCACGAGCAGTGGTGACGGGCTATTGAGACTGAGTAGGAAGACACTTTCCACCTTTAAATTTAGCTGATCCAGTTATCGAAACGATCAGGGAATCTTCTTGCTCTTGCAGATCGACGTAAAGGCTGTACGTTATCAAGTGGTGGCGACGCCGACAGGGATGGTCTTTCAGGGGGTGAAGCTAAGGTAGTCTCAGGTCTGAAATCAGTGTGAGGATCGAATGTTGAGTCGTTGACATTGCTTTGAGGTGTTGAATTTAAACCAAAGTCTGAAGAGAGTTCTGTATTCTCTGAACATCTGGGAAAAGTTGCTAGGTCGGAAGTAGATGCAGGATACACTTTCCTGTCCATCGCTGAAATGTACCACAGAATAAGTTTGTTATAATAAATACTACGGCCAAAGCAAACGATACAACTGACAACGTATCGTTTGCTTTGGCCGTAGTATTTATTATAAGGCTATTTAGCACTTCCGCTTTTCGTGTACCAAAGAATAAGTTTGATTACTTTCTACAAGTTCAACGGAGTCACACAACGGATTTCGCTTAATCCGACCGGAGCGAAGAAATAAAGTACGTGGATGGACTAACCACGAAGGGAGGAGCGAGTTATAGCTTTGCTTAGAAGTCGAAGGAAACGTTTATGTGGTATTTCATTTGTAGAAGGACAAACACGACATCAGACAGCATGAAGGTTTCCGATAAAACATTATTCTACTATTCTTAGGGTAGACATTCACATACAGCGTGCGTCACAAGAGCGTCTCAGGTCGCCAGGTAGTTTAGCTTGAACGTTCGCACTGCAGGCTTTTAACCACGTGGATGGTAGGGAGCCAAGGTACTGAAAGATAAGTCTCGCTGTATGAAGAGTGATCTATTTCAGCTATGTCNAACCCGCGGCCCGTGGGCCGCATGCGGTCCAGTCGAGGGATTTTTGCGGCCCAATTTAGGTTTTCGCTGTACTAAAAGCATCCTAGATGCTGACAACTTGTCCTTGTTTTGATAATCTGGAATTTGACATTGTTGATGCAGTTGGTCCTCAGGTCTTCTGTTACCATTGAAGCTAGGAATCAAACACTTTCAGTAGATTCGTTTAAACAAAATTTAGTTTGCTAAGATCAACGTAAGCCATTCAGTGTGCGGTCCTCAATCATATGTCATTCAATGTGCGGCCCCGGTCAAGATAGTGGCATAGGTTGGACATAGCTGATCTACTTTCTTGAGATACAATGGCGCTTCGATCGCTGTGCTCATGGTCAGGAAAACCAAACAAGCAAAAACCGACTGCAAACATTGTGTTATAGTGGATGACTTCATATTTTTACAGGGAAAACACAAACGGGACACAAAAGAATCAACAGAGATAAAAAGATAGGTATAACGGCCAGACACAGGGACCATTGCTAAGGTCTGGGTTCTGGCCTAAAAAACTGAGATTTCGCTTCGGCGCGACAGTTCTTACACACGGCCTTTGCTTCTTGGCTCGAGTAAGGCAAGTTACGTAATAAAATAATAGAAAAGAGCAACCTTGGCGACCAAGAGATTTATACAGTTCGAGTAAAGAGACTCCTGGTGGAGGGACACACATCGTTGAAAATGCATCAGGAACAACACTAATGAACGCCATGCAGGTTACTGTCGAAATTCGAATATCAAAATTATATTGCCTGAATATTTAAATGAGAAAAAACTGTTAGATAAATGGTTCGCTTTTTCACATGTTCTATGGTCGACTTCATCCTAAAGAGCTTTGTATTTACACATCAATGTTTTAATCTTTACGACCAAGAGAATTTTGTTGCATCGTGCTTTAGTGTTCTTATTTATGAGACATAAACCTGCACTTTGCTTCAACAAATGAGCCAATAAACAACGCAAATAGACAAAGCTAAGAGGCCTCGCGAAATGTTACCACCGGTCAGAAGTTCTGTTGTGATCACTTCACATTTAAAGATTAAACCAGTGGCGTATCTAGGGTATGGCAGGCATGGCACATGCCATGGGCGCCACTTTGACGGGGGGCGCAAAACTTGCTTGGCAAAAATTGAAATTTGTATGTATAGTTTCCTAAACCTCTATTTTGCACCCCAGACCAGGGACGCAACAAGGTTGGATGGCGACCGGGACAATAAGCAAGTTTGTCGTCCCCATGTTCGAACCTGAGGTCTTTCGGAAGCATACGTACTTTATTGAAGAAAGTACTTGTGACATTGCTGGGCCTTTTCGGCACCCCACGCAGTGATTCGTGATTCGGTGCCCGGGGAATTGTGCCCCCCTTGCACCCTCATTACGCCCCTGCACCATGCATTCATAAACTGCAAAGCTGCATCAACACCGCGCCCTTGCCTAAAGCATTAAGTCGGGCGTGTTACACCTGCACCACTAAGCATTATGACGAAACTGTGGTCTTATGACATGCCTAACACGAGGGTCAGATATTGTGACAGAACAAGAACGCTCGCTTGCCATACCTACGAGACCTCCTCTTTCTCACACTATAAGAAAGGATAAGTCTAAGTCAGTCCGTACTGCTGCACTTTAGGCAAGAAGATATTAGTCAGAATCTGGCTGAGAAGAGTTTAAGTCCGTGGCTGTGAGAATCTGACTGTTACGCAAATAATTGCTGTTGAGGTCGTACAGATTTACAAATTACTTAAACTACTGCGGCCCACTCCGACTTTATGAAACTTCTTCGATGGCCACTAGTGTCCGATAAATAGGCTGAATACAATGCTCCAGTCCAAAGACTAAAGTAGAGAACATCAGTTGGTGCTCGAAAAATTAGCAGTTAGTATCGTTGTCGTACTAGTTGAGCAAAAATGTTAACTCATGCAAGAGATTTGTTAGTCTTGTTTAGAGCTAGCTTTTCTGTCAAAATTTGGCTTTCTGTTCGATGTCCAAGGCCAGCGGTGTAGGAGGCGGGGGTGCAAGCGCACCCCAAAAGTTTTGATTTGTTAAAAATTCCGGGAAAAATCTGTGGGAATTTGGGCAAAATGTGTGAAAACCTTCGCAAAATCGCTTGATGTGCTTTGATTTAAAAAAATGGCCCCCAAAATGGAAGTGCAGACGTTTTTTTTCAAGCAAGTTAGGAGAAATTTGGGCAAGTTAGTGGAAAATTTGGACAAAGATGTTGCTTGATATGCTTTGATTTGAAAAAAATGCGCCCAAAATCAAAGTGCAGTCGTTTCTTTTTGGAGGTCATAGTTTTGGAGTGTTTTTCGGGCAAGTTTGGGGGAATGTGGGCAAAAATCCTTCGCACCGCCAAAAATTTGCCTGCTCCTACACCTATGTCCGAGGCCTTGTGAAAAGTTCCTGACTGTGAGAAACTAAAATCTACGTGTGACAATTTAGGAGCTGTTTCCAGTTCAGATGTAGATGGCAAGCAATTATACGAGAAGAGTCTAGATTGCAAAATGCTGGTTTCAAGTGGCGTAACTTGATATTATCGCGTACTGAAGTCCTTCTGACATTCTTCAAATTGCTTTGCAAATAATGCTGACCATGGCAGTTATACAGTATTTACTGCAAGCTGCGAACGATCTTTCAGTGAACTGAAACCGCTAATTTCATACCTCCGGGCCTCATTGATTAACAATAAGTCAGGGAAGGTTATGTGATATAGCTTTGATGAGAATAGAAAGGGACGAAACGGCAAAAGCTTATTTTGATGAATTCATACACGACTTTGCTTCGATAAAGGCACGGAAAGTGTTCTTTTGTTATAATTAGAATTTTTGTGCAATTTAACCGGAAAAGGCTGGATATGTTTATGTCTCGATGGAATTGTGTTTTTCGAAAAGAAGTGATACATGACTTGCATTAAAATAGTTTATTGCACAATTCAGATTGAATGTGTTTCGTTTTAACAGAAATTGTCATTTGCAGTTGCAATATGTTGTTTGATTTTTTTTGTAAGATATACGATTTTGTCAGGCAACACTATGTAGACCTATAGACTACGATAACGTTATTATTTGCATGTTTTGATGTTCATCATAATAAAAATAAATGAGTATAGAAATATGTTGTAGTCGTTATGGATAATTTATATGTTATTTGCTGAAAAGTTTAAAGCAAAAATAAACACAAATATTTTCCGTTTTAAAAATGTATTTTCTTTATGGTTTATCTTTCGTAAAAATTGTGCCTATATTTAATATTCAAATAATTGGAAAGGGCGCACATTTAAATTTTGTCATAGGCGCCACTTTGCATAGATACGCCACTGGATTAAACTGATGCCACAATAAAAGTTACGGCCATTCGAAGGTAAACTAACTGCAGGGAGTTCCTCATTCAAAACGAAGGTTATTCGAAGGACATAATTAATTTACAAAGCAAGTGTTTTTCAATTCTGAAAAGTTGCAAAGGACGAAGGTTCGCTGGAAAGTTTCACGTCACAGATCATTCGTGAAACTTGAGACTCAAGTGCCGGGAAACTTGAGACTTATAGCAAAGGTCCTGCTTTTGTGGAAAATTTTTGGATGCACATGGCATAGTATGCGAACATGCCACACATTTGACCTCCTTCAATGAAGTCTGCACGGGAAGATCTAACAGGGGCCAGAGTCTGCAAGAACAGGCTTCAAATTTTGTTGCGAAAGTAGATAACCACGCGTCTTGAGCTAAGTCCCACCAATTTGATGCTTTCTCATTTGTTGTGGCCATCCAGGTGGCCTTTGCAAAACCGAATGATTCCCTGTTTAATCAATTCCTTGCAGGAGTTTTTTCAACATGGCGGCTGGCGCTTGAGGTTAATGGATGCTGAATTTGATTATTTGGACGTATTCTTGATATAAACTAAACTGATATTAGACAGAAGCAGATGATGATGATTTGCGGTAAAAGCTGTATATTAGGTAGGCCTGCAATTAGGGGAAACTATTGTTTGAGTGCTGTCATCAAAGATGAGAACTACTATTTTTACTTCATTGTTAGCTGAAATTTGCATCAGTCATCACAAAAGTAATTTTACGTCCCTAATAATTTTATCATTGTGGCACCAGATGCAAAATTCGGAATTCCCCCTCACGGCTCAAAACGTCTATGCCCTTTATTTCTGTTGAGAATGTTCTAAATTTTGTCTGATCCTGTTAGATGTCAGCGTGGCAGGAAGGTCTAAATTTGAATGCGATAGAAGTGTTTTTCCATTGATCCGGTTTTGCAAACTGAAAATGTAATCAGATTTTTAGTCTTGGGCTCCACTTTTGTCAAAATGAATCCTTTCAGCTTCAGAAATAGATAGGGTTTGAAAAGGATTTTTTTGTTTTTAATTTTTGAAGCTGATACAAAGCATAAATTCCAAATAGAATCTATTGTATGCCAATGCCTACACGGCTGCATCTCAGTTAAAGTAGAACTCCAAAATTATTCAATAGCTTTAGCCAAGAATTCAAATTCTGTCCAGACTGTTCTGTAAGTGACAGAGATTATGATGCTGTGTTAGTGCAAGAAATTGGCGATACTCAGTAGCATCTTCTAACCTTGGATACCACGTGGACAGGGCTAGATCTTTCCATACCAATCACGTTTCATGTGAAGTACCATTGCAGTTTCAAGCGCTGATAGAGCACCACTGTCACCCAGTCTTAAATCTAAAAACAAGTTTACGTTGCATCGGTAGTTTTCTATTAGTAATAATTGTAATGAATGCGTTATTGCGTCACAGTAGCAAATCTCCTAGAAACAGCAGCTATGTAGGTCACAAGTTATCAGTCAGTCATCAGTTTCAGTCATTTGTTGTACAATCAACTGAGATGAATGCATGTAAAAATAATTTTAAAGAAATGTTGCAAACTGGTTCCTACAGGGACTGTTTGCATTCTTTGGATGGCGAACATCGTTAGAGAAGCAACGCCGGACCAATTTTTGATTGCTGCGCGGTGAGCGGATAACTGTCTAGCAATGTGAATCGATTAACAGCCGTTGAATAAATCGATCACTAACCTCTTACACGACGAGAACTTGTGCTCTCCACGGCGATCACACAGGTTCAATTATTTCAGCTTAAGTAGTCACTGAGTTTCGGATTCGATGGACTTAGAATCTTCGGTTCAATATTTCTTTGAATGGGAAGCTGCTGGAGTACATTCAGGTAGAAGGATCTGAAATATGCGAGGTGAGACCATCATGTCTAGCCGCAGCTACAGACAGTTGTTAGGGTTTGACAGCCGATATAGTCAAAACTCTTCCGGACCCGCTCATGACAAAGGTTAAAGACGAATTTGGTTTGAGGAACTCATGGCCGACAATTACAGAGCAGTCTGTTTATAGCACTAAACCAGTGTTTCCCAACCTTTTCAGGCTTGCGGCACCCTGCAACAGAGAAATGTAATTTGCGGTACCCATGGCGGACCCATAGCAATTTGCTTAAAGGTTTGATGACATTTTGAAAAAGCATTTTATAATGGTATATTGCAAAGCAAATGAGCTTGCGGCACCCTCAAGTACTGTAAATGACACCCTAAGGTGGCGCGGCACCCCGGTTGGGAAACACTGCCCTAAACGTTAGTGTTTGGATGATTACGATCTCGAAGAGACCAGCCCGAAGCGGACGCACTTACCACCAGGCCAAGACAGCAGTGCCGGCAACACAGCACAGGAACATCAGCGAAATGCGACGCGAACAATCTAGAGCAATGGCGACGAGATTAATCAAATTAATCAATTGAGATTAGTCAAGAACATCATAACTTTTTTAATAAATATAAGCATTGCTTGTGTAACTTTATTGCAGACGTGCGGACCCTGATGTATTCGTATAATTTCACTGGGATGAACAGTTAACATTTCTTGTTTATTTTTCAGCGAGAGAATTGTTGGTGATTCAAGCGTTGTATGGTGGTCCTTTAAGGTCATGTAAAATTTTGTTCTGTTTAAAGAAAATCACTGTACAAAATGTATTTGTAACGAAAAATCTTTCAGTTTTGAAAAAAGTTATTTTGTTTGACAATCCTTTGAATGTAAAAAGTATTGTCTCAAAGAAAAATGTTTTGCGAACATATTTTTCAAATAAAAATTTTCATTACGATTTTTTTTCGTTACCCCACTACGCTAATGGAAATTCACACGTCGCATATTCGTTTTATGCTGTACTTTTTTATGTAAAAATCATTGCTAACCATGTATCTTCTACGGTATGTTGTTTTGCATTCTTTCAACAAGTCTGCAGGGTTGTCAGAACTTGGCAGTGCTACAATTGACAAATTTGCAGCCTATCTATGTCTAGGAACAAACATAATTCTGATACAAGTTGAGAACCTTACAGATCTGTATAACAAAGTCTGCTACTAGCGTATTACATACATGCGTGATGCCGTTTCCTAATACTTGTGGTTTTCTATTCCATATTGAATCTATGACATCTATCACTGCATTTAGATTAATCTTATTGAAAGGTGGAAAATGCAAAGCTACCTTACGAAAAGTTTTGATTCCTGGCATGCATTTTGTCATTTCCGCTTTACCATAACAACAGCTATAATTGAAAATCAACTTCAACAAAGATTGTTATAAAATACATCAGACTTCGATGAGAGAATGCAAAGCAACATACCGTAGAAGACACAAGATTAACGATGAGATAAAATATTGTAGTAACGTACGAACATACAGCACATGAATTAACAACATAGTTTATTCGCAAACTTCAATGGGAAACACTTCTTTGACGTAGCTGAGCACAGTAACGGAATAAAAATTAGTCATGAAATTTTTCTTGGAAAAAATATTCTTGAAACTAATTTTTTGAGAAAATATATTTTTCAGTTTAAAAGGATTTGTCAAATAAAAAACTTTTTTTTTAAATAAAAATTAATTTTGTGAAAATAATTTTGTACAGTGATTGCTTTAAACAGAACAAAATTTTACATGTTGTAAAACGGGCCACCATAAAGGTGCAAACGTTCTGCAGTGCTTTCTGTTGTTTTTTGTGTACTTTCTCATCAAGCTTTTGTTGCGCGCAATTTGATTTATCTTCTGAAACACTGTACGCATGATATCCAAACGGCACCTGCATACCCTGTTTTGGCAAAAAACTAGATATTTATTGCGAACAATATAGCCACAATTATTTAATATATATATTAAAAACAATTAATAATTGTGGCTATATTGTTCGCAATAAGAATCTACAGCAACTCGTGCATTGCTTACCAATCTAGATATTGTTTGATCACCTGAAGCACGTCACTGCATGCTGGTATTGAAGGTAGCATTCAGATATTTTGTTTGTGTGCAGCTGAAAGATAACGAGGACTTCCTTACGGACTCATGGTCGATCACATTTCCTGCGAATTCGTCCGACCCCGCCGAGAAAATAATTCGTATACCAATTAAAGAAGATGACCTTCCTGAAGATGATGAAGTTTTTCAGTGAGTTGTAATTGCTTGCTGAGTAAAAGTGTATAACCAGGGTTTTTTTAAGGAGTTTTAGGGACCCGATTCGGGTCCCTAGAATTGAAAATCGGATCCTTAGAATCAGAGAAAATTATCATTAGGTCCCTAGAATCAGAGAAAATCGGGTCCCTAGAATCAGAGAAATCGGGTCCCTACAGGTTCATACCGCGTACCTAACATTTTCCTTAAAAAAAAACTGGTATAACATTTATTTTCGGAGACTTATCGTTTCGCATTTGGATTTTCCTCAAAAATCTACCTAGCTTTCTCAGGCAAAAATTTCTGCGACTGTATTTCGCATCACAAATGTCTTACTTTTGTCACCATATTTTTGCGGTGCGCCGTTTAGGAGAGATGTGATAAGAATAAAGTAAGAAACTGAATCGAAAAATTATGCAATTGCATTGCGATCTATATGTGGAAATGTCATGTAGCAAAAGTCTGCCATAGAGTATTTGTCGGTTATAACAATAAGGTTTCAGTTTGACATGTTCTTTTGTTGCATAGCAAGAAATGTTATGTGTTTGATATTGCTAAAATGCTGTTGCCTGTGGACATCTTTGCTGTAGGTTTCGTCTAAGGTCAGCCGCCAAATCACCGGTTCAAGTTGGGGAACCTGCAGTTGCTTTGGTTACCATTGCTGCAAACGACGATGCCAATGGAGTTGTCGGATTTTCCGAGGTGGGAATTCTGATTTGACAAGAACCTTGTACTGCCTTCATGTTTATTGTGTCATGTGTCACAATAAGAATCACTGTTCTTGTTTTGTTGGGTCCTTTCTTTCTCGTTTAAAGGTTTTGGTCGGAAAAGTTGTCATGATTCATGTGTTGCCAGGCCATAAATGCTGCAACTCTTAGCCCTAGTACAGCCTTAAGAAAATTTCTATTTACATCCGAGCGTTTTAATGGCGGGGAACTGCATCCGTCTCTCCGATGGCTTCTGATCGGCTTGCTTTACTCAGGTCAACCGTAAATTAAGCAATGAGTGATAATTTGTGTTCGCGTCATGCACGCATTTCAGTTGTGCTACTTCCATTTTGAAAGCCGGTTTGGTCGCAAGTTTTCTGAGTTCGTTTATGCTGCATGTGCGTGTGAACGACCAGCGGACAACGCATTTATGAAAGGCAGTTATTCAGGCGTTAGCCTGCTGCCACCTGCTATTGAAAAATAATTAAGTAATGATAGTAGCTAATACTTGACCTCTTAATAGGTTGCTTCAGGTTTATTTTAAACTTATACACTTGCTTTGATCCGCCGATACCGTTCGGACCTCCCATGTGGCAACTGGCAGACTGTGACTGAATATATATCTGCCCGGGCTTTTTTGTCCACAAGCAGGCACATCCACAAGAGGTAACATAACAATTAAAATAAATGTTAGTTACACCAGTCAAACTTTTAAGGAACGTACAGTTATCTCGTTAGTATTGGCTATGCTCACCATGCCTAAGTAGCCACATGTTTCTGGACGCTTCAGGAAAACATAGTACACATTGAACGAGAATTGTTTACACAATAGCCATGACCACACAAATTGCTGCCAGTTTCTAAACCGGCTATTTCATGAAGTTTTACCAATTTAAGACTGGAAGCTTCCAAAATCCCAATCTGGTTTAATTTACGAGCCCAAATTTATGAAAACCTAAAGCAGTGGTTCTCAACCTTTCATGGCTTGTAGCCGCCTTCCAAATACTCTTAACACTTATGGCCCCTGCTCATCAATAGGCAGGGCGATCCAGGGGCGCAGCCAGGATTTTTCTAAGGGGGGGCTGAAGTTATGGAAGCAAAAGCTATGAAAAGGAAAAATTGCTTGTGATTAGAATAGCCAGGAAAGCACATATTTTGTGGATAAACAGTTGACTGTACTCATCACGAAAACTGGGGTCCTTCCAACTAAACTGCCATCTTGTTTCTTTGATATTCTTTCATGACGACCGTAAAACTCGACCACCTTGATTACATGTCTCAGCCGAGTTTTGCTTTGATCTATGATTTTTTTTCTACTGTCGGAAAACATATTTCTCACGTCCACGTTTCTTTCATTTTTGCAAAGTTTAAGAAACGCATCAAACTTCTTTGCGCAAACTGGTGGTATTGACGTGTTTGACGAGACTTTAATCTTCTTTCGCCTATTTCCAATTTTTGTGAGCTGATTTTACCAACATGCCAAGGGCCTTAGCGCTGCAACTGGCAACATCATATGCAAACGCAACACACATTTGCAAGATGACCCTTTATGGATTTCACTATAGGCTAACCACTTAAACTCCTCCTCCAACCTTTTGGAAACGTCGCTTCGGGATGCCTGTGTGTACCACAGATATATCGTATCAAGGTGAAGGAGTTCAGTTATTTAACAATAAAGTTTTTCCATCGCGTTCACTCAGAGAACGTCCCACAAGTTCCCAATGTCATTAACCTTATACATGGCTTAGGGGGTTCGCTGAAACGTCGTCGGTACCAGTTGCGCCAGACGCCTGTGGCTGCTCTTCTACCAGTGGACAGGTAGGCCTACTGTTCTGAAACGGTCAGTAAAACTTTTGGAGGCTTCTCACCCTGGTCTGTTTCATACGAAGATGAATGTCTTTTTAATTCCACCACAAATTTGCCCATTTTCACTCAACACTTTTCGCTGACTAAAGAGCGGCGTGCACCTGATTAGCAGACAAGCGAATTAGTTCAACCT
>JGI24021J15306_10000848_pt1 | contig 26882 bp, 20 predicted proteins | sample Ectturendosymbi1_FD_15306 | JGI IMG/M metagenome (IMG submission 15306) | reverse complement strand
AGATTTTATGACCTTGTCGTCAATTACGAGAAACAGTTATTTGAGAAACAAAAAGTCCACGAGTTTGTTGAAAGTACAAATGGGAGACAATCTCTTGTGTCTACAAAAAATATTTGAAATATGTAGCATGCTGCGCCCTAGTGATTGACACTGCGCTATCCGTAGCGAGATCAGAAAAGACAATGTCTGAAACATATATTCCCGACTTGGTTAGCAGTAGAACAGTTCTTAAACTTTTTCGTAGTTTGAGCCAGTTCTTTATATCCACTGCTAGGCCGCACTAGATCCCGGGGATGGTGTTGAACAGCCATTTGATTGTCTCGTGTCTCTTACACTAACAAGTGACTACTGAAGTCCCACGATGGGAGTCGAGTAAATAGGTAGGCTAAATGACAACCACATTTCCAGTTCAAGCTTGTACAAATACATCCACATGGAAAACATATTTATTGCTGTAGTGACAATTCAAAAACAAAAATATGAGTAAAAGGCATTTGCAATTATATGACATTACTCTTGCTTTAGGCAGCTCTGCTGGCTGTCGTGAAAAACAATCTTTTAGTCACGTGATAGTTTCACACTCGGTCTGAAAACATAGTACCCTAAAATACATTTAACAGCATTAATAGAGGTAGAATTTCAATCAACTCTTTGATTCTGCTTCAATTTTTATACTTGGACAGTGGGCTCCTGATGTGAAGAAAAAAATATCAATCCCTCTAGTCCAGGTTTTAAAAACGTTGTGACAGTGTTCAACAAAAAGCAAGACGCTGACAGCCCAATGTATAATAATTAATTTGCATTACATATCATCCGAGCTTTTTTGCTTGTTATGTGTCTGTCCGAACGTTTTCTCACTTTTTCAGCCAACACTACCCCAAACGTTACCAACTTAAAAACTTAAACTGTTTGTCGATGTATTGCTTATCTGTTGTAATTTAAACGAACAAAATAGCAAACAAACTGAGTAGGCCATTGGCCGTGGAATGTACAGACCACATACGATTTGTCATCTCGTTGTCTTGTACCAACTTTATATCACAGCGTTAATGTTTACTGCAACAGAAAGACATGTGCTATTTCGTGATATAGGCTACATTGAAAACCCAGCGCTTATAACCCAGCAAAGCCCCAACCAGCTGGAATTTTCAGGGGGTGGCAAAATGATTGTAATTTGTTATTTGTTTTACCTATAAACTGAAACGTTATTGTTTTTTTCAGAATGTTTTTACACTCTTATGTCATAGTGAACTCAGTGCACAGTGCATAGTGCACACCACACGAAATAACGCTTTGTCGTGCCCTGAATTACGCCTGGAAACGTACTGTTACTCATGCAACCAACGTCTCGTTGAAAGAGCATGCTCGTCATCGGTGTTTTTATTGTCAACAAATAAACCTTTGACCCACTGCGAAAACTTTGTGGCATTCTCTAGATTTGCATCATCTGCCGTTCAACTTAGTGATCCTTTCATTACAGTGATCACTTCTAACCTCAAGCTTTTAAAAATTTTCTTCTCCAATCTGACGGCTTTGCTTTCTGGTTCTTGCTGATTGATTTTTTAAAAGTAGTTCAATACGCACGTCTGTTTGGTGGCCATACTTGCCGATACCGAATTCTATTTCCTGACAGTAAAACTTACTATGATGCTGTTGATGTTTATGACAGAGAAACGCTAAGTCGTAGATCGCACCTGAACCACTTTAATAAGACACAATTTTGCAGCTGCTTCCATAAAAATGCTAATCCGGTTAATGTGAACATGAAAGGACAATGTTTTCTGCTTCCAAGCGGTGCGCGGCATTGTTTGTTACGACACAGTCAACAGCGCATGGGAACTCTACAGTTAGTTTCAAATGCAAATAATAATTCGGAGAAATGAGCATCTGGCTTGAGCGTCTTGTCTGGCTTCACATCCACTGGACAGGCCTGTAGCCACGGGTGGGTGGGGGGCATTCGGGGGCAGTGCCTCCCCAAAATTTTTTTGAACCCCCAAGTTTTGTTGTGCCCAGAACATTTATTTTCAACATATAATAAAAACAAAAATCCTTAAAATGTATCTTGCCTCCCCAAACCTTTAAACCTGGCTACGGGCCTGTCGCTGGACAATGAGATAAAGCAGCGGTTACCAAATTTTTCTCCTTGAGCTGTAGTGGCGTATCTAGAGATTTGAGACAGAGGAGAAACTTAGTTGTAAAGGTAACCCAATAGCCACCGTAAGGCGCCCACTAGTCAACACTCAGCAACCAGATGAGAAATGATAGTGAATCCCGATGTGGTGGCTATACAAAACCCGAAATCACCGAAAAACACCTCGAAAAACTTTTGAAAAGCGCAGAAAAACAACATGCTAAAAACCAAATAAAGAGTAATACCGAAATTTAAGCTTAGCTGGGGCCCGGTTTTTATATTTAATCTGCCAGTGCCAAAGTGCGGTTCGCACACCTCGCCAGTCAGTCACGCTACTGTCGAACAGCATGTCCCTGACTTACTATTCCGTGGGCTGCGGCGCTGCTTTGTCACCTCTGTTGTTAAATAAATTCTAGGTGGTCTGTCATATTTCTAGCTGACATTGATCAAATTTCGCTTGCTGATACCAAAGTTTTTAAAGATATGACGGAAAGGTATACATAAACACCGGAGACATTATCAGGACAGCGAAATGTCCGTAAAGAAATTGAAGCAGGATAGGATGATAGGGGCCGCATAATGAGCACTTTTAAGTTTAAGCATTTCAAAAGCTGAAATTTTAATTAAAGGGTGATTGTTCAGTTCGCTGCCCAATATTCAAATACGCAGTTCTTGGAATGTAGATTACATAAACTACATTCTACACAAAGCTGCTATTGGGAATAAACTCAAGTATGTAGAAACAAGTAGCCTACAGTAGTTCAGCTTACAATACAAGTACGCAGGCCCGTAACCAGCTTGGGACACCAGGGGAGCGAAGAGTTTTCTGAGAGGGGCCCATATTTTATAAACTATGTCCAACACATTTTTCCAAGGGGCCAAATATTTTCAAGGGGGGCTTCGCCCCTCCTGCGCTCCCACTAGTTACGGGCCTGCAAGTACGGCAGCAATTTCAATGCTTTATTCAGGTTTTTTTCAGACGAAATACAGATCAACTTAGCCTTTCTTTGAAAATACAAAATGAGGCATGAAGATTTCTAGCGAGGATTCATTTGCCAGTTTGCCCCCCTGGTTGCGGTTCGGCAACACAGTTGCTATTTTAAAGCAAACTAGGAAAGTGCCAGATTTTCCCAGTAGTTGTAGTACTAGATACTGTAGCTTATCACTTTTGGAAGGAAAATAGTTACGTTCAACAGTTATTTTAAATTTTCAGTTACACCACCCAAGTAAGGCGACGCTTGTTTTATTTCTACAATATCTGTCCAATACATGACCAGTTGCCTGTAGAAGCTGCCTGTGTTTGCTAGAATCTTGCCTTAGTTATAAATTGTCCATACTGCATTCCTATTTTCACACTTCTTTTCCTTTCAATGCTGCCGTCAGGCAATAAAAATTGCAATAAAAACAGATCACTTTTGCACAGCCCAGCGGAAAATCGAGAACCGCGCTGTGTTAGTGAAAGAGATTGCGTTTGTGATTACCTGAGCAAGGCTGGGCATTTCTCACGCAGGAAAGATAAAATGGAACAATAATATTATCACGAAAGAATAGCAGTGTGGACAACATTTGATGAAAGAGGGTGGGTGAAATTCAGCAAGTAAATCCTGCAGTTCAACAAAGTGTGAAGCATTGTTTAGTTTAGACTAGAGCCTGGGTAGTTTTGCAGATTGAGCAAAAAACTGAGAATAAGAATAAATTTAGTATTTAAATCTTTGGAAATATTGCTCCAGTATGTGGGCCCTGTGTATTGTACAGCCAGGAGCGTAATGAGGGGGGTGTATCAGTCATGCTAGTGTGACCGCTACATGCAAGCAAGAATGGCAAAAGCAAGGAGAAAGGGAAAGACCAAGCAAGCGACGCTTAAAAGTGACTTCCATGCATATGGAAGTGAGAGCTCTCTTTGGCCGAACCGTCTGGCGCGATGATACCACCAACAAATTAGCGCCATTGAAGTTTCAGAGTTCAAGTCCACACTGAAGTTGTGCGAACACAACCAGGTCGCACATGCTTCAAGGGCACAAGATCCCTGGCGCCGCATCTCTGAGGACGCCGAAAATTTCAACAATGTCGCAAGTACTTTCTTCAGTACAGTGCATTTGCTCCGAAACACTTTAGGTTCGAACATATGTGTCGCTAAACGTTCTTCTTGCCCCGGGCACCATCTAGCTTCCGCACGCCCCCGTGTACAACAAAGGTGCACATGTATCGGACTGCCCGGATTTCAGATCAGGAGTTTAGTTGCAGATGAAATTTCGGATCGGAGAGAATATCAGTCTTTGGGTTTGGATCGGATCATGCTGGATTTCTCAAATTGCGACATTTGCAACCGTGTGTTAGTTTTACATTTTTTCCGTGACTAAAATTGTTTTGAATTCGTTACAGACTGAATATTCCACGGAATTCAACATTTTTAAGACTGGTTCTGATATTGGACCGGATCGAGTTTGGAAATTTTTGGATTCGCTAAGGGATTGGATACAGGAAAACTACGTAGGATATGGATCTTGAAAACCTGCGCTCCATACACCTCTGTTGTACAGTGTTTTGTGTTACAGAGTTTTTGGATGAAATTGGATTATTATTACTAGTTATTCTAGTAGGATAGTTACGCCTGTCAGCAATATGTAGGTATCAGTAGGTGGGGTATGGCCCATTCTGTGGCTTGTAAGTGTGGCGCAGAAGAACAGACCTTTGACCATGTTTTCCTCTAATGTCCAATCCATTGACCTCCTCATGGACTGCATGTCCTGGCGGTTCTCGATGATGAGACAATCGAATGGCTGCTCAACACCTGCCCCGAGATCTAGTGCTGCCTAGCAGCGGATTGCAAGAACTGGCTCATATGATGAAGAAGAAACAGTAGGAGATGTAGCTAGGAAAACAATTGTATAATATTTTGTTTACCTACATACCGTATAAATAAATTTACCTACATACCGTATATTTGATTAATTTGAAACAGTTTGAAAGAGTAATATAAATCTTTAATGGGGATGTGCTTTGTTTCGGAAATTTTATAAATACAGCGTATTGAACAGTTATGAAGTTTTTATAAATGTACTAAATCAGATTTAGGCGCATTACCCCAGGTAACGATTGCATAGTGGAGGTGCGAATAGATATAGCGAAGTATTAGCGATTGGCTCACGCTAACAGAGAACTTAGCACCCTTGAGCTCCTTGCTTTACAACTGAAGATATCTGTTCTATCCAAGTTAAATTAGAATCAATTATGGTACCTCAGCATCAGAGAATCAACTTGTAATGGGACGTTGTTGCAAGTAGTATTGAGAATTATAGATTTATTGGGAATCCTAAGCAAGTATGTTTTGGCTTTAGGCAGATTTATGTTAACTGATTCTTTTGCAACAAACTGTATACTCTGTTTAATTCTAATGTGTTTGTTGCTCCAGGTGAGCAGGACCATTATCAGAAATAAGTAGTGCTTTGACATCAGCAAAATGTTACAAAAGAATTTAAAGCACAATGGCAAATCATTGAATAACACAAATGGCACAGGACCAAGAATCGAACCGTGCGGCACGCCGTAAGTAATTTGCATATTGTTATAGTGAACTCATTTTGCACAGACCAATTGGCATCTATTCTGTGAATATGATGTAAAAAGACCGAAAACCAAACCACGAGTTCCGTAATGGTTGAGATTATCTAGTAATGTCATGATTTAAAGTATCAAATACTTTCTTTAAATCATGAAAAATGACAGACGCGTATTGTCCAGAGTCATTTTGATATACTATGTGACCACAAAGTTGATTTAAAGCTAGAACTGTTTAAAACCCAGCTCGAAAACCAAACTGGTAGTTAGTTACTACTGCATATCAGTATTATCCAGAAAGATAATGAAGCTTTTATTGTATCCTTTCACATATTTTCGAAAAGTGTGATGAAACTGAAATTGGTCTATGGGTGGGCACCATATATTTAGCTCCAGACTCAAAACTAGAATAACCTTGGCACGTTTCAAGTTGTCAGGAAAGACCCTTTTTTATATATTTGATAAATACAGTAGGTAGGCTATATATCATATTTTTACTTATTTTCACTAATCTGACAGGAATACCATAAGGGTCAGCAGGCTTTCCATCATCAAGTAAATTAAGATGCATGACTTTTTCTTCTGGACAAGCTGGTGTTACAAAACTGGATGGACAGATTTGTGCAGTAGAGGATAGGCAAGAATCATGCAGTTACAGAGGGAGGTAAAAATTGATTTAAAGCTTCCACAACAGATTGGTTGAGTGGATGTTTCAACATATTTTAACAAACCTTTTCATATGCAAATCAATTTGCTGCTCAATTTGATATATGGGGCACTGTGATCTACAGGTGTTTGAAAAGTTTGAAAAGGGTGCTGAATTTTTCGTTTGGATTCTCATGGCTACCTGTAAAATTTTCTTGTGAGTTAGTTGTTAGGTGAATCACAAACTTTTGTGTGTCAAAGTGTTTGTAACATCTTATCCATTCAACTAATTTGGTTTGTTGTGACATAGTTTTACCTAAATTAAGGATAGGATAGTGACCACTAATATCATTATAAAGTATCCCAGGTTGTGGTTTATGCATGATTCCATTACAGTATAAATGATGACGTAGTGAGGGTTTTTGATGTGACACAAATCTTGTAAGTAATGTGATCAACTGATTAGAACCTACAGACAGTGGTCTCACCAGCCCAAAATTTTTTGGGGTCAAAAGTTTTGGGGAACCATAATTTTTTAAATTGGCGAGCAACAGTATTTTGTGTGGGATACCATCTCTCAAAGTACAAAATGACTAGATATGCTAAAACGTTGGCCCCCTGGGCCCCCCTGTCTGCGCCTATGTCTACAGATTGCTTCGCACTTGCAAACTGCTTGTTTGCAGTGTGATTAGGTAAAGCATTAATATCTTCAAGCAGGTAAAACTTTTTGCTTCCACACTGATAATGACAATTTTCCAAAATGTTTTATGTTATTATTAGGATGGGAGTATAATTAGGCATACCATAGTTTTTGTGACTGAAAACCGGGACGCTTGAGAACAACTTGCCTTATCAGATAAATGCGGTTCATATCTCACATGGAGTAGCCTATGTAGTTGTTTTTGATTCCTGTAGTGACGACACCAAGAAACACTGAAACAATGCATTTTACTAAGAAACAAAATAATGTTGAAGCATTTATAGATTTACACATTCGCCCAATCACACTTTTCTGTTGACAATACTTTCTTCAAGAAGCCTTTGTTCGATTTTATTTTGTCCCAAAAATCACAGTAGGAAAAGTCAGTATTAATTTTACAGGTGATAAAAGCTTTCACATTCTGCTCCAGCATTGTGCTTCTGTTATTAGCCCACATGCTAGTCATGATGGCTGACTGAATGCCTTGCCTAACCGGGACGTTTTGGTTGACTGACCGGGACGCCGGGACAAAGCCTGTCAACCGGGACTTTCCCTGCTAAAACGGGACGTATGGTATGCCTAAGTATAATGCAGTTGGCACAATGGAATTGGTCTGTCCTAAAGCGTTTTTTGGTTTTTACCTATTTTCATGAAACATTTAGTCGCTTGAACTGCCCCAAAACCCAAACGCATTTTCGAAGCTCCGTTTACACCTTTAATTGATGAATTCCTATTCAAAATGCGTTTGAAGTAAATCTACCCACGAATATATAAAAAGCAGTGGCCTGCCGTGGTTTAGACGAAAAATAGATTGGATGTACTACTGCATTTTGTTTGTGAGGTAAAAGTGCCTTTATGATGTTTTTTTAGATTCAACTATTCACCTTTTAACCGTAATAGCAGTTATTAGTAAGTTGAAAAAGTCGCGGAAAGAAGTTGCAAGAATGAAACAGATATTTCTGTCAAAGCTTGGAAATTGTCTTGGCTGGTGTGAGCATACCGTAAATGAATACTATGTGGTCTTACACGTGCCACGTGACTTTTTCCGAGTACTCCTTTGATAAGCCATGCCTTTTTGTTAAACTTCCGTGTCTATGAATTTACCAAATTCATCAAAACAAGGATTAATAAATACAATATCACACACATGCCTAACAATATAAAACAGACCTGCTGGTTGCGCAGACATTTACTAGATTTTCAATTCTTCTGGAAAAATTAAAGGAAAAAAGCATTTGGCAAAAATACAATTCGTGATTCAGGTCAGGCAAATGTTCTTGGTTGAAAAAAGTGACATGGTTGTTACAGTTCTGGATCAGTTAAGGCGTTTTACAAATATGCTGAAAATAATTGGAAATATTTTTTGTCACACCAAATCTCGCAGTCCTGAAAAACGAAAGCTTGATTATTTTTAGGGGGAACTCAAGCCTGTTCTGATTTTCACTTCATCGTGTGTCGTTTCTGATTAGCACATTTATTAAATTTTTTCACACAAATAGGAAAATCTGTACAAAGCCAAGAAAAGTGATTAAAAATATTCGTATGAAACGTAATTAGACAAATCCCTTTTGAACGCCAGCGTTTCTATTCAATGTCAAGCCAATGGATGACGTGCACGATTTGATATAATAGCATTTGATATAAAAGGTATTTACTTTGGTTGTAGGTTTTCCCCAAGTAATTTTTCTAAACCTTGCCTTTACTTCCATAAACCTACAACGCACTTTTGCGACTTCCAGCAAACACTTAAATGACGGGGATGCTACACCAGTTGTTTCAATGAGACTGCGCTCCGGTCGATTTTGTTTCAGTCTCATTTCACACTTTTGAAAATTAAATGTAAGCTTGACTAGAACATTTGCGATTTAATGTTTTTGTAAGTGTTGTTATACTCTGATAAAGTCATTTTTTGTCCGGCACAATACCAAAACTTTTTTATTGCTCTGTCTAGTGAAATTTGAATGTCTGCCACTCTCATGAAAATAAGCGGTCAATTTAAAAGTCACCACTATGGGCCTGTGTAGAGATATTTAACTAAGCATTAGAGATAGCTTTTAGGCTTTTTTATATTTTTGTCTTATATACCATTACTCATTTGGTTAGACCTAATGTATGCCATTTATGACTTTACCGAAGGCTATTTTCCAACAAATGCTGTTGTGAATTGTGCTGTTCTGGAAGGTAAGATGTTCATCGGTTGACCGAACAATTACCGAAGTCGTAGAGCCTGTTATGATACTTCAAGGCGGGTAGATCCTTGTGACCCCATTGTATGCTTCTGGGCTCCAGGGCCTCAAAATCTCTCTAGCTCCCTTTACTACCTTTCCCCACTGTCACCACCAAAACCGACATATCGATAACTATTGATAAAAAGAAGATAAAATGTAAAGAATCATAACTGATGTTGTTACCTCAAAACTTTGATTATGCTCTTGAAAAGTTTATCTTCCTGATTCAATGCAACTTTCAAAGGGTGTGCGTTTTAACGATTTTTACTCTCGTACATTGTCAAGGAGATAGATGCAAGCTGACGAAAGGTTTTGCTTATACTTGCATGGCTCTTATTTTTCCTTTTGTATCCTTTGCTTAGTGCTTGGCTTTGTTTAGTGCTTGATTTATAATTTTTATACCAGAGAGACCTCCGATAGTCTAAGTGGAATGTTGACTGCCAATGATTTGCATTACGGAACATGCATTCAATATCGTCATTCATCAGTTACATAACGATAAATAATAAATCAACACGCAAGCTTGATCTGCGTAAAACTTTATGAATGCTTCAGCAATGTCTGTCCAGTCTCTGCTATTGACAATATAGAGCGATGTGAGCGTTTTGACAAGACATTTTTTGAAATAATCTTTTTGACAGAACAACGACAAAAATGTTACGGTATCAAAAACGAGTATTGTGTTATTTCAAACAACATCCTGTTGGTACCTTACTTAAAAAATTTGTTTTTTTCAAAAAATTACAAAGAAACGCTGCTCTTGGGTTGATTTGGCCAAAACTGTTTTCAATAATATTTCAAATTCAATACTTTTCAAATGGCTCATGTGCCATTCACTACTACATTTGACAAACAAACTTTATGACGAGAAGTTTAATCAGTCTCGAAGTTGTTAAAATGGAGAAAGTTCTAAAAAGCATCAAAAGAAGTGAGCAAGCGCTTTGTTAAAAAACTTGCCATGTGTAACGTTAAGTAGTGTAGCGTCGGAGGGAAGCGACATGTTGGGCTTGTTTAACCGCATGAAGTGTGGCCCCACGCTGTTTTTTTGCAAAACCTAAGTGCTCAATTTTGACAAACACATTTGCGTCATACATGCCACCTACGCACGCCTTTCAAACATGACAGGCGTATCATTAAGGTGGTTCCTCAAGTGGGGTGATTAATTTTAATCATCCTTTTTTTAACTTGAAATGATAAAAAAGACACATCTGGAAGGAGTCGATTGATCAATATCACAACATTATTATGGCTAAAAAGTAGCTTAAATCTGTCTTCTCTGGGCAAACAAACTTTTTCCCTTCTCAAGGTTCAGATGACCACAGCCAAGGGAAGTAGTTAAACGAAACATTCAAGAAATCATTGATATATTTCCGCGTAAACGCGCGTGGAAGAAAAAGCAATTAAGTAATCCCAACCAACTTGCACACTCTCGTTGAATTATCCAGACTGTTTTAACTCACGACGTTTAATCCGGATCAGCGCTTGGATCCCATAAGACATAAGCGTCGTACGTCTTGTAGAGAATTCGTGCAGGCTTTGTATATCTAACAAAGGCGCGTATCTTTCGAGGTGCACAGACAACAGTGCTACTAAAATTCTGATGAAAGTATAAAAGATGAAACAGTAATTTATGATAAAAAGAACTCGTGCTTGCCACACTTCGCATCTATTCAGGTGTAGATTTTGCAATTGATTGAGAAATCGGGGTTTGCGGTAAACCTTTTTTCTTTGTCACGTGGAGCAATACAACCATCAATGTTTTTGGAAACCCAAAGCGGTTCATTTGTATCATTTTTAAAGAAGAGATATCCGATTTTTTGGCACAAAAACATAAGGAAAGCTTGACAAAATATGTCCAGACACAAAAATTTGCTGAACAAGTCAAATATATTGGAGTACTACATTTAATGTCTCACAGAAGGATGACAATGACATTCAGGGGAAGTGAAATCATTTTGTTGTGGAGCAAACAAGCTCAGAGGTGCCTTCACTTAGTGGTCAACCGCAGTAAAAATTGTTTGTTTCGGGTCTTTTCCACGCCAATGTATGTCTGTCAACTGTGGAACGAGTGTTCCCAGTCTAGTATTAAACGCCTCCGCATTGCCTATGTAACAATGTGTATCGAATTTTCCATTACATTTCCAGAAATGTAAACGTTAGCCAGCATCAAGTTACCTATTTCGTCAAGATATTTGATGCCTTGATAAGAAACAATTTGTATGCAATTGTTCGACGATATGCATCTTTATCTCACTTTATTATCCCCTCACTTCAATTGTGTGATGCTTTTCACAAATCTCCATTTTCTTCCCCTATGTAACGCTTCTGTATGATGATGACGGAATGCAATAGTTGCTGGTGAGTTGTTTCAGTGTTTGTTCCTTTTCAGTATTGCCTGCGCATCCCCGCTAACGCCTACCCTGTGATGTGCTACGACTCAGCATTTTTGTATTTTTTTGTTCGTTGACCAAACCCTGGCATACGAATTATGAGTCAGAACGAAACACGTAAAGAAATAAAGCATCAATTGTAAAAGTGTTCAGAATGGGCAAGAACACAGGAGCGAATTCGATGCTTTCAAAAGTACAATGTCATACAAAGAGACAAACCTGTATTCCTTCACTATCCCCATCCTTCGCAGGAAAAGCTTCAAAAATGGTTCATGATTACGTAGTTCTTCCAATAACAAAGCAACAAGCACAGTTGTAAGCCTGCTGCTTCATCCAAGACACAATTGGTTCATGTAACTCTGTTGACTGGCTTGTCTCTTTTTACAGCACGCAGTTGCCGAAGGTGCAGAAAGCAAACGCAGAAGAAAGAGCATTTGTCAAGATTTCTCATGATTTCTGCGCGGTCGCCATGACCACACATTGTGCTGTGAACTTAGAATTATTGTTGGACTACACAAGCACGTACAGCAGGTCCCAGGCTTTTAGGGCTGGAAGCGAGCACAGCAGCGCAGTAAGTTACGAGTTGTTATAATGACTGTGATCAAAGGAGTCACTTTTTAATTTAAGTAAGGAACAACGCTCTATAAATTACTGTAAATAAGCTGCAATGTTCGAAAACTTGAGATTTTTCTCATTTTCAAAGCTTTTTTTCGGCACAGTTGCCCTTTTTAGAGCGATACTCAGATATTAATAATAATGTTTTAGCAGTTCACAGACCAAACATAGATTTATCCAGTTTCTTTGCGTGCTTCCTATTGTCCTTTAAATAAAAGAAGCTCGACTGGTGTAGAATTCAAATAAATGCCATCTCTATTGCCAAACTCAAGCTAGAAGTGCTTAAAACTTCAGGAGTTCGTACGTTGTTCTATAGCTACGTTGCTGTACAAATGAAAAACATTTACTAAACTCTAGAATTTGCTCAGTATTTGAATGTATAAAAAAACGTAAAGGCAACGTGACAACCTTATTTCTATATTGCATGTTAAAAACAAAGCTTTACATTACTCTAATAAGCAAAGCATTTTGTTGACAAAACCTAGTAAAGCGTGAAGGAAACTATGTGAATAGACCTTACATTCTGTTTATCAAAAGGAATCCTTTACGTAGTTACGAATAAGACAATATCAGCCTTTAAGATCTTGGCAGAGTATATATTTCGCCTACTAGGTAAGCATCATCAGCTTTGCTAAGTGTATGAAGTATGAAATAGAATTAAATAAAACCCACAAACAGTGAAGTTATACCAACTAACAGAATCTAATTGGAAAGATTGCAACCCCAGCTGCTCGCTTTACATAGGAAAAGAAAAGGTCACACGAAGTTACTTTCTTGTTGCAAATAAACGCATACTTTTGCTATTCACCAATATGGCTGCTGTTTTGAAACTTAGTTACGTAGCTTATCATTTCCTGTTCAATCACTGCCTTAAAGTGTCTTCGAAGTGAGGATACAACTGTGGTTTATTTCAAAGTTTATTTTCCAAGCAGTTTTGCGAAACCACGTTGCGTAGTTCTCTTAAAAATGAGAAAAATCTGTCTGAATTAATGCGTAAATATACCGCATTTACCTGCCTGACGTACGTGGAGATGAACTCTCAGTTCTGCTGGGCTCGATGAGAGCGGGACGCACTGTGTGGAACATGGTTGCGAATCACCTGGTGTTTGCTGATGACGCATGTGTGTTTAATCCTAGCATCAGTGGTCTTCCAACGCCTTCTGAATGTTTGTTGTGATTATGCTGCTGAACAGGAAATTGTCTTTAATTGTGAAAAGACAGCCGGTGTAGTTTTTCACCCTAAAAATATAAACAGCGTGCTACATCAGATGTTTCCCTAAATGGCGTAGGTGGGGTTAAGTTTTCTGAACAGCCGAATATCTTGGTGTATTACTTCGTGCCTCACTAAAGGATGACAGTGACATTCAGAGACAAGTGAAAACACTTTGCCAACAATCTCAAAGGCATATTCGCTCAATGCTCTACTGCAGTTTAAAAGCCCCCTGTTGTGTGCTTATTTTATGCCAGTGAATGCCTGCCAACTGTGGTGCAAGTGCACACGGTCTGGTACGAAGCGCCTACAAAAATGCCTATCGAATTTTGCATTCCCACGGCATATGAGTGTTCCCCGACATTAAGTTACCTATTTCTACAGAACATGCCTTGATAAGAAACACTTTTAATGCAATTTTTCAATATTGTGCCTCTTTTGTCTAACTTTTTATCAGCTCCTTTCAAAATTTTGTCATGCTTTGAAACGACTTCATTTTTCTCCCACTATGTAGTGCTTCTGCATGGTAATGGCCGAATTCAGTAATTACTGGTGTGTTGTTTCAGTGCCTATTCATCTTCAGTATTGTCTATGTGCATCACCTAACACTTACTTTGAGATTTGTAGTGTCGAAGCATTTCTGTGTCCTTGTGTTCTTTGATCAATTATTGTGATACGGATGATGTGTCTGAGCGAAACGAATAAATAAAAAAATAAAATAAATGGTTTCATTAAAGTTGATATTTTTGCAAAAGTTGATGTATTTTTTAACTTTTTAACCTAANGAAAATTTTTAAAACTGTTTTATTTAAAAATGTTCTTGCTTTTGAATCTTCAGTAGGTATTATTTGTCACATAAGGTTTGCAGATATCCAATTTTATCAGCAACGGCTGGTTTACGCACAATGAGACAAGCGACATGGTCTACAGTTGCGAAGTCCGGCTCCTGAAGTGCAGTCCGTGTTATAGAGACAGACGGCTCAGCAGAAATTTTTGAGTTTTCATATAGTGCCTTATACTGTGGTTGTTGTTTAGTTTCTTATCCTATATCACACATGGCATATGAGCGAAACTTTTTGGCGTGAACTGTAAGTGTAATTCTTGTAATGGGCGCTTGGCTGATGTGCAACGTTTAGGCTAGCCTGGAGGGACAGATTTCGCTTTTGTTTACTTTCAGAACAACTAGGCAAAATGGAGGCATACAGTTGGTACCGCAAGAATGTATGATAAACGTCAAAATAAGACTTGTGTTGTTACCTTAGGGACATTTTAATGATAACGTGGAATGAATGGATTGTGTTATGAACATACGAAAAATATGAAGAAATGAAAAGAAACGGAAAATGGGCGTCTGCTTGAAAAGTGTCCATATTTCATACACCTTTTAATTTCTGCTGCAGATAGCAGGAGNTCTAAATGCCTTGATACTTCGTTGAATATCAGTTGCACAAAGTAACGTTAACCATGCATATATGGCCAGACATATTTCAAACAAGACGTTCATCATCGCATTGAAAAAGTAAGTATTGTAACTTTTTTTTGTAAAAACTGTAGAAATGAATTGTTCAAAAACATAACTGGTCGCATCAAATGCATAAAACTCTTCGGGTGACTGAAATCGACCTAGAAGGAGATGTTCTTTGTAAACAGTGAAACTTTTATAAAAATCATGCTTTTTCCTCTGCCATTATGCTTCAGTTTTTCCACTTTCTGAAAGCGTCAATGAGTCCAATTGTCTTCAGAGCTTTTAGTAAAGCTGCTAGTGCCAGATGTTATTTCTTGCAAATATAGTAAAATTGCACACTGGCATTGCAAAAGCAGTAATGTGTTGCTGTTGTTCAGGTCAGCATTACGTTAAACAGTTCAAACTGAATGTCTTTTGTATGCGCGATACCTCAGTGGGTTTCATTAACACGAACACAAAATATCAGAATAAGTATGTCGTGTGGATTTACACCTAATTTTGCTTGTTAAAGCTTCCGCGTTATATTTGTTCTGCACGTCCAGCAACGTGTTTTAAGATTTGAACAACACTTTTGGTTTTGTTTTAGCTCCAGCCTTGTATACCGAAAGATTGCATGCATATTCCACAAACGATATTCGCAGGGCCGTCGCCATCGGGGGGCTATGGTGGGCTTAGCCCCCCCAAACAAAGTGCCAAGACCCCCCAAATCGGAATATGAAACACTATAAATCATTGGAAATTTTATCAAATTTTGAATATCAAGCCCCCCCCGATACAAACGCAAAAACCCCCCACACGAACATAAAGCCCCCCTAATGAAGACTTCCTGGCGACAGTTCTGGATATTCGTAAGGGTAAATTGGAAAATGGTTAGGTAAATAAATCACCACTAAACATGAAGTAACAACTGGAGTGCGAATTCTTGGGCCTTGGAAGCTATAATTGAATTTTGTTGCCAAACAATGCAAAACACGAAAAGTGCCTGCTTTTTTAGCAGTGGCGCTGTTGCAGTTTTGAAGATAGGTAAGAAAATCACCTAGTAAAAAAAATAAAAAATATTTAAGAGAATCTGTGGGTCTCTTGTACTGATGAGTAGCGTGCATTTGCAAACTTGTAACATGTTACAATCAGCAAACCTATAGCTTTACATCCCTATACAGACGTTATGTTCATTTAAAAGAGGGCGATTGTGCAACCCTTGCTATGCGCTGTGACAATCTCTGCTTGACCACTCTTTGGATATCAACGTCGCGAAATGCGTCAACTGGTTGATGATGTTGAATCTTAAACAAAAACACGTGACTGATATGGCTGAAAATTCTGCAACAATGTTTCTGAACTGACAATTGCCACTGAACAAGGCACACGTGAAGTTAGGGCAAAAAGTAAGTCAGTATTGCTTACTGATAAGTAATGGCATCGATTCAGCTTAATCCACAGCTAATGATATTTTAACAGATTGATGAACTAAGAACCTAAGTGCTGCACGCTACAGTCAAGTGAAAAATAAAGATATTATTAAAGGTATTGCTAGAAAACAAATCTAGGACTCGTTTCAACCGAAGTTACAAAAAGAATAATGCAAGTATTTGCTAAAAATGCGCTCTTGTTCAATAGCACTGGGCCGAAACGCTCCGTATATCGTTAAAGCAAACTAATGGCAATTCCAAAACTTTTACGAGACAATTTGTTTTGTTGCTCAATAAAGACTTTGTGAATTGGTGCTATTTCAGTGGCGAATAATTTTGTAAGAAATTTATTCCCCATCAGGAAAAAAACAAAAAAATTTTGTCGCTTATGACCGCGAGCCAAAGCAAAATGGTTAAAATCGTAAACATTTACTTTAAATCACAACCAAGAAATTTGAATTATATTAATTGCAGTCAATACACAAGCAAACGTTGTATTTCCATACTGTTTGTATTGCAAAAACTGAAATGTTAAAATGATTTTCACAGAAATGTGGATTTTTGGGAGAAGGTTTTACCGCAAGAGTTGCACCTCTTATCCTGGAACTCCTAATTTTTTCGCAGTTTTGGAGTTATTTTCCCATCCTGATTCACTGCCTTCCTGTTGTTGTGCCGACTNAGGACAAACCTCTTGTTTACTGCTCTCATATTTTTGCCTGCACGATTTGCGTTCCACGCATTTATTCGACCTTAACAAATATGATGCTTTGTAATTTTGGACGTGAAGTGAGTTTGTGTGTTTGTTATTTGGGCGCTGTAGAGTGTTTTGTTTATTTGTAAACGTTTTCAGTGACAGAATAAATTCAAGACCCTTCGATTAAATAATTTTTTTTTACAAGTGCTGTATTTGACGATGTGGTTAATTTACTAACACCACCCAAACCACACGCTTGAAAATAATCAAGTGGAAGCGGTTCGTGTAGTTATTGCAAATAACACGGTGAAAAATTTTTACGAAGTCGTGTGGGTCGAATTATGTTACCACAATTGACAACAGAGATAGGCTGCTTTCCAAGTAGCTCTCAGCACAGTTGTAGTTTCTCCATCCAGTAATTGCACTACTATAAGGTAACAGGTTATGAATCAGATTAATTCGCGGTTGTGAGTCAGTCTAATTAATTTACTTCTTCATGCCAGATTGGGTGTCAAAAGGTAAACTACAGGAACTTGCGTGATAACAAAGGAATGTTCAGAAAAGCTGTTATTTCTGAAATTTCGTCTCAAGCCGCTTTTTAGTTCTTGGCGCATTAAGAACCAAAAAACACCAGTGCTGCCGGATTGTGTTGTGAGAAATAAATTCCGCAGAAGATGTTTACTTCAAGAGAATTCTTAGACATCAATCTCTCTGACCGTCACGCGATTAAACGACGTGAAAATCACGAGCAGTCTGCCTTCATTTAACGATCTGTTTCATGTATAATGCAAGCCAGGCCCTCAACCAGAGGGGGGCACCCCCCGAAATTTTCAAAAACGTATGTATTTGCTAGGTACAGCAACAAGTTTACATCATTTCCCCCTCCCGAAACGATCTGTTGGTTGCGGGCCAGACGCAAACCTGCAATTTTCTAGTGAAAACTGAATGTTTTTTTATTTCTCTGAGCTTTGTACGCTGTAACTGCTGAGCTTGCCAGATGGTTTGCAAAACTTTCAACTTTTGCTTGGTGCATCCGAAGGTCCCCGGATGTTGGCACACATAAACTGTGCCAATCTTTCAAGTCATTCACCTCACAAACGGCCCATGCAGTCATCACTCTTGCAACGCTCTGAGAAATCAACTCGTAACTAGTACCACGGACGGCAAGTGGCAATTTACCTCTAAACTTATAGGAAACTTGCATGGTGAAGTTTTTGACAGTAAGAGATACGACAAAATCGTTGCAATCCCTCACAGTAGGAATATTGTTGATGAAAAAACATGCGCAAGCTGTTTGATTTGGGAAATTCAACGTGAAATTTATGATGAACGCCCAGGCGCATACTCTTGTTCAGGCCATGACATGGCACTACATAGAGGATGTAGATGATTGTGTCAGACTGACCGCATGTTGCAGTCTAATCAGCAAAAATACGATTGTTTGTCAAAAACAAAACATCAGCCCATGTTGCTGTACGCACATGCAATATATTTTAAAATGTTTATAACGGTTCACATCCAAAGGATGTCATTACTATGAGCAGTGCGCTCAGGCAAAGTACTCCTTAAACTACCCACAGGGTTCACAATGCTAAACCTCTGGTTCAGTCAAAAAGCAACAAATTCATGATTAAATGATATTTTTCAGATCGCTTAAGTTAGTTTTTTTTTTCGTGAAATGTGACACTTGCCCATGAAACCACCTGTACTGCTGGCCCATTCCTGACGTGAGCGCATCAGCAGGATGATCGCTCAGCCGGTCATGCGTTAAATTGAGCTCCCAGTTGCTGAGCAAGTGGGTGAAAGGCCGTGATGGCTGCTGAACGTTTGCAGCTATAAACAATGCTGTAAAGGTTTGCAGCTATCAACCTTTTCTCGCTAGCTAATTCTCAACTGGTGATGTGAAGAAAGGGAGATAGCACGTTTCAGTGCTGCATCAATTTTGTGTCTTTTACGCATGTTCGAGCCGCCACAATGGCTTTGTTTGGAAGACGCGCTCTGCCGGTTAGGCTTGGAACGCATGTTACATGCACCGAGGTTTCTCACAATTGGCTGTGTTGGTCACGTTGAGCAGAAAATTAAGCCAGGGCCTATTAGTTACTATAGGCTTGCAAACAATAAATTCATGAAAATGCCTTTATCGCAGAACTCACATAACATGTAAGTTTGACCTGTCATGTAAAGGGTTCGCCGTTGTAAACTGCGATTCTTGGGGATGCGCTTGTGCACTGTCCGAACAAGTTTGACAAAGTGTCTTAAGTGTTTCTGTGAAAATTGTCGCAGTCGCCTGAAAAGTCATTGGACTTATGGCGGAGTGGCACACTGCTTGCAAAGACAGTTTGAGATAGGAAACTTTACTTTTTCAAGAGGGAAAAGCTGCTAGAAATTAAACGCAAGTAACTTCACTCCACAAGTGAAACAAGGAAGGTATCAATGGCAAATTATTAATAGGAAATCGATTTGATGTAACATTACGCATCGTCATTCCTTGNATCTTATTCATATAGCATCATAACTACAAATTCCNCTTTTTTATTTCCACATGTGAGCACCTGGCAGAAGCCAGAAGCAGTGCATCTGAAATCGATCATTAACATCAAAATATTCGCGAGTGCGCTGTTTTCTTCCGTCTTAGCATTGCAATGCGCGTTTGGCTTTTCGCTAGCCACGTCCCAAACCACAGACCAGGTACGAAAAGCGTTGCAGCAGCGTTTTTTTTGTTGCTCAACTCCATGGCATTCTCAGCTGGAGCGGTGGTTTCGCATTCCGCGAGCACTTTTCCGGCTTGAGCTCTTTCTTGCGTAGCGTTCTGGGCACTGGAAAGAGGCCCAGCTATGCAAGATACGCAAACAGACCCTTCGGTTTCGCAATACCGTGACGCTGCCACAACTAAAGCGTGGAGTGGTTGGTGTGCGGTTCCAGCTCGTGTGGCGAAACGCACCCACTACCTGGGAAAGCGCGGTNGGTGGTTCGACTTCATTCGAGCGTGCAACCTACTGCNGTGTCTTCTGTCAGCCCGGTATGAAGGGGAACTGTTGTAGGCCACCAGAGATCAAACCTTCATCTCTCCCAAACACGTCTGGCGATGTACCATAAAAGAACAGGCTAAAGGGCAAAATGATTGGGTGGTTGACTGTGTTGAGTGTCTGAAAACATATAGCGTAGTCACCAGGGAATTCTAAATAGTTGCTTTAAATAAAAATAAAGCAGTTTTTTATTGCCTAGCAATTTCTTTGAATTTGCTTAAAATTTTTCTCATGTTTCAAAAAAAAGCTCTAGGTCTTTTTTCTTCCATTCGAGAATAATCTAAATGCAAATTTAAACGTTTATTTTCAAACATTTTTTGCGTCACTGAAACAAATATTATATGCCACTTGGTTGAAAATCAAATATTGGAAAGCAGTCACGGGCTGAAGCATTCGATCTGTTTGTCAGAGACTTCGACAGTGTATGAAGATATGTTAAAGTAAACAATTTGTTGCAAGTGGACAATTCTTTTCAAAAATTTGTCAGGATGCTATGGAAACGAAGCGTTTTTCCTCACCATGACTGGAGACCCTCCAGAAAAGGAAGCGGGTCTGTTTTAATGTCTAAGTGCGACCACAGACGACGACTGCTGAAGAAATGTTCAACCTTTGCAAATAATCCTTCATCGCAATCGCCAATCAAATCCTAAGAAATATACTCTTTATAAGGTATTGGATCTTTTTGGAAAACGTCAAATCGCTTTTATTGCAGCATAAAATGACGCAGTCAGCGCTGTTTATTGGTTGTTTCTTTTAATTAAAAAGACGCAGCACACACTCAAGTGCGAAGAGTGGTTTATCTGACAGACTGTCTAACTAAGACAGTAAACGTTTGTAAAGTATTTCCAGCAGGATCCTTGATTTGTTTAATTCCACTTAAGCATGCCGGTGTGCCAAGATCAGTCGTGACACTAAAGCAGATTTGGATCAACCATCGGCCCTCTCTGAAGGTCTTCCGAAATTTGGCGCTTGGCGACTTCAAACAAATATGCGATTCCGTTGAATTGGCGTAAGGCATGCGGTTGCTAGACGAAACAAAGAAGAGACTCCGGGCGTAACGATAGCGCGTGTGGCTACATTCCACCCGGGAGCCAAACGCTCGCACCACTGCGGCAATTGCCTAATGCCTGAGGGCAAGACACACCGACGCGTTTCGCTTCAATCGGTCGAGCGGTGGCGCTCTCACGCAATCCAGCCGACCGCGTCGACTTTGAGCGGACTGTCTGCGGCGAGGACGTGAAATTTAAATGCCAGACATGGACTACAAGTTAGAAGCGCTGCGAGAATTGCTGTCGGAGGGACGCAGGGAAGGCCACTCCCTAAGTTTTTGAAGAAGGAACCGTGTTGGTTTATGTTTTGCTGAGGCACAAAAATTACCGTCCTAAAATTGTCACTTTTTGTGAACTTCTGTAAAGGTAAAGTTCTCAACCACATTGGCTGTAGTAAGGCATGTACGTTTCTGAAGATTTGCCCATTTTTTTGCCACTGCGCTACCACCCAGCACCACAGAAACATCATTACAATAGATAATTCTTTGGTAACCACGACATTTTCAAACCTCACTTTGGACTCGAAGTGTAGACGTAAAGAGTTCAACTGGACTTCAAAGGAAGGTCCTTTGACGATTATCACAGTTTTGTCTGATGTATTTGCACACCTGTTGTTTTGTTGTTATCGAATTATCACAAGATTGCTGGTTGCCGCGGTAACCGTTGAAGGAAAGTAAAAATAAAGAAAAAACATACCAGTCACCAAGTGCGTACATCATTTCGAATCAAACACAGCTCCAAGACAGAAAGCGAACGTAATGAATGGATCACGCTCGAAAAAAGAAACGTTTTGTTACATAACTGTGAGGTACAAATGGAGCTCTTTAAAAATGCATACAAATATTTCAAAAAAATTAAAATAACAAATTTTGTTGCGTTTAACGATTCAAGTGGCATACAGTTTACAGAAATTCACATAAAACCTTTCTAACGGTCCCCACTTCGAATATACGCCAGTGCAGGGAGTTGTTTTTGTGCAATATTGACCCTATTCAAGTTGCGCATTTTGCACAGATTGGTAGTCTCGCGGATTTACAACAAAATGATTGCGAGGTGTGATGCTTGCAAGCAAACAGCTTTGTCGATGCCACCTACGCGCGTCACCACAAGCTGAATTAGCTTGGACACGTCAAAGAACATAATTGCGTGGCCGCTTTTCCTCAAAGCAGGGGATATGCACCGGGTGAGCATTCAGATTACATCAGTCTGATGCCGTCCTTCGCGGAAAGTTCCATGAAAGCTTTTTTTGGCGAGGAAGGCTTCGCGATTGCCGCACTGATGTGCACATTGTGGATTTTTGCGGCGTGCACGTGTCAGGTCGACTGGATTACATCGTTCAGCGACCTCCGAGGTCAGGTTCACGAAAAACCGATGCCGGTCGCTGCTTTCCGCCTGTACGAGTTGACTTGGCGCCGGTGACGTCATCAGCGAACGCTGCGTAGCAAGCTGGTATCTGTCGCAAAATCAATGCCTTGGGGTGATTGCCTTGTCCTGCCAGCAGCACGCATCAAGAAAGGAAGCATGCTGCTTTATCTCGAAAATGCCAGTCTTTCGCAGAGCACCTCCTCGCCCCTTCGTTATTCTTGATTCCGTCTTTCGGTGGCCACGTTCAACCGCAAGTACTGAACTATGTTTGGAATTTTACATGTGGCAAAAGCATTTTACTGATCATGAAATCTACGTAATCGCTTTGTGCAATTATCAGACTCGTCGCCAGAAAGATAATTTAGGCGGGCGGAAGTTGCCAAACGCGAATAAACAATTGGTTTTGTACGTTCGTGACAATTTCTGCTCGAAGGTTCAAAAATTGCAGTGCAAAATTTTGGGGAGCCAACGGTGCCATTCGTTCTCATGGTTGCGTCCATGCCATAATGCAGTTTAAGCTTAAATGACAACTATGCAATGAGTGCGTTGTCATGGTAACGAACACTTATTTTAGTGCTAGCTGAACAATGAACGCTTAAAAATTTTTTAACAGTGAAAAGTTGGGGATATCTTTTGTCCTTTATACCCTCTAAAAAGCTTGGATTGAAATTTTACATCCTTATATTTCACAAACATTGGCAAAACCTGAAGCACTTCACGTCTGAGTGGCCGACAAAACAAATGAAAACTCACATCGGAATGCTTCACAATCCAACAACCCAAGTAGTTAATTTCATTTCAGTCTCATTGAAAGTTGTGTGTCCTTGCCTCGCACCCAAATCAACTGTGCTTCAACATTTTCCAAACTACTGCAAAAAAATCCTCCAACTCAGTAGTCTTTTGCGTTTGACGGTTTCCAATGAAAAAATTTATTTAATTAATGCAGCTGAAAGCATAGACAACATTGCAGCAAATGAATAAAAATTCTCCTTAATTTTTCAGATTTGTAGTGAAATGTTTGGAAGGATATTTCGGTCGTCTTGTTCAAAATGCTCTCTATCCGAGATGGTGAGAAAGAGAAACATTGCTATACACTTGAATAAAAGTCAAATCAAGTCATGTTTGTGCTGCACGTAGGCAACAAATCAACGCGTTTCAAATGACAACGCTTAAACGAACAGCACAGGTTGGGCGAAAGACGGTCAAAGCAGTCACTTAATCAAGCNCAGGCTATANTTAATGACCGCCAAACATACAATAGTACAGGNGAAGCATAAAACATGAGTTCAAAAACAGAATATGTGTTCAGTTTAAGTTAAACGATTCAAAAACACTTTACAAACTNTATATATCTCACATGAGAATCAATATCCAGCAGGCAGTTGCGATTTCACTTGAGAGGAAAACGTATGTAATGGTGAAGGTTTAATCTTATTAAAAATACAATTCCATGCAACAGGTCCTGCATATTGCAACATTTTTTGCCATAATAAATTATAATACGTTTATGATGAAATGTTTCTGGTACTTGTTGCCCTGTGCCATAATCATGAATGCTGTGCAGTTCTGAAAAAAAATTATCAAAACAAGCGGCCAGGATGTTGGCATTGTACTTGTCCATAAACTTTGCCAAATTATGTTGACATTAATCAGACACTTTGAGAATTTTAAATATTTAAAAATATTTTCGAACTTGATCTTCTACTGGTGAAATTAATGTATTTGGTTTTGTTGCCTCGTCCCCAATCAATTATACAATACTGTAAATGCGAATGAAAGAGACTGAAATGGATTACATGGATTACAAGCAATATTTTCAAGTCAAAAAAGTCTAAGTTTACACACGACGCCACAGGCTTGAGAAAGTTTCCCACAGAGGTTAATTATGTGCGGTTTCCGTGAAAGTTTATTATCAATTATAACACCAAGATATTTGATACGGTCAGTTTGCTGAATAAACATCAGGAGCTGCAGCCTACATGCACAGCACTTTCATCTTTACGGCTTTTGTTTCTGTGCAGAGACCGTAGCACTTGGCTGCATAAACCACCACTACTTGTCTTCGTTTTTCAGACAAGTTGTAAAGCAAGGGCTGGCGATTCACTTTATCACGTCAGTTGAATTCGATAGCATTTCCTGAGTACAAAATGGTACGGGGAAATACGCGCAATGCATAGCGCATGACAGCAGTCCGGTATGCAACTGAGGATTGCAAAATCTTCGAACTGTTGTAGTTTTGCATTCTTAACCTCGTAGAAGAAGAAACGATTTCGCACACAAGCTGCGACAACAGTGTAGCATGCACTGCGTTGCGCCCTTGCTTTCTCCCAAGTAGCCTATTTGTTTAAAGTCAGTTTTGACAAGGAAAATTTTGTTTGGTTTGTGCACCCAAATTTTCATTTCTATTCTTCTTGCCGGTCATAAGAATTCGACTTTAAAAGTCCTGTTGCAACATGACGTCACAGTTTGTGCGGACTGTCTGAATTTGCAATTGTTACCAAAACTTACAGCTCCACAAACAGTAGGTTTGTCTTAAAAGCAGCCTCCATGTAACCCGTTTCATTTTCTGACTATGCAATTGCTATTTCACCCTCCGTCTAAAAAAATGCATACGACCATTACCAACATTTCATTACATGCAAAAAGTTGAATCTGACAAGGACACGTTTCTGCAGAGCCCCTTAGTTCTTGACATACCGGCAAACAAGTAATGTTGCATTGAAAAGCTGTTGAAATTGTCAAAAAACTTACAAAGTTTATCATTTGAATAGCACGGAGTGAAGAGCTATTTGGATTATAAATAAATGTTCAAGAATACAATACGTTTTTGAGACTTTCTTGTTATCGTTTATGTTTTGTCGTACGTTTTTACCGCAGAAAGTGTTTGCTAAACTGTTATCGCCCTCTAGCGGCTATAATTTGTGAGCGTGTTCAGTGCTTTTGAAGCTTAGTGCAACCCTTCTTGGATCTTCCTCTTATGCTGGAACTACATTCGTGGCAAAATGCAAGACATACGCTTCAAAAATGTCCATAAATTACAGGACTGTATAGCTCTGGCAACGTTTTTTGTTTGGGCGTTTAAGTGTAACAACCAAGATCGTTGCGTAAAGAAAATTCCGCAAATAGAGAGCTCATTTTTTCATTTCATACGGTTAAATTTTAGGCACATGAAGATTTTTAATTTGAAAAGAACAATCGCTTCGCAAAACGTGCATAACGCCAGTTAGTTTCTTGGTGATTATAAGGTGGATCCATGCCAATGCAAAGAACTTGCTTTTACCTACTCACAATGTTAAAAGCACAGAAGCAAAGTGAATTGATACAAAGAGATTGTGCTTCTATGAACTGGGGGAAACAATGATAAAGCTTTCTTGACTCACTGAACGGTGTAAACAGTGCTGCGCAAGAAGCCAAGAAGGCGGGATAAGTTCGAACGTTATTGCTGAAGATGACCGTTGAACACAGCTTACATGCCTGAGTTTGGCTAAAATTATTCGAATTCAAAGCATTTATTAAAAATATACATTCTTACTAAATTTTGTGTAAATTTAAGCTTAGAAAGGTATAAGATTCCGACACAGATGAGATGTGATCTTTGTTTAGCAGAGGCCACAACTGACACAAGGTGAGTTGAGGTCCAGTTTGCTTTTTGACTTGTTCGAAGTTTTCCGAGCAAAGCACCCCTAATTTCCTTCTATATTTTTGGTCAGTTGTCACTGCGCTCAGACTACAATTTGTTTCGATCACCACATGTAGATTGTGGAGATGTTGTTATGATCAGACATATTGATGAGGAAAGCCAGCTTGCAACCCACTACCTTTTACAATGAACATCAATCGACACTCTCTTTCGAAAACCATGGCGACTATCCAAAGCCAAATCTATGCTAGTAGCATACAGGACATTTAGACCTGGAAACTGAAGTTCAGCACAAACAAAGAAGTGTCAGCGATGTTCGACCTCCAACATAAGGAAGCCAGGTGTGAGCTTGAGATGCACCTCGATGGTAAATCTCTGCTACTTTCCTCCGATCCCAAATGTCTTGGAGTAACTTTGGACAAATTACTCACATACCGCCGACACCTCAAGTTACTTCGCAAAAAATAAAGTCGCAGTTCTACGGCGACTTGCTGGAACTGGATGGAGTGCTGGAGCAGTAACGCAGCGCAAAGTTAGATTATTCCTAGTCCACTCAACGGTAGAGCACTGCACTACCGCTTAGTTTCGCAGTGCGCACACCGGCCTAGTTCATCCATCAACGACGCACTGCAAATTGTGACTGCATGCTTTCGTTCTATACCATCGAACGATCTGTCAGCCTGACAAGAATCCAACCTGCTGAACTTCGCCGCGAAAGAGCTACACTATTACTTCATGTCGTACTTTGGATCCTGGA
>JGI24021J15306_10000846_pt1 | contig 26919 bp, 23 predicted proteins | sample Ectturendosymbi1_FD_15306 | JGI IMG/M metagenome (IMG submission 15306) | reverse complement strand
CGTGTTTGTTAAAAAAAGTTACCTGAGAAGTTGGGTCTTCACTGCTATGCAGTCAGTACACATCCGGATGAACTTGTCCTTGAGCCCCCCCCTAAAAAAATCCTGGATCCGCCTATGACACCCTACACATGGTGAATTTACCGTATGGTATCTTAAAAAGGAAACAGGCTGCTACTAATATTCATACCTGTGATTGTGAAATCACTCTCCAATTCTGAAAAGTGTTTCCACCTTAAATTCGAAACGGGGGAAATCCCCATGTTGGCAAAACCTTGATACACCTCATGTCAACACATTCTGCGTTGTTGTAAGTCTGAAAAAATCTGCAGAGTTTTTTTGTCTGTACACTCGTATTATAGTAGCATGTAGTAAAGTTGATTTCCGCAAAATAATGACAGTTTAAAACAATAGGACCTAACACTGACACCAAGTTGCATTATTTTATTCTTGCCAGAATCATATCTTTTCACCATTTTTTTCAATGTCAAATGCTACTAAAACTTCGATCTTAGGTTATCTATATATCGTCCGGACATGAGGGAGCCTAAAGGGCAATAAAACTGTAAAAAATAAAAATAGTTCGTGAAAAAAAACAAAGTCGTTAGTCAAGGCCATGTAAAAAAATGAAATAATTTATCTTCTCTCCGCTAAAGCCATCAGTCTGAATTTAGAGCGAGTCTTCGACCGACTGAATAACGAAGTTTCGGGCTTGCATATAATTTCAAAGTTTCCAGAATGACTCAACCGTATTCAGTCCAAGGTGTTCAAAATATACTTGGAGTCAACAAGACTCTCTGTGTTACGCTTTGAATTAGAGCGGTGCATAACCTGCGGCTGTGCGGCCGCATGCGGCCTCGATAAAAATTTGTTCGGCCGTGAACATGTAATTTAAAATATAAGTTATGGCGGTCGTGAATTAATACAACTCTTTGGCCGGCAACTGTGAAACGGTTGCACACCCTGCTTTAAAGTAAACCTGTTTTTCGGCTTTTCATTTGAAACGGGTGCGTCAGCCTCACCCCAAAAGCAAGTCCAATGTAACGTAAACGTACGTTATTGACATGTGGCTTTGCCGGAAACGTGCTGCAATTTGCCTCAAGAACGAGATTCTTTGCTCAATAACACCAACTGACGTGCGCACTTCCGAAGTAATCTTTATAGCCTCAGCTCACGGATTGTGGTTTGCTGGTCATATATGTTTGGTTGCATAAACGTTGTGCATGTCACGGTATTCATGAAATCAGGACGCACTTTCATGTGTAAAGCTGGATGTGTATGCAAGCTTATCTGCTCATCGCACGTTTGCACCTAATTTCGCAAGCAGTTTTGGTCAGTCATTGTCGTCGGCGCTCGGCTGCATTGAACTCTTTTCGCCTTTGGCACTCGTGCAACTTTTCTACTTTTATCGGATTCTTTTGTGATCAAAAAAGAGCGCAGGTGATCCGCTGATTGGCAATAAATTCTTTATTGGGGTATATTGATCTTGTGAAAACCATGTTCAAAAGCTCAGTTTTTCTGACTCGCGGTATTGTGCTTGGAATCAAAACGTGATTGTTTTTCTGCAAAAGCTTTCGACATTTTTAGGCTATCGTTTCGAAAAAAGTTTAAGTTTTTTAGCGTTGCATACTCGCCACGCATATTAAGGGCAAGTGGTGAGGAATTTTTGTCACAGAGTAACTTCGCAGAACTCTTGCGGCAGCCCAGGCTCCAGAGCGAAGAAACTGAAACCTAACAACGGGAAAAGATAGAAAATGTAGATATCTTTGTTGACTGAAAGAGACGTCGTCTAACGAGTTGTACAACTTCCGACCCTGCTTGTTTTCACTCGATCAGGAGCATTATAACATGTCCGGAGCGATTCGACTGTCAAAGAAGAACGTGTATACACCCATGTAAGCAGCCGGTACGCCGCACGCTCGTTGTCTATCTCGACTGCAGATAAGTTGCAAAAACTTTATCTCGGTTGGTTGATTTCAACTTCAAGCTGCTTATTCCTTCCGATCCAGTGAGAAAACATGCTGAATCTTATTTGTGTCGCCAGCCAGTCGTTCTTCTGCGACTCTTTCCATGTCGCGTTTTACAAGAACCGCAAAGCAACGTCGGGCGTTACATATCATTAGAGCCGTTTCCGTCGAGAGGAAACATTGCAACCGCAGCCGTGCTGCTGCATGCCAAATCGAAAGTTACAAATCGTCCTATCGTGTTTTCTATCTGTACGGTTTCCTTTTGTCGGCCACAAAGCAAATAAGGTGACTCTTCGTGGAAGATTACACCCACAGCTGCGCAGCAGACACATCAAAGGTCGTTTTTACTCAAAAGGATTTTCATCAGATACAGCTGCATCGCGAATTGGGAAAAAAAATTGCAGATACCAACGTAGTGAGGTGCTGATTGCAAACCTTCTTTTAGACTTTGAATAAACAAACCTAAAAGCTCCAAAAATGGCTGGAAGTTTGAGGGCACAGAAGAAGTCAAAGCACACCGCAATATTGACGCTATTTATGCAAACAACTACTGCATAACTAGCAAATATAGTGCAGCAGGTCTAATTTTCAAAATACACGCAACTCTCTTTGCTACTAATTGTAAGCTGCTTTCATTCTACATAGTATTGGTAATCGTCGAAATCAGATACACTAGAATAACCCCTACCGCAAAAACTATGTAGGAATAACAATCGCTTTATGGTGAAATCAAGTTGTACAAAATAAAATACGGAGTATGTGTACAACTTATCTTTATTCGTAAGATATTGTGCAAACCTAATCTGTAACTCTTCATATTTGAAGAAATCGTCATATAAAGCATAACCACGATGGGAAAATAACAGATAAAGAGATCACAAAGTTTGCGATTAAAATACATTGCGCATAAAACCTGAATTCATTGATCATTTTGCAATGTTTAGGTTTCATTGTATAATGCTAAGAAGAAAAAAGTTCTTGTTCTAACAATACGCGAAATGGTAAAACATTGAAATGATTGTTTCATTCATTACGCTTAAAAAAACATTCGTGTTAAAAAATGTGTTGAAATGCAAATCAAGGTTTTATTTTTTATTTTTAAGAGGGCAATTGTGTTGTTGCAAAACGTTAATGAGAAAGAGTAAGAAATTTTGCCAAAATCACTTTTTAGTGGACACACCATCATGCACTTCTACCCTAGTTTCCGATTCGTGAATCAGCTCCTTGCAGCAGGCCACATTGGGAAGGACGAGAACTTTTTTCGAACATAAACGAGAGATGCCGCTTGCTGGCGGTCCACAAGCATCGGTTCAGACGCAGTGGGCAGTGGTGGAGAAAACTTTGCAGGCTGTAACACGAAGACCTTTGACAGATCTGCCAGGCAATGGGGTGGAAACTTGGGTTCAATCAAGCCATCTGTAGATTGTTAAACTTTAAAATTAGAAAAAACAAGCAGTGATGAAGTTTACCAGAACAGACAGCAGAAGTTCGGAAACAGTATTTTTTCTCATTAATTTTGCAATTTGTGCACAGATCACGAGTTCTGCCTTCGATTAAATTTGTGTCATGTCGTTTCAGTTATTACGTTTCTTCGATGTATGTAAGGCGCTGCGTATTCACGACAAAAAAATCAAAGCGCAAGATTTCGTCTTAATCGGCAGTTTGTTCAATTAGTAGCCTTTACCAGGATTGACGTGGCTATACTTCTTCGTGAAAATAATTAAAGTAAAATTGTAGAAACAAAACAAATTTTTCTGATCTTTTCACAGGATGAGACATTCTGAGGATAACGCAAGTGTGTTTGATCAACACGAGATAGAAAAAGTTAGTTCAAACTCGAATGTGTATGCACAAAAACGTAATTCAAGGTGCAAGAAACGAGAGCCGAATTTGAATTGCAGAACTGAATTTTACCAAACCAATCCGACAGCGTCTAACAGGCCAGTGTCAAACACTTCTGTTCATCGCGAAATTATGGCAATTCAAGCCGCTCAAGCTTGTTTTCAAAGTCAGCAACTCATCGGACCCCTTGAAGCAGTTGATCTACGAGCCCGACACCAGAATCAGAATCAATATTCTTCTTTGATGTCCCGAAGCAAACAAGTTCATGAAGAACAAGGAAATATACCGGTAAAACTAAATGCTACTCAAATAGAAAATCATGAATGAAACCTCTTAAATTGCTTTTATATTATTTTTTTGCAAATATTTATTTCGTAACTTAAAAGTCCATTCTTGTTATAGTCTTTAAAGTGATGAGTTAGAGATATGGCAACAACTCTCAGAAACTATAAGCAGCACAAATAAATTGCAGGCAAGCAGAAACATCTGATTATTAACAAAACTCACGAATTTTCATGCAAACTCCAGGTGAACAGTGAGGACCTAACAACTTCATCGGAGAAAAATGAACAGAAACAAAATGGACGACGTGACTGTCTGAAGTTCGGCATAGACAACATTCTGAAAGCCCAATCGAAACATCAGTCAACGACTTTTAAGCAAACAAGTGGGAAATCTTGTCATGGTTCAGTGAAGTCAACCAGCAAAATGTCTTTAGATCCACACAGAGAACATTGTTCGTCCTCCGAATCCTGCCAAGAAAGCGACGACTGCGGTGAATCGACGTCTCCGTTGTGGGCAGGATCGCTTGAGAAGGAGGAAACGGTCAAAAGATTAACCGAATTCTTCGCGGAACAATATAGACTGTTGCATCATTATCGCCAGAAAGATACTTCGCTGTTTCCCTTGAAGCCTTTCAAATTTCATCCATACGCGGACAAGAATTTCGAGCAGTCAACTTATCTGCCACATCCGGTCCAAACAAAAAAACGAGAGAGGCTAGAAGGACATCGACGAAGCTGTGAATCTCCATCGAAAGGAACTTTTCCATTCGCCCCAATTGAACAGCATCTGCCTTTGGATAGGAAAAGGTCGATACGTGATTCAGCATTCTGCCGCCTTTCTCTGCCGGAGTGGGACAAATCGCCGTCGACAAGCTTGTCTTCTGACACCATAGGGGGTAGAAGTCAAGTGAGCCGCCGAAGTAAAAATACGACACCAATACGAACCATTTCAGAAGAGAGTGAAATCTTTTACCAAAGCCCATCAAGCGAAGACACTGACAAAACTCTCGGCAGTCGTCACAACAACTTACTCAGTCCTTCTGAGCCAGACGACGTCTTCACAGAAAGCCCAATCAATACCAGGAGTCGTGACGGGAAACTGGGCGAGTCAAGAGTTCGATCCCGGTCTGATTGTGGACCAGTATACCGGGAAGTCAACCCTTTCCTCAAAGTTCCTGAAAATATACTTCAAGCAGCGCGAAGTGAGTTGAGTTACTTATAATTGTGTGCCCACCCGCAGTACTATAACTCACTTCTCGCGCAAATTATTGGAAAATTAATGCTTAGGGTGAAAAAGCAGAAACGAAGTAAATTACTGCTTGCCTAAGACCAACCACTGTTCTCGCATTTTTGTTCCATCGGCGTGAATCCTCACATTGCTGACAATTTTAAATTTTATTTTTGCAAATATGCTATGCAAAATTTGTAAAGCAGCTAATTTCAAATACTGAACCGCAAAAGACCTTCAGTTAGTAAAAAACTACTGCCGTTTTTAAATGCAATAAAAATCTTATTCATTTGCGGAAAGTACTGTACGATGAGATTTTTATTTTATTTTATTCACTCCGTTGATTTTTAATGTAACCTGCTGCATACTGTTTCTCGTTTTATGAACTTGTTGCTTGAGTTGGTGAGAAAATCTTAATCTATTTTTTGTAAATTATGACTTGACTTTGAAGTTCTATAGACTGCTTTTCTAAATTTTTCTAAATCATCTTCCAAACGCCAATCCTCGTGCGTTTCATCTCAAAATGGTTGAAACACACTGCACTGCAGAAAATAATTTGAAATTACAGTTAACGCATACTTGCAATAATAACCTCCTGCTTAGAGAGGTTGTCAAACAAAAGTGTGCGCAAGAGTCTCATACAAGCGACTAAAAAACTCTCGAAGAACTTAATTACCCAAAACTGACTTTGGCAAACTGATATTTCAATTTTAATCCGCTATTCTTCATACTGACTAGAAGTGACAAAAACTAAGGTGAAAAATTAACTTTTTCTAATTAGCACTATGCTGAGGATTATCCCTGGGACACTGATGTTGGTGTTAAACAAACTCTTTGCTCTTGAAGCAACACTATCTGAAAGTTGAGCATTAATTCAGCAACTTCAATGAGCTCTGTGTAGGGCAACATCAATACCTGCGCTCTTCAAGTAACATTCTATAAAGATTAACTGTCAACCGCTGAATGATATCCAAATCGCGGTAGCTATACGGATTAAACTTTTATGACTGATGTGTGCAGTTTTAATAAGCTTGGTTTGAAGGAGGCTTAGAAGAGTTTTGAAACAAGCTAACTTACGGTTAAATGAGATGTTCCCTCCAACATTACTGTGGAATCGCTGTCTTACACTCAAAGAAAATCACGTTAGTCTGATTTTGTTCTGTAGAGTAAGTTTAACTTTTTCGCTAAACTTGCCTTCATCTTTCCACACAACTTGTTCCACACACCATGAAAATGTATTAGAACTAAGAGAAGTGATTGCAGAGGAATGTGATTTGGCTTTCTTCGACGAAAATCTGTGCCAGAAAATAGTTTTCCTTTTCTATTTCGCATCGGTAGAATATGGATCTGCATCGTGACACTCACCTATTGCCGTAGCGTTTTTCTGCACACCATTGGTCGCGGTGGCACATTCATTCAAACCAAAATTCAGTTTTGACATGAAGCATAAAAAATTCACAGAGTAACTAGCACATTTTGCATTGTCACTTTCTCATACGGATACCACCAATGGTAAGATAATCTGCTGAATGTACAAAACACGCTTTTGCGCTTTTGAAAAAGCCGTATCGGTACTTGAAATTATCTGTCGTGACAGGCTCTTCCAATAGCCAAGTTTTCAAAGCAAAGTGCTTTCCTGCTGTAATCCTCAAGAACTACTACAACATTTGTTTGAAATAGTCGTCCTTGCTTGATGCAGGTACTCTGGCATCACCTTCTGCGTTGCCGTTGCTTTCAGTGAGACAGTTGCCGTTGTCAGCACCTTCGTCAGCTTCACCGAAATCTCCACTTTCAAACAATTTCTCTGCACAAACCTGGCAAGCTCTAGCAGCGAATTACCGTAAGTGATATTTGAGAGTACGCAAGCTTGAAAAACAGTGAAATCCTTTACAATACTGATTTTTAAAGTATATTGGCCATATTTTCCACTTTAATTTGAATTGTTTTGTTTGAATGACTAGTTCGAAGCGCACTGCACGAATTTTTAGGTTTCCAGTTGAGCATGAGCTTACCTATATTTCCAAACACTACTTGAATATCCTGCAGGATTGCTGATTAGCATTTAGGAGATACTGGAATATTGCCTTTGTGAACATGGTACTGGCAAGACTAACGTATGATTGTGACCGGTGTAAACTGCTGGGAAAATTACGTGTTACGACTTAATCCATTAAACTGGAAGCAAACTTTGCTTTTCGTAGGTCAGGCTTTTGTAAGAGGAGCAGAAATCAGTAAAAAAAACTGTTTAAATTCATCACACTCCATTTACATGCAACATCAAGCAATACAACAGAGCAGTAAATACTTTCACACAACACATGGAAAAGCAATAAAGATGGCTGCTTAATTTTGTTTGTACCAAACGCTTCTTGTTTCCGTTAAAGAATGAGTGATGGTTTCGTTAGTGATCTAAGCAACGCGTCTTTTAATTTTGTTGCTGACGAACAAAGCACAGTGAGCTGCTAATAAAGAAAACTGCTCCATTATTTTTGCATAGGTTTGCTTAAAAGGGGTCGTGAAATGAAGTAGACCATATAAAGGTAAATTGATATACTTTTCCACAACCACATCCGACATTAATTTACCGTATCAGTTCCACAAACTATAAAATAACAGAATCATATGCACATTTTGTCGTGATATCAAGCTATACGAATGTTTTTTAACTTATAGATTCATCGCTTCGATACCTCATGTATCCATACGCCTACTGTAACAGCAGTACTGCAGCGGCTGTTGCCATAGCTGCAGCACGCTCGTCTATGAAAGCGACTCCACCAGCCACGATGGAACGAATCACCTCCAGCAGCTCTAGTCCTACACACAACAATTCATTCGAGGAAAAAAAGAAAATACCCAAAAAGAGAAGAAAGTGGAGCAGGGCTGTTTTTAGGTAAGAAATATTGAAATTTCAAAGGTGATCTTTACTTTTAGAATTTTCTTCTTGGATGCTTGCAAGGCACATTGTATGGCAAAGCACTGTAGAATAATAAAGTTTTTACCGCTACACTTTCTTTCGTTTAAAACAGTATAACAATTGATCATTAGTTAATCGGGTCAAAAACAACTTACAGAGGTACCTACTAGCACTCATGAACAGCAGCTAAATTGTGTGTGAGATATTTCGCTGGGACCCTTTTTCTAAGTTTTTTTTCACTTTTTTGACTTGCTGGTTTGTTTCTCAATACCATAATTTTCCTTGTGTGAGTGAATTAAATAAAAACAGCTTGCTTTAGCACCTTTTAGTGCGCCCAGAAGATCGAAGTATTCCAAGTTTGTGTCTTTTTACGAGTACACACAAAAAGCTGCTTTGAAAAATTTGAAGAAAAATCACCATACTCGTATCTATGATAATCGCAATGAAAATGGTGCCCCTTTTCTTCATTTTATTTGGTTTCCACATCACTGTTTTAAATATTTTGCTGCCTTACTATCGTGTTGTGTGGAATTCCTCGTGTTAGTTACCACCAACAACGTGATACTGTTGCGTTAAACTACAGGAAAACGCTTTGCTGAGAGATTCTTCATGAACAGGTGCTACAGCCCTAAACTACTTCACTTGTTTGCAGTCTTGTTCAACGAAGAGGCTTAGAAAAAAGTTTTCAAATGCAAAAGTATGTGGCTAAGCCCGAAAGAAGAGGATTAGCTGAAGCTCTCGGTCTAACAGATGCCCAGGTATGTAAAGTTTATCTCAGAGTTCGGAGCCAATTTAATGATGCAGCTGCAATCTCATATCAATTTAAAAAATAAGCCCGTGCGTTTCTGCAGGTGTGCAAAGGTTTAATTCGACCCTGCGATTAAAGAAATATCTTGCTAGAATGTACCTGTCTTTCAAGAAGTACGTTAGATTTTATGCAAAGAAAATGTATTGCTTGAGCTGATTCACTACATAAAAGCAGAAGAAGAATGCGAAGTTTTATAATATTTATAACCTTTCACAAAAGTCTGTGAATTGAACCTTTCAGGATTCGGTTGACGTAGAGCAGGGGTCTCCAAACTACACCCCGCGAAAGATTTTATCAAAAATGAAAAAACAATTTATTTACGAAAAACTTGTTGATTTGGTAAATTGTAACATATCCTGAAACGATCACATTACGTAAGACGTCCGGGCCTCGAACAGTTGTAAAATAGCTTATGTGACCCCCAGATAAAAAAGTTTGGAGAGCCCTGACGTGGAGAATCATTTTACGTGTAGACATCTTAACACTTCGGTTTTAGTTGAAACTAATATTACAAAACTTTTTAATATCAAGCGTGTGCTTCTGTGGATTGGAAGCGGTTCCACAAACTTTGCGCCAGACACAGTAAAAGATACTGTAGGTGATTTTGTAAGCTTTTGAAAGCTCAGGACCAGAATGGCTGAAACATTTGTAATTGCAAGTTTGAAAAACCGAGCATTTCCTCATATTTTGCAATTGTTTGAAATAAAATGTAGTTTTTCACCAAAAGAGAGCAACATTAAACCTTTAAACCTAAACATCGGTTGCCCGTCCTTTTGCAATAGCAAGTTGACCACAGACATCAACGCAAACAAAATTATGGTGAAGTCTTGACTGCACAACAAGCATTTAAACTGATTTACATCGCATTCCGCCCAATGCTAGTTTTTAGACTTGCCTCTTATGACCCTTGCCACCAACGTATTTGTTGAGCTGTCACGTTTAGCAGCTGCATGGACTATATTTGTGCTGCTCAGCACGAGTCAGTCAACGGGCTTGACTGAAAACATAAACACAAGTTCCGTAATGGGAAGACTAACCCCACAGAAATGGCGTCAAATAATGCAAGGCTTGAATGAGTTGTTTCCGGCCATGTTACGCACGTACATGTTGATCAACCTAATTGCAACTTACTAACCCGTCTCTTGCACAATCTTTTATTGCAACAGCACTTATTTAGAAATGTTAAGCCGGCAATGATTGTAAAAAGCTTCACTGTAATAACCACCGAGCCTACTGACCTCAGCAATATATTTTATGTTACACTGCCGCTTTCTCTCCTTGCTAGAAATAATCTTTTTTCATCAAAATTCACACGCCGTTTGCCTAGTTCGTTTACCAGATATTTCTCTGGGCAAGACCAACCTCCTGCGGTGTGAACAAAATATACAAAAAACAAACGAACACATTAGCAAGTATATTTTATCTCACTTTTCGTGAATGAAACTGTACAGTAAACTTCGGAAGTGTTGATATGCTGTACTTATTCAACTTTTATTTGTATAAATGCTAGCGCGGTTTCATTATTATTGCATCCATAAACGACAAGCCAGTTCCGAGTAGATTACATTTGGACATAAAGCGACAATTTCATTTGACCATACAGCGTATATTTTCCAGTAAATCTTTTTCCTCATCTTGGCTTTTTTGAGTTCCCGTTATTTGCTCATTTCTGTTTTGGATTACGTTCTCTTTCTATTTCACCACAATCTTTGATGGAATTGACAAAATCTAAACTTTTTACAAAATCACCTGGTATTAAATATACTTTAAACGCAAAGGTTGTATTAAATATACTTTAAATGCAAAGGTTGTATCAATTGAAAGGCAATTTACGACTGCAATTCTTGACTACGGCTTGAAAACTTCGAAAAAATTGTTGCACGCCTGAATTAGAACAAATTAGTTGCATATCGTTATCGGTTTTTGCAATGTAGTTAACGTAATTGAGAGAGGCTGAAGCGTATAAACAAGAAATATTGTTTGGAACAAACAGATTGAAACTAGAATGCGTCAGGGTGTCCAGAGAAGTTCACCAGTTAAATACAATCATGTTTGCTCTGCTCGCGTGCTATGTTCTAAAAACACATCGGTTTGCAACTCTGCACAGTTTGCATCAAGACAGCACAACGGCGACACAGCCGAATCTAAAGCTATATTTTGACTTATGTAAAATATGGGCTGGTAAATGTGTAAATCCTGGAATAACTTCACAATTAGAAGGACCAGTATACTGCAACATTTTTTCTTTCTTCATTTCTAACACCAACTTTGCAGTTACCGAAACGTCTACAATGTCGTTCACATCGATTGCTTTGGCCATTATTTTCATTATCAATTGGAAAGTATTTTCAAGAAACGCCGCTCTGTGAGCATGCGCACAATCCAATTCGTGAAAAATATCTATTAAATGAAAAAGCCTATTACTTCTTTTGTTTCTATACATCTATTTCTGTGGAGCCAAGCTGATTTGAAATGAACCAACAATTTTTAAATTTTCGCCAATGCTGTGTGGATTCAGTCGATCTTTGAATTGCAAATATCATGCATACTATCATGATATCGGGAAAGTATTCAATTTCAAATCACCTACTGCTGATCACATCAATATGTACCCAAGGATATAATACTGAGCGAATTTTAGAAACAAGTCTCGATCTCCCAGGTTTACGATACTTCGCGTGTAGCAGTCGCGTTACCATAAAAATATACTTGTTTTCCAGGCGTCATTTCATTACTACCAGCACGCAGGGCAAAACTAGTAGTGTTGTTTCAACGGTCAACAAAGTTTCACCACAAAAGTTTTTCTGCTAAAATGTAAATATTTTTAGGTGAAGTTCGTCGTTTCGTTTTCAGGTTACAAAAATCTTATTTCTGCTAAAATTCAAGCACTAATTGAGAAAAATTTTTTTTGCCCTGATTTTACCGCAAAGCTATCTCACCCAAGTTTTGGTTGCAAATATGTTCATGCATAACTGAATTAAAAGCGGAAGCTACTATAAAGTGTCAGTCTTCTTCAAACCAAGAAATGCAATCGAATTCCGCATAATGACCACTTTTGGTCATTTGAAAAACTTATCTTACGTTACACAATTTTAAACCTTGTGCGGTCTCGATATTAAATCAGCTAAAAACGATAGGTTATTGACACGAGTGTGTCATTTAATCTAATGAAACCGTTCAAAGCATTGATAAAAGATAGCACAATTCATAACACAAACACTACCAAAACGGCCTGATTAGCTTTCTTGAAAAGTTCGCGCATCTGGAACCTGTGATATGCAGACTTGTAACCATTTTTGAACCTGTGAAGGTGATTCAAACGCAGTAACATGCATTTCGTAGTTGCTACATAATTATCCAAGCTGTTCAGGTGCAACAGTGGATGCATTTTCTGCTTTGTTGTCTAGGAACGGCAATTCCACAGCTAACCCAAAATTCCAGTAAATTTTAAAGTAAGATCATCGTTTTACATTACATATAAAATTTAGTCACGTAAAGTAAATGAGATGAGTTTCCATGCGTTTCATGCTGAAAAGCAGGGTTGCGGAGTAGGAGCCGGAGTCGTAAGGAGTTGGAGGTTTTTGGGTGGAGTCGGATTCCTAACAACACTAGGAGTCGTAGTCGGTGTCGGATTTTTTGTCCGACTCCGACTCCAGAAGTCCAATTGGATAATTTTTTACATCACACTCCTATGTTGGGAATTCCTGTTGAAATGGTACAATTTCTTTTGGAACTTTTGTTGAAACAGATATTTCTTGCTGTGCACCACGATTTCCATTGATTGCTAATTGCTACAAAATTGTTAACAGCTAAACTTCATTCCCTTTATGTTAAGGAGTCGGAGTCAGAAATTTTGGAAAGTTTGGGGTCGGAGTTGGGAGTTGGAAATTTTGGAAAGGTCGGAGACGGGAGTCGGAGTTGGATATTTTACCTTCGACTCCGCAACTCTGCTGAAAAGAAAACACAAGCTGTCTTGAAGCAAATACCGCTAAAACTTGATACCGATGAGAGTTGAAATATTTCGAGACCCTACTGCCTTACACACAATGTCAATATTTCGTTTGGTTACGATCAACAACAATTATAAGGTAACGTTAATCCATTTTGCATTACAAGACAAAAGACTGTCAATACAAAGGTCTGCATGAGAAAGAGTTTCGGAACAAAGTCAAGACAGAACGGTCGCCAGAAATTCTTCAATGGAGAAGCTTTACGCCTTGACATTCTAAAATTTGACAAAAACTCCACTTATTTATAGTGTTTAATATTTCACTTGGGGTTTGGAGCTTTGTTTGGGGAGCTAAGTCCACCAAAGATCCCCTTGGCAACGGGAGTGAATCAGTACACATTACAAGCAAAACTGCGCAAGATGAATTAGGTGGCTTACCACTCGGGACGAAGATTCTAGAAGTAAACCGTGGTGCGGTCCCCCAAAGTATAACTTACGATTTATTTTAGAAAGCACAAGAAATTTCTTTACGCCGATTTGAATCCTGAAACATATGAAAAAATGCATTCATCTTAGAAAGCACTCGTAGCATGTACAGATACCGAGACAATATCTCAACAGCCTTACATTTATGGTTAAGCGTAACTGATGCCAATGCATGGATTTGAGTGAACCAAACTTTTTCAGGTTTGACAAATGTCGCAACACACCGTGTCAACACGGTTTTATGTTACGCATAAAAATGGTGGTGCTATTGCTGTGGAAGAAGCATAACTAACAAAATTAACCTAATAGTATATCTGTGTGTTGGCGAGACTACCTCAAATGAGTTCGAGTTGAAATGAGGTTCCATTGCTTGAGGTACGTAACCCAGGTCCAACACCTGTCCAAAGACTGGTTTCCCGATTCAGCCAATTACACGTAGGGGTAAAGCTTCAAAGGATCTTCAAAAAGTCATACATTTTTGGGAGAAAGTTTCAGTGAATTTTCAAAAAGTCATGGATTTTGCGACGCTGACCAAAAATTTTGAGATTTGAAGATTAAACTGTTGCTAGTGAGCCTTCAAAGGCAAGTTTTGCTTAGTCCCTGCAGTCTTTGCTAGAAGATGGTTGAGTAGCCAGATGTTCAGCTTTTAAGCTACCTTTTATCTTGAAGATGTTTACAAGGGCACAATTTTAACGAAGCAAAGCTGTACTTCAGATATCTTTAAAGCAAGAAGAAAAAACTATTGCATTAACCATATCCACCATTTACATCTCAATCGAGTTGAGAAACGCAGTTTGACCTCACGGGTGCAGCTGTCTGTCAGCTGAGACAGAAAATGTTACAAAATTGTCTCGACGTGAAACAGCATGCCAATATGAAAGAAGAAAATCACATGATGTGCTGGTAATTTAGGCATTTGCGATTTATATCGCTTAATTACACCCGCTCTCCGTGACAAACATCATTGCTAATATTAACGATTGGTACAGCTTCCTATGCCGAAACTGCATTGGATACTGCTGTAGGCAATGACATCATATACCGTTCTCAATTGATTAAATCACATTTGAATGAAACTCTAATGAGAAATCATTTGGGTTCGCAGTTTTTTCTGCAGACGAACGTTGTCATTTGCGCAAAGTTTGATCGCATTTTATGTTTAAACAGCCCATATCTTACGTTACAGGTCAAAATCTGGTTTCAAAATCGACGAATGAAATGGCGTCAGGAACTCAAGAATGCTGAAAAACATCATAGGAATAACTCTAGCAACTCTGGAAGCACATCATCTCATAATGGTTGTGGTCACGATGATTCAAACGGCCAACTTATCGCTCAAAGTTGCTGAACTGAATGACACAAAAACATTTTGCTCTTCTGTCATCCAAAATACCAAATCGCGAACAATTTACTAAACTTCTACCTAGATTGATCCAGCTTTCGGGAAATTTCTCATTGTTGCTGGAGGCGATGTCCATGGAATTTTGCCGAAAATTTTCTGGCGTTGTCTCACAAAGGCGAGCTAGAAGAACAGAAGCTAGTAACGTTATTAACTTATAGTTTAACCTAGAAAAACAGAAACTGAATCACCTACTGTAAGCACTGCTTAGCATGAGCTCTTCATCATAAAAGTTGAAAGCCAAAATTCGAGTTAAGTAAAATTTGCCATGCCCAAGTGTCGTTGTTAATTTAATTGATTTTGCCTGTGCTGCTGACTCAGTTGAAGTTGAAAGCAAACTTTCGTGATCTAGCTTTTATGATAAAACTCAAGCTCTGGCTGTTATCTTACTAGCAGGGTTTGGCATTGTAACTTCAAGCTGTTCGTGAGACACGAGTAGACGCGAGCATCCAGCTTTTTCTGCCACTATTTTGCATTTAAGAACTCCCTGAACTTCATGCTGGGATGAAATTCTCGCTTTTATGAGGATGAGATAAAAACGCGCTTCAGTGTTTTCCCAACTCAGTTGCAGGTCATTGTACATACAAGGGTTACGTTTACCTTTGTCGCTGATTTTATTCGTTTTACACTGTGCCAAGTTCATGTGGAACTGCATTGGAGAAGAATTTCTATGCGTCAAGCGGGATGAAAAAATAGTGCGTAACAGCAACGTCAATCAACGCGGGACGGCTTTTCAAATGAATTGCGCAGAAAAAAGGCGCAAGTTGGCGCTTTCCTCTGTCACGTCGTTTGTGTTGCTTTGGTTCGGTGTCGCTTTCGTCTGGAAATAAACGAACTGACAGAAGACAGTTTTGGTTGCATAACCACACTGCAGAGTTAACAGCGTTTGTGGTTTGCACAGTTTGTCAAATTAGTAAAGGTTTATCAAGACAAACTAAGTGACAAGTAACGGACTCGTCGCTACAGGGTGCTTGTAGAGACTAAGCCCCCATATTAAGCAAAAATATTTATCGTTAATGACTGCTTCAAAGGTTAAAAAATTGTATTAGCTTCAATTTAATTTCCACCCACTTCACTCGAAATTTCCCCTTACAGACGTGAGGTAGCTATCAGGTAGATAATCTCTGTTCCACAGTAGCACATGTGAAACAAGCTCTAACTAACATAAAAAATAGTTAATAGAGAGACATACCAATGCGAATTAATCTAGCAATAACCTTTAGCAGCACTTAAATTGCACGAAAAACAGCAACCATGTACTTACATTTGCTCAAGACCATGAAACACGATGATGAATGGAAAAGAGCGAATAGAACGGAAAAGCGATAGTCTTGCTCTTTAGCTGGGAACTATAGTGGTGTCGGTGGTGCAAAGGCAAGGCCGTGCCTCATGAGTAATGTTTGGAAGTTCCAGGATGCCAATTTAGTGTAAAGGAATGCGAAGGGAAAATGCTTGACTTCAAGGCAGGGAGTACCAAAGTAAAACAGGCTTGCTTCGTGGATGCTCCAGGAACTCTTTAACGTCAATGGAACAAGATGGCAGAGCTAAGAGCGGTTATTTGGGTGGTGAAATTCTTTCAAAATTTTTAGGTCCAACACTTCTTCTTTGTTCCTAAAAGATACGCTGGCTGGTTTTACACGCAAAGCAAAGTAGCAATTAAAAGCATATTATGAGCTACCGCCATTTTACTCATAAACAGAAATGAAGTTTTCAAAAACTAAAACCACGCGCACGATGCTTACTGCGTGTGCGTAAATATCTGGAAAAGTACGAAGAAAGTAAATTGCTGATGGGTTGCTTGGAACATGTTTTCGTGATGGAAATGCATTTTTTGTAAATGCATTGTATTTGTCTTTGCCTTCCTCAAATTTATTGCACTCAGATCCTCTCTGCTTGAGAAAACCCATTGCGCACACTTAAAATATATTTTGATCAAGTGCATTAATGCTAATGAAATTCCAAAGTAAATTGGGGTATTTTCATGTGATGTAATACCACACTGCAGTCAAGCAGAACCTAACTGTGCGGAAAACTCAAACTTGAGTTTATTGAAGATCGTTATTCAAAAATTCGACGATCGTTATTCAACAAGCAACACTGCGGTTCTTGCTACAGCAAAGCTTGTTTGGCTGTAAGAAAAATAAGCAACAAAGTCTTGTCATTGGAAATTTGCACAAAAACGAAAAAAGAGGCAATGCAATCGGAATTATGTAACTCCAGGCCACCATAATGAAGATAAACAAGTGAATATGGCAGAAGTTGTGAGGTAGATCAGTTTCAATTATACATACTCCTGGTCGTCTCGTGACTACATTTTATCAAATTAAAATGATATTTCTGTGGTTTGTTTGTGAAACGAAAATGTATTTTTACCATTCCAAAATTCGAGGCTTACGAAACTGTTTGATGTCACAATAAAAATATTTTAGTAAAGTGTTTGCCAAAATCTTGTGAATAAACAATTTCGCCGAAGTATGCAGCTTTAAAAACACCTATTTTAAACAAAAAGCTGTATTTCATGCTTCTTTTAAACAGTTTCGTACTTTTTCATGAGTAGCTTCGATAACGAAAGCAAGATCCACAACAAATTACCATTTGCTTATGAAACTGGTACTCTCATTATTTTAGAACACTGGATACAATTATGCGCAACAGTAATCCAGAGCATTTCTCTTCTTGCAAAAACAAATGACGTAATGCTAGATATATTTTTGCAATAAGGCACAGCTGGTGATTAAAATTGGCTGTTCTAGTTGCCTTGTCTGAATGCGGGCGCACCCAAGCTTCAAAGTTTGGTATGTCGTAATGGCAGAGTAGAGGTTTTTAGAGGACTGTACTTTGTTTCATGGCTTCTATTTCTGTTTTTTCATGTTTCACATCGAACACATAATTAAAGCCATTCGTAGTTGAAATGAGCAACCTTCAAATCAATTCCTGCTGTGGTGTAGGTCTGAAGTAGTTTTAACTTATCGGCAGCAACACTACGTTTTGCTGCCATTTATCTGAACAGACAGGCGGATGTTAGTTTCAGAGTGAAATTGCAGTCAGGCAGGTATGGCTTGCCAGCCTGTAAACTTCTGTCTGTCACGTTTTGGAAAGTTGTGGAGTCATTCATAGTGCAATTAAAAACGTGTCAAAGCGAACTGACACAACATCATAGACGCAAATAACGAAACAATGCATTGACGCCACACACGCGCCACATGCCCTCTGTAAACGTATTGCAGCCGCATCGTTATGAGTATGTAAGCTCATTATTGAAAGGTTATGAGGAACACGTTACCGAGCAATTTTTTTCATCTACAGGGAACCCCGTCTGATTGCAGTTATTTCTGTACATGGTCATTATGTTTTATGACATGCAAACGTGACGTCTGTGACCTTACTGTGGAACTTTCCTGCATCTTCTGCTCAATGGAGGCAAAGAAGATTACTTTGAGATCTTTACTGAGGCTCTTGCATGCGTGAATGTCTAATGTGATTTTGTCAAAAATGTATAATTTCTGTTCAAGCATTCTCAGCAACAATCGTTCATCCGAAATCGAAATGTTTAGGCAGACAGGTATACAATGGCATGAGCAGCTGCGCACTTTGTTGCGAAATGTCACATCGTGAACTCTTCTCAAAAATCCCATCTCTTCTGCTTGAATTTGAGATAGCACTTTTTCAGTCATCACCCAAGATCCGTGACCATAAGTGAGGATCGGAACAAAGACCGATTCAAAAACTGAAAGTTTTGCAATGTTTGAAAGCTCCGTGTTGTGACCATGTACAGAGCGATAAACGATGTTTAAAGCTTTTCGGCTGCATTTCGCTGACGAGTCTTTTTTGCTTTCTAACAGTCTTTGTAGTTTTACTTTAACAGCCACTTTTTTAATTGCGATAAATTTTATGTTTTCAGAAGAGACTCAACATACGTGTATTTACCATGTTTACGTACATTTTGCCACAAGGTCGAACAAATGTTCTGAACAGCAAGCTAGCCAACTGAAATAACGTGCAGAAACTTAACTAATCCCTTCTAAGTCCTATTTTGATAAAAACGCCTTCAAAAATTTAAAATTTAACATCTTTTATCGGCTGTACCGTTGAAGTAACGCAGAACGAAACAAGCGTCCAAACATGATAATTAAAACAACGAACGAATTTCCAAGACAGGAATGTCTCCTGGTTTTGATTGATAGGGTAGCAGCAAAATATTGAGAAGTCCCTAGCAACGGAAGACTAAACAAAAGGTCATCATCCATTTGTAGTGATGGATGCACGGACTCCAAATGGGGTTGTCAAGCTTCATAGGCACAGAGGGCAAAAAGCCCTGGTTTGGCCACAGCTTTTCGCCTGAAAACGTAGGTTTATGGATAAAAAGTAAATTTTCAAAATATTTTGCAATTGAAATTCTTTAGGTAATAAAAAGGCATTTCTGCTGCGATTTTCGCCCCATTACTACTAAAAAAGAGTTAAATTAACAATAAAACTCTTCAAAAGAGATCATGATTTCAACACAAAACTTTTTTTCATGTTTGAAAGGAATTTTTCCCGAAATTAAGATAATTGGGGAGCTACTGCTCTCCCTTTACCTTAACTAATACGCACAGCTTTACCGATACCCCTTCTACGACGGCCATGCTCTAAGGTTTTCTTCATCACAATGCCACTCATCGCACGTTCGTAATCATCCTCCGATTAAAGTCTGACTTTTTAGGTTGTAGAGCGTCCTGCCTGTTGTGAATGAGCAAATATGTAAATGAACGGGCGGTGATTGATGCTTGCAGTAGTATGCAATAGCATCCGATATTCTGCCGTAACACCTATACAAACCTCAGTGTAGAGCACACCAATGTTGGTTGTGCCGGGGACATACAACATACGTCGAAATAGTTGCATGTGGTTAATCCGAAAGCATGGCATTTTTACCGTGTATGTATCTGGTATATATTTACTTCGGGTCTTGTTTAAGGATTGAAAACATCATATCGAATTTCATTTCCCTTTTGTAATGCAAGTACCGATCATGCTGCAATAGATTATATAGCAGATCGTGAAGTTTGTTTCAGTAAAGTGCAACTGGTCAATTAAAAATCATTTATTAAAAATTTTGAACACAGAATAAGAATCTTTTAGCCATGTAAACAAACTGAATCTCTTCTTTATCGATACTTCATGCAACGAGTTTTCATTAAGGATCTTCAAAATGTTCAGATCAACACAACTTTTGAAGATCGTAAAAGCTTTACCGGGTCGATACTATTTACTCACCTGTTTTCAGCAAGCACATCAATCTGTTCATTAAATGGTTGATGCATTGTTTGTATAATTTATAGCAGGGCTGTGGGGCCGGAACGAACAACTTTCAGATGATGGAGCCGAAGCCTGAATTTTGAGTTCCGGCTCCACAGGCCACAGCCGCCCTAGTTTGTGGGGCAAGCGAGTTGTACAAATAATACAATACTTTTCAGTTTTCACTGGACCAAATACTTTGAGCCGGAACCAAAACTTTTAGATGCTGGAGCCGGAGTTGGAGCCAAAACTTGAGATGTCTGGAGCTGGAGTCAGAGCCTGAAATTTCATTTCTGGCTACACAGCCCTGGTTCATGGTTAAAGGTGTAATAGGAAGTTGCTAGCAATCGGTTCAAATCCAGGCATATGGGACTGGAGTACGAAACAGTGGCAATTCTGAGCGACGAAACAGGGATCGGTGTCATCCGGACATTCCACTCTTTTCAACGGGTTCCAAGATACAAGGAACCTTTCCACTATAGGCGTAGCCAGGAGGCCAAAGGGGCCGTGCCCCTCCCAAAATTTCTAGCATAACTTGTCGTTTTGTGCTTCGAAAGGCGGTGTCACAAACTAAATACTGTTGCTCGCTTAAAGCCAAAATACTTGGCCCCTAGCAAATTTTTGGGCTGGCTACGCTACTGCTCTACGCTATTTTACTGCATTTTTCATTTTTTCTTTTGAAGTGCATCTTAAAAATTTTGTTGAATGCCTGAAATTGTCGTTAAGGAAGCCTACTCTCATTTCAATCTTGTTGGATCGTTGTACCGTACATCCGTCGCTCCAGAAAAGGAAAATATTACCGAAGTTTGCTGAGGAAGGTTTATGTTGAATATTGCAGTAACACCATACTGTTCAACAGCGGTTCAAAATATTTTGCTGCGCTAACAACGGTTTTTGGTGGGCGCATTTCATGTCGTAAGTTGTATTTTTGTTGTAAAGCAAAAACGAGTTTCAAGTTATAAGCATTTAAGGTAATTGAAAAATTGAAATCGTAAAATCAATAGACTGTTCTTTGATAATAATTGGTGCAAATCCTTCTGTTTAGGCAAATTGCGATTTTCACCGCAGGTTTGCGTCATAGTGGATTGTGTATCTTTTGAAGTTAGTGAAATATCACAATATCTGCAATAATAACACAGCGAGTGTACGTGCATTTTCGTATTTTTATCCTGCCGGGTAGCAACTGCTCTCCCTCCATTTATAAATTGTGCAAAACGGGCATTCCAAGCTTGAATGATCACCGATGGCGTCACACAACCAATCAGCCATGATGAAGGTAGTAGGCCTAAAATCAGGGATTCCCATCTGGGGTACATGTACCCCTGAGGGAACATTTGCCTATCTCCAGGGGTACAGTTCAGAGCCTAGCCCTTTTTTAGTGGTACGGCCAAGGTCAGTAAAAATCGTGGATCCTGGAAACTATTGCTCCTCAAAGCAAGAGGAACTTTTGCGACTCTGTACTCTCTAGAAAAGATAATCTTCTCTAGCCATCCATAGTAAGCGATGCCCCGTATAAGCACTTTTTACCAGTGACATAATTGACAGGGGGCAGAGGGGCGAATGGCAAGCTAATTGTGCAAAACGGGCCACCACTGAGCTTATATTTCGGTTTTAGTATTCTTTTGGTTTTCAGTAGGTTCTTGATTTTTTGCACTTTTTGGAGTATTTTGCCGTGATTTAAGGTTTTGGTATAGCCATCCACATCCGGATTCACCATCATTTCTCAAGTTTTTTTTAATGAGAATTGGCTAGTGGACCCCTACAGTGACCAGTGGGCCCACTGCAGCTAAGTTTTCCCCCTGGCTCAAACCTGTAGTTACACCACTGCTTTCTGCCACAGCCCACAGCTCTGTAGCGGATCTAAATCCAAAATCCAACCTGAACTGAAAACATGAGCTAAAGCAGTGTTTTTTAAGCCGTTTTTGGTGTCAAAATGACACCCTACAATTTTGCAATGACACCATAAATTCTGACAGTCCGGATATGGTTTTGCCTTGTATTGAAGTAAAATGATTTGAGATAAGTATGTTTTCCTGCACGTGGCTATTACAACAGACGGCTGCAATTTCATAAGCCGCAGAAGTTGGAAATGAAAATCGTAAGTTGGGTATCTGTGCATTGTCATGCATACCACTTCGCTTCGGCCTCTTACTATACTGCCGCAGGTTGGTACAGTATGATGTACGAAACTACAAATACACTTTAATACACTTATGGAAGTGCTTCACTGTTTCACCGTTGCGATCGGCTTGCCTGGCGATGCATTAGACTACAATGAAGACAAAAGGTCGGCATTTGCATCGCGCATGCAAAACAAGGTGGTTGTCGAGTGAGGCAACAGTGAGAGTTAGGAGTGAGACTTTGGCTATTTGGGCCGCACTGAAGCAGCTGTAAGAAGATAAAATGATGCAATGTGCGTTGTTTTACTGCGACTTGTAAAAACAAAAAATTTCAACATGGTGCCTTCCTTTATTCAACATTAGCACCTCACCTGAAAGATATGAGCAAAGTTTTTCAGGCGGGATATTTTGACTTTACACAGGTGAAAGCTTCCGTAGAACTGTGCATCAATAAGCTCTCTGATGCCGCTGGTAAATCCGAGCTTAAAGCTAGTTACGAAAAGTTTGATAGTGAATTAGGGGAACGTGGAACGCTGGATGGTTTGGCTGACTCGTGTGTGTCAAGTGGCACGGCGTTTTGGAAGGGTGCCGAAAGATTAGCAAATTGATCTTCCCCATACACAAAAAGGTGTGAATGAACCAACTACTAGGGTATCTCTTTGCTAAGCCTCCCAGGAAGAGTGTATGCCAAGGTGCTGCGAAAATAATTGAATCAAAGCTGGATGATACCCAGTGTTGTTTTTGTCGCGGCCATAGCATTACAGAACAAATTTCCACTCCAGCAAATTTTCGAGAAATCCTGGGAGCATGCCAAAGACTTATAGGCATGTTTTGTCGATCTCGGGAAAGTCAATGGACGAGTTCCTCGTGAAAAGCTTTGGGGGGTGTTGTGGGAGTACAGTGTTGACGAGTACCTCTTGCTGGCCGTCAACTAACTGTATTCCTGTTCAGAAAGTTGTGTCCATGTCGACGGAGTTAATTCACAACCGTTCAGCGTTCGTGTTGGATTCCGACAATGGTGTGTGCTGTCACCACTCCTCTTCATATTCTATACAGGGGCGTAACGAGGTTGGATGGGGCCTGGGGCAAGAAGCAAGTTTGGCGCCCCCACGTTTGAAACTGAGGTCTTCGGAAGCAAATGTACTGTACTGAAGAAAGTGCTTGTGACATCGTTGGGACATTTCGGGGCCCCTCACAGTGATTTGGCGCCCCCATAGTCTTTCGGCGCCCAGGGAATTGCACCCCTCTCGTTACGCCCCTGAGTCTATACCAGGGTTCTCCACACTACAGCCCACGGGCCAAATCCGACCTGGAAGCCATTTTACCCAGCCGCAAAACATATTTTTCCACAAATGAAAAAGTAATATATTTATAAAAAAAGTGTCGATTTCGTAGAATGTAACATATCCCGAAAAAATCACATTACGCAAGACGTCTGGCCCTCGAACTGTCGTGCAGTAGCTTATGCGGTCTCTCCCAAAAAATTTAAAGAGCCTGGTCTATATGAAGTGGATAAATAGTCACAGACGGGTGTCACTGTTGGGAACTGCAGGATGAACAGTTTGCTTTTTGTGGACGAATCGGTGAGCTTTATTGTTCCGTGGTGACGAAACGGGAGCTTTTAAAGAACGCAAAGCTTTCAGTTTTTAAATCGGTCTTTGTTCCGATCCTCACCTGCGGTCATGAATCTTAGGTGGCGACTGAAAGAATACTGCCAGAAGAACAAACGGCAGAGATGGGATATTTGCGAAGAGTTCTCGGTGTGACACTTCGTGATAAGGAGCACAGGTCTGAAATCCGTAAAGCCCGGGATATCAAGCCAGAGATTCCAGCTATGTTAGTTCGGCCGTGTATCCAAAATGTCCCAGGAAAGAATGGCTATTTATCCAGTCTGTCCCAGGAAAGAAAGAATGGCGAGATAAGTCCTTCAGGTTACAGTCTACACCCACGGGAAAGCGGCCCAAAGTTTGTCCAAGGACCAGGTGGCGTGACAACATCTCCGACCTTGCTTGGCCCGGTCTTGGTGTGGAGCCAGCAGAACTATATGAGATTGATGTTGATCGTGAGGTATTTGGGATCTCCCTAGGGCTACTGCCCCCGCGACTCTACCCTAAGAAAAAGCGGGCACGAAAATGAGTAAACAAATGTGTGTGGGCTACATTGAACCTTTCTGTTTATGAAATTGTCTTCAGTTTGTTTGCCAAAAGTAAATGTCGTATTCGTATATAAACGTATTTGGACGGAAACTTGCGTTTTTGTGAAAATGAGTTAAAAGTATCAGACAGAGAAGGGAAAATGGTGTTGACACCCTAAAGCTCCACCACGACACCCTTTTGATAACCTTAAAAAAACACTGAGCTAAAGATTCACTGCGTAAAGGCTATTATTTTCCTCGCAATTCCAAAGAAATTGGAGGGAAGATTGCACTCGACTATTCTACATCTCGAATTCTGAAATGAAACCACTGCCTGCAATGCACACTACAAAGTTGTTGCTCTAACTCTTCGGCACTTGAGTCAAAAGACATAAAGATAAAAACGTGATTCCCATAAGTTTAAGTAATGTTACGAGCCGACAAAATTCTCAAACTGCTCACAAAAATAAACCATCTCTCACTGTGTCCTCTCTGCCAGAAACATAATTTCATCAATTTTGTCTCAATCAAGTCTGTCAACTTGTTCTTTATGGACATGTAAAGTCATAAAATATTTCAATCGTTCTTAAGTTATGGTTGTACGCAGGGTCTCTGAAAGAAACTTTACCAGGGTACGAAGACCAATGCCGCGAAACCTAGTTTCAGGAGCCCTCGTCAAAACTTGTACAATATAGAAAAAACAGCTAGCATGCGACTTTTGTCGTCATGGTGCTACCTGGAAGTGATTACCTTCAGTAAGCCGCACCATTCAACTGCGATCCTGCATACCATGTGGTCCACAGTGACATTTTTAATGCGCATTGCAGTAGCCTACAGACAGCATCGGGATCTCACGTCTGCACTCTCCTATCCAGTATCCAATATCGACGTATGGTCGATGAATTGGTGGAGTACACTTAAGACCAGTCAATTCGGGCTTTACGATTTCCATCAGCATTTTACGGGCACGTTTTTAAAACTAAAACGTATTGTTGAGCCCGAAAACTGGTACGGCCTTGGCCGTACCGGACGAATAGGTTGCGCCGGCCTTGCAGTTATTGTACAGCCGAAACAAATTAACTCTGAGACATAACAATGGCGACTACCTTTAAAATTCTAAAAACCAAAAAGTTCTATTAAAAATTCAGTGGATTGTGGTTATTTTACTCAGCCTTTTTGTCATAAGAAACTTCAAGGGTTCATGCTCATCTGTCGAAATGCTGAAGGGGTATATGGTCAGAAAAGGGTAGGAAACCCCTGGCCTAAATCATATCCAGACACTCTATAACGACAATTTCACCAAGTATTTACTTTTCAGCTAAAAAGAAGGCCGGAGCTATGTTTGTCGACCTCACAGCAGCCTACGACACTGTATGGCATCGCGGACTCACCTGCAAGCTGCTGCAATTGCTGCCTGATAGACACATGGTCCGCATGATCATGGAGATGGTTGGCAATCGCAGCTTCACCCTCACCACCGGAAACGGTAAAAGAAGCAGGTTACGACGCCTCAAGAACGGCGTTCCACAACGATCTGTCTTGGTGTCCCTTCTATTCAACACCTACATCTCTGGCCTGCCAACCACCATCTCCAGAAAGTATGCATACGCTGACGATCTAGCAATGATGCATGCCGATGGAGACTGGCAGGCAGTGGAAGTGGTGCTGACCAAGGACATGGCAACGCTAGGTGTATACCCCCAGACTTGGAAGTTAAAGCTCAGCACTACAAAAACGGTGTCGGCAGCCTTCCATCTTTACAACAAGGAAGCTAAACGTGAGCTAAAAGTCAAATACAACAACGAAACCCTGCCCTTCTGCTCCGAGCCCAAATACCTCGGAGTAACGTTGGACAGGTTGCTCACGTATCGCCGACACCTTGAGTCACTTCACAAGAAGCTGACATCACGCGTCGCGCTCCTGAGGCGGCTTGCTGGCTCCAGCTGGGGTGCTGGACAACCACAGAGCCACAGAGTACTGCACGGCTGCATGGTGTCGCAGTGCTCATACCCACCTCATCGACCCCGCCATCAACGACGCCTTGCGAATTGTGACTGGATGCCTGCGTCCTGCACCAGCGGACAACCTTACAATCCTCGCAGGCATCCAACCTGCTGAGCTTCGTCGCAGTGGAGCCACACTGTCTCTAGCGCGCCGAGTCATGGAGCCTAGACATCTGCTCCACTCAGCGCTCACCCGTCCATCGAGTGCAAACGCACGGCGCCTTAAATCGAGATACCCATTTTTACCCGCCGAACAACAGCTCATCAGTTCATCGACAACAACAACATACGTGCGGCGCAGTGGGCGGATCACCAATGGAATGTGGAGTGGGAAGACAATCCCACAAGACTCCGCATTTTCATCCCAGACACCAGCACCCACGCACCCGGAATGACCCTCCCAAGAAGAGCTTGGGTCCGGCTTAAGCGCCTCCGCACCGGTGTTGGACGTTTCCGCTCCTGCTTGTACAAATGGGGTATGGCCTCCTCTGCGGCCTGTGAGTGTGGC
>JGI24021J15306_10000845_pt1 | contig 26931 bp, 9 predicted proteins | sample Ectturendosymbi1_FD_15306 | JGI IMG/M metagenome (IMG submission 15306) | reverse complement strand
CCTTGCTCAAGCGCACAGCAGCGATAACACAGGCAGGTTTAGGGAGTCAGACCATACGATCCGGAACCGTCGCTTTTAACACATTGCGTTGCGTCATGGAAGACGCGTACATATTAGCATCAGTAAAAGCAATTACCGTANAATTTCTTGTATGGGAGAACACAACACACAANGAACTTCAACCCCTTGAGTTAACAAGCAAGGTAACTACAGAATTTGCCTATAACGTCATCTCTAGGGGATTGCATAAAAANCATTATTTCCGAATTGACACTATAAGCGAATTGAAATGCATAAAAAGATGCCTTCGCGACCAAACAAAATGTAACATTACGGGCGAATTAACGTTACAGAGGAAGCCGTTATACACGAATTCAACTGTATAGAACAGATTTACATAAGGTTTCAGGCCCCATTCGGATTAAACTAAAAAAATAGTTTCAGGGCAAATAGTTTATATTTAGGGCAAATTGTTATTTTCAGGGCAAATTTTTTCCGCCCCCCCTACCCTCAGTAAAGTGCCTTCCCATACGCCTACGTAAATAATAACAATAATTTAACAGGTTTTATCGATTCGAAACCAGTGGGATCTAATGGGATTTTTTCGAATCACCTTTATCCGTAACTGCTGTTCCTTCTCCCCATTTAATTTGCCCCTCAATTCACTAAGCCCCGCTGCCGAACNCTGGCTATGAAATTTTGTACTTTGATTAACACCAGAGCGTAAACTTTTCCCACTTTTTTAAGCAGAGCGTCATCTAACTGCTGGCAGTGGCAGGAGAGTAACTCTCAAACTGTAAAATATCTGGCGAGGATATTTTGCAGAAAACTTTCTATGAACGCCGTGACAGGTCCCGGTGCACCCCATTAGGCCGAGGTGTGCCTATTTAACGTCTCGGAGCGGACTGGAGCGGGCATGTACTTTAGCAAGCCGCGGAATGCCTATAGTCTTTTAGGAAACTGTGGACTTTGCTTTTGTTGATTTGCGGAAGATGACATTCATATCTGATCTTGTCTTTCAGATGTTTTTCAGTTTATGTTCCCGAAAAGTGGCCAAAATCTCTGTACAGCGTTTTGAAAGCATAACTGTAAAACCAGTTGTTATGTTTGGAAGATTCTGTGCCGAGCTTCCTGCAAAGACCGCAGCATCGTGAACAACAAAAGAAGTCAGGGTCCCACATTCTGCTCTGCACGGATGTCTATGCTTAAAACTAGGGTTCAGTCTAAAAACGTGGGAATCAACAGTTTATCCGAATTGGTAAATTTATGAATGGCAAATCTTAAAATAGTGCTATGCTAATAAAAGAGATGCTTGTTGACCTGTTTGACGATGTGCCTATCTACCTCCTTGATGCTGGCACACAACAGCAAATTCCAGGAATGGGCGATGCAAGGCAGTTGTGCATGCTCAAAACCTTTTACCCTTCCCTTTCTTGGCTTCTAACTTTTACACAAACAACATACTCTGAACGTTACATCTGGTCTAGGACCCATTGAGACCCTCAAACGTCAAAACTGGGTTCTCTGCTTCTGGTAAGTTTGTGAGAATGTCGGTAGCCTGTTAGTAAAGCCAAGTTGGAATTTGTATATAAGGGAGACTAAGTAACTGCACTTCCCCATTGCTGGTGATAAGTTTTTTAAAATTTTTGTGCAAGCTTCCAAGCAACAAAAAAAACAACTTTTTATCGTAATTTTTTTAGTTTAGATCTACTGTAGACGCCAATGCACGGGCGTTGAAACGCAATTCCGCCGCGATAACTTTATTGATTTTTGCAAGTTACCAATCTTAATCTTCCTTATCAGCGTTTAGAGATGAATTTTTAATCTCTTCTACGGAGATTTTTACAACTAGATGCTTGTTCGAAAGAACATAAGCAGCTTCAGAACCACACGATTGGAAGTCAGCTCATTCACGCACGCGTCAACGCCAACTCTTGATTCAAAAATGAATCTACAGTTGAAGGTGCCTTTCGTTCATAAGCTTTGACCGCAGCAGTGGTTTACGTGAAAGTCGAGAACTGCCCAAGATTCAAAAATGCGGATGAAATCAAAGAAAAGCTTCGCAACATTTTGATGATGAAATTTCAAGGTCTTTCTTCAACAAGAAAGAGGTAAGTAACACAGAGGGGTTATTAGCAATCACCACTCGTTGTATCACAACAGCAGCCATAAATACCGCTGAGAAGACAAGAGAATGCCAATTGTATCAATCCTGCTTAGACTTTTGCACTTGAGCAACAGAAGATTTATTGTCAAACCGATTGTTGAAAGCATGACGTAACCGTAGAAAAGTTGTATGAGTTAAGTACCTCGAATGAAGTAAGACAGTAATGAAAAAGCGCTTATGGAACAACTGCAACGAGGTACCAATTATCGTGGAACAGTATCCGCATTACCACTGCGCTTTATGCTGGTATGCTATTGCTTTCCAAAAGTTTAACACTGACACTATTGAAGTCGTTGATGTAATCGTTGACAGATTTTATTTCGAAATTCTTCTTCGCGCGTTTAAAGTTTATTTCACTCTCACAGGTAATTGCCGTTGAAAGTGGTCACTGAAAAGGTAGTCAAGTGCTCGCCCAAGGTAATTGCCCCTGATGTTATTTAATGCCGCATAAAAAACAGACCTCTGTGACTTTCAAAGACCGCAACCGGTTAACAAAAATGGCCAAAATATGTTGTATAATTCAGAATTAAACTGTACATGACAACGGTGCCATAATCTTACTTTTTCATGACACATGTCAGGCGCAGGTGTTCGCGAATTCCTCGGATGGAGCAAACATGTTTTTGAGACGCTATCACAGAAAAAGTAGCTGTTCCCACGTATTAACTGCAGACCAAACGCCCAGAGACGTATGATCTAGTAATGATTTGGCTTGTGACAGGTTTGAACATGACTTAAACATTGCTAAGCCGACGGTCAACAACTACAAGTCATTCTAAGTGTTGCAATCTGTGTATGACATCGGCGAGTAGCGACAGCCGGGTGACCACACGTTTTTGCCAATGTGACGCACAATGCCGAGAAATCTCTTCATTGATAAGGTTCGTTTTCTTGCCAGATGCTGTTTGTGAGTTTTGGCACAAACGTTAATTGCACACTGCAAAACTAAATTCCTACCTCGGCGCCTTAAGTTTGTAACCAGTTGCACTCAACGAACTGTGAATTGCGTCAGTAAAACATGCACTTTGCGTCAGAGTCGTGCCTACTCGACAGAGGTGATCAGTGATAGAGGAAATGTTGGCCAAAGCCACTCCAATGAATGCGTGAAGCAAATTCGGTTACAAAGAGAAACGCCTAACTTTTTAAAAACCTAAGGGCATGTCAGAATTTATTTTGAGGGAAAGAAAAAGTCTTGATTTTCACTCGAAAACAGTTAAAAAANCAAAAAAATATTTTGAAAAAATTGAGGAAAAATCTTTTACTTTTTCATAAAAAAACAAANCCATCTTCAAAAACGACGCCTGAAAACAATGTTCGATCTTATTTATAGTCACGTACACTTGCGTTTGGAAGTTGCGTTGTAAGGAAAACAAANCAAGAACGAAGAGGCTGAGGATGAAAACGAAACAGATGTGACATTCAAGCAACAGCTGCAGTTNGTGGTTATCGGTCGAAGTGAAATAATCAACAAAGTCCTTGAAGAATAACACCAGAAGCAGTCTGATTTATTTGTTTTCAGTTTTGTTAATGAGTGCACGAAAAAGCGCATAAAAATTTTTGGGCTAAGTTGTGGCCATGCTACTTTGGGTCGTTTCATCATTCCTGACATTAAAGTTGCACCATTAACGCACATAGCAAGCGTGAACCTGAATGCTGTCCACTTTTTAAAATGAGAGCCCTAAGTTAATATGATGGTTTCGCAGGTGCCAAGCGCATATCAACAAACAGACGAAACCTCAAAAAGAAGTTGTTTAGGGTTGGACAGCAAAATCACCACACTCGTTCTTGGCTTTCCGCTATTTTTTATTAGTTTGACAAACGAGTGGTTACTTCGATGGGTCTTCAACAGCATTGAGATATTTCTGTGGATTCTGATGCAAATGTTCCATGTGTCAGTCAACAAAGTTGGAGTTTAGTTAAGACCAAAAATAAATTCTACCCAAGTCTGCACTAAAGTTCCGAGACCAACGCAACGCTAGATTTTGGTTCTCTTTAAACAGAAGTAATCGCACTTCCTTGTTTGATAGTGTTACTTCAAATTTTTTCCCAAGCGTAACTGGCTATATGGTACAAACTGCACACAGCTTAACTCATTGAAGTGAGTTCAACCAGGGACTGAGCCAGACATTTTCATTTGGGGATCCACTGGGGTGGCAAATTATAATACCAAAACAAAGTAAAGTAGAAATCTCCCTTTCGTCAAAGAAGCGCGTATTTATTACTGGGGCCCAAGAAAAGGTTCAAAACCTGAGATTTTTTCAAGTACAGGAGAAGTGAATATCGAAACAACGATCAATAGCTGGTTCCCAAATTGGGTTAGCAATCATAACACGTCAATGTTTATGAAAACTTTAGAATACATGATTGCTATTTTCTTAGTGTGAAACGTTTTCACCGTTTTTGTTCGTTAAAATATGGACGAACTGCGGGCTTAGTGATCTCCCTACAGATGTCAGTGAATGTCAAACAAAACGTTGGGGGCAGCACATTTAAGCCAAGCTAAATTTGGGGAGGCATGTCCGCNGTGGCATCCCTCTAGCTGCACCCATGAGCTCAGCCGAAGCTAGGTGTGTGGCCTATTGAGCAAAAGGTCAAAACAAATGCACTCTTCGCGGTTGGTTACAATTTATACCGGTCAATGTCTTGTTGCATGCGCAGTTTAACTGCCACCAAGAATAGCCATCTCAGGAAATTATTGTCGAGATTTAAATTTCACACTCACTTCCTGACACAGGCATAGAAGACCAAGTTTTATGTATATTTACTATTGTTCACAAATGACGGAGCAACTCCGTACAAATTGAGAAAGGATAGCTTAGCGTCAAAAAAGTCAATTGTTCATTGATCGCAGAGTTTATATATAAAAAAATAATTGTTCTAATTCACAGCGCTGGAAATCAAATTACAACAAATACCACAAAGGGTACAGATGTTTATTTGAGGTCTCCATTCCAATGCTGTTCATTATTGGGACGAAGATTAAAGCACAACCGTCAATAAAGCATAACCTACGCTTCCCCGAAATTCAATGTAAATAAAACATGGTGTGTTTAGCATGTTTCCAGGAAGAGTCACTCAGGCAAATGACTAATCTGAAGTTAATATCATGCCGTGGCAATCGAAGAAATAGACGCATCGTAAATCTGTATAACAATGAAATAGCAATAAGGTTCCATTCAAAACTGTAGGCCCAAGTTTGCTCATAGCGGTGTTTTCCAACCTTTTTGCTGCAGCGGAACCTTCCGCAATTGTTTGCGTTGCTCATGGAACTCTTTGGCATAGGGTTCCACAACACAAAGGAGCAATAAATCAAAGCAGTTGATAAACGGAGTTTTCAATACGATTCATATTGGCAAGGATACTGCGAACCAGTGGTATTGCTACAACCGCATAGAACTGTGGTTGCGAATTTCGTCCCAGGCAATTTCGGTCTGTTTCGGCGAAACCCTTGGCAGCCACTTGCAAAACCCTAAGGTTCCGTGGAACCCCGGTTGAAAACCACTGGCTCATAGATTAGCCGCTAAGAAATATACATGTTGTGGATAAACTTCCCCAGGTTAGGAATTATTTACTGGCAAATATTGGAAATGCTGTTCAAAAAATACAAATACATTTAAAGAAAATATTGTCAAAAAGCAAACTTTATAGGTTCCAATGATGTTCTCCGTCATTGTAGTTGCCAGTGTGTATTGAATCACTCTTAATTGTCTGGAAGGTNCCAAAAANGGATCAGAATAAAATCGGGTTTATCGAAGAAAGACATTGCCAGAAATTGATGTAACAGCANACTGGAGGAAAAAAATAGCAAGAATAAANAAATACAGAAGTTGTTCAGTAATGCCTTTGCTCTTTCGATGAAAACCGTTTCATTTCAATTTACAAACAAGATCCAGTAAAACTAGATTTACAAAAACCTTTCAAGCACAAATGTAATGACTTGCCAACTGCTGAAGTAGAGCCTCCAGCGNAGCCTACGTCGGTAGGCCGGCAAACTACCGGCAAAAGCATCACTGCAAGGAAGCTTCACATTTTCTTTACCATTACAGTTTCAAATATCTTATTAAATAGGAGACTTATAATTTAAATTATGGTTGTTTGATTCCAGCAAGTTCATATCAAACATTTGGCCTGTGACTTTTATCATTTAGGTTTCAAGTTTCAGACATAGGTGACCGCAGCACATTATAGCTTTTATCTCATCGTTACATCACGGGGGCGTTAGTCATTTGCACAAAAACAACAGAATAAAGTGTGCATAAAATTTAAAAGCATCTTGTATGTCCAAAAACAAGCTACTTCAAAAGCATCTTTTTAGGTATGACATTACAGCAACCTTGATTGGCTGGCTGTGTGGATTTAAGTAGTTACGCTTTGCTGCAAACGAACGAGGTGCAGTTCACCACGCTAGTTTATGAAACGGAACAAATAGAAATGGTTGATATGACATGATATAACAAGTTTCTCTTTATTTTTAGCAGCATTAGTCAGGCAATTTGTTATAAAAATTAGACTTTTAACTTAAATATCTATTGCTTGCCTAAGATAAAGTTTAAATTCATTTGCTTTTGTCAACTGTTTCATCAAGCAATTCAGAAAAATTCACAAGTTGAAATAACATCAGTTATACTCCAAGTTCAACCGAACAACAAACTCTTGCCCAGGCTGTTTTTGGAATGTGCAGGTAGCTCAGAAAAGTTTGATGAAATCTATTTCGAATAAAGCAGGAAAAGAAAGCAATGCATTTAATGTGAAGATTGACAGGAAAAATAGTTACTGTAGTAAGCTTCAGCCTCAATCAAAATACAGAAAGAATTTCGTAACGAAAGCATATTTTTGTAATAAAAAACAAATGCAAGAGATAAAACGGGTATATTTTGTGTAGGCTGCCTAGTGCCTAGTGCTTTATTGCGCAACATACAAAGCCGTGCAGTTGACACTAGGACTAAAAATATTTGAATATTGAAACCCTTTGAAGTTTCTTATGAAATAAAATGACGCATGTGGAACACTTTCCCAATATCAAGTGAGCGAGTGCCGAAAAAGCTATCGCTCCGTTTTCCTCTGATTTGTTTGATGAGCAAATTTGCACTTAGTGACATATTTTGTACTGTGTCCCCTTAAAAATTACAAGCTGAGAAACCAAAAAGGTTTAAAGAAGGCATGGCAGGGTTGCACCAAACATCCCCCAAATTCCTTGACAAAGGGAACCTTATTGGCCAGGTCCCACATCAGAGAGGTACAGTAGTGTTTAGATGTTAGAAAGTTTGTAAAATCTTCAAAAAACTTAGCAAAACTTAGATTTTTCATTTTCAGCTTTTTATCAGTGCTTGCCTTGAAACAGAAGGCCTCTTTTTTGGGTCTTCCAATATTTTCCCGAAAATATTTGAACAAACTTTCGGTTATGTCACCAAGGACCTCGTTCTGGTTTCCAGGGGCTCATCATGTTGGGGTGGCCATAGTTGCAAGGTAACAGAACCGAGGAAAGATTCGCCACTGGAATTTTTCTTCCTATGGACGTTTGTCGTTTCACATTACAGTCAAAAATTTTGAACATGCATGATCAGCTTGCAAAGAAGTAGTGAAATGGATTTTTTAGATCGAAGTACAAAATGTGCTTCTTCGTAAAATGCTACGTGTGAAATGTGAAACCTTTGAAAAAGTTGTCATTTCTCTTCCTGATTTCAAAAATTCTGACAGTGGCCTTCTCTTGCACGAAAAAATCATAACTTATGCAGCATTACGATCAATTAAGTTGTGCGTAGTACATAACAACTGCACAACCCTGTGCTAAACTGAAAAGTTGCTGTTGATTTCCGTGTATCGCTTTAAAAACGGAAAGGTTGTGTGAAATAGGACGAGGTTATCAGAATTTGCGGGTTTGGTTAAATATAAATTTTCATTTGACTTGAGGATTAATACCACTAAAGATTTTTGATTTTGACAGCTCATGACGCGGGTGAAACAAAATAGCTAAATGGAATGTTATTACTTTCGTCGAATATCACGAAACCGCTTTATCACGATATATAAATCCGTGCACATTTTTGGCTGATTTGATAAAGTGGTTACTCACAAGTCACAGCACGCAGTCGTTTGCTCAGCGCCTGTAGATCTTAAGTGTTTTGCACACCGAAACCGAGTTACGATTGGTTTTGTTAGCTATGTAGTGATACTGCAGTGTCTGGGTTTGCTTCCACACTTAGGTAATCAAAAGTTCATGAATTGGCTTTTTGAAAATGAAAGAATGAAATGATGAAAATACATTGATTTAGAAAACTGTAGTATCACCAAAATCACTAATTTTAGTGATGACAATCTCCGTTTTTCTAACTATCAGTGGATTCTAGAAAAACAAACAGACGTTACGTATAAACAAACTTTTTGTGATGATCCACTGGCAATAAAACGATGTCATTGCGTAATGTTTTTTATCACTTTCAGCCATTTTGTTTTTTACTACCATGCCGTGGCAAGAGTATGGACGAGGATACGTGTTTGTTTGTTTGTTTGTTTGTTTGTAGAGCCAAATCATTCCTGGTGTGTTGTCTGACTGTAGCTCGAAACGAACTCGTTTGTCTTTTGAGCTGCATCAAACCTGCCGTCTGGATAATCCCAGAAAACGATTTGTCGATGATGGCAAAATGTGTCAGGTTTTCCTGATCCGTTNTGCCGAATGCCGCTGGAGATTACTCCCGCGCTCCGTGACAGACACCGTCCGCGGTCGATCCGGCCGCGAACAACGTTTAATCTCGCTGCGTAAGCGTAACTAGCTGCGTCTTGCAACCTGACGTAAACACCTATTATGCCCAGCTGATAAGGCTTGCCTATGGAGACCGGCAATTAACAAGTCCGCGAAACATTCTCTCATAAAAATAACTAAACGACCGTTATAGACGATATACGTCAGACAGCGACATGACCGCTCTGCTGACAGCACAGTCCGATCTTTGCGCCGCAAGATCGTTCCTCGCTGGCGGCGTCTTGCTATTGATCTTAGACTTTCCGCGACAATTTCACCTGTCCGTCAAACGTTTCAATGAACCACACACCTTGAACTGGTCTCGTTCTGAGTCTTGTCAAAGAATTTTGTTTCATGCTGTTGCGCATTTTGGCGGCGCTCATACACAGAAGATCAATTTCGGTTCAGAGAGACCGTTGATCCCGCTGGGATAATCAGAAAATGATTTCATCTGAATTCTTCTTTAATATTTGATGTCTGTTATTGTGGCTTGTTTCCTACGCCCTTCGTTTTAAAAAGCAGTACGCTACGAACAGGAAACTCTGGCAAGTACGAAGTTCAGCCTGGGCGTCTTCTCTTCCTTTCACGATTTCACAACGAAAGTTTATGAGAGAATAAACCTTCTTACAGCTTTTTTCAGTTAGTTTGTTTTACCTTTTCAGGGTGCGGCATATAGTACCGCCCAACAAAAGAANAACCAGACAATAAGGGACCTTTCAGGAGTCGACCATACGACGAAGCGTCTGGAGTTGTCGCATCTTCCCACGGGAAAGCACAATAACCGATAGATGGCGCTGAGATGAGGTGGAGTTGAATTTGCGTTGAAACACTGCAACTTCACCAACGTGGTCCCCTGCAGTCGTAAATTTTAGAAGCAACATATAGTAAAATTCATACGAAAAGTATCTGTTTAACTAATCATAACAAAAAACATCAATTATCAACGTAGGTGCAAACCCTGCTGCTGGTGAACGAATGAACAGTGAATATTCAAACCTTGTGATCGTGTCTAAAAACTACGCTTACGCAGTAATGACGCAGAAGCAAGGATGTTAGAATGCAGCGCAGTTAAAAGGTTCTGCACAAGACTAAAGGCAATATCATCATTTGTCCAGTAGTGCTTGTCTTCTGACTGGTTGATTCATCACTTCTTTGATGCTGCATTAGGTAATGGTGGTCGCAAACCACGCCTTGGAGCGATCACATGATGTTGGAGGCAATCTGGTTCTCAAGGCTTCTTCATGGAGAGAAACGCTGTCCAGGTAAAAACAAAATTACAGAGAGCATCAATTGTGATGACGCAATCGTTTAATTAATGCCGAACATTTCATTAAGCTGCCATTTTTCTCAATCTCTCTAGATTACAGTGAACCACTTCTTTGCAATGCCGTACCTTAATTGGAGGTATCCTGCCCGGTAATCGGCAGCAATTAAACCTTGCTATGAACAGAGTTGGTATTCTGAAAATTACTGATGTACTTTGCTTTTAAGCAAACGAAAGGTGTTTTGCGGGTTTTATGTGCACAAAAATGTGCACAATATTCACCAATTGAAAAAGGCAAGGCTTAATTATGAAGTTCTTTTGAAGTATGGTGGCCAACAGAACAGAAATCCGAATTCGGAACAAAGATGTTTGCAGTAAAATATTTTTTTCTGATACAATGCATTAGACCAGGGGCCTCAAAGATTTTTTGCCAGAGGGCCACATAAGCTATTACATAGCGGTTCGAGGGCAGGACATCTTACGCAATGTGATTGTTTCGGGATATGTTACATTCTACCAAATCAACGAGTTTTTCGTACAAATATTGTATTTTCATTATTGACAATGTAGCTTCGAAGGCCGGATAATGTGGTTTCGCGGGCCGGATTTGGCCCGCGGCCGAAGTTTGGAGACCCCTGCATTAGACAATTGAAAGTCACAAATGAAGAAAATAAGTTATACACAGGGGTGTAGTGGAGTGGGAACGCGTTCCCACACCTTTTTGCACTAGATTACATTAAAATATGGCTGCGATCTCACAGATGTGCTAGCGACACGCAGATTCGCACTGCTAGTCAAAAGACAACAGTGAAACAGGAAGATCCAGTGCGGAAATTCTTCTAGGCGAATTCTCACTTTATTCGAACTATTTGGTGCAGTCTTTCTTTTTATTTGTTGTGGGAACGACGTTCCCACACCCCTTTTTTTAGAACTACACCCCTGGGTATACAACACTCGAAAACTAAACCAAACGATGTGAGTTAGAAGGCAACAGTTCAAAGTATTCAGTTTTTACTAAGAGATTACTAAAACCAAGAATATTATGTGCGAAATGAAGTTAAGAACCATGGTTAAGAACTTTTAACGGAACTTATGACGTTTGATTAAAAATGTTTGGAACATTTTGTATTATCAAGCAAGGAACTGAAAACCAAGGTTTTGAAAAATAGATTCATACGCAAAATAGATGTTTGATCACAATACAGCATTTGGGTAACCATATTGTCTTACACTAGTGATTATAAACTGACTAAAGCCCTCAGTACCTGCTTTACACCATTCGTCGCTATAGCTTGAAACAGTCATATGCACACAACCCTATCAATATAACTCTGTTGCTTGTTTTGTTTTCCATACAGTTATAAAAAAACTTTTTAGTTTCAGAAGTACAAAAAAGGTTTCAATTTTTGCACGTTATCTTTTATTACGCAACTAACCCTAAAGTCCAAATTAGTCAAATTTACTTAAAAACCGAAGTTTGGCTACTTTGCGAGAAACTGTTCCTCGACCTAATCTTTCATTTAGAAAGCAAAGAAAGAATGTTACAAAAATATCGCAAAAAATCTTTGTTTCAAATCATGTAAAACATGGGTGGTTAAAAGGTATAAATCGATTGATTTTAACAATTCATAAAGCATGTAACAATTCTTCATTAGTCAACAATTAAATAGCAAGAAATAAACACTTCGGGAGAAGAAAATAACTATTTTAACAGCCAGTTTGATATGTCAAAACAAGTTGTTTTTTTCTGATCAACAATGTTTGAAAGAACCTAAGCTGTTGAAAATAATGAATTCACAAGCAAAATTGTCAAATCGAATAAAATGCAATTTTGTGGGCTTTGTGGCTGATGTGCAGCGTACCATTGCGCAAGCTACTCTATCGTCTGGATTGGATGCTATAAATGTAATTAAATCGGTACCGCAGTTTTCACAAGTAATAGTGTGTAGGCTCGTACCGACATGTTTTTCTCACGTTAGCCGTGAGATAAAGCGCCAAACCAGAGATTGCTTACTGCGGGTTTGTGTTCGATTATGAAACTGGAATAGCTTGGAGACATCCACGTTTTTTAAATTGAGCCTGGGATCGACGTGCGATTATATGTGATCACTAAAAGGATATTGTTTTCTTCAACATGTCACACAAATATTTACTCACACAAAGGAAATATCCGCCAGAGGAGGCAATTTTTGCGCAGTGTAAGTTTTCCAACATTGGCAGCTCACGGGATTGCTAAAAATATCACTTGTGTAAAACGCGGTAAAACCCTGACAACAAACATCTTTCCGTACTGGAACTCTTCGACGCGGTGTAGGCCGAAGAAAAGAGCTTGTACAAACAGCAAGAAAGTGTGGTCCGCAACAGAGTGTGATCCAGCGGCAAAGTGATCTTACGTCGGTGCTTAAGCAAATAAACCATGATCGCAAATAAAAACATTCAGAACAATGACGCGACGAAGTGATCCTCTTGGCAGTGAAAAAGACCTATACTATGTCACCAAAAGTCGCGTCACGACCAACCGCGCAAACATTTTTGGAATGGTTCTGAACATTTTACTGGTTTTCCAACCTCACACAGATATAGACGGCACACACTAACTTGCTATTATCTGAAAAAACAACCAATTTTTAAACAAAAATCAGAAATCTCCATTTATTTAGCATTCACAGAAGTAAAAAATTTTTAAGGCTTATCGTTCAGTGAGTCTGCCTACGTCGACTGTTTTATTGAGCCGCACGTCATAACACATTTCGCTGAGGCAGGGCCAAAACTCATCGACGTGTTAGTTAATCTCTCCGATTGAACCTTAAATCAGCATCTGCATTTTTGATCACGTTAATGTAAATTTTTTCCTGAAACTTTTTCTGCTTCTGCAACGCATATTCGAAGTGAAACTTGGAAGCCTTGCAAAGCCATAAAAGAAACAACAAAAACAATGATTTGGAGGAAGCCAAGTTGATCGCTTCCAAACACTATTGTTTTCATTGAATAAGTTATATTCCTTGTAAGCTTTGTCCAGACAGTTGATTCGGGCTGTTGAAAACACAGTGACTTGACTACATAATTTATGCCATGGATGTGACTCAAGTCGATCACGTTTTCCATACTGTGTCGAGTGCAAGCGACTAATTAAGGAATGCTACCCTTCGTTTGCTCTTTTGACTAGCTACCGCCTAATGTGGGCTGAAAAACATCACACAAGGCTATGGCGCTGTCACACGCCGACATGACAATGGCGTGGCACTCGAAGCGCCACTCCAAACTCTTGTCCGTTTACATAAGTTGTAATTTCACACCTCTGACCCTTTCGAGCCGATTATACCGAGCACTGCCACAGACTGACGAGTTAACTGCACCATGCCCTGGTAGCTCTAAATGATTACACAAGCTACTGATACAGTCTTTGATTTTTGCATCATTTGGAAAACTGTGACAAACATACATCGAAATGCTTGTTGAGGGCTACATACGAGTACATAGAAAAATCTTTCGTTTTTGCAATGGCAATTTAGCTGCTCGTCAGATGTCAAGGATTTTGGATAAAAAATGTCTATCAATATAACCCATCTGCGAGGAAATAAAGTACCCATATGTGACTGACATCATTTTTAATGTTCTGCCTGTCAGATGGGAGTGGCGCTACCTAATAGGTCACTTTGTAAAAAGAAGAATTTATCTGACCATTGTGAAATTGGGAAAACAAGAACTTGGGCTTGGCTGATCAAAGCGAAATTGTGACGAAGTTCGTATGTACTGCATGCAGAAGAAGTTCTCCTAAGGTGCATTGTGGAACTTGTGATCCGCAAATTGTCAGCCTTTGGTTGTGAGAATTGGCAACCGATCAGCTCAAGGCACGATGCTAATCAATCGCTTGCTGAATCAAGTCATTGCAATAAATAACCGACGGTTAAAACCGCACGATAAACGCAGCCTGCCAGCAGGTCTGTTGAAGAGATGTTTCTGAAGACAAACAACTTAGTAATTCAAACTAGTTTTGTGCTATTTTCTCTTTGACACTTGTAGAGTAAAACGATAGTCCAATACCGCCAAAACCACATTACACTGATGTAGGAAAGAACCAATCGTCCTGGCTATACAAAATTCGTTTCACCTCGCAAAAAAGTAAGGGCTGATGCTGAAAACGTAATAGGGTTGTTGCGAGAACTCTCCCTTTCCCGCTGGTTTTCCCCTTCTCTACAAATGTAGCTGTCAATTAAAACTTGTAATTGCCAGCAAAATAATCCACACCGATTTAAAATCTATTTCGAAACATTAGTATTATCACATGTGAAAACCCTTTCCCGCCGTTGATATCTGTGGTAGTCCTTTTGAGCCAGTTCTTCAAACCACTGCTAGGCCGCTCTATATCTCGAGGCAAGTGTTGAGCTGTCGTTCCATTTTCTCATCCTCCAAGAACCGCCAGGCCTCGCAGTCCATGAGGAGGTTGATGGATTGGACATTGGATGACAACATGCTCGACGGTTTGTTCTACTGCGCCACACTGTGGTAGTTGAAAGAACAGCAATTTGGTGTTTCAACTAACTTGTTTTGCTTAAGACGCCAACTTGATTGTTGTTCCACAAATGGATCTCTACTAATAATTTTCCTCGATAGCAACTTCAATTTAAACAATAGCTGAACGGCAGCATTTAAATAAAGACGAAATTCTTAAAAAGAATCCAATCCACATGAAAGGTATCTGTTGGTCTGGAGTTAAGAAAATGATTTTAATTTATCTGTAAATGAGAGATCGGTCAGCACAATGTTCGTTCATCGTTAGAACTGCTTTTACCTAATACGAATCACTGTTAACTGAGAAACCTTGTAAAACACGGGAAAACTTGAAGGTAATTTTGGGAATAGCAAAAATTGTGCAAGGCACTTTTCCTCTTTAACCAAGCTAACATGAGATGCGGTTTTCCCAGGTTACCGCACGACCTTGCTCAATATACTTTATGTACGTAAGCAGTGCAACAAGCTGTCAGTGTCAAGTCTAGAAAAATGCCGTTGCCTGCTTTATGACAAAGCAATGTATCATACATTCACTTGTATGGAAGTGCAGATGGCTCTTGAAACTAATGACTCCCGGTACTGGGTGTGCAACAGTCAATTTCTAGAAAGCTCTAAGGCTAAGTTGTGATGGAGCAGTCCAGCTTTGGGAAAGGGCAAAGCCTACTTTAGTGCAGTAATCTTTTTAACGGATAATCACAGATAGGCATGCGGCGCTTACCCGCGAATATACCTTCAGTTATAAGCCCTGCAGTCTTAAATGGGAACCAAATATCCTATGATTTACAGTACGTTACATTTAGACTTGGAAAATTTTTACCGCTTCTGTCTTTTCCAGCCCTCTATTGTGGCAAGATACTGAAAAGTCTTCTTGATTTGTACATTCGCTTAAGTTTAAATCCATATATCCAGGCAAAGCGCGAACATGTTATGTTGGATTGAAGTCTAAAAGTTGGTCCTAAAGCAAAACATTACGAAACTGAAATCATTCTTTGCCTGCAGCAGTTGCTTTATTGATAATCACCAATGTGGAAAAGTTTAACTTTTGAACGCTTTTGGTCGCACATAAATGAATTGTCACGTAATCACTGAACTCAAAAATGAAGGTAAATTTTTGTCAAATATCACAGAAGAATCGTTTCCCTCAAAGAAAAATACTTCGTTGTTCTGCAACGGCGCAGGCCATGCTGATATCAGTGCATGAGTAAAAATATATGACAGCGAAATTATAGTATTATACCTTACTTGACTCCCTGCACGATGTGTCTCATTAAACTTTTTCAAAAACCTTAGTAAAAGCTACTTTGACATAATGTGCCTATTACACTCATTATGCTGATATAATTCTAAAGAATCCTCAATAAAATATTGTGAATGAAGTGATTAGCCTGTATGTTGTATGCACGCGAAATTACTTTTAATTGTTTAAGCTCAGGCGTGAGCAGTTCTTATAACATGTACATTAAGTGTACTTCCATCGTTTCTACAGCCTAAGGTACCAACGGCGGTGGCATTCTGATGACAAGATTTCAAAAAATATGAGACCCGTATTTGTCAGTAGAAAGAAAGTATTGTCTGCTTTGTTTGACTGCTGATTAAGCAATGCCGCGCATGCAGTTTGTCAACTCCGTCGTGTTATTTGCTATATCTTCTGCAGGAGAAATAGCCTCAATGAGGGAATAATCATCTAGAAAAAGAGTTCAGGTTCAGAAAAATTGTTTTGTCNACAAAACAATTATTTGGTGGGCTAACTTGTGGTTGGGCAAATTTCAAATGTACNATAGTGGTAAACTTCGATAGTGACAAAAACTAAGTATAACTTCCGTGCTATTAAAAGCGATGGAATTTAGAATGGTTTAATTTCTGTGGAAAAATTGCTTTTCTGCCAACCTTGCCATGAAACTACGTGTGCTTAGCTGCGACCCCAGTGGTGATGATTCCCCGCACGCGAGGAAGAAGGCAGGCGTTTGAATTTAAATCACTAGTCGCAAAGTCTCACTTAGCGTGATCAAGTATGGTGATAGTTTGTCATTTGTCATTGCGATGGCAAGAAGTAGGGACGTTTAAAAACGTTTCGGACTTTACATTTGAACTCAATGAAATCTCAGCAATTGAATTGATTATCATCTGTCAGGAGTGTATTGGCGATAAAAAGCAGAAGTAATGTTTTGGCAACACATTCCTTTACTAGTGCAAAAATGTAAAGAAGCACTGTCTCTTGTGGTGTTCGCAACGGTTTTCGTTAATTTAGCCGATCGTTTGATCGACGGTGAAGCACAGTAAACCAAGCAGCACGCTTTGCTGCTTCTGGGTGACTTGGGTTGGTTGCGCCCACTTGAAGCCTGAGTGATGTTGAGGAAGGTCGGATGTTGGATACTAGATTGGGTGACAGACGAGCAAACCGCATGAGCTTTAAGTTGTGTCTGGTTATCTCTGGTGCAGATAGGAAGATTGTGAAGCTGTCAGAACAGGAGCCCTTCTCTGGAAAAATGTCATTTCACCGACTGTTGGCCCCGGTGTAATGTCCAAGTGGCAGCAGCGACGCAGTTACATTCGGCAATCGCGCGAGTTAACACAAACCAGATGCACAATCTTCGCTTGGCTAGAAAACTCCATTAGTTTGTATTGCTAATTATCTGTCAGAGATAGCGTGTCAGACGATTAGAGATTGAATAACATGGCTAAAAATATAGAGACAGCTAATTTTTATTTGCTCGACAGTCATAAGAAAGCAAATTGGATAACTGTCGCTGTTATCGAACTGTTCTCACCACTGAGAAATACTTCTGGCCGGTGGCATCGATCAAATAATTTGCTTTTTCGTTCAGCCGAGTCGTTCATAGTTTCATATGTTTCTGGTTTGCAGGTGAGTTTAAGTGGTGACTCAACGTGAACTAAGCGCGATACTAGGAATCCAAGCACTGTTTACAGAAGCTGGTATTCGATGATGATACCGAGTCCAGTTGGATCAACACCGTTTTCAGTTAAAGATATACTCAATTTAGAAAGTCATCAAATGTCTTGTTCTACGCACAATGGAGAAAGTAGGCCGATTGCTTCCGTTAATTCATACCCAGGAGTTTACAGCAGTTCCTTGCCAAGCTGTTCCCCAAAAGAATTGAGAGAAGTCGGCTCAACTATGAATGCTTTGGAAATGCAGTTTGCAGGACGGTCAGACGAAATTGCATCCTCAACTCGCAGTAAAATGGAAGGGTCTAATAGCGAAAAGTTAAGTCCAGAATCAAAGAACATGGCCCCTGTTTCTGTATCGGTATCACCTCATGATCTTTACGTAGCGAGAAATGCTAATCGTGATGTCGAAGAAAAATTCAATAAAGGGCCAAGAAGTGACTGCAGTGACTACCATTCTACCGCGCATGATGCTGCATCAGCATTGGTGCATTTCTCGCAAACTCTGCAACAAAATCAACAGCTTAGTCCGGGTACTTCTCAGTACGAGGCACATCGCTTCCCGCATGACTATTATGCCCAGGTTCATCCTTACACCCATGCCGGCTACGAACTGCAGTCATACGAAGGCTCCGCTGCCCAAACGAGCTTGAATGTTCGTGAAACAGGTCAATTTTCGCAAGAGTGTTTTTCCAAATCTGAAATAGACAGCGGTTTAATCAAGTCTGAACGTCACACATCACCGATTCCAGCCGAGACTTCGTCGGGTACATTCTTTCACAGCCCGGAGACGGTGTACCCGTCGTCTACATCTCATGCAGATGCATTCTCGTACAATGTTGCACCCAATGGGGTACCATACCACCGAGCAGGCCTATCTGGAGAGTCCACTACACCGCATTCTGATGTGGCACCTAGTACCCGATACGAGCAGATCACTACTGACAAACTCTCGGTTTACGGCGATCACAGAAGTTCAGAAGCCGATCTTGCCACGCCTCCCTACAGTGCATCAAGAAGTCATGGAAGCGACAGAGATTTGGCGGAGTATCGCAATCCATCCCCTTCATCGCAATCCCCCGTGGCAGCTGACATCCACCAAGAATCGAACATCGAATCGTTTGCTGATCAGGCATCAGAAGAGTCGTGTCCGCGAAGCTATTCCAACAGCGAACCTCGCCACGAAGAAACTGTCACCCTCGCAATAGGTAAAGTTTTCGAACTTATGTGCACCATAAAAAACTAGCAGCGCTTGGTAAACGTCGAAGTTACGCTCGACATAACCTTTAAGGAAATATATTCAGTTTGTAGAAGTAGTTGTGCTATTCACCTGTTTGCTATCCACTTATTAATAAAATGATGCTCGTAACTTAATAACGTGGTCAGGGATTCCAGTGCCCTGTGTTTGTAAACTTGTCTGGAGGTCAGCTGGGATTAACTCGGAAAGACCTGAATGACGAAAACACTATATAGGTCATTTGCCCCAATGAGACGTTTTCTTAGTGATTTTTCCGGCATCGGTAAAAGTACAAACGCAAACGTATAGCAAGGCAGTAGGCAATGGAATATCTTGTTCTGCAATGAAACTGTACGTTCGGCCATGATCGCTTGCGACGGTACGCAAACCCGTTTGATAGTGGTCGCTAACAAAGACGTGTCTGATCCAACCCTTTGTCCAGTAGCGTCTACAGCACATCGGTAAACAACTGTACAAACGGCGGATTTAAAAGTTTACACGTGACAAGACAAATAGACACAGTTTAGTTGAAAAGGCGGAGGTGGTGAGTCGTCACTTGACGCCTATCTGTCGCCGTATGGACTCCCCGACGGGGCTCTACCAACGACGATCCTCGTAGGCCGCCATTTTTTAATTTTGAGTCAGGCATTCCTTCAGTTAGCGGTGCTTTGTTTTATAGTCAACAGGCGATTGTTGCTTAACACAGGGCACTTATCCGATTATCAAACAATCGCTATTTGTAATCCTCTTTGCCTAGTCACGCAATTTGGTGGAAAATTTTGTACTCGTGAGGCTTGATGGACGTGATTGAATAGCGATGGGTTAACCTGGTTTGCAAAAGTTACTTTTGCAAATTGTGCAAAGTATTCAGAACACGTAAATATGAAACTTACAGTAAAACAACCATGTACCACTCAAGAAATGTACCTGGCTTTACTTCGCAAATTTGCATGTCGCTAGTAATATTCGACCCTTTTTATTTGGATTTTGCGGTGTGGTGACCACAACTTTTATGTGGAAATTCCCACAGGAAAAGTCACGCGCGTCTGAATGGCTAAATTTTTATCCGCTTTTACAAGTCAATCCCGATACGTACTGTAACTGTGAAGAAACACTGGAAATCGTGCACGTTCGAAAGCAATGGTGAAAACTACTTTAATGCGCAATTGGTCCACAAAAAGCCACACTTATTGTGCATTGACAACAAGTAATGGCCAATGTAATAAAAAGGAAACTGGCTATCAGTAGAAAGTCAAGACACATGTTATTGCTCCTCCGCGGGAAAGTAATTATTATTTTGTTCGTGAATGTAAGTGTATGTTGTGTCGGAACTGACACCCAAGCTGGATTTACCTGTACTTTCTTCCAAACATGGAAAGCACCGATTAATTGGCAGAGTCATGTAGCTGCGGTAAATTTACTATCGGAAGCAAAATCGCTTCCACCCCGATCACGTCTCTAGCTCAGTTGGAAAGGAGCGCAGGTTGTAGTTACAGCTTCACGAGCCACGTTAATCATCGCGGTTCCGCAAAATCTCCAACTTTGGTCTCTTCTTCGCAGAGAGCGCAGGTAAAGCACGATTATAATTTTGTCGCATGGTTTCGTCGGACTACGCCTGGCAATGATGCGCGCGTCACAAACAAGAATCACTGTTTTGTTGCTCGGCTCAGTTCTGACTGCGGAACGCGCGCCGGGTTGATTTTTCAGCAGCGTCGCAAGCAACGCAGCAATTAAACATGACGCTATCGGAAAAAGAGTCGAGCTTTGGCACCAGTCAGTCGCGGCCCAACCTCCGCCGAAGTTGCACTAATTGCGCGTAATAAGACGCAAATTGCCCGTTGCTTTAATTCCAATCATTCATTGCGGTGGACTTCCTCGCACGGCATTTGGGTTGGATCTTGTAATATTGAAATGTAGTCGGGTCTGGGCGCAGCAACTCGGACCACCCTGGCCTTTTCAAAACTTGTTTTTTGACAGTTGACTTTTCGTAACTAACCTTGTATACTTGCTGGAAGTCACGGGTGGTTCGTAGAGAGGCAACGCAAAATTGCTGCAAGCATGGTCGGCATACTGCTTAGTGTATATGGAACGCGTATGTCAGCATTGCATGACAGATTGTTGGCAGGTGAATCAGTTGGGTGAGGGTGACATTAAGGAAGAACTGCGGGAGAAGGCACGATTTGCCAAGAAAACATTTAAAATGTCGTTCATTCACGAAATTTTTACTGAAAATATTCCCAGCAAATCAGATAGTATTTTCGGTATTTCTACTCCTTAATTTAACACGAAACAGCTGATCAACTTTCAAACCTCCACAAGTGGATTTTTACTCGAAGTGAAGAAATTGATGATGTGTTGACTGAAGAAGCGATCTGTGACTTGAAAGCAATCAACAAAACAATCGTTTACGTTGTATCAGCGTGTATTTAAATGTTTGTTACAAACCCGTACAAAGCGATTAACGATATAAAGTATATGGAAGAAAGGAGACGAGATGAGTTTTTCCAGGGTTAATTCTTTCTTACTGTTTTCCCTATTTTGCATAACCATTCAGTAGATGACGCAAACAGAGAAAAAGACTTTTTAAAACTTGAATTACTAGCTTCATCGTACAAACAAACACAACACCTTCGACGAATCTCCTTTTTGACCAATTACGAATTCGAATCAGTCTGGGGTCGTGCACTGGCTGACGCTGTAAATAGTACGAAAATCAAATTCAATGCAAACGACTTCCAGCGACATATAATTTAAAGCTGCGTAGCGTTTTGAATCAAAACGTATGTTGTTTAGGTGTTCCAAGGAAGTCCTAATACGTACTTATGACCTTCCAAAAAATTGGAAAAACGCACTAGCTTGAATCTGCTCCGCAAATGTGGTTCCTTCGCTTGCCCATATTTGAATAGACAGTACCGCACTAGCGTGCCTTTAGAGAAATTTTGGAAGAATGGGAACTGGCTTGCTTGGAGTTTGGTTAACATAGTGACCTTGTTTGGATGTTCAGCTGTGCATTTGACTTTTCAATACTGCTGTTCCGAAAAGTACTGTAGTTTCCGCCGGGACATTACAGAATTTGAAACACAGTAAGCTTGAAAGTCAAACCGAGATCTAAGCGCAAAGCAAGTGGTTGAGCTGATCGTTTTCGTTCGCGAATTCTGACGCCTAAAAATTTGTGTGGGGCATGGCAACGGATTTTCCGCACCAATGCAGCCTTTGTGACGGCAGAGGACTCCATCAAACCTTGAAACTTGTGAGCTCTCTGATAGCCGTACCGTAAACGATTAGCGAGCTTCGGTAATTATCTCATCAATGTCTTAGATTGCGGTGAGCGTTTCGCTCCGTCGCTCGCAAGCTGCACAGAAACGCTTCCCACGAAAATTTGGCACCAGCTCGTCTCGAATCCTGCGCCTTTTCTTCGTCTGTTCTCTTTACTACAAAACGTGATGAAATGTATTCGCTTTTGTCCAGGCTGAAAAATGAGCCGCGTCACCTTTGGCCCGGGCAAAACGTTTCAAAGCAAAACAGTTGTACAAGGTTTGCTTTTTTGTCGTTTTTGAGATTCTGAACCTTTTTTGAAAGAATACAAACTTGAACGAATATCAGTCTTTGCCAAGCACAGATCGGAAGATGACGATTTCACCGGCACTATTTTATGCTGACAAAAGTATTGGTTACTGAAAAATAGTCGAATGTCACTAATGAACAATAATATGTGAAAAGACTATGAAGCTTCGCAGTAAGGTGCAAATTTTGTACCGGGTTATCTTATCCTCACCCCAGGAAATGAAGTTCGGAGAATTCTGCTGACAAAAGCGATAATAAATTTTTGGGGAAAGCTCCTCCATGCATTACCTTTGTAAGAAGATCAAGCTTTTTCAGTCGAAGCTTCCTGTGCTGCAACGTCATTTGAAAATGACGTAATTCAAAATTACACTTAGTATTTTTGCATAGCTAGAGCCAAGAATACGCTTTCATGTGCGCTTTCTTCAGCTCAAGGTTATCCTCATTTCAGTTATCCCTCTACTCAGTCACTAGGCGGAACAACCACCGATAAACGTTTCTCCTCTCTGTCAAAATCTTAGCTTCATGTGCAATCATCATCATCAGAACATTAGATGTTTGTTGCTCGCCACATCCTTATAAACTCTTTGCTACACCAAGATTTCCAATTGAAAAGTCTCGTTAAAAATCGTGACATTGTTTGAAAACCCACTATATCGACCTATCGTGCCAAAAGATGTTAAGTAGTGCACTTTAGTAATAGCCACCTTTCTTTGATCGCTACAAGTACAAGATGATGTTATATCCGACGTCAGAGGGCAGTAATTATGATGAACCGTGCCTGTCACCGGTGGTTGTAGTTTTGCAGAAAGCATGCTATTCATTTATTCGACGCACTAATTTTCAACTATACATCAAAATTGCTTTACTCGTGAATATTTAATAAGATTGGATTAGTTGGAAGCATGACTTTAGTAGTATTTTTCGTCTGCAATCTTATAAAATGTTGACGTTCAGAAGTGACATAAAAAGCGATGTTCCATCGATAACAACAAAAAGGTTTAACTCCAAGAACATTTTCATGAAAAGGCAGCACATGATTTGGAAACCCGAACACTTTCAGTGCACATCGATTCCCCAAAATGGCGTCACAGTTCACGTCTGAGAAAGGCCGAGTCCGTTGGATGTAACTCTGGTTTCGGTTTTCGATTTATAAACAATCCAGTGTTGAAACTTAACGCTGATCATGCGTATGACGTATTTAAAATGAAAATTTTGTCCACCATTCATACTGGAAATTTACAAGAAGCTTACTGCGTTTGGAAAATATAGGAATTTTGATTGCGTTGCGATAAACTACGTGTTTTAAGAGAGTTTATAACTAGCAGGAAACATTTGAACAAAACAAAAGTATTCAACAATCAGCCATGAAGATTTTAAGGATGTGACGTCTCATTAACAGCAAACTTGCAGAAGAAATTGCAAAACTAGTTTTATGGACCGAACGTAGAATTCATTTCCATTTTTTCAATATGTAACGGCTTTTAAAAGCACTGATAAATAAGGAGACATCATAGTGACCAATAATTGTGTTAAATCAAGACAATATTTTCTTTAACTTATTTTCATAACTGATATCCATTAATTCCATCACAACATAAGTAGATGAGTCCCGGGGTATAATCTTCATGACATTAGTTTGCCGTTGGCGTGTAGCTTCCGATAAGTGAACCCAAGTGTAAACAATAGAAGTTGCTCATTTGCATGTTGCTGATCAAATAATTGCCTCAATTGTGTTTTCTGGGATATTTGCAATCGGTGTGTTTTGTGGCGAAAACCACCATCTACCGGTGAGGCGATGATCACCTTTATCTTGTATATTTGTGGAATCAAAATTTATGAGTTTCTGGAAACGATTTGAAATTTTTTTAAATTCAATTGCGCAGAAAAGCTTCTTCTGTCAACAGTCTGAACCACTTTCAAATGATAAAAAAAGAATTAGAGGAGAAACTGGAGAATACAAAACATATTGTTATAAAAATAGGATTTGGTTCACCGTGCAAATTAAATGCCACTTCAAGTTGGAGACTATTTGAACTGACTGACAAGTTTCGTTAATTTGTTTTAGTGATTAGCGATATAATGAAATTTAACTTGTTTAGTACTTTTGTTACACCACAAAACAGTGGTTTTCCTCCTTCCACTCTAATCGGCTTAAACAGCTCTGTGATACAAAAGCTGTTATGTTGGTCGAAGATTATGATTAGCCTAACTTAAAACTAAAGAGCAGATCTCAGGCCTATTGCAAATCTGCGAGTATATCGATTGCTCTGTCTCTAGATAAGCAAAATTGGTACCGTTTGAAGATTTTCAAAGATATTTAACTTGCATTTGCAGCTTCTTTTGGCCGTTTTCAGAACAAACCCTGTATTCCTTGTTTCAAAATTTCGGTTTGTGTACAAAGTGTCTACGTGTCACACAGCGCAAAACTGCTCTTTTAGATATTATTTTATCAAAAAAGTAGTAACGAATAACTTGTTCGCTCAAAGCTTAAATGCAATTAAAATTTTTAATATTGCGACTCCACGGAAGTTTCCTCGAAATATATTTTTGGTCACAGCTTGGAGCAAATGATTCAGCAGGCCGAAGTTTCGGTAAAACTGGTTTGGGAAACAAGCCTTAATACGCCAATGTGTCACTAAAGTGACTGTGAGTTTAGCGCGGTTTAGTGTACAAGATTATAGTTGTTCCAGGTGCGGTTGACAAGTGTGCTTAAACACATATATTGGAGTGCTTCATTGTGAAAGCACTGGTGGTACACGACTGCAACAAGTTTTCAGCAGCAAGAAACAAACAAAGAGCACCAATACCCTACTGCACTTGCTTTAAATTCAACAGGTTTATTCATTGAACTAAACTTTATTTGCAAAAAAGCTGCCATATCTCTAGAAAAATATCCCAGCAAAATTTTTGTCGTTTATAACTTTTTAAACATTGGGAAGCACGAATATTTGGCTAGTTGTCTAAAGGTTACTACGAGTTAAGCTATTTTTGGAAGTGCATTGCAGCATTCAATTTTTTACAAAGCGTTCCTAACGAACCGTTGCGTCATGTAGACCACCTTGCCTATGTAGTTTTATAGGCTTATGGGGACTGTGCTTTGCTTATTATTAACATACGTTTATGTTCCATCTACGAATGAATCCAAAAATTTCATAGAAATAATTGTTCTAAAACTTTGGCGTGTAGGCATCCAAATATAGCTAATATATATCATCGTTAAGCAAACAATTTTTGCTAGTTCTGAAGCGAAATCGTCCATTCGCACATGGAAATATAAGTTTCTTTTGCAAACACTTGTTCAAGCTCCCGTATAAATGAGAATACTGACAGTTATGGGTTAGAAAAACCAGTTAAGATTGAAACATAATTTAAACAAGCTTTGCAGACAGAATAATTGACTGCACTTCTGTTTGTAAATGTAACTGAGTTGTAAAGTTCTACTGAGCTTAAGCCCCGCTTCGACCGAAATGCAGTGTAAAAATTTATACTATATTTTGTTTATATTTGATTATGGCTTGCGTCTTGTCGTGCCTTATCCTTGCATCTTTCATAGCACTTAGCACAACAAAGTGTAGAATCTTCCCGCAGCCTTCGTATTTACGATCCACATTCAACTTTGCACGCCGTGGCTTCTGCTTCACAAGAGCAGCCATGATCAGCATGGTCTAGAACAGCGATTCTCAACGTGGTCCAGGTGGACCACCGGTGGGCCTGGTGGTCCACAGAAAGTTCCATAAACTCTTGATAAAACGTTCCTGAAAATTGTAACCTTTACTGTACAATAAATTATGTAAAACCATTTTTAGGTACTTGTGTTTGTAGTTTTAGTAAGCATAGCAGAGTGATCCGTCGGATATTTTTTGTAAAAAGTTGATGCATGGGCCAAAAAAGGTTGAGAGCCACTGGTCTAGAATACGTAAAAACAAGAAAACAAGCCAAACAACCTTTGGATAGTTTCACTGCAAAGTATTTTTGAGAATAAACATACACGATTCAAATGAGGAGAGCAATGGGTGCATTCGTGCTAGTTTTTTCATGTAAAATTCGGAGAGACTCCGTGCGCTTACACACGATTTCTTTGGATCACATCAGTTTGCATTCGTTTTTTTCGCGCTAAATCGTTATAACAACCAGTTTGTAGTATGAGCAAACAGTTGCGTTACCTTAACTTGGAATCAAACGCGTAAAAAATACTTCTGCACTTCTACCAAAAAACATGTCACGGATTTCCCTGCCATGCAACCAGTGGCCAACGAATCTGTTATGTTGAGAAATGAAAGATACAAGCGTGGCTCCGCGACAAGCGAGTGACAACAAATAGGACAGAAACGAGGGCGCTTTGTCGGCGCATGGTGAAGGCGATTGGGCCGTTAAAAAATCTTCTATCTCCGGTAGAGTGATGGATCGGACGCGGCCGCTGCTTTCTCGCGCTAGCGTGGCTTGGGGCGCCGGTCGTCATGGCGCCATTGCGATAGACGATTGTTATTGCCCGTGAAGCCGATGAATGGCATGGTGTTCGCACTCGCTTAAATAAATGCCTT
>JGI24021J15306_10000844_pt1 | contig 26931 bp, 17 predicted proteins | sample Ectturendosymbi1_FD_15306 | JGI IMG/M metagenome (IMG submission 15306) | reverse complement strand
GTTTAGTTCTGTTTTGGCTCTTTTAATTTATTAAAATTAACAAGAAAGTCCTATTCGTTTGCTCCTAAAACTAATTACTTTCATGAAAGAAAACATATTTATGCTCATTGCGTTAAACTAGTGATTTTCGACCGGTGTTCAATGGAACACTAGTCAAACTTATTAAATTTCCTGCGGAACACCTGACGATCTTTCACGGAACACTAGTTTTCCGCGGAACACCGGTTAAAAATCACTGGTCTAGTGGTTTGGGCCTAGAACCAGATGAAGTGGGCCAAACAGGCCTAAAACTACTCCACTTGTGATGTCACTCACAAAAAACCCAAAATCAAAAAATCTTTTTTTCATTGCAGACTTGAAGACTTGCTGAGTCTTTTGAGGGTTTGAACAGCTCTCTAGTGCTTTTAGCACTGGAGTTATCATCGCATAAAGACACGTCGAAACTGCTGGATTTTAGGCTTAAACCACCTGGCAGCTATGGTGTTAACTAAGTTAGCAAATTAAAGTGTTTAGCAGAGTTCTACTGTGTTTTAAGCAACTGCAACTGGTGGCAATGTTGTGCACAATTTGCTAGAGATACTTGGATATGGTTGCTTGATTCAAAAGCTCTAGAAAAAAGCTTTTTTCATATTATATTATGCCATTGCTAAATTTTAGATATATTTTAGGTGTTCAAAGTTTCACTAAAAGAAATGCAAATTTAGTGAAACTGAGTTACTGCAAGTTCATGTTAAATCACTAAAATTGATAAAGACTGGATAATGATGTAAAGGTTTTGAGTCCCTAGATTAAAAAAATCTTTTTCCATGTTTTGTGAAAGCTTTTAAATTTAATTTCAGTTAATGTAATTCATCAATAAATAGATTGATTGAAATAATTAGACTGTTAAAAGAAATGTTTGTCCTGGATAAAAAAGTAATGTAAAAATCGTAAGCTGTCAAAATTGTCATGATGTCAAAACACATGGAAAGTTTGATCAACACATTTACCAATAAATACATTTTAAAAATATTAGGGATACCAAAAGTGATCAATGTATTCAAGCATCAATATAATTGATAAAAACTGGACAATGACGAAAGGGTTTTGTGTCCCTCGATTAAAGGAAGCTGATAGGTTTTTTCCATGCTTTGTGAAAGCTTTCATTTCAGTTCATGTAATTCATCAATAAGTAGATTAATTGAAATAATTAGACAATTAAAAGAAATGTTTGTCGTAGAAAAAAAAGTAATGTAAAAAATCATAATGCTGCATTTTTCGGACCATAAAGCGCACTTTAAATCGTTTAATTTGTACAAAAATTGAAAGTGCGCTTTATAATGCAGTATGCCTAATGTATGAATCTAGTTGTGCTTTCTCATCTAGAACCAATTGTATATGGTAAACAGTGCTGTTTGTTTAATTGCAAGTTATGATATTTTTGTAAACAGACTATCGTGTCAGGTAATAAACCAACAAGTGTAATGAGCAGCATATGTGTTTCCATAAGTAGCTAGCACATAGCACAGATTGTGTTACTCTGTGGGGCTCCTGACTACATTGGTGCACACCGAATCAAACACACACACAACTTTTATTCTATTCGTGTCTAGCGGATTAGGCATGTGTTACAGATTAAATACCCTTGTATGTAATAACAGATTCAACTCCCAGGGTGACTCGGACACTCGGGAGTTTTTGTGAAAGTGTTGAATATAGTTTGACTTATATAAGTTTTGCTTCATTTAATGTGCCTTGTTATCCGGTGCGCCTTGTGTATGAAAAAAGAATAGGTAGCATTCAGTCTTTGATACTGCGCCTTATGGTCTGAAAAATACGGTATGTGAAATGCAATGGGTGAAATTGTAAAACTCCAGCTGATATTCAACAAATTGAACACAAGTAAAAACACTTGTAATGATTCAGTCTTGGGCATCTGCTTAGCAGTGGCTTGCAGCACTGAAAAACACTCACAGTAGGATTGTTAACTTACCATGACTACTAATGGTTAAAGCAGGTTTTTTAAAGGAAAATGTTAGGTACCTGGTATGGACCTGTAGGGACCCGATATCTCTGATTCTAGGGACTCAATTTTGTCTGAGTCTAGGGACCCGATGATAATTTTCTCTGATTCTAGTGACCCGATTTTCAATTCTAGTGACCTGAATCGGGTCCCTAAAACACCTTAAAAAAAACTCGTTAAAGCAAAATTGCAACTGGCAAATGTTGTATACACTTTGCAGTGAAGCAAGTGCTTACTTGACTGACATCCTTTCTCCTGTGAATGAAGTTGAAAGAGAGGATTGGGTGGACCGAATACTGGAATCACTTCAAAAGCAAAACTGTAAGTGGTTCTGCCAATGTGAAAAACATTTTAATATTTTTGTGCCTGTTAAAACTTGACAACTTTGTTGGTGGTTTTTAAAAGTGACCAAGTTTGTTTTTGAATATAATCCATCTAGTTTAGTGTAGCTTTTTTGTAAAAAGCTGTTGGCGACATTTTTAAGCTTTTTTATTGGACAGTGTGGCATTGACTTGATCTTATGTGATTATATATCCTTGCAGCACTGGCTTGATCCTGCGTCCAACTGGTTATATGAGTAGGTCTTTTAACTTTTAAAATACAGACATGGACTGTTATATTCAACTTCTTTATTGAGGTAATTTGTTTTGTGCAATGCATATAATAATTCTTAGAATGAAGATGTATCATGCACTTCTCAAATGCAAATTTCAAAACAGAATGCAGGTAATTCTCTACCCAACCAGTTAAACATGTGAAGTTAGTATGGCACCTTGGGGTATTCTTTTACATCTTCAAAAAGAAATAAAAATGGCTGAAACACCACTGGTACCAAGACCCCTCTCAATTGCTAGGTGCGAAGGTTAACTTAACCCATAAACTCTGAGTGACCCATAGCAACATTTGTGGGAAGTGATAACTGTGACAACTCCAGAAAGGAGCATGTTCTCGGCTTTAGTTTGCTGCCAATTGCCATCAGCTAAATAATACAAAAAAACATATTGATCCTAGCATCCATTGAGTGCACCCAAGTTGTTGCTGCAGAGGTTTTTGCTTTCTCTCTAGGCTGTAGACCAGTGGTTCTTAACCAGGGGGCGTCAATAAATTTCCAGTGATGCGTGAGCCCTCGCATGCTCTACAGTATGTAAAGTTTGATCAATAAATTTATCAATAAATACATTTTGTTTTTACAACTTGTTTAATGTCAGGGGGAGCTTGAAGCAAAGGACAATTACTTAAAGGAGGCATGGTAGAGAAAAGTTCAGAACCACTGCTGTAGACGTTTTGCTGTAATTTGGATTAAGCCGAATTTGGTCAAATTGTTTTGAGTAAAATTCGTCAGTTTTGAGGGTAGGCAATTGTTATATTTAAAGTGGGTGTAAAAAGTTTCTGACCTCTGTGATTCGAAGTGTCTTGCAAATGTGTTTTCTTAGAATCATGTGACTAAAAAGCTATTCGAGGTACCAGGTTGTGCAGTGATGCAACCCTTCGTTTTAGTGCACAACTAAGGAAATGTGAGAAAGACTTGCTTGTTATGAAGGACATTATAGAAATGTCAGTTTTTGCCTTTAATTTTGGTGTGCTTAACTAACCCTAGTTGGGTTTTTGAAAATGGGTTTTACAAATATCTTTTTCAATTGTTCTAATTTCAAGGGAAGAGATGCACAGATACTATGAATTGATGCAAACCAAGTTCCTTTGTGTTTTGTTTGTTTGAGGAAACCTTGGCATGAATTGGTGCCTGTTTTTTCGCTGAGAGATTTCGGTCATTTTTTTGCTGAGACATCTTGGTCACCGAGACCTTTCGGTCATTTATCTCACAGTTGTATCAAAAACCATAACACTGCTGATTAGCCTACATTTTCAGACATTCTGAACGAAATGACTTAATTGTTTTCGGTCATTGTCAGTCTGTGACTGAAAAAAGGCAGATTGGTGCCTGGCAAAAATAAACTGAAGAACGTTTACAGAGCAGTGATTCCCAAAGTCTCAGCCGGACATCTTACATAACATGATTGTTTCTGGATATGTTGCATTCCAGCAAATCAACAAATTTTTATAAATATATCAATTTTTCATTATTGACAAAAAATGTCTTTGTGGCCGGATGAAATTGGCAGACCCCTGATTTAAATCAAACAACGATCGATCGTTGCTGACGATGAAAACAGTTTCAGAGTGTCAAATATGATTTCCTTTAAATCATTCGTTGTTGGATTATTCTTCGTCCTACAACATACTTCCAATGCATTATATTCCAAAGTGCAGATTTTGATTTTGACAAATTTGCAGTGTTGCCTAAATTAAATAGTATGTACTAATCGTGTGTGTAGCAATGATTTAATTGTTTTTTCAAATAAATTGCGTTTTCAAAATTATATTCTTTGTTTTGCTTATTACACTAATAACTACACTGCAGCTAACTAATAATGAATGGCTTATATGGTTTGTATTTGTTATTTTGATGCAGTGACTAGTAACATCATAGATGCTGATACTGTGGAAGAAGCAATAAAAGAGTGTGATACTGGCGACGACGAGAGGTCAAATTGTTTGTAATTCATGTTTTTTTTTAAAAGCATGTTGAATCCTTCTGGTAATATTATGAAGGTGATTTTTAGCGGTGAAAAAACAGTGCAAAGTTTGTTCACGAAACAAGAATTCCAGGAAATTTCATTAAAACCACGCTTATCATAGTTTTATAAACAAATTTTCGTATTAGGAATCAAGGGAGAAAATTAGCAGCTAACAAAGTTCTGACTTCATGACCTATGAGTCACATGTGGGGCATTCCATTATAATTCAACAAATGAGTGTAACCTATACCATCAGATTTTCATTATTTTCAGATATGTTATTCTCTGCAAAAATCTAAGAAAAAACATTTTTCGAATTTGGCCCACTGGTTTCCAAGATATGAGTGTTTAAATTTTGGTCACAACCAGGTGGCGCAGAGTACTCCCAAAAACAAAATGCTGTTTCTTTTGATCTACTAACGCTAGCGATGTGATCAAAAGGTCAATTCAACTGTTTGAGGACATGCTGATTTCAAATATGTTATTTTTAGTGTAATATTTTCTGCAAAAAAATATAGCCACTTAGAAAACTTGTCCAAAAACCTGTGTCTGGAACAACTTTAAAAAAAAAAATTTTTGTGATGTAGTACGAATTGTCAATTATTCAAATAACTTGAAACCTAAGACAGGTTTTTCAAACGCAGTTTTTTATCTTAGATGGAATAAAACTATGTTTTTTGCTATGGACTATTTCACCCCCACTAATTTGCATTTGTTAGTGGTGATTGATTCTTAATCACAAAGCTTAGTAATGTGATGATAATCTGTATGCATTAGCCAATCTACTAGTTGCAAAGTTTATTTGTATATTTTTATAGGCAAAACATGATCAAACTTATTGTTTTTAAAACACACTGAAAAGGCATAGTTTGGCCATTTAGAAAACAACACCTTGCTTTATTAACAAAGAAAATTCTTAATGCTGGTTGAGCAAGTCACTGGTGCATTTTAAGACAATGGCTTTTGTTTAACACAACAAAAGGTGCTTTGAGCTCATTCTGTTATTCTAAACGGACATTCGTTGCAAGCTTTTGTTCTTATACTGGCAATCCGTCAGTGATATAACTGTTTACGAAGGTTTGCTTTTCTTTGATGAAAATGAAAGTTTTTGAATCAATTCAGAATCAGGCGTTTTGCCGCAAAGCATTTGTTTTATCTCTCTTTTAAAAATACTGCTCACAAAAATTGTCGACAATAAGGAATTTTTGCAAGATGTGGAAGGTTTTGTTAACAATTCATCTCGCTGTGAAAGTGCGAACGTAATTGTTTTGGTGAAAGTGACTGCTTTTTGCCAAGCTGTGAAAATGACTGACATTTTTTTCTCAAGACCGACAAAAAAGTTTCCCCATCATGCGGAAATTTTTTTTAATTCAACCTTGTAGCTCAGATTGGCGACTGCTATTTTAAATCGTACACACAGTTGCCTGCAAGCACTGGTTTTGATGTGTATTGCAGTCCGTTGCAAGCGCCTGTAGCAGCTAGATCCATTCTTGGGAAATTTTATCAGTTTACCGGTGAATGTTGACGGGGTACTTTTATTTATAGCGGGCAGACATTTTCTGTCATTGACGCGTTCGACGTACCGAAGTATGTGTACAGCAATGAAAAGAAGAAGTTTTTAAGGTAAATTTGCGTATCGAAATATGAATTATCAGACGCAAGTCTGTTGGCATAAGCTCTAAAACAGGGTCTCAAACACGCGGCCCACGAGGACATTTTGTGCGGCCCGCCGTGCTTTTTGGGAATTTTCAAAAAAATAAAGTTATTCAGTTTATTCGCCGGTGTTTAAAAGTGCTCGGCCAGCGAGTCAACAAGTGTTTTATAAACGAACGCAGAGCAGGCTAGAGATGATTTGCCTCTAACTCACGATACCTTTCGCAAGAAGTAGGATGCCAAAGTTGTTTCTGTAATAAGGTTCAGGTGCCGCCATCATTGCGTCGGCTTCAAAAGTCGGCACTAGTTACTTTATAAGTCCTCATTTGACCCTCGGAACAACTTGAGTTTGAGACCCCTGTTCTAAAGCCACCTAGATTTCATCATGCAGGGCGAGTGACCTGGACTCATTCCATCCAACTCTTCTTGGCACGGCGAAGGACAAGGCAGATGTGTTTCGCGAACGGTACAAAGTCTTATACCAGAGAACGTCAAGGCACAAACTCTTCACCCCCCCGATACCAGGTTTGTTTGTCGCATACACTATTTTTCAGCTTTTCGTTTTCAGAAGATCTAAAGAGTGCATCCACCAACATTAGTTTGGATCAGAGGTTTCTCAAAAATTATTTCGACCTTTCGTGATCCCAGGCAGTGGTTCTCAACCTTTCATGGTTTGTGGCCCCCTTCCAAAGACTCTCAACACTTGTGGTCCCCTGCTCACCAATAGGATTTTACAATATCACCACAGAGCTATTAAGCAAAGGCCTTTGCTGGTGGTACCCGGAGAACCGCTCCGTGGCCCGCAAGGGGGGCCCGAGGGCCTCGATTGAGAAACTCTGCCCTAAGGTTATGTTATTGCACCCCTTGTTTGGACTTAACGCTTCCTTTCAACTTGGTGTGAAAATGAAGTTTGAAATTTATCCCCTTTTTAATCAGTCATGCAATACTTGGATGTGCGAACAGCCCTCCAGCCGAAATGCACGTTTCCGATGAAGAGAGGTGCGCCTGCTTGCACCATGCTTTTTTACACGTGCTTTGTGTTAAAATGTGTGTATCGAATGGGAACAATCAAAATTTAAAAATGCATCTCTTGAATCATTGTGTGGTTCAGAGATAGTCTTTGTCACAGCCAACGAGTTCGTGTGGAGGAGAGTGCGAATCACGTAAAGCTAAAACAAAGGCTCCCAAGATTCGATGAAATTAACGAGATTTATATGCGCCTCCGCACGATTATCACGCCAAAGCACCAACTTGGTGTGGCGGGGCTAGAAAGTTTGGAGACGTGGTGTAGTCCTGCTGGACGCTGGTCAGCGTGAAAAAGTGCTTGCTTGACACTCGTGCAATGCTGCGTTTATGCTTCAGGTCTGGATGACGTCAACGCGAAAAAGTTCCAATTGAGAAACGTGGAATATCTCCTTGGTTGCACAGCCAAGTTAAAAGAAATCATTGTACTTGGAATGATTGCTCAACTGAAGGAGGTACAGTACTTCAATTTCATTTCTTTTGTACATGTAGTTCGTTATCCACCGCTTCGTGTTATTACGCCTTAGTATTTTTTGACACAAAGTTGATTATATTTTTGTTTTTGCTGGCAGGCCAAATATTACTTGGAAGATCTAACCGGGGCAGTGGAACTTGATTTATCGGAAGCGGTATTCCTTGGTTTAACTATGTTTTCCGCGCTAAGTGCAGACGTAGTTGTTTTTGACATCACCAGTGGTTTCCTTCCTTTTTTGGTGTCAGTTTGGGTGAACTGAACTTCTGCGGCGTCGACGTTTTGTTTAACTCCCGGTGACCTCCGCAAGTCGATTCCGAGTTCCCTTTTCACTGTGCTTTAACGTCAAGACTGTTCAGCGGCGTAGTTTTTGCTAAAGGCTCTATTAGATTGTCAATTCCCCTTTCTTGAGCGAAATGTTACTGAACAGCGAACTGTTTCGCCGTCAGCAGCTCTTCGTCAACAACACCAATGCATCAGGTTATTCCCCTCCTTTCGTCTTGTAAAAGTTATTTTTTAATTTCTTCGTAATGTCTTTAAAGTGCGATTTAATGCGAGCAACTGCGCTTGACTCGCTTGAACCTTACCATAACCACGGCCTTGCCATATATGGCAACTGATGAAAAACATCCTTTTGTTCAGAAATTCCACACGGGCATGTTCACTGAGAACAGCTTCGTGTTGGCCGAAGGTTGGTACGAGGACGGCGTGTTCCACGTCACCGCCTGTGGGTTCCCCCCTCTGGAAGCATCGAAGACCACAAGGTGATTCTTCGGAGCTTTTCCGGTTGGTGTTTGAAAATAAGAATACAGTTTCAACAAAGGTATAATGATCCACAGTGCATTGTAAGCCGTGCTTTTCCACAATCTAGTTGATCACCCCAAAGTGAAGACACTATTTTTCTCTCTGACCGGAATTCCTGTCTGTCGAATTTCGACTTCTGTACTGATCGCTGCTGCTGCCGGTTTCCAACACGACGTTGCGTTTGCAGAGCATATTACGGAAATTGCAATTTCTTCGGCGGCCCGTTGCCGCTTTGCGCCAAGTCTTATCCCAAGCTGTTGCAACTGGAACAGGAAAACGAAGAAGCGATGTTTATATTCGTGTCGGATTTGTGGCTGGACCAGGTCAGTGCAAAGCCAGGTTGCGACCTTGTATCTAACTGTTGTTTAAACGAAACGGGTGGTTTTTTCCACTGTTTGGTGTGGCTCTCCCCGTTTCCATTCGAAGCTTTAGATCCACTTTACGACATGCGGTGGGTTTTACATTATACTTTACACGTGTAGTGGAACTACAGCTATGAGAAGTAAAATCCAAGTCTGTACCCGCGTCTGAAACCTCACTCCACGCATTCCAGGTCAGCAACGTATGAACTCCAAGTATTTAAGCCACGCCACGTGGTTACGTTGGAAATAATCGCTCGAACGCCATGGTTAGGTTCACAAGTTGTTGTCCTTCTGTTTTGATGTAGGTCAAATGTACATTAACGCGTCAGGCAGCCTTCATGAGTTTGCATTTTTTCTTTCTAATGGCACAACTTGGTGTGAAACGATCGCCTGTGGCAGTAGCGCACCAGCGAGTCAAATTTCATAGCAATCGAATTTCTTGTTTACTCCAACTGCTGTAGGTTCGCACAGGAAAGCTCTGTTGAATCCACCAAACATCTTGTAAAAACTTTTTTAAACGCAGGATGGAAAGGAAACCGCAATTGCATACTGCAGTTCACATGAACAGCAGCTCTTGATTGCATGGATGTATTCTAAGCAAACAAAAACCAATACCCAGCAGCATTGTGAAGCACATCAAAACGCAGGCACCAGCAAGACGACGAATACGTCTTAGATTAGAAAACCCTTCGGATTTCGTGCATGGTCTTGTAACTGTAGCAAAACAGGGTTAAGGATAGAAGTGTATGCAGACGAAATGACTCAGAACGCAGTTTGAGAGCGAGTGCTCAGCAGCGGGCCCTGGCCTTCTGTCGAAGCCATAATCTTCGCAAAGTAATATTTTTGTGTCCAACGCGAGGAGGCAAAATCACAGAACAAGCGAAATATTCTGACGTGAGGTGTTCCACATGTCGTTGCGTCCTGGCTGATAACTTCGCTAAAGCAGGTTGTTCCTCGAGACGCTAAGTTGTGCGACGAACACAATCCAGTTAATTAACGTAGTTTTGATGAGAAGGTCACTCGAATGAACAAAACAGACGAACGCTGGTGACAACGCAAGGCCGGGTGATGCGCGGGCGCTGCCATTGGTTGACGGTGAAAGGCATGACTGCAGAGCACATCCGCCGTCTTATGTCAAGCCGCTGTGACTTCCGACTCCAGCAGTTCGCCAGACTAGTGAGGCCGCATTACGGCTTTTTCCCATTCAACAGGAGAAGGTTCTTAAAAAGCTCGAAACGCTGTTCATCGGTTTCAAAGACAGTCCACCGACGTGCTTTGTGTTCTGCGGGCCGTTCTGCTCAGCGCCGCGTGGTTTGTTGCACCAGAGCCTCATCAAGGACGGGTTGGCGCAGCTCGCGCGGATCATACAACGTTACCCAAGTATTCAACAACAGTAAGTTGTTTGCAGTCCGCTGCGTGTTTATCAATTTCGTGCAGTTCGTGTGCGTTCTGTAAAGAGTGGTGGCAAAGTGCAACGATACGAAACGACAAACTCTCGACACCAATAACTTTTCTTCCTGGGCACACCAACGTCGCAGGTAAAACAAAGGTGAGCCTAACACCTGGTTTCAAAATGGCGCTGTTTTGAACCGCTGCTCGAACATCGGATCTTGAGCAAGAGAGCGTAGGGTTAAATCACACGCGGAGATGATACAGGTCCCCAAAATCCGGACCGCGAGCTTTCCTGGGAATGTTTAGCATTTTAACTATTTCGTGTCACTAAATCAGGGATCAAGTCTGTCAGAAAATTTGGGGGAGCAAACTTTGTGCATATCACACAAATACAATATTATTGTTTGCGTTGGAAATTATATATTTTAGGGACCATGACCCAACTGCCTCCGTGGCCACACCCATGGTGGGGACCATGACCCAACTGCCTCTGCGGCCACGCCCATGGTGTTGTGGCAGTTGCATAGTACTGTGCTAGTACTTGACAATGATTACTAGGTATTTGCTTCTTTACCAAGTACACAAAACTTTCGTATTAGCACTTGAAGAGTTCTTTGTCAAAGTAGATAAAACAAACACTTCAATTATCAAACAATGCACTAAAAGTAGAATTTATAAAAATGTATCTCTGAGATTCGAATAATTGGCTACGAAATATTAGGCGGGGGCAAAAAACATTGTGACCCTTGTCCAAACGTTGGGGGGATATGTCCCCCTAAGACTTGGTTCCTGCACTAAGTTAAGTAAGATGTAGTTTCACAAAAAGCATTTGCTGTAATTGAGAACTTCTTCCCGATAGGCTTTGGAAGAAACCAAGCTTTCCGCTTTGATCAAAAGTTCAACTTCAAAAGTTTTGGAGTTTACTTGCAATGTGTGAAAGAAAAGTGATTTACAGGACCTAAGTCTTTCATTTGTAATGTTATACTTTGCGAAGTTACTGCGCCTGGTCGGGCCCGCGGACGTCGATAAGTTCGCATCCAAAAATTTTTGGGACGCTAATGCAGACTAAATGCAAGTTCTCGTGGCCTTGTTTTCTTTGCCCTTTACATAAAGTTCCAAGAGAGTTAAATCGTCGAGCCGCTGTGTGGTCTGGAAAAACATCTGGGAATCACGTGCGTGCTTTATCCGCGTCTGTATAGGACTGGTTCTTCGTGTTTGGAGTTCTCAAATATCCAGACTCCGCGCTAACCACAGCGGTTGCTACAGCACAACGTTCTGTTCGGCGCCTTTGTAGAAAAGATACTGATCTGAAAGAACTTTCCTTGCAGAAGCAAAATGGTGTTTGTTCCGTCGTCGAGCGATTTGATTTTGGGAAGAATTCTCCCCAGACATTCTCTCCCGGACGCGCTGACCAAGGAGTTCAGGCAGAAAGTTTCCAACGCCATTTTCACTTCGAACCCGTGCAGGTATTTCTTTTCACGTTCTGATCTCAACCGCTGCAAAGCATTTTTTCCTTGATTCTGCTGCGGTGGCTTCAATGCTCGCATCCGGCAGCTATTTTTTGACGAAGCTTATTGTGAAAGCAAGGGCTGTAAAGCCGGATCCCAAAGAATTTTAAATGATCGGGGCCAATAGCTTTTAGGTGGTGGAGCCGTAGCCTGATATTTGGGTTCCGGTTCCACAACCCTGGTGTCTGGGGCAAGCGAGTTTTACTAATAATGCTTTTTCAGTTTTCAATAGACCAAATCCGGAATTGGTTTCAGTTAATTTACCCGAATTTATCGTGGCTGCTGTATCGTTATTGCGTTCTGCTGCCTTGTGTATACGACTTCGAAACATCTTACGTAAGTGGTTCGTGACTACAGTTTTAACTCTACCCACATGTCCTGCAACCTCATAGAATTTCATACGGATTTTCTGTAATGATTCAGAAGCAATTCTTTCGAGTATTTCAGCTCTTTGTCCGGGAGATCAAATATTTCTATCAGAAAAAACACTTGAAAGAATTTGCAAATCATATTCATTTAGCGAAAATGATCTAAAACTTGACATAACTTTGGCAAAGAATTTGCTTCGGATGGAGTCGAAACTGCCTATATCGCTCGAGCAATTTTTTATCATTTATAGCTACTTAAAAAGCTGCATTTGATTGTTGCTGGTAGCTGTAACTCTTCCCGTCACCAGTGCAGGCACGTAGCCAGGGGGGAAATAGGGGCAATTGTCCCCCCAATTCTGAGAGCTGCACCGAAAATTTTCAGGGCAATCAAGCTTTTGATGAGTAAGCCAAAGAAATATTTCAGCGCAAATCACCGAAAATGCTTGCGGAACCTATTGCATAATTTAGTCGAACCTGATCAGAACACTCTGGTTCGCCAATTGTCCATGATTAATCAAACGTTGTGTACACGGGCGTCGGAAAATTTTATCCAGGCGGGAGCAGTAGTAGAATATTCCAGGTGAAGCCAAGGATTTTCGTAGGGTGGGCAAAAATGGTGAAATTTCATTTTTTCTTCTCGAAACTAAGCAAACAACCTTTTTTGCTAAAAATGTAATAGGAAAATGTCAAATTTCAAAATGCAGGGAGGGGCCTAGGCTCCCTTCTACCCCTCCCCTTCCGACGCCCATCGCTGTGTATAGTGTATAGTGTAAATGTTGGAGTATTCATGTCAAGGCTGACATTTTCCTGAGGCATAAGCTCGTATGGAAGTTAGTCATAATGGAATAGATTTTGTATCTAACCGCTTGTCATCATTAACCAAAGTAAAACAAGGAATAACACTTTTCTCAACTGTTTCTGATGCACCAGCTTGCTGAATCTGACCTAATGGTGATGTAAATTTAATTTCGAGCCCATCGCAAAAATTCCTCTTTGATAACTCTGGCGTGCTACAAACGCTGCATTTTACCCTTGTCTGCAGCATCGGCCGTAGCCTTAAATGTAAATCGCGTATTTTTGTTTTTGTACAGTTTTAAAACTAAGTAGCGGTGATGTACGTTTTATATGCCCAGAAGCTCAAACTTCGGTTGAGAAGAAATCCAGTTTCAAAGTCTTTTTATTGCGCAAACAGGCCACAAACCAGGGTCTCAAACTCAAATTGCTCCGAGGGCGAAACGAGGACTTAAAAAAAACAGGGCCGCATTATGACGCTGACGCAACAACGGTGGCATTATGACGCTGACGCAACAAAGGCGGTACCTGAGACCTAGAAACAGCTTTCACGTCTTTTTTTTCCGGGGAATGGTATTGTGGCTTATATAGGGATTTTATCTCTAACCCTTTCTACGTTCGTTTTTAATGAACTTGTTGACTCGCGGGCTTAGGACTGTTAAACACCGATGAGTAAACTAAATAACCTCAATGTTAATTATTTCAAAATCCCAAAAAGCATCGTAGGCCGCACAAAATGGGTCTCGAGGGCTGCGTGTTTGAGACTACTGCCATAGACACTGTTTATCAACAACAGCATTCTTTTTAGATATTTAATTGTTACGATTAAAACTGCATTGTAATGTTAATCACAATCATGTTGAGCGTGACCGTTGTCATCAATGATTTCATATTGACTTTTCGACGAGAGAAAAAAAGCATGGGTCAAGCAATCACAATCCAACCTCTGCATAGTCTAAAAGTGTTACAACTTTCATCTATTGTTAATTGCCACCCTATCCTACTGTAATCGTGAAATCATCCCCCTGCAAGGAGTAGACTCAACAGCAAAATATAACTTAATTAGGAAGATGGTTTTCATTTTGGAAGTTTCTGGGGACATTGACACTGCCAATACTTACAGATAGCTTGCAATCCATTTCATCGATAAAGCGCATGTAAGTAGAATATATTGAAAAAAAAATGACTTTTTGCCAGTCACTTGGATTTTGTTATTTAAACGCTCATGGATTTAAAAAAAATTCAACCGCTTACGCTAGAATGGCTAGATCAGCAGTTGCCAGACTTGTTTGAGCGCTGTGGTTACACCACAATCACAAAATGTCCATAAGCTACCACAACAATGGGTTTGTCAGTAGTCACCAACCCGTTGGCAGATGGTTTATTTTTATGTGCTTTTTAGTAAGAATATTTTTAATGAAACTAGTTGGCTCTCAACAGCCTACTTGTCTCTGTGTCAACTGTCAAGGTGGAATTCGTGGTTGGAAACACTTCGCTTTCATTTGAATTGTATTCACCTTCGTGGAGCTGTTTTCATTCATGTGGGGTAGGCACATTTGTGCACGGAAAATGGTGTTTCGTTTTACATGTGCAGTGCTGTGGAAGTTGCGTGGTTAGCACAGAATATTCGACAAAGCAGTACATGTGTGATTGCATCTACAGTGGCGTTTTGGTGTCTCCGGTGAATAACAACGCTAGTTCATATTTAACAATGTTCACAAGCCTGTGTTGGGTTTGACAGGGTTAATCATAGCAATTTCATCTTCAAAACAACGAAAAATCACCATGCAAGATAGACATTTATGTTGCCCCCCCTGCTTTTTCCTTGGCCCCGCAGTGCCCCCCACTTTTTTAATTCTGGAATCGCCACTGGCCACGGGGTGGCATTCGATTACAGTGCCACCCCCAATATTTCTTGTTCCCTCCAAATTTTGATGTGCCCAGAAAAATTTATTTTAAACATATAAAATCAAAAAACTTCTCCCCTGAATTTGTACTTTGCTCTCCCAAACCTTAAAACCCGGCTGCTGGCCTGGATGGTGGTCTCATCAGTCGTCTGGTTGATGAACCTTGTCTGAGCACTTCTTGCTCATTGCTGGTGGTTCTTCGGCGCTTTTATTCTTACCCGTCGCTCCTTCCTGAAAGGGGATTGTTTGCGCTGGGGCGGATGCGCGAGGTTTTGATCGCGTTTTTCGTCGGTGACGGAATCAGGCCTCGCGGTACTGACCGAATGACTCAGTTCGAGCAAACGGGGCCTTCCGGTCGTAATTGGCACTTCCCATGCTTTTCAGGATTCAGTATTGTTCGCAAGAAATTGTGGTTTTTCGTGAAGACGTTATGAGGAAGATGTTCCGAAATTCAATACGCTGTCCGTCTTCAGATATGCACACTGAGGTAAGTTGCCTCTGCCGCTGCTATCATATCGAGAAATATATCAGTACAGACGATAATGTAGACTTTTGGTTGTCACGCGGTTTTCGTGTATTCGCCGTGTCGTTTTTAAAAATAAACACACGCCGCATTTCTTCGGTTTGCGCCGGCAATAAGTAAGTTCACAGCATCGTTTGCTGATGACTGCGGTTTGAAGCAAATGTTCCGTTGTGACATGTGGCATTCGATCCTAGTGCAGTGATTTTCAACCTGGGGACGCGACCCCAGAGGGTTCCTGAACTATTCTTGGAGGGGTCGCGAGTAGATATTTCATGTACACAGCCGTATTATTACATTTGCTTTATTCAAGTTGTAGATGGGAGTCGTTGGGTCATCGTGGGTTGATGTAATGAGTCCCGGTGCAAAAAAAAGGTTGAGAACCACTGATATAGTGTATTTGCATTGTCTGGTAGCGTGTTGTGATGCGTCAACATCGGGTGGTAATCCAAGGCCTCCTACAAAACACTCTTGTGTTTGTTCCGTCGTCTTTGTTCTGTTCAAAGGGGAAGTTCTGTTCAAAGGGGAAAAAACGAAATAAAAATAAACCAAGCTGATAATTTAGTAGCTGTCCAAATATTTGCTCATATCAATGCAAGTGGATTTTTCTTCTTCGCACAATTAGGTTTTCAGAACAAATACTAAAAAGATTTTGTACTTCACAAAGCTCATCTTGTATAAAGCGTTCATAAAACAGCTATGTGGACAAAAGTCTAAAGATTGGACTTTTGAAATGGATTTTAAAAACCACAGGGTATTTGTACAGGAGGTAGCCTGACAACTATGTTTTATGAACATTGAATCATTCACAGCATCTTCCCGACCAGCCTCTACCGCAAGCTTAACACACGTCTGCAGCCCAAAAGTTGAACCCACCATGACCAGGTGTTAGTTTTATCACCTTTCAGTTAGCTACAGATTAACGTCAAGTGGTGCTCTGCCAAAAACGTGCTTGGGTGGCTCCATCATGCACTCCAGCATGAGCTTCATTGTGAACAAGCTGGAACGAGATCGGTACATCGGCATGCCGACCGGTATAACGATGCTGCCGATGTGTCGTGTCGGCAAACTTCCACCGATACGCATCGGCTGTATTTGCTCATGAAAGCCACCACGCTGATTTTTTGTACTGGGTGTTCGGAAACTCAAGTTGTTACACCATCTCTGGTGTATTAACGCTAAGCTTTCTGAACTGCAACTTAAAATTTTTAAATCATTATTCTGCAGAAATGCAAACAATCCCGTGCTTCGTGCTGTCGGTCGAGTTCTAAAACATAGCGTGAGCTTTCTCCTGTAAGTGACTTGTCTGTTAACCTCATACACACGAGCGATGAACCCGTTGTGGACAGGAAGCAGATAACACGGCCCTGTAGGGTGCCAACATTAGCGTATATTTTCGTTTGCAGCAATTTCAGATTTTTTCTAGAAGTTATTTTTTTTTGGTTGCAGACCAAGGTTTTGCTACGATTTTTCGCATGTTTCATAAAAGTTTGACAAGGAAGTTTTTTGTGGTCGTTAGTTCTGAACCGCACTTGCTTTTTGTGCAGTTTGTGAAAAGCATTCTGGCGCAGGGGTGTTTATCGCCCTTGCCGCTAGAAGTCACGCCCATCCACTGGACATATGACCACGCCCTGAGATTGTATCCCCTACCCGATCTTCTTGTCTTCTGCGATTCCTTATCTGAACCGTACGAAGTCACGCAAGTGGACTGTACTTGCATCAATCCGGTAAGTCATAAATGTTGAGTGTGGTGGCGAGGGTTGCATAAGCAAGTCTTTCAGCCTAAAGTTTCTGTGGGATGTTTTCCTGTTGATGTTTGTTTGCTAGACTAGTCTAGCGTGGTGTTCACACTCTTGGCGCGCGAAGCTAGTTTGCCGTTTGTGGTGTTTGTGGCTTGGTCGCCCATGCTCCGGCAGCAAATAAGGTGGCAGAAACGTTGCGACTTCCTGGAGTATTTTCCGTAACGACGTAGATAAATTCAAGAATGTCTATGTTCTGTCATCCGAATGTAATTGATACTATTTGTGAGCATTAACTCTACGCCGAACGTACTGACATTTAGTCTCAGCTCCAAAGGTCGATCAGTTGACATGCCGCGTCGACAAAGCTCCCTTGCACACAGCGCGTGTTGCATGCGGTCTTTCGTTTGCGTGCAGGGTTCCTTCGCAGCGGGAGATTTTAACTTCAAGGTTTACTATCCTTCGAACAAGACCGTCGACGACAGTAAGATCGACTGAATCCGAACCAAGAGCGCTGCGAACCAACTCAAGGAAGCGTACCGCTGGTCGTCGCTGCTTGACTGGAGACGGCAGTTCGGTGCTGGCGAATGCGTGGATTGGCTGGCGATCAACTAACGTTCTTCCAAGAGGTGGACGCGAAAACTCGATTCCGCACAACGCGAATCTTTCAGTTACGCAAGCTTGGCAAACACGATCGTTGGCTTCCGCTCAAATCAAGCTTTTGTTCTGCGTTTGCGAAAGTTTTATTTGCTGTTCTAACGTTTTTTTCTCGCTGGACTTTCAGCGTCACTTCGTAAATTCGGAATTTACATTTATTCAGCATTTACTCCACCTCTCTCCCTATGTGGCATTGTTTTGTTGCTGTACTGATTAGAGTCCTGCGCGGGACGGGTTGCGGGTAGAGTTATGTGTGCGGGGCCGGCGCGGGATAAAAAATTCTTTGTGCGAGTTACTGAATGTTGTCTGAATGCATGTGGAAGTCACATGAGCAAGAAAGAAGAAGATTTCGCTTTCTTACAGTATTTTGTAGATTTTTTAAAGAATTTCGTTGGTATTGAAATGAACCACTGAAGAAATTGCCACTAGCGATGAAACACGTTGCATGAGTATCAGTGGTTTTCCATGACGGGTGCAGATTTGTGACGGAAACAGTGCGGGTTAGAAGTGTGCGTGGCGGGAGCGGACAAAAAGTTTCAACCCGCGCAGGACTCTAATACTTATTTGTACACGTGCCAGTAATGAGAAATACACCGATTGCAACGTCTTGACTCGGCTCTTGGAAAATCAACGTCAATTTCAGGTTTTCTTCTAAGTGCACTTTTTCTCATACGTGAAAATGAAATAGTGAAATCATAACATCAGGTCAAAAATGTTTTCAGACCAATTTTGCTTCATCTTTGATTGAACTCGTAGTGATTTCAGCAGTTAAAATTGTAACAGATAAAAAACTGTATAGTTGGTAAGATAAGTACGCCGTGTTTCTTCTCGTTCAAGTCGCATCCACACCTCGAAACATTTTAAATGAAACAGATTTCTTGTATGAATTTATTGAAAGAAACAAGCAGAAACACCATACTGTAATTCCATTTGTTTGCCTAGTCTAAGACGTTAAGGTTTGAATACAGCGTCACGTGACAATAATTATTTTGACAAGAATGGTTTTCGCAGTGAAATGCACCGAAACAATTCTGCCTGACTGCTGGCAAACCATGCTACGCTCATCTACTCCATTTCTGTACTCTTCGGGAGTGCCGCGAGTGGTCTACAGCGCCCGTTTCCGCTTGCGCCGTAGGTCATGCGGCTGCTTTCGCTGTGCATGCTGCACTGGTGGCGAGTAGATGGCAGCACCGTGCGTGAACTGTTTCTTGCACCCACCCATCAACGTCGTGCAGGAGGCTAGACAGGCCGGAAGTGCCCTTTATCAAGTCTTCCGTTTGACCCGATCGGGAATCGAACCGAACCTACCAGCTTCGGTGGCGCGTGCTCAAAAGAACTGTACTACTTAACCGTTGGTGCTCAAACCTAGTTTTGTCTCATAAATAAATAAATGGCAGTAAGTTTCCTTAAAAAAGATTGAGATCTAGAGAAAATATAGTACATACGGGAACGTTAACACCTGGAATGCGTCAATTGACGCTCTAGTCTAGACCGCTCTGGTGTTACAGCAAACCTACAGTATGTAAATTACGCACTCGTACAAAAGTGCTGCAGGTTGTTGCCACTTTCGCAAAAGTTGCTCTCATTTTTGTTTATACCTACAGCTTAGGAAAAGGAGTAAAGAGAGGTGCATCGTAGTCGGGTCCAGAAGATTAAGTTTTTCTGTAATCAAGCTCAAAATTGCTGGTGTAAGCCAATTGCCAGTATAACAATCTATTTCTAAATCTTAGCATGGTAGTAGCTATTTTATCTATACTGTAAGCACTATATAAACAGGCTATACGACGAGGACACCAGAAGCTAGTGGGGCCGGTATCGATTTTCGTACCCCCTGTTAAATTTTTTCTCAAAGGCCCTGCTTATACCGTTTGCATTTTTTGCAGTGTGAAAACTAGCTCACATGCATACCATTCTCGGTTTCCCGTCAGAACTCTTTGGAATCTTTTCTATAACTTTAAATTTGTTGAAATTACATAGAGCGAAATTTTACATGAAATTACAGAGTCAACAAATTTCGTTGATTGAAGTCCCCCTGCGATGCGAGGGATGTTTTTAGCAGTGTCAGCCACAAAAAGATTGTTATATCCAGGGGTGTAATGGGGTGGGAACGGCTTTCCCACATCTTTTTCATGTTTTGCTTTAAAATGAGTTTGAAGCTGTTTCAAAATGCTTAGTTTTTCGGTGCGTTCCCACACCTTTTTTGTTAGCACTTCATCCTGATTATATCTCCTGTATGCTGCAGCGGATCCAGACAGCGTTATAACACTTACGTGACTATAAGGGTATTCAAACGCTTCAGAGTTCAGTATCTCCATGCGCAACCATTTTGGGCAATTCTCCAGTTGGAAACATTACATCGCAATGAAAAATACGTCACGTTGATTTTCTCTTTCCGCGCGTTATAAACTTAAAAGCCAAGGACGCAAGAATCGTTAAGCGGTTAAGGAGGAAACTGACCCTACCAGGACGTCATTTCGGGTATGCAATCGTGTCCTGATACAATAACTGCAACGTGTTACAGCCGCACAGGGCGATTTAATTACATTTTTCGTATTTTTAGTTCAAATCTTCCACATCGGTCCGAACGACTAAAGAAACCCAAACAAGTCAGTAGGAAACTTTCCTCCTTGTATGGTAAGTTAATTTATCTTTCACAAATCTGCTGCAAAGGGGGAAGAAGCAAATCAATCATAGTGAACACAACTATGACGCAAGGTAAGTATTGCATTACGAAGAACAACTTGCATTTTCCCCCAAGGCAAAACGATAACAAGAAATCCTGACTGTACAACGTGTTGTCTACATACTACATAATGAACATAACAGATCGTTGCAAGGATTTTGGTTTCTTTTCAACTGCATTTGTTGGGACATTGGTGATACCTCTCAGCTATCTAATTTATTCGTGTAGTAGCTTAAGACTTCGAAATTACTGAATATCTCACTTATGAAAGGCGCCACGAAGAAGACATTTTAAGCGCAATTGTGGCATGTACAATAGATTGAAATCTTTCGAAATAGTGTCAGTTACAAGCGACAGGGTACCAGCGATGGCGGTAAAGGTGCAGTTGCACTGCATCAAAAGCATGTAAGACTGTGGACAGGGCCGGATTTAACTGATGCGAGGCCCTAGGCTAATCCACTTGTGAGGCCCCCTCTCCCATTGTTGCGAGAAAAAAATGGAAAGCCTTAAATTTATTTGACAAAATCCGAAAATGACCCTCTGAAAGTACGGTTATGAAAAAAATTCTAAATCATCACTGGAGTGCCCACGATCACTGCGTTTGTTGCTGCCTTCGACGCACATGCGTTCAATTGCACGGATTTGTTGAAATCTTACTTGGCTGGCGGGAACAGAATTATTAACTGCCACAGGCAAACCAACCGAAATCGCCACAATTGAAATATTTAATAAAACACATGGTCTACGTTTTTTCAAGAACCACATCCGTTTTTTCTTACCTGTGTTAAAACAAAAACACACTGCACCTATATGGTATGTGTGGCGGCATAAAGGCGTTAAAACACAGCGTGAGGACCACGTTGCAACTCGCTTACCACGGCTGTAAAATTCTCACACACACGAGCAAAATAGGCCTACGTCACGTTAAACGCACCCAAATGGTTGTAACTGTTAGGTTCACCATTCTGAAAATTTGATAAATTTTTTACTGATTTATAGTGTTTTATATTGAAATTTCGAAGGGCTGAACTCACCAATGCCCGCCGTGGCGACTGGACTAGTTTAAACTTCGCTTATGCTGTCATCATGGGCGTCGGAAGGATTTTTTCCACGGGAGGCCAGTAGGGGCATTTCCCAAAATGTTTTCCGGGGGGGGCCAAAAGTGGTGAAATTTGTTTTTTTTTGCTAATAATTTGAAAATCCAGGGGGCCAAGGTCACCCTGCCCCCCTTCCGACGCCCATGGCTGTCATTGTTAAAATACGTATAAAGAAATAAAAAGCTGCAATCATTGATTCAAGTAAGGCTGAACATAACACAGTAAACAGTCAAACGGTTTTGTACTGGCCTTCATAACAAAATTATCTAAGAAATCATTACAATTTGTTTGCCTAAGTTTGTCACTTCGGACCTCTCCTGGAACATTGTGACTGTTCAATTCATTTTTAATTCTTTTGAATCTTGAAAAGGATCTTTCGCCTGAGCAGTTAGTGGCCATCAAGCTAAGGAATAAAGCTCCACGTGGTTGCATAATCTTAGAATTACTAATCTGAGGCATCAGACCCAAACGCGCTTTTGCTGTTTTCTAGCTGTTTCCCTCTTCTTTGTGTCTTTGGGAAGAGTTCTGTAGTTGCCAGTTGGCAAAGTGACTTTTGCTTGCTATTCAAGCTCAACAAGATCTTCTCTGATTTGCTTAGCATGGAAGCAGTACAAACTTGAGCAAGTACTCAATAGTGATCTGATTTCTGAATGACTTCACTGAAGAAAATTCAAATGGAAAAAAATCACATTAAAAGTACCAATCGAGCTTTACGCGATACAAACGCTGACAAAACTACTGTATTGCTCAATCACCTAAGAAATAACTATGCTTTTATTGTAGGATACTGCTGCCAGCCCTACCCGTAGCTCCTATCTGCAGTACAACCTTGCAGATGCAGTGACATAACTATAGGTTTGAGCCACGGGGATACTTAGCTGAAGGGAACCCACCGGCTAACACTTAGAAAATAGTTGAGAAACAACAGAAAATCCAGTAATGAACGGCTATACGAAAACCCGAAATCATCGGAAAACACTCCTAAAAAACGCAAAAAATGTACTGAAACTAACAGAATAGTAAATACCGATATACAAGCTAAGTGGGGGCCGGGTTTTTACATTTAGCTTGGCAGGGCAAGGCGGTTCGCATCCCTGCCACCCGTCAGTTATGCCACTGATCAGGTGCATTTCAAACATGAACAGCCACTTCTTTTGATAGAGTCACACGTAACAATCGGTACGATTCAGTAAACGCAGCCAGCGTGCTTTGAGTATATCGACACAATAGTTGGCATGCGGCTTGACCAACCGTCATATTGAGATTCATGGAAACTCGTTCGAAGACTTGGCGTTATCACCACAAAAGATGAATAAAGCTAAAATTCGTGAATAATAATTAAGACAAATTTTTGACGAAGTTTAATCTAAATGATCATATACCGGCCATTGACTCTATGCGTACCACAGTTTTCTGAGGCCCCCTTGGATCTTGAGGCCCTAGGCTTAAGGCTATATAGCCTATAGGTAAATCCGGGACTGACTGGGGATATGGACGAACGATAAAGAAATTGCATTACATGCTTTGCGCGTAGTCTTCTAATTTCAAAAATGTGGACATCGTCAGAAAGCTACTTAATCTTGTCAAGTGGATTGAACTGCGGTCAATTTCAATTTTGTGTTTGAAGCAGAAGCCGATTACATAGGCGTAGCCAGCGGTGTCGAAGGGTGATGAGCCTCCAAATCTAGCACATCTCGTCACTTGAGAGGCGGTGTCTCAGCCCCCCCAAATTGAGCTGGCCGAGTATGGTGACTTGTTCCATTTTCTGTGATGTGGGTTGGCTGCCGTGGCTCTATGCTCAGTCGAGTGTACGCGCTGCGGAGATTCAGACAGCTTCCTTTTCGGAATGCAACTGCGTATGTGCCTGAATTCCGGGATGCAAACTGGCTGAAACGACTGGCGTTTCTAGTGGATTTAACGACCCACTTAAACTTGGAACCATAGTGGGAAAATCAATTAATCCGTATGTTGAACTGCATTTGAAGTGAAAGTAAACTTGTGGGAGTCAGTTTGAAAAAAACGATACATATTTTCTTAATCTGCAAGAGAACAAACAAGATGACCCCAGTGCGGTTGTCAACATTATGAAGATATTAATGAATGAGTTTTTTGTTTGAAAGCCTCGATAAAGTCGCTTGGAGTACTGTGACAAAAACGTAGATATTGTACCAGGTAGTTGCCTGATGGAGCTTCAGAACGATGAAGTATTGAGATCCTGATACAACGCATATGACATGTCATTGCTCGAGTTCTACGGGAAACACCTGGCTGATAATTCAAGAAGCTTCGTAAATCACGCTAAGAAGATGGCATTCATGATTGGAGCACGTTTATGTGCGAGCGACTTTTATCATTGATGAAACACGCGAAAAACTTGGTGTCCATTTAATGACTCTCATTTGAACAATGCATTGCGAGTGGCCACCTCTAGTTTACCGCTTAACATTGAGAGCCTTTCCCGGAACAGACAAAACCACGTGTCACAACTCACAACAAACTTGGCAAACGCCTGTGTATCTGCATGTGTTCGATGTGACTGAAGTCATTTCAGAAAAAGATATTTTAACACGCAATTTGTGTGCCAAACTGACACTCCAAGTAATCTTGAAGAACAGTGTTTTTACCAATGTGTTTTAAATTTCATTAATTGCGTGATTTCGTAACGCTGAATAGTACACGTGCCAAGAAGTTTTATCAACTAAAAGGAACAAACATTAACATGTTCAATTACTTCCATATTACGAAGATACTCCTACAGGTGACTGTAATAGGCAGTTTACACTTTCAGTTTTGTTGTTATTTCTAATTGTGGCAGTTCACCAACAACTCGTTTCTATATGCAAGCAAAAAAGTAACGCAGAAATTCGCGAATAAATGGTTTACTGTATGCAACTCCCCCTGATTTACCGCGACAATGGTGGACAAAAGTACCAAGCGAACCTGTGGGTACGTGCTTTAATTAACCACCGAGATCCGATGCTGGGCTTGGAGTTGTAGACGAAAACAACAAACAAGTGAATGGTGGACACTACTTCAGTTGCAAAACAACGTTGATGTTATGCGTCATATTTTGACCATTTGGCTCAATGAATGATATTGCGCATGCGCAGAGCATCCGGGCCGACGTAATTGCGAAATGAAGGCAACTGGCTCTTTCCAGCGAAAAGTTCGCCGACCCTGCGGCTTGAAGGGTACAAAAGAAGTACCGGGACACTTTTTGACAAATCAAAAAGAAAACGTGACACTGCTGATACCCGCAAAACATTTACTTTTCTCTGTAAGAAGGAAGCGAAATAAAATAACAGAAGAGAAATAGCGCTTTTGACATAAAAAAAACATTAATCTCAACGAAAGAAAAACATTACAACGAGACGTTGTTCCGACATGAAAGCAGTATCTGCAGATCGGGAAAGAGCAGCTTGACGGCCGTGTCGAGCAATTGATACACGAGATGCCGATTGACGATCGGGTCCTGGAAAGACGAGAGCAGATCGGCGACGCCGCGTTCGTACGGCACTTGGCCGGCGACGAGCCGAAGAGCGTCTGGCAGCGCCGCTTCCAGCGCCTTTTTCGCTTCGTCGAAGTAAGTCTCGGCAGGGTCTTGGCAAACACTGGCCCCGCCCCACTTTCCTCCAGGCCACAGTGAGTTTCGTAGTGTCTGCGGGAATTGACGTCAAAGTTATAATAAAACACTTCGATCAATCAAAACAAGCGTACTGTGTTTCAGCCTTACAGCTGGTACTTTTAATCGACACAATTTGCCACAGTTTAACGTTTTTGCAGATACCAGTTAAACTTGACCGACCCAAACGCTGAATTAAACACACCAGTTTTAATACTCCTCCCCAGCCCCAAAACATAGCGCTGCGAATAAAAGAGAAACAGCGTTTTGACTTTTGATACAGGGCCGTCCGTAGAACACTCACCGATAGATATAGCACCCACTTGTCTTTCGCCAGCAGGTCGTTTAGGCGCATTGTGACGTAGTCAGTGACGAAACGGGCAAGAGAAACGAAAGACAGTGTGTTCACGCCCAGACTGAAGCCCCAAACCATGCGAGTGAGACGGAATAACTGACCTAGAAAATCGAAAAACAAAACCTAGCATAACTGGATGGTCCGCCCTCGGATTAGTTTTGAAAATGCCATGAGCAAAAATGTACGAGAGCTTCCGTTGAGAATCAGTTCGCCCGGCAAGGTCAGAAACTGGCCATATATGCACAGTGTTGAATGTATGCCGTGTTTTGTTCAGTATGGCGTTACATAAACAGCTTGACGAGGCTTTTAGCACAGAGTTTCATTCAACACTCGGTTAATAGCGAATTTTTGCAGCATGGGAACAAGCGCGTGTCATCGAAAGTGGTGGGTTGGGTTCGAACCCCTGCCGGGCCATACCGAATACTTGGAAAACGATTAGCCTCGTGCTCGGTGTTAATGGTTAGCTCCGAAGGTTTCGCGCGAGGTGCTGCCATTGACTCGCCACCAGCGCAGCATTCACTACGAAAGTAGCCGCGTGGCCCTCGGCGCAAGCAAGCGTGAGATGGGGGGGTCGGAAGACCACTCGTGACGCTCCCGAAAGCAGTGTACCACAGCGAGTATAGATAAAGCTTTCTTTCAGAGAATACAGTTCGAATAAGTTTACATACAGTAACACGTACAATTCAGGGTCTGCATAAAAGCGGAGAAGCAAAATTTCCAAACAAAAAATCTTTTGACACCACAAGATTTTAACGTTTCGGGTTTTTTTAATATTCGATTGGTTGCAATTTAAAGACAACTTTGCTACAAACTTACCCAGCATTTTTGGCGAGGGTACCAATCTGTGCATCGATCCAAGCTAAGTATAAGTCTTTTCGTATTTCTCAATGCAAATACGCGACTAGATGCAAACAACACACACAACCAAAAAGCTGTTGCATGCCGATCCTTTGACTCGCGAGCTGCATATATTTCTTAAATTTCACAGCCAACGTCGCCGGAAACTGATGTATTGACTGTTCGCACATGCTGATGTGAGAAAAATGAATTGACTTTATAAATCCAACTTGTAGAAGGAGAGAGGTCCAGAAAACGGGCGGCAGTTTGCTAATGCCCGGTCAGCATGACGTTCTTCTAATATAGCTCAATGTAGAATTTGTAATGGTGCACAGAGAGTTCCATAAATCCCGAATAAAAATTCATGAAAATTGTAACCTTTACTGTACTATAAGGTACGTAAAACTGGATTATACTTGGAAGCTCTACTTGTTTCTTGAGCATCAGTATCAACCTGTGTCTTCCTTTCTATTAACTGCGGAGATTCTTGTCTACCCATATCTTCAACTTAAGCACTGTCTGTGCACACTGCACCAGTAACAAAAATCAGCACGCATTGATG
>JGI24021J15306_10000843_pt1 | contig 26931 bp, 13 predicted proteins | sample Ectturendosymbi1_FD_15306 | JGI IMG/M metagenome (IMG submission 15306) | reverse complement strand
CATAAATGCAACTCACTGCGCATAAATGCAACTTTCGTTGAAAATAAATGCAACTTTCTCACTTTTTTACTGCAACAAAAACTTGCCCTAGTGATTACACATATAGCAAGCTTTTAGCGTGTATGAGCACTACAAAGTTTGCCCTTGCCAGCTACACGCAATGACATGGTGGACCTGATTTGCCTGCGTGCTTTGAGTTTGACACATGTAATACACGCATAGGTTGAGGGATGTAGTTTAATTTAGCTTAAGGCAACGGTTCCCTAACCGGTGTACGTGAACCTCCTGGGGGTTGGTGTTTGTTGAAATAAACACATGCGCCGTACAAAGCCTAATTTAATTTAGGTCTTTCGTGTAGGGCGGCTTGGTCATATAGCCTCTATTTTATCCCTCGCATTGTCACAGTCAGGGGCGTGCAGTAGTTTGATGACGCTCGGGTCGAATACTTCATTGTATGCCCCCTACGACATTCTAGTATAGAGGAATGTGAGCAATACAGGGTGACCAAAACTACCTGCCCAGACCTTTGCCACGTGCAAAAGGATTACGCCTCAAAACTTCGCCTCTAGTGAAAATAAAGAAGAGAAAAACGCGGTACGAGTCTCATACCACGTTACGCAACAATAGCAAGGGATGAGGGCGTTGCAGACAGGGCTCTCATTGCTGTTTTTTTTCCACCCAGATCTGTTTTTTTTAGTACATCTGGGTGTCTAGGTTTAATTACGAAAAATCCCAATAAATCTGGGCTTTTTGCAGATACAAATTTGGCAATTAGCCACAGTAAATTTCATATTGTAATAAACATACCTTCCGGTCATTACAGTTGTTCGCATGCGATCATCATCTCAAAATAGGGCTTACATCGGTGAAACGAAACGTGTTCAGTGGGTTTTACACCCTCACTCTAGTATCAGTATCGAATACTGCGGGTTGCTTCTTGCTTGCGATGCTATATTCAGCCATGTAGTTGCGTGCGATTTAGCGTATGGTATAACGTGAAGTTGCGCGTACAATGAATAAATAACAAAAAGATTACACAAACAGTTGAAAGATTTGCATTTGGGTGAACAATGTAAAGGTCAGTGTCCCAGACGCCAGCTGAAGAAAATGATGAAACAAGTTTTAAGACTGATTGTTTAAATTTCTTGGTTGCCCTAAGCATGCAAATTAAAAAACGATTTCCATTGGAGAGTTGTTGCCAGCTTAGTACAGTAATTTTAGATTCCATTGCAACTCAAGACCTCACAAAAGATCAAAGTTCAATAGCAAATGTGACCATACATTCTTCCCAGCTTGCGCCTGAAGATAACCTGGAGTCTATTTTTGGATGGTTAATAGTTGTTCTTATTAAATAAATCTATGCCTGATTTCTAGTATTATCTGCGTAACCTCAAGATGGCTTAGATGAGTCGGAGTTCTGAATGCTTTCTCAATTATTAACCAGATTTATGGTATTGCCACACTCTTCTGCATCTGTTGAAAGAATATTTTCACTTGTTAGTCATGATAAAACAAAAACAAACTCTCTAAAACAGAGACGCCTAAGAAAAAGTAGCTGGCAAAAGAAGCATTGTCAAGAAGCCAGCAAAACGGCTGTAGATCAATGGACCTCTAAGCCTGAGCCTTGAATTAGTAAGAGGTGTCATTAATGGGGCACGTCACGTCACTAGCGTTATACAAAACGTTGTGAGAAACGGAAAAGTGATACAAATGTTAATATTCACGCTGCAGTCGAAAATTTGGAAGCGGACCTATGAGTAAATCAGTATTTCAATCACCGTTTCACTTCATTTATTTTCATTCCTTTTGCAAATTCATTTCTATTTTTTAATAGGTAGCCTAAATGTTTATTTTTCACGTGCAATCTGGGTTTATTAGAAACTAGTGAATGGGAGCTCTGGTTGTAAAACGTACGTGCAAAGGCACAGAATTTTGCATGGTACTTTTGGCGAGAAAGAGTGAAGCAGGTTACCGAAAGAATGCCATGGCGCTCTGCTGAAAAAACAGCACGTTTTTAACGTATCGTAAAAAGCGCCGAAAGTGTTTTAACAGCATCGAACGATGTTCGTTCTGAACAATTTACTATATTATTTTGATGTTTTACAACAATTGAAACCGAAGAGTATATCTCCAAATCGCCACGCATGACAGTCCTGTGACAAAATTCACATTGACATTAAAAATGAAACCAAGCACAAGCAGACAAGACACGATCTATATATGAAGCGTTCTTTACTAAAAAAAACAATTTTGAACAAGCAAGTTAAGAGGTCTCAGTTCCTGTTCACTGTACTCCGCTGTTTTGATTATGGCGTTTTTAATGAAATGATAAGGCATTTACGAATGATGAAAACAATGCATTTGAATACTTTCCAACAACATGTCGCTGCGATACTCATGCCCCACTTGCGAATCTTCTACGCTTGCCATTTTAAAATCACAGGCTGGAGCGGAGAATCGAGGGATATTGTAAAGAATACAAGTTGAAGATTAAAAGAAAATTGTGTCTGACCGTTTGTAATCATCAATGACCGCAGGTAAAAACAACTGGAGTAACGCTTTTCGCAGCTGTTTTTGGCGCACTAGCTTGCTGTATCCCACCTAATGGTCATATAAGCTTCATTTCAACACCATCGCAAATTCCTTTCTGATAAACGTGAGTGTTGCAAATACAGCCTATCCTTGTTTCCAGTGCCAGCGTAGCCTTAAATCAACATCGTAGATTTTTTTTTTTACACAGTTTTTAAATTACATGCGTGAATATGGCGTTGAGATAAATTTTATATGTTTTGAAGCTCAAACTTTGGCTAAGAAGCGATTCAGTTTCAAAGTTTCTTCACTGCGCCATAGTCACTGTTTAGCAACAATAGCAATCATTCTAGAGATTTATTTGTGATGACATTTATTGTGACGGTTCAATCACAACTATGTGGAGCCTTAACGTTTTCATCAATGATTTCCCTTTACCTTGCCGGCAAGTAAAAAATCAGTCTTTTCAAGATATTAGACTCCGACCTGCTGTACATAGGCTCAGTGTTTCAACCTTCATCTGATGTTAATTGCTACCACCCTATCCTAGAGTAAATTATTTGAAATCATTTAACTGCAGCGAGAAGAGTCAGCATCAAAATCTAACGTAAGTAGCAAGATGCTTTTCATTTTGCAAGTGCTGAAGAAATCGACACTGTCATTACTTACAGTTACTGAGATATCTTGCACAGGAGTAGATATTAAAATTTATGGGCAAGCACTCACAAGGAAGCCCAAAACATCGCCATTGCGAAAGGTAGATGTGGGATTACGTGGATAAGAGTTAAATTTATTTCATATTTCAATTTATTAACTAATTCAAGAGCATAAGATACACATAAAAGGAACAAAAATTTATAAAGTTTTGCAGCTACATATTTGAAAGCTGACTCCTATGGCACATTTTCCCATAAGTTTTGCTCTATTTTGAAAAACATGACTTGCTTCAGAGCTTTTTTAAATGTGGCTCTAGAGTGGTACATAACTTTTTTAACTAAACAATGGTGCAAAGCTCTCAAGGGGGGGCACGGTATATCTGAAAAAGAGGGGGCCGAGGCGACTGCCTCGTTATCGTTCCCTAATATCCATCCCTGAGCTTGCAATCTCTCTTGTTAGCAAAGCGCATGTGACTCAAATTATACTAAATTTGAATTTTTTCCCTTTAGGGTTTCAAATTTCGCAGACAAGTTATTGTATTTTCGAGAAGTCCGTGATTTATACAAATTTAGTTACGTGCAGTGCTAAGCTATCTTTACATGCAGCTGAATGTGGTCAATACGTTTTGTAATACTGGGGTTACGATTGTGTTTACAGTTTAATTCCATTTTATATTTCAATGAAGTCAGTTTAATTTAGCAAAGTCTTATCAAACAATACAAACGAAGTAAGGTTAAAGTAACTACAAAGGTTTTACTGAATAGGTTGAACATAACCAAAAGATCTTACGGATTAATTATCAAAATCTACACACTTTTCAAACGCGTTGAAAGACTCTAGCGTTTACGGTTATCAATTACAAATGTGAATTAAATCGCTCAAAAATTAGATGACAACGGGATCCATTCTATATATGGATTCTATTGGAATAAGAGCTAATGATACCTACTTCGTAGGCGAAGTACATATTCTGTACGATCTTAGTGTCTGATTCTTTGCTGAGAAAGGATTTCTTTGCCATAGATAACGGGATCCGCTTTTTATATGCGCGAAAGTTTTGTAGAAGGCCTACTGTGGAAGTCAGTGCCTCAGAGCAGAGTCGCTTCTCGGCTTCAGTTGAACGTGCTGTGTTGGTGTACACATCACAAGCATGTAAATACAGTATAACAAGCGCAGTCGTGATGGCGGCCGCGGTGACTTGCTCAAGTGCAATAGTGGGCAATGAGAGGTTTACTAGCGCTTATGCAAGACAGGTTTATGAGCAAATGATGGCGTATATCCAAAGTAGAAATTGGAACTTCACTATTGAAACGTATAAAACTCGTCAATTCAATGAAAGCAGACTTTTCATTTGTCGGATTAAATCTGAACACATATGTTCAGGAGAAAACGCCAGAAACATGCACGTTTCATGGATGATGCTTGAAAAACAAGTAGCATTAAAAATATTTAAATGTTGAAAAGTTGGTTGTTGTTTTCCCCAGCCCTAGTAAAATTGCTACATGCCTGGTTGCACTGCTAGTATTACCAAAAGATCTTGTGGTTTGTTTTTGATTTTGTCTATGTGGTGATTATTAGTAGCGGTAAATTTTATTCATCGGAACTCACCAAATTTGAATTACATACCACAATTGTTGAGCATAATTGCGTCTATTTAAGCCCAACTCTCAGAATTAATGTGTTTTCATATTAAATACAGTGCTAAGTGCCAAGCTATCTAGATATAGCACCGTTGTATATATTTATATAAACTACTAGTTGCAATACCACAACCATGGGCGTAGCCAGGGGGGGCACGGTCACCAAATTATATCAATTCCATAATGTGGCCCCCATTTTGCCAATTTTCCCAAAAGGTCGTACTACGGTTGAGTGAACATGGTGACGTCATCGAATCGCAAACAATAAGGATTGTCCCCCCAAATCTTTTTAGCAAACTCGGTCCCTGCTACACCTTATGGATGATTTATAGATTTTTTTGCTGAAAACCCTGAAAGCAAAAAAGACATGCATTTTCTGTTTTAAAACATGTATGTTGTTCGTGGTTTATCTTTGGTTAAAGTTTTACATTAATCTAATTGTCAAATTATGAAAAAAGGCGCACAACTTGACTTTGGCATGGGCGCAATTTTGCATAGACACGCCACTGCTTAAAAACCACTGTTTGCAAATTATGAGATAGATTTCTCACTGAATTTGTCTAAAGCAATTAAACTACATTTTCCAATACATACCAACACCTACAGTTCAGACGACAATAAAAAGTAAATGTTCCAAAGCTGAAGTACCATTAAGTTCTATCTTTTATTCAAACAAGATTAGGGTCAACTTTTGACGCACATTTTACTGATAGTAAGCTACCAGTGTATCGGTAGCGCTTTTCTAATTAGGAAAAATATTGATTAAATTCTACACTAGCCTACGTCCATTTCCTGGGATTTTCAAGTTTGTGCCAAAAAATGCAGTTTCCCCAAAACACCCTAGATCTCTCAAATCCCCAGATTTTTCCCCAAAGGTTGTTAAAATTCCCAATCTACGGACAACTCCCCAAAAGTGGGAACCCGGATGCTCGGTTTTTGTAGCGTAGAGGGATTTGCGGCGACTACCTCCCTTTGCTTGCGCCATCTTCCGCTGTTAATGTAGCACTGCTGGCGAATCAATGGCAACACCGCGCGTGAACCATTCCTTGCACCCATCCAATAATGCCGAGCACGAGGCTGGACCGGCCACAAGTACCGTTTTTCAAGTCTTCGATGCGAATCAATCGGGAATCGAATCCAACCTATCAGCTGTGGTGGCGCGTGGTCAATCTTAAATGTTCCACTTAGTCTTAGCGGTACAGTGGTTCCTCAATTATCCGGCTTAGTTGTGACAATATTTTGAAACATCTGAGCGGTTAAGAAAAAAAAACAGATAATTGAAAATTTATGTTAGTTAAAGAAACGGTACCAAACAATAACAACGCCTTTATGGTTTAAAAATTGATAGAACTTCAACAGTTTACCAAGAAATCTTACTATCAGTTCTGCAACAGTACATCTCCCAAAAAGTGAATCAATTTTAGATTATTTCCAGTAGCCTAAAGTTCGCGTTTTTCGGCAGGTGAGCTGCTTCATTAGGTGACCTGATAATCGAATGCCGGTTAAACGAGGTGCAGATAACGAAGAAGCACTGTATTTTCAAATTCAACAATACAAAATACTTTTCTGTGACACTTTTCCGAGTTTAGATTCAGCAGGTAAATCATGGCATGAGATTGGACAGAACCAATCGTAAGTAAAAATTCTAGCAACCTTCTCGACAAACAACTCTTGCAACATTTTTGTTTCTGCTCTTATTGCTGGCTTTGCTAAATCATTTCTGTTTTGTTCCAATCCAAAATCAATCTTTTTAGGAGGGAGTTTAATAAAGCGTAGAAAAGCGGAATCATATTGCCCGCTGCAAAAACAACTATTGACGTTGTTTGCAATGCAAAACCCAATAAAGTTAAAAACGCTAAACCGCGCAACACACGGTGTGCAGCAATCACAAATATGAACTTTTTTCAGCTAGCTTCATCGGCTTCGTTTATTGATATTGGCTGCTGGTAAAAACAATAGCGTTCAGGACAATTTCATTGACATCTGTGACTTCGAGGTTGCTATTACTGATGCGATTTGCGAAGGTTGCTGAGTTGTGCTAAGTTCGTACTCTATTTAATATTGTAATTTAGCAAAGAGCGATGATTGAGCCTCAATCAAGCATAAGCTTCAAGTGTTGCTGGTTGAACAGCTTTATTTCTCGGGAAACTCTGTAACGTTATTTGGTTTCAGGTGTTGGCTCAATTTTACTGTAGTCGTTTTCCACTTAGGTTAAAGCAACTTGCGCTTCTATGAAAAAAATTCGTTCTTTTAAATAGGCCTGCAATCTTCACTAATAAACCTTTAGATTGGTCTGTGGCAGGAAGTTTCAGTTTAGTCCATGGACTGTCGTCTCAAATCACCTGCTTGCAAAAAAACTTACTTGGGTCTAAATATAAGTTATGCACTGTCTAGCCAGTGGAGTCACAGACTGGAAATTTTTCTGAACTGTCGACAGTCACGCTGTTGAAAAAGTCGGTTACCGGGCCGTGCATCCGTTTAGTACGCCACGAGGTCATGTTTTTGAACCACGAGATCAAGATTTTTTTATTGAAATTAAAGATTAAAAAAAAATAAAACAAATTCTCAAGGTCAAGTTACAGAAAGTTCAAGAGTTGAGGCAACATGTGATATGCCTTATTTCCAAGCATCACCTTGCTTGAAACAGGCATAAAACAAAAAACACTGCAAAGTTCTCATTTGCGAAGGATTCGAAGTTCACCACTCTGTACAGTAAAAATACACAAACACGTGTAAAGAACTACAATCGCAAAGTGGGGTCTTGACAACATTGCTAACTTCTATTGGCTTAAACCTCAAAAACGGCAGCGAAATTTAGCTAAAGCTAATTCAACTTGCCCTTTGCTCTTACGTGAATTTCAGGCAACAAGATCACAACTTTTTTTGAGAGGTGTATAACTTTAAGCAGCTTGTTTCTATGATCCGTGGAATTTTGAAATTGTTTTAAGTCAGGTTTTGTCAAAAAAACTTTCACCTCAGTGTTAATATTGCAAATCCTTAAGTTGTACGAAACGTCTGCAGAATTTCGGTGATTGATTTTAACCTTGCTGCTACTTTCATCTGATCAGCTTACTGTTCAAACGACTCTCATTGCCTTCTAGCTTTCCACAACTAAAAAAGGAACTGTTTCATGAAACCCCAAATGTGCTCTCTATACGCAATACTTTCTCTCTCTCCTGCTCTAAACGCAAATATTAGTAAAGGTAACTGAACGAACAGTAAAGAACACATAACTCCATTCCTCGCAATTTCGGCTTCTCTAAAGCTTTTTGCACCTAAGGAGATGGGATTGGAGTTCTTATTAAACTAAAATTCGAAAGTAAATTTCATGTACCACCAGTGTATGGTACACCTACCACATGTTGAGAACCGATGTTCTATGCTAGGTGTTCCAAACCTCTTTACTCCGGCACCCCTAAAAAGTTGTTCTGACCTCGCGCCCCCTACAATTTATAATCAACAAATTGGTTTCAAACATTTAGGAAGTCATTCAAATTTCTTAATATGTAAACAAAATCAAATTTATGGACAAGAAAGTATGACACAGATTGACATTTGAATATACTCTAATAAAATATTCATGATAAAATGCGGAATCCAATCGTGTACATACTTCGATAACACTATCCTAGAATTGTCCAGAAAAGTAATTAACACGTCACAAAATACAATGCCAATATCTAGTAAGCTCATTTGAGCAAGAACTACTACTACAGCTCGTAAATAATAAAATATCGCAGTTAATGTTTACACGAATAGTTAATATCGTGACATAGAGGTTTGAATGAACTTCTCTCGTTTTTGTCTATAACCATTTCAAAAGAAAACAAAAATTGCGCAGGAGAGTAATAGATGGATCAATTTTCTCTCCTTAACACGCACACTTCTCGTACCCCTAGGGGTGCCAGAACCTCTGGTTGGGAACTACTGTTACTGTAGAATGTATAGGAGCCTAGTTACGATGACAAATCTTCCAACATCACGACGCCTTCCTGGGCGAAAGATTTATCTAACACACTTTTAACACACACAAAAATAATCCTAGAAAAAAGTGCATTGGCCTGCACGAAAAGATTTCTAACAGTAGTTTTCCCATATTTAAAGTGCAGATTTGTTACCAGGCAAGTTGCATAAGCGTAGAACATCATAGTATTTCCATAAGATGAAGAAACAAAAGAGAACGGAATTTGTCAGAAAAACACACTAGCAAATATGCAAAGGGAATCACTACGTTTGTTCTTTCAAACTTCTATTGCAATGAAGGCGATATTTGTGCCAGGCAAGTAGATTTATTTAAGCGTAACCTTATGCATAAGGAAGTTATGTTAGACAGACCAATTCATTGCTCATGAAACCCGTCAGGAAAAGTGCAGAACTAAAAATGAAATTTTCTTTACGAAATTGGTGACAAACTGTATGCGTGCATGTGCATCATCAATTTTATTGTCAACAAAGTGAGAAAATCAACCTCTGTGTACTACCTAATCTTTTTTCCAGATGACCAGGCACGATAATTGCACAAAAATATAAGAAAAATACTTAAATCGTGTCGCAAAAATGAAAAAAACACGCAACTTGTCATTATTCAATACTTGTTTGCATATTTTTGTGACATAGCATAATGCAAAGGTCTGATTCGACAAAGCTTGTTGGTAGAATCTGCGAAAACACTTTATATTTAGAATTAAAAAACAAATCTCCTATCAGCAGGGGTGTAGTGCTAAAAAAAGGTATGGGAACGGCGTTCCCACACCAAATAAAAAGGAAGACTGCACCAAATAGTTCGTGTGAAGTGAGCATTTGCCCACAAGAATTTCCACACTAGATCTTGTTTCACTGTAGACTTTTGAATAGCAGTGCGAATCTGCGTGTCGCTAGCACATCTGTGAGATCGCAACCATGTTTTAATGTAATCTAGTGCATAGGTTCTCAAAATGGGGTCCGCGGACCCCCAAGGGGTGAAAAATTCGTGTTTGGTGGTCCGTCAGGTGACAAAAACTTCAAGAAATTAAGAGTGATGAACAGCTTGAAAACACGTTCGCATTAAACCAAACCAATAATGCTAAAGATCTCCTGTGGGCTTTGGGTATTGCTGTTTTCATATGTGTAGGAGCATTTAAATGAAAAAACCACAACATCTATTTAAATGATAAAACCACAACATGTACAAATAGGTAAACTATTGCAAAACAGAATCTTTTGTATTCTAAAATCTCATCAAAGTGGGACTGAAGTTTGTTCAGAGTCCCATAAGTAATCATGAAAAGCGGCGAAACTCTTCAAACTTTCAAGGAAAAACGTTTAAGCACTTTAATGACTCTATACTCGCGTACTTAAGCTAGGCAGTGCCGGATTAACAATAGTAGTAAATGTAGCAATTGCTACGGGCCCCGCGCCTTTGAGGGCCCTGCGGTCTTCTATAATAAATCTTATTTATTACACTATATGCAAGATTTTTTTCAGTCTAAGAAGTCAGTATTTTGCTAAATTTGCCGTAAGTAGTAAGCGAAGGTTTTCAACTGAACGCTGTCTGTGTCCAGAAATTCCTGTTTGATTCTTTTTGTACAGGTACGTAACAAAAGGCATAAGATTGCGGTCAGCAGTGCTGCCATTTTAGCTGATATGCTGTTAAATCTAGCAGGATTTTCTCACTGTTAGCTGTAAAATTTTGAATCTAGCCGTAAGCTGGTTTTCTAGCAGGGTTTTAGCAGCCGCTTGGCAGGTTTAACAGGTAACAAATGCCTGACTAAAAACCTGTTTCAACGGTTTTTGTAGATACAACTTTTACACCTTCTTCATCAAAAATGTACTACTCTTCTTTATGACGTTTTCAACGGGGTAACACCATGACAAAGCACAACCAGCTACCTGCAATTATTTGGAATTTTTATTATGATGCAAAGAAGCTGCTTCAAGCAGATAATTGTATCATAATAACAAGTAATTAGATGGCTTGGTGAAGCCTAAATGATTTGCTTGTGTGCTTAATGAGCGCGTTGGGTTAAAGACAACATTGGTAGAATATGTTTTTATCCCACGGCACGATATTTCCAAGTGGTGTTCAGTTACACTAGTAAGTAGTAATATCGGGTAAAAAACTACCCGGTAAACCAAAGCTTCCAAACGTTTCGACATACATGGTTACAAGATTCAGAACTTATAGGTTGGCTCAGAGCCTATAGCCCTACTGCCTATCCTGCTGATTCAAGAAAAGTCTTTTGCAATAATGCAATCATAGTGAAACAATGTGAGCGTAAAAGACTTGACTGGCAGCAAAAGCACTCAGATAAGAATAAAGAAGTTTTTGCATGCTCACGAATGTAACACAAAGTTTTAAGTTACAAAGACCAGACTTAAAAAATTGTAGGGCTGAAGCTATGCTCAGATTGTGTTTGTCGCTGAGCATTGTTCTACTGCATAAAAACATGCGACTATTTTAAAGAGATCGTCAAGAAATGTGTGTCATACAAAAAAAACGAAGTAAGCTGCAGTTACGTTGCTCAAAATGATGACTGAAAGAAAATTGTGGGCCGAAAAGTGTGTTGGTCAAGACCGGCATTTTCAGTCCATGCTCAGTGAGAGCGAGTGCAAAACGAAAAATTAAATTGTATAACTTAATAGGTTTCTTTTTAATCATAATCAAATAACAGATTTTTAACAGAATTTCACTGCGTTTAGCAGATTTTAGCTTAAAATCTGTGACAAGACTTTTAGCAAATTCTAGCAGTTTTTGTGAAACCATTTAGCAGATGTAGGTCACAACCATCTGGCAACACTGGCGGTTAGCACGATATACTCACCACCAGGGTTCGCGAGCCAGATGTGGCTCTTTTGATGACGGCATCTGGCTCGCTTGATATTTTCTTAACACTATTGTTACGAATTAAACGTTTTCTGTAATTTTCCTACAGAGCCACCAGCAACACTATGCAGGGTCAGAAGCCGCATTAACAGTAAGAAGCATGTTATTAAAGACAAAATTCAGGCATTTACCATTGTTTAAAATTGTTGATTTTGCTTAAAAATGCACACGTTAGTTAAGAAAGTTAGTTACATGAAATGCTGAAAAATATTATGCGGCTCTCACCGAAATACAATTAAAAATATGTAGGTTTCATGGCTCCCTTAGCCAAAAAGGTTCCCCACCCCTGCTCAAGACTGGCATGTCACGATGCAAACTGGAGAAAGCATGCAGAGAGTAAATCTATGTTGACGCGGTTGTCTTACCCACGCACTTCATGATTTAGCAGGTGTTGAGATGTTTTTTAAACTTTGGGGGCCCCACGCTTTCGGAATGCTACAGGCCCAGCGCTACCTTAATCCGGCACTGAAGCTAGGTGTCCATCTTTTTCATTTGCAGGGCTTCCTTGTAAGTTGGTAATGGACATTCTGTTTCCAAGCATTCCGCGTACGAAGGACATTTGTCGGCATAGGCTGATGAACGTCCAGCGTCGACGCGATGCGAAATAGTCACCAAGACAAGGTCGTCCTCATTAGGTCGCTCAGAAGATGAAGATGTGGTAGGGTAGGCATGCCGACTCACTGGGTAATTGCCGTCGGTAAATGCAGACCTTCTGTGGTCGGTAGACGGATAATTGGAATAGAACTTTTTGCACATGTGGCCTAACATTACAGACCACAGTAGCAGCAGAGAGACGCCAAGCGTGAACACGCCATACGCTATAGGCGTCATGTTCACAGTAAAGAACCCGACAATGCACATTCCGGTACCGATGACAAAAATTGCGATGCTCCTGATCACATTTCGATGTTTCCTTACACAGCTGCCTGTTGAATAAAACGTAGAGAACACGATATGGCGGCCGCAGTTTCTGAAAAGACTTTTCAGTACTGCAGTAGACAGAAGCAAAAACTTCACAATTCACTTAATTTGGTCTTTGGTTTAATCCAAGCGCAGGAAAACATAGCCTGTGCACACGGCTGTCTTTGTCTTCAGATAAATTGAATGAATAAAGCTCTCATTACACAAAAGGCTGTTTTCAAGTACAACCAATGGTAATTGACAATACGTGACTCATTTCAGGCCCATTTGCAGGGAAGAAGCAGATCACAAAACCTTACAGCAGTATAACCTGTTATGTGAAAACGTCTTCTTCCCCCTGAAGCTGGTCCATCTCTTCGATCCATTTTCTCACAGATTTTCGCAGACGTTTTATTGTCGAGACATTTGAAATGTCTGACTGAAAATGCAAGACGCAGGTACACGATCGTCTAAAGCTGAAGATGGCTGCGAAGCGCTTTCAGTGCGAAATGATGGAACTGGTGTAGTAACTCCAAACCTGCCAAACAATTACACTTTTATATTCTGACTTACAATAGCTAAGTAAACATCACCATTCGCCCTAAATGCTTGTGTTAACTCTATGAAACTGTTTTTCACTTCCTGTTTCACAAGTCTAACCACTAAGACGAGTAACATAGAGAAATCATCCTTTCCACGCATGAAGCAGTTCGGTTCTTCGTGACGCCGATTGTTACGCATCATACGCTCGACTGCATTTCTTCTGGTCAGCGAGCAAGAAAAAACTGAGTGCAACTGACATCTTTTGTTGTTCCGTCACAGAACGCTGTCGAAGCCCGTATGCTTAATGGGTGAAAATTTTTGTTGTCAGTGGTACTGCACCTTAAATTTCGTAGCGGAGACCGCAACCATGCAGAAGTTTAGGATGGGGCAAAATGATTTCCAACTATGCTTGACACCTTGTCAACTAGAGCAGTTTACGGGGCGGTGCAAAGCCTTTTGCACTGTTTGGTTCCCAATCAGGGCCGGTTTTAAGCTGATTTGACCGATTTCTTCTAATCGGGTCCCGCGCCAAAGAGAGCCCCACGTTGCGCCTACCAACCACAGCAAACTTACACTTTCTATCGAGGCTGCTTGTTTGTAGAGCCGGCGCGGGGCCCAGTGTTTTTAAGGCAGCGTATCTTAACCTTTTTCTACCTCAGCACCCCGTTTGGTCACGACTAAGCAGTCCAGCACCCCTACGATTGGCTAACACCTGGTTACTGTAAGCATAAAGTAAAGACAACCGTATTCCTTTCAACTTTTACCGCCACATATGTGACCTTCCCAGCACCCCCTGAAATTGATTTCAACACCCCCTGGTGGTGCTAGCACCCTAGGTTAAGAAACCCTATTTTAAGGTGTTTTGAGAGAACAGTTGCCGAACCGGTCAAATTTTTTCCAACAGTTTCTCAAATACAGTATAAACTCGCTTTACTACCACTATCAAAGTACACCAAATTCTTGCTTTGCAATCATCTTGGTATTCAGATAAAATAGATACGGTCTCTTAAAGTGTCTTTGCTGTCATCAAGGTCAAACCTTAAAACAACCCTGGAGGGGCCCACAATAATTTGTAAGCGTGGGATCCGTCCCCAACGAAAATCCTAGTGAACTGCGTGGTTTTTAACGCCCTCATCAAAACTCTATAATAAGAATGGTCATTGTCTTCAGTAATGTGTAGCCAGTGTTTTCACTACCACCTCGTTAAGGCAGGGCTTAAGTTTTGAAGCTGTTTTTTCTTTAATTTAAACAAAACTTTTCGTGTTTGGCAGGTCAGGTTTCAATAGTTGCTCCAAAATACGGTTGGATAATTGTTAATATTTCAATAGTTACTACTACTTGTCTTATGAAGCCAACGTTTAGTGCGTAATTGCAGATGTCTGCTGCTTAGTCTTTCAATAGCGTTGTTCATTTTCCCTCTCGTAAAGATTTGATGAGGCAACCTGAGATTGGCGAAAACTTTTTAAATAAACCTAGTTTTAATTATGAATGACTATTTCAGAAAAGTTCCTCAAAAAGTAACAGAAAATTAGTTACATCTAAGCCAACGGTTCTCAAACTTTCATGAGCTGTGGTCCCCTTCTAAGTTTAACTGGCGAATGCTTAATATATCGTGACACTTGGGTTATGCAATATCACGGCAAAGCTACGTAGCCAAGGCTTCTGCTCGTGAACCCCAAAGAACCGCTCCGTGGCCCCCAAGGGGGCCAAGGGCCCCGTTTGAGAAACCCGGATTTAAGCCATTTGCAAAGTAGGTAACAGAAGTAACAATTTTGTTCAAGTGAAGTAAGCTTCATGGTGTTCTTGTGGTGAAAATTGCATCATGAAATACTACCGAAACAAGGATTATGGCATCAATCTTACACAGATCGGTGTCGTAATTTCTGAGATATAGCCTAACAAATTGAAAGTAACAAAAATCTAAAAAGGTGAAAAGTGAAATAACTTTCGTGGACGTCTGAGGCTATACTACAGTACTTGCCTGTTTTGGAAAATTAAAAAGTAGGTTTAAACTTTTTGGGTGATCTGCAATCACTTGATATATTTCTTTAGTGTTAATAGAGAAAAATTTTTTAACCTTCTCCGGGATAAGTGGCTTTGTTCATTTAATCGGTGCTGTATCAAGTGTTTTTCACTGTAACCATTTTCCACGTGTACAGTATGTAGTGATACTCAGGGGTTTTGTCTTTACTTTTAGCAGTCGAGTTTGGGCTATGTATTTTAAGAATATATTTTGTCTGTAACTAAGGTAAATATTATGAGTCAAAGACCAAGAGACATAGGCCGAAAATGTTAAGTGGCAGTCAAAAAAGGTCTAAAGCTAAGGCAAAAACAGACCAAAACATAAAAACGGTGTGTTGGACAAGTATTTTAACCACATGAGGGTATACCCTCAATGCCACATTGAAGATGGCGACAAGGTAGTAGGCAGGCAGCCTCGTCATGTTACTCCAGATAATCAAAGTGAAAGTTTATGTGCGGGAAGTGATATATAAGTCGTAGAAAGAAGGAACCTCGTGGGATGATGCATTTGATGAGGCATGCGTGCAAGATTATTCAAAATTTGGATGAACAAATGATCCCTCTACTTAGCCAAGTGTCATGAATCGGAATGCTAGTGAATACCCTGGACTGTTTAGCCCGGATAGAACTGCCTACAAACATAATAGAAGTTTTCCCCAGAAACGAGAGTGATTTTCCGACTTTCGCGGCAAAAGAATACCACCAAATGTTGACGCGGTTGGTTATCCATGGCTAAAACTCGCTTCTGGATATGCACTAACACAACACTCAATGCCTCTCCTGTCTGCAGATACTACACTCGTTCCTCATTTCTGGTCAGGGAGCTACTTGACTGGAGAGGATGTATTAATGAAAGTTGTAATTATTTGATTAATTAGGTTTTATGGCGCTGTCCATTGCATTCTCTGCTGGAGAGGTCTTAACATCACCCTTTCAGGCTTCGCCTTTGTAACATCACCGATTTCTATCATTATGCCTTGATGCATCCCCTCAAAAATTTCTCCACATCACTAAGTGGGGCCCCGCAAAAGCGTTTCAAATCGGGCCCCGCATTTGCTAACGCCGGCTCTGTTCCCAGTACAGTGTGTATATAAGTGCACGTATTTTCAAAGAAATTGTTCCCGAAACACTAGTAATTAAATCAAACACGAATGATGGCAATCCCAATCTTATTTTTGATACTCGCAAAACGCCTAATTTCCTTGAGCAGGGCCTCAGCGAGATTTTTTTAAAGAAGGGACGGAGGTTGTACAATCTTTAAAAAACTGGGAGTTCTTTGTTACTGGAGCCGCCAAACGCATGCATTTGTTTTCTGGATAGAGCAGGGGCGTGCAAAGGTCTGATCTGATGATACCCGGGGCGAATACGTGATTGTATGCCCCTCCTACCTAACTCTAGTATTGAAGAATGTAAGAAATACAGGAACAGCAAAGCCACCTGCCCAGATCTGTGCCATGTACAAAAGGATTACGCTACAAAAAACTTAACCTCAAGTGAGAATTAAGAAGAGAAAAAGCTCTGCGGATCTTGTACCACGTAACGCAACAACAGGAAGGCAGTTCAACGTTGTAAAACGTACGTGCAAGGGCATAGAATTTTGCAAGGGCGCTTTTGGGGAGAAAAAAGTGAAATACGTTTCAGAAAAAAACGCTGGCGCTCTGATAAAAAAAAAACAGTACGTTTTCAAACGCATCGTACATAGCACCGAAAGTGTTTTAACAGCTCCGCACGATGTTCTTTCTGAAAAATTAGATATATTATTTTGATCTTTTTTACAACAATTTAAACCGAAGATTGAATCTCCAAATCGTCACGCACGATATTTCCCTGTGACACAGTTCACATTGCCACTAAAAATGAAACCAAGCAGACAATCGTAACATGAAGCATTCTCTACTTATAAAACCAACTTTGAGCAAGCAAGATTATGAGGTCTCGGTTCGTGTTCGCTGTATACTGTCCGCTTTGTTTGATAATGGTGTTTGTAGTGGAATGATAAAAACAATGCATCTAATGAATTTGAAAAATATGTCTCTGCCATACTGGCACCCCCAGTTTAAGAGCTCAGGATCTGGAGTAGTGTCCGGTAAACTGTGGGCCTCCGCTTAATTGTGGGCCGTTTAGCACTTTTCATTGGGCCGAGCAACATTTTCTGGTGTAGGTCGCGTGCAGAGGGGGAGCGACTGGGCGTCGGCCTCGGGCATCCAACTACGCAGGGCATTCAAAAAGTGAAATTACAAAAATTGTATTTAATTGAAATGCTTTAACTATGTTGTTTCTTCGTATCTTAAGTCTATACTGCGTGGATCTGATGGAAATTTGCCGGACGGGGGCATGCAAATCTAAGTTAAGTGCCCCGAGAGATAGATGAAGCACTGCCATCGTTATCTTAAGGTCTTACACCCTATCTCTATTCCCCCTTTGTAGGCTGGCCAATTCATGCTAGCCTATATTTAATGTTCCCGCGACTTGTAGTCATCACAATATCTCTCGATTCTCTTTAAAGCCTGGGTTCTTAAACTGGGGTCCGTGAAAGGTTTGCAAGGGGGGTACGAGTATGGCAGCGACATATTGTTGAAAAGTGTGAAATGGAAAGTGTTTATATCACTTGTAAATTTATTACCCTTTCTCTATAAACACAATAACCAAAACAAAGCGGAATACAGTGAACAGGAACCGAGACCTCTTAACCTTGCTTGTTCAAAATTGGATTTGTGAGAAAAGAACGCTTTGTCTCGATGGTGTCTTGTCTGCGTAATTGGTTGGATTTTTAGTTGCAATGCGAATTATGTCTTAGGACTATATCATGCATGACGATTTGGCGATAGATTATTCGCTTTTAACCCTGCTATTGTTGCGCATCGTTGTACGACAGTGTGGTCCTACTACAGGCCTTCGGGCCACATGTGGCCCACGGATCAAATTTTTTAGGCCTGTGAGCTTTCTCTGTAATATTGCGTATGTGTTACAGTAGATGCAATTAGAACAAGCACAACACTTTTTAATAAAAATGTGCAATATCACGGCGTTAGACTAGACCAGTGGTATTCAGTGTGGGCAAAATCGCCCCGCGGGGGGAGATTTTATGCGTTATGGGGTCGATTTTGTCATTTACCAGATTTGGAGGGCGATTTCAGTTTCCAGGGGGAAGATTTCTGCAGGTTCGAATATTCTAAAATCTGAATTGTTTTTTAATTGATTCCAAAAATAAAAACTATATTTGCCACTTTGGAACCAAATCATTTGATGCACTTTTAACTCCGTGGTTCGTAACAAAGGTTATAAAGCACAAGATATAAGATTGGTGATGTATCAAACCAACATTTCCCTGTGTAACGCTTCACTGCACTTTAATTTTTCAACAGGGTTGCCAGATGAAAATTTCAATGAAAAGCCAAACAGTGCTTGAAAAAGGCCAAACCAATTGTAGGCCAGAAAAAAAGCCAAACTTTTTTGGTGGGATTCTTATTCCTTTGTAACAAAAATACACCTAAATTACAAGTATATCACCGGAAATTTTCTTCCCAATTTAGACTAAGTCGTGCTTGTGCTTGTACTGGAACTCATTTCTGATACTTCATCACAAGGACATATATTTTTTACGCATTGGGTGCAATGCTTCCACAGTTTGCATACTAATCCATCGTTAGCTTTCTGCACCCATACGAAAGTCATCTCATATTCACTCCTGTACTTTTCAGTACGACCAGAATCATAAGAGCCCTTCCACTTCCTGGAACCTAAAAAAGGCCAAACCCTGTTATCCAAGGCACTGGGAGTGTTACTGATTGGGAGCCAAACACTGCGGTTCTGACGGGTTTTCAGGTAGATTGAGCCTAATGTTTAAAACAAGATAGAAATAGTGGAGAAACTGTTGCAATAAGTAGTTTAGTAATTTGTTGACCCAGTCGTTGCATGAGCAGCGTCAAGTAAGGGTCATCAAGCAGTAACACTTGGAAGTTTGTAGGCATATCAACACCCGCGGAATTTAGGACTTTTCTCGTTTTCAGTAGTAGGCATTAGTTCGTTTTATTATACTTATGTTGGTTGAAAACGACCAATACTGATAGCTATCGAAAAGTACCTAATCGGCCGAACTCTTCTTCTTAAAGAGCAAAAATGTCCGTTTCTTTGAAGATACTGAAAATGGTCCAACAATCATAGCATTGCTACCACTGAATCATCACACTGGCTTTCGCTGCGATTAACCCCGCTCAGGTGTATTTAAAAAAAAAACCTTGTTGGTGGTTTAATTTGCCCCATTCTGGCAAATTCGTTCCCCCCACTACCAAAGCTTACGCAAACGTTATAGGTGCACAGGCACGTGTTTGAACAACTTAGAAAATATTCCCAAGCTCATGTCACCCTAAACAAGAAAGTTGTTGCATGTCGGGAAATTTTTATTATTTCAAAACCAAACACATCCCCTCTCCAGAAAACGCGGGTAGTACAGTTCGAAACGGCACGAAAAATACACGAAAACATCCGAAATTTCGCCAGTAACCTTTGTTTATGGTCTGTAAAAGACCCATAGCGTGATGTGTTTGAAACTGGTGGAAGTACATGCAAAAAAAGTAAATTAGGTTGAGACATAAAAATTTGATATTTTTATGAAATTTTTATGAATTCTAGCCCATAAGTTGTGCCTTGCCCAAACTGGACAATTCCTTCACGATAATATTTGGCAATCTTTTGCACAGAATCGATCAAAAAAGTAAAAGTAAAATGATTTCAAACATGTTGTGGCGGCAATGCTTGTTTTGAGTTGCCACACTTTTTTCAAAGTCACAACAGGGTCAACTGAATATTTCTGTGATATTTTAGTGAATACTTGCCCATAAGGCGTGTTTGGCCCAAACTGGACAAACTCCTTTACGATGATATCTGGCAATCTGCTGCAAAGAATTGATCAAACGAAGGAAAAATAACGTGATTTCAAACATGTAGTAGCTGCAACGCTTGTTTTGAGTTAGCGCACCGTTTACAAAGTAACAACGGGGTTTTTAAATGACAGACCAATGTGCTATTGACTTCTCTCACAAGCGTAACTGGGCTAAGTACTTGCATGGCCGCAATTAGGTGGGGGACACGGGGGACGTGTCCCCCTTACTTTTTCAGACGGGGGTACATAATGTGCAATGTCGCCCCACATTTTTCTCTTTAGATTTTGTATTTGGAGAGGTTGCAAAAATAAAAGTGACATTTGTCACGTTTCATGTTAGATGCATAGCGAAGCCAAGCTGATGTTGAAACAGAGTTTGATGTGGTATCACTGATTCAGATATTTATATACGTTTTCGCTTCGATAAAATGATTTTTAGCATTTTGCAAGTTTCTAGAGACCGCGAAAGGTTGTTAACTGCTTCTGTCCGACATTTCACCCTGTGTGGTATCAGTGATTCTTGTTGTAATCACTGGTTGAATACTGTAAGAAAGGTCATTAGCTTGAAACAATAAGAGTTGAACCAGGGGCGGATCCAGGCAATAAGTTTTGGGGGGGGAGATTTCAGTTATAGGCCTGTTTGGCAGTCAAGTCTCATTACCGGTTCACTACTGTATGAGAGATGAAGTTTAGGCTACTTCACAACACTGGTGTGACAAAACAATGGACGGCAAAATGGCCTTATATCGCGAATGCTGTTTTCCGAATTGTACAATATCATCGTGAAAAAGTTACTTTCGGAGGTTTTAGGGAGGGGATCACCCCAATCGCCCCTCCTTGGATCCGCCCCGGAGTTGAACAACTGCACGTGTAAGAGACCACAGTACAGCCATGATTTTTTTCGTGCAGAAATGTAACTGGCTTTGCTGTAACCTTGTTTGTCACGTACATTTAAGGAAAATTTATAATGGTAAAAAGTTGCATTTGCAGACAAATCTCCACGAATTATTTGCCGAAAACAATAAGCAGAACTACTGTGGAGACATAGCTTGATTTTAGGATTGGAAGTTTTGCAAAAGACTATCTTGAACCATTAGTAGGCCGAAACAGGATTTAAAAATCAAAACGTTGGAGAAGTGTTGACTTAGCTACATATTGGGCTATAGCTCAAAACTTAGGGACTTGTGTAGAAATAAAAAATAGGTCCAACTACAGTGGTCCAACTACAGGCCCGCGGGCCCTGTGTAGCCCGCCGACCGAATTTTTAAGGCCTGCGAGCTTTGTTGGTAATGTTTTGAGTATGTGTTGCAACAGGTAATTTTAGCTAGAGTAAGCATAACATCTTTTAATAAAAACGTACAATATTAACGACGTTAGACTAGACTGTAGAGAGCCTCTTGAAATTATTCAGTAAAGATAGATTTCCCAAACTGAAAGATTTCGCAACAAACATATGTTTGGAAATACATACGTGCAAGCGGTGTCGTAACTGACAGGGGTAAGGGGGCGAGCCACCCCCTTGGCAACCTAAATGAAAAAACTGGGCTCCCTTAGCTTACATTTTGATACTTAGTATTCTTTGGTTTTCAGTAGGTTGTTGTTTTTTTGCGTTTTTCGGGGTGTTTTCGTGTTAGTATAGGCATCCACGACATCCGGGTTCACTATAATTTCTTAACTTTTCTGAGTGTTGACTAGTGACCCCGTATGGTAGCCAGTGGGCCCCTTCAGGTAAGTTTTGCACCCCCTGGCTATAACCTCTAGTTACGCCACTGCGTGTGAGAATACATTTTCTACGAAGATAAAGCAAGTAAAATGTAAAAACAGAAATCGAATGGCAGGCGGAACACTGGACGATAGTCTCCGACTTGCTACTACTAACATTGATATTGATAAAGGACCGATAGTGTCAGAGAAGCCTGGATCACAGGCATCACACTGATAGGGATTTGTAATAAATTGCTCTTGGCTATTGTGTAATAATTTCAATGACGCACTCACTTATCTTCTTTTTCTTAGTTTTAAATCTTGTGAACCCTGTTGTTTTATACATCATTTTGTCGACGTGGCCCGCAAGTTGTCACGTTTTTGCAAAATGGCCCGTAGGTCAAACGCAATTGGACCACGCTGGGCTATACATTAAGCCTCATTTCTTGTAATGTCACGACAATGGTGACCAACCAATCCAAAAGATATTTATTCCGTGACTTTCACTTTGGGCCTGTGCTGAATGCATGGGTTCGCAAGGCATTTGATTTGCCTGAGTTTAACCAAACGCACAATGCATTAATTTTTTCACCCAGTGCAAAACATTTGCTTCACAGATACGTATCACCTAGTTTAACTGGACATTCTTTTCGTGTTGATGCAGGTTAACCTTGGTACTTTTTGCCAGTTCACCTTTGTGCAGTTTGGTTTCTGTTTAATCTCAAATATATTTTCGTGTCCTTATGCAAATATAACTCTTAGAATGGAAATTTTGACATTAATTTCATCTATTAAAATTGAACGTTGAACTTATTAAAATTTGATGTTAAAAGGATAAAGCAAAGGTGATTAGTGTTGCTTTCAAAACACCTCTAAAAAACAAGATTGGGAATCTGTATGCATAAAACTTCACTTCTGCATCGACCGGATGACTATATTGGTTTCACACCAAGCTGTCCCCCTATATTTTGCAACAAAATTGCGCCCACGAGTACTTGTACGCACAACCAGAACGCTTGCAGGCAAAGGTCTCTCACATAGTAGCAACGTTAAAGTGTGCTATACAAGAAGAACCAAGGTGTATGCAACGCTTTCCTTTCAGCAGTGAGTTTGGGCAGCGGATTCGAAAGTTCTGCTTGCACACAGGCAGGGCTGCGGAGCTCTTGTGAAAACGAAATGGCTCCGGCTCCGGAGCTCTCTGTTTTCGTAAACATGACTCCGGCTTCTGAGCTGTGTTTTTTTATAACATGACTCCGGGTCCAGGTCCATAGCTGTGCTTTTTATAACATGGCTCCGACTCCGGCTGTGTTAATACACTTTTCGGTATTCCTAGTGTCCTTCTTGTAGTAACTGAGCGTGTTATTCCAACATATTTTGAACTAATCTTAAACACTGTTACCGCTACCAAGCCTGCGTAGTCGAAGCCGGAAGGAGTTTGGTCTTGAGTAGTCGGAGTCGGTAAAAATTAATTTAAAACAATTTGACTCCAAGCTTGTCTTCTGCTCGCCGATTGTGACCAGTGTTTCTACTCTGTTATGAAGAAAACCCCAGAATTTACCTTGAAAAAGCACAGAAAATGACAAAAAAACAGACATACAAAATGTTTGAAAAAAGTCAAAATCGAACTTGAAATGTACGTTACCGGCACTTGCACATAAAAAATTAAGGTATTATGCATTATTTGCATCACGTTTTTAACAAGCTCAAGACTATTTAGAACATACTGACAATTTGTATGCAGGCTAGCAGCAAATCAAGTGCATGCAGTAACATACAAGTGAGTTTATTAGATATTTTTTAAGAAACGTTTATTGTTTTCTTTTGCTTTCACTTAAATGCACAAATTGAAACATGTCCATGATACATTCAAGGACTTACAGTTTTTTTAACCCTAATCATTGCAATATTTGACTACTAATTTAACATTCAAAATTTTACATTCATACATATGCCAACGCGCCCATGGGCGTCCGCAGGGGGGAAAACAGGCATTTGCCCCCCATCGAAATTGGGCCTAAGAATCAAAATTTTCTAGAAAACCTGAAGTCAGCAGCTCAATTTCGATTGATTAATTTAAGTCTTGCAATGACAGTTTATTTGCAGGGGAGGGGAAGATAAGTGAGTGAGTCATTGAAATTATTACACAATAGCAAATGGCATTTTATTACAAATCTCTATCAGTGGGATGCCTGTAGTCGAGGCTCCTTTGACGCTATCGTTCCTTTAGCAATACCAGTTTAGTGGCAGCAAGTCGAAGACTATCGTCCAGTGTTTCGTCTGCCATTCAATCAGGCCCGCAACCAGCTTGGGACACCAAGGGGGGCGAAGATTTTTCTGAGGGTCTCAATTTTTTTAAACCGTGTCCTATAGTTTTAAACTATGTCCAACACATTTTCAGGGGTGGGGAGAAATTTTCCAAGGGCGCCTTCGCCCGCCCCTGCGCTCCCCTTAGTTACGGACCTGCATTCAATTTGTGTTTTTACAGTTGGTTTGACTTGCTTCAACGTAGAAAATATACGTGGTCTCACACAAGTACTGTATGTGTTTCTAAGCGTCCAGCGCATATTTAGGGCAAAATTTTTCAGTTTGGAAAATCTATTTTTGCTGACTAATTTCCAGAATCTCTTTACAGTCTCTAGTACCGTTACTATTGTAGCCCACATTTTTAATCAAAGATGTTATGCTTGTTCTACAGTAGTTATAATTACCTATTGCAGGGATGGACGATTAATTTATCTCAAGGGCCACTTTGAGAACGCTGCGTTTAGCTGATAGATAGACAGATTTATTTGGCGTTATTGAGTTCATTGTGCCAGCTGTGCTCTCCAAGACATCGAACGCCGGGGCACCGTAAAAACACGTGAGGTTATACAGTCAGGAGCCCCAACGGAGGGTTAGGGGAGGGCCGTACCTTCTAGTTTGATAGTAAATAAAGATAAACAAAAACAATATTGGTACGCAGAAAAGGTATTGTTCATCGTTCTTGTGCAAATACACTTTATCCAGCGCGAGCAATTCAATGAAACACATGTAACCTCACACGCTTTAACAAATTTAAAATTCGAAGATTTTTCTGAATGGTTCAGCGGGCCACTGAAAACTCTGCGGCGGGCCACATGCAGCGCGCCGGTCTGTAGTTGGAACACACTGGCTTAATGAAACTACGTTTATGCAGTCTTCTTTTTACACACTGCGTGGCTTGTTATGTAAGCAGTCTTATGGAAATATACATACGGTTTAGTTCTGACTTTAAGTGGGCAAGTGCAAAGCTGTAATTGCACTGGCGAGTTTTCATAATTCATCTGCGCGATTTTTACGCCTGCGTGGTGTTCTAACTCTAGTAGTTGCCCGAAATTTTCTTTGTGGTGTAGAAAGGGTAAAGCCTTTTGTGAAGGTCCATTTACACTGCATCGTTCGTAACCTGAAAAATGATAAGCGAAATGTCAATGTTGCCCACCTGGAAAAATTTTTGCGGACGCCCATGAACGCGCCTGTAAAACAATGAACAGATAATTATCAACCGCAGCACCGTCAAAACCAAACAAAGCATTCCAAAATCATGCACAATAAGCAGCCCTTGACATATCAGCAATAGATTGGAGTGCTGACCTATGCCTAGTCAGTGCTTAATCTGTGAAACATTAGATTTTGAACGATTTGGTTAAGCCTAGCCTTGTTCAACTGTACTGGCTACTGTATTGACGCTGCACAATACGCCTATGAAACTACTGTATTCATGAATGGAAAATACGGTAATACAACATACATTTGTAAAATTTGACCAGAATCAAACAAAGCCCAAATTTTGAATAAAAACCCCAGAACCGCAGATGAAACAGGAAAACCCCAGATCTAGTGAAATATCCCCAACAGTGGCAACACTGATTGTGACTTTTAGTGCCAAAAAAGTATGTGTAAGCGCCACACTTTGCGCTTTTTCACAAGCACTTAGTTTCTCAAAATGCGCAAATATGCACTGCGCTGATGTTGATTGACTTGTCCACACCACACTGGCAGTAATTCCACAGTCTGATTTGACTAGAACAAGTCCCAACTTGAAACAAAAACACATTGTGAGCTTAATCCCTGGTAGAACCGACCAAAGGATATCGCCGCGGCGACCTGTTTCGATCAAATGAATTAGTCGCGCAGCATGAGCAAACCATGGCAATTGTCAGTGCGCAGAAAAGGTCCGGAGCCGGAGCTGCTAAATTAACCACGAGCTCCGGCTCCAGCTAAATTTAGAAAACAGCTCCGGCTCCAGCTAAATTTTAAAAGCAGCTCCGGCTCCGCCTCCACCGAAAATGGCCGGCTCCAGGGTTCCGGCTCCAGGGATCCGGGCTCCGGCTCCGGCTCCGCAGCCCTGCACACAGGAACTCCACACTTCCAGCACACGAAGCTAGTCTTGTTTCGGTGGAATGCACAGCAAATTTGGCAGCTTTTTCTTGCGGTCAGTGGTTCATGGGCTTGCGCCGGTTATCGCCGATGTCAATTCACGAAATGTTGGCCTACTGTAGGTCTACAGGGTGGACCGCATGCCTGGAGGCAACATCGAATTGCTATGCTAGGCCATGTTGCTTCGGCCACAGCGAGATATTTCACGTAATTTTAAGAATGAAAACTTCTGCTCAGACCTGTGCATTCAAAAGCCTTTGGAAATGTTTGTAGGCTCGGGCGTTTTTGAAAATGCAGGCTCTGGTGTTTTTCAAAGTTCTACGGTGTTGAATGACAACAATTGGAACAAATTTCATATACGAATAGATCACAAGCTTTCCGGTGAAAACTCATCTTGCCTCCTTCCCAAAACAAAATACTGAAGAGAAAGGTTTCTGGTGCTTGGCAAACAAATTACCGAACGTTAAACTGAATTACTCGCTTCTCGTCAAGAATGTTTTGATTGATCTGCCAAACTTGGCACCACATGAACATGTCAAAACGTATATGTCGCCGACTGGCAAAGTCGTCTTTGACTAGCTTCTTGTTGGAACATTTCAGGTGTACTTTGCCCGCTCCTGGCACCCCCCTTAACTTCATATATACAAAACCTATGCAGATTTTGAGAATGCTGCTTCAAAGGCCACATCAAAAAAATCAGCTACTAGAAGGCTCATCTTGAAACGGTCATTTTTCGTACGCTTGCATCACGCCTCAAGTTCATCTGCCATATACGGGCAAAATAGACCTGAGCAGGG
>JGI24021J15306_10000840_pt1 | contig 26938 bp, 22 predicted proteins | sample Ectturendosymbi1_FD_15306 | JGI IMG/M metagenome (IMG submission 15306) | reverse complement strand
AATTTGCTCAAATTTCATTAAGGTTGTTAAAATATACCCAAATGATTTTGATTTTATCCAAATTTGAATAAAACTCTTATACTTCACCCAGACATTTCTGAACGTACTAAAATTTTAATGGAGCTTTTCTATACAGCCCATTTTGGAACAAGACTGTTTGAAGTTGCCCACAATTGAATGAAGCTGTTGCAAATTGGCAAAATTTCATTTGACTGATGGACTTCACCCAAGTGTTTCCAATTAATCTAAATGTTTTTGTTTTCACTCAAGTTTGATTGAAGCTTTTCTCATTCACCCAGATTTAATTGAGGCTGTTGGACCTCACCCAAGTGCTCCTATTTTACTCAAATGTTTCTAATTTTACCCAAAACGTTAAGTTTTTTAGTTGGCCCAAGTTTGTTGAAGGCTGCTATAATTACCACATGATTCCAGTTCACTCAAGGGCAGTGTTTATTTTGCCATCAGGGGCAAAAAAGAATGGCAAAATAGTTTCAGACTATTTGGAAAATAGACACTACCTCACTTACATGTGAATTTAACTGTATACTTTGCCCAAATTTTGAAAATTTTTGCCAGAATAATAGCCAATTTTTCAGCGCTGGGGATGCGACCGCATCTCATGCATCCCCATGCCGTACGCTTATGGCCTGGCCTCTTGACCAGAGCTAGAGTTCTATAGTGTGCCCTCGCATCGGAATGAGTGCAACTAAGTCAATATTGGTCAGTACGCTAGAGCAATCATGACGTAACAACGCGTAACTTATTGTGCTTGGTTAGTATCATTTGATAACTCAGACAGACATCCTACAGCAGTGGTTCTTAACCTTTTCTCTACAACGCCCGCTGCTAACGTATTTATTGGTTAATGAATTTATTGATCAAACTTTCCATGTTGCAGAGCGCATTAGGGCTCGCGCCCCCCGGTTAAGAACCATTGTCCTAGAGTGAACAATTGACAGCATGAAGCACGGTATTGTCCTTAAAATGCAGTGGAAATAGATTCATTTCCCTCCTACTTTAAATTTTCTTGTAAAGTTTGCAAAAACTTTTAAATCTGATTTGTCAAGCCAATTTGTTTCGCAACCCCAAAACTACATTTCGCGACCCCAAATGTGGTCGCGACTCACAGTTTCAGAAGCCCTGCTGTTAAGAACATGGTGTTGGTTATGGCGTATTTTTATATCAGAGGAGTGGCAGTTGTTCAAAGCAGTTGTCATTATGACGTATGATTTTAGGTCTCGATCATCGAGCCAGGAAACTTCATTGCTGGAACAAACATCTTCACCAAAGAAAGCGTACACAAACTTGCTGAAGCTATTTGGCGCGACATGCCAGACAACATCAAAGAAGATTGTGGCAGAGAAGCTTTCAACCAGAGGGTATGTAATTATTAGAATGTTCAAATCTCGTTGATTTTGCTTTGCTGTTGGTTGCGGCAAATACATATTGGAACAGTGCTATTCGCACAGAAACCCCGATACAAAATCTTGCCGATGTATTGACATTTAGCCTGTTAACTAATGCACCTATTGTTGATTTTCCGCAACATTATGAAACTTTAAGAAATGACTGGATTTAAACGATCTTTGAAATACTCTCTCCATCTGTTAAGGATGTCCTTGTCATTGCTGAGTAAGACACCATTTTGATCTTTGGTGCATCTGGCAGTGTGAGTTCTCTTCCGCGATGACGCCGGATGGTTTGGCAGGACATTGATTTGGCTTGCCGTTAGTTGGGATTCAGTTTATGACCGAAATTCCCGCAAGATTTCATTTTGGACGTGTGGACTTCTTCTGAACGGGGCCTTCGGGCTGTACTTGATCCGTTTCCTGCTGCGAGCGACCAAGTAGGAATGAAAATCAACACTAAAAAGACCGAGGTATCATGCCTCTTTAGAAACCCAAGGCAGTGTATCTTGCAAGTAAGCGGCAATACACTGCAGCGCTGGTAGAGACGTTCAAGCACCTGGAGGTGGTATTCACGAGTGCCGGAAGACGGAACAAGGAGATTGATATGCGGATTACCAAAGCAAACGCAGTTCTGCCTGAGCTTTTTGTTGCTCTGTGGTCGCAAAGCGGGCGCTCTCAAACACCGGAAAGCTTTCAGTTTTTAAATCAGTGGTTGATCCGATCCTCATTATGGTCATGAATCTTGGTAATGACCGAAAGAATATTCTATCAAGTACAAGTGGTAGAGATGGGATTTTTGCGCAGAGTTCACGGCGTGACACTTCGCGAAAAAGTGCGCAGCTGTTAAATTTGCAAGGCCCTGAGTGTCGAACCACTTCTTCTCCAAATCGAGAGATCCCAGGTTCGGCCATGTGTCCAGAATTCCCCAGGAAATATTGGCGAGGCAAGTCCTGCTGGTTGCACTGATGGGAAAGCGGTAAAGGATTCAAGGACCAGGTGAAGAGACTACATCTCCGATCTTGCTTGGTCCCGTCTTGTTGTGAAGCAGAGGATCTATTTGCGATTTCTGTTGACCGTGAGGTATCCCGAGTCCTCCTGGGGCTGCTGCCAGTGCCCCCGCTATCCTCACCAGAGGAAAAGCGGGCACAAAAATGAATGAATTGGACACAGGGGTGTAGTGGGGTGGCAACGCGTTCCCATACCTTTTTGCACTAGTGACGTTCGATTAGATTAAATCATGGCTGCGATCTCACAAATGTGCTAGCGGCACACAGATCCGCACTGCTAATCAAAGTCTACAGTGGAACAGGAAGATCCAGTGTGGAAATTCTTGTAGGCGAATGCTCACTTTATTCGAACCATTTGGTGCAGTCTTTTCATTTGGTGTGGGAACGGCGTTCCCACTATACCCCTGATTGGACATATATTTTTCGTAAGACCATCAAACTATTTCATGACATCTTCGGCTCCGTCTCTCTCTCGCCTCCATTCTCATGTAAGAGCCCTTGTGAGCATGTGACAGAATCATGTCAAGATTAAGACAATTGCGTAGAAGTCTGAAACTGAAAGTAATGTCCGCAAATTTTATCAAGAACCAGTGGTTTGAAACAGTCCCGTCGCCACGGGGGGCTTTGGTGGGCTTAGCCCCCCAAAGAAAGTTCCCCCCCAATTTGAAGCCCCCCAAATTGAAACGTGAAACACTATAAATAAGTGGAATTTTGGTTTATTTTGTAATGTCAATCCCCCCGCAGATCTGCAAAGCCCCCCTTTTGAAAACTTTCTGGCGACGGTTCTGGTTTGAAATCTCAGAAATGAAAATGGTTAAATTTAACCTTAAGTTTGAACAGAAAAGAGTATCAACTGGCCCTTACGCCACAATGAAGTACATTGAATATATCTCGCAGACGAGCGACACTCCATGGTGAAGACGATATTTAGATTTGACAAAAAGTAATTTCTGAAATTTTTTTAGCGACAATCAAGGAAAAAGTTTTGAAAAAGAAAAAAATTGCCAAAAAGATATTTGAAACAACGACTTGAAAAATTTTTCGAAAAAATATTTTTGAAACAGCAACTTGAAGTTTTTGAAAAAAACTCTTGGAAAAAAGCAAGAGCCACGGTAGAATGCAAAAAGAAAACACTGTGCAAGAAAAATGCTATAAATTGGTGATACGAACGCTGTGCAGGTTGAAGAAATGAAGTCATATTGCAGCAGAGGAATGTCCGATCTCACTCCTGTCATCGATGCTTACGAGGATGCTTTGCTGTCTCGCTTTCCTTTGATCAGATACCAAGCCATGACCTCTTACTGGAGCATCAGATCGTTCGTTTTCACCCATTTTCCTTCTCGGATCGCAGATTTGTAAGTGCCACATGAGCGTACAGTATCAACACTACGTGAAAATTTTGATAATAAGGTAGCGAAGGAGCGATATCACGTAGAAAATGAGTTCATGAGATTTTTCCGTCAGTCACTAGAAAAAGCTATCTGGTGGTGACAGCCACTCTGCACGTTTTGCAAAATTATCAGAAAAGTACAATAAGTCGGAATTTACGTAGTACAAGCAGTAATCAGACGTTCCACACACAATTTTCGTTGATTTTTCCATTCCCAAATCTACAACAGTACCGGAATTCTATTCCGGCTCAAATTTTCCTGTGATTCCCCAACTAGTGCTGGCAGCGGTAAAGCATTTGTCAGAGTTACTCTGAGGCGCATCGCCAAGTTTTGGTTGTTGGGGAACAAATAGAATTCGGAGGTGATATATCTATAAACGCAACACAAACTGTTTCAAGGAAAAAACTTACAGGTGGAACACCAGTGTTTTGCCCAAACCTCAATTTTTCCGCGGATAACTGCAACAGGCATTACTTCAACCGATTGCCAAATTATGCTAAAATTCACAAAATCTCCAAGCGTTTCAACAATAGCTCCCGAAATTATACGAAAAATTAACTTTTTTACACTAACACACTAAGCATCAAACTTGGGGAGGCACCAAATGCAAATGAGAGGGGGACCACTATCAACGACACTGGTTCCCCTGCAGGGTCTAGTCCAGCATCGTCAAAAGTCAACACGAAAGAAGAGCAGGATGTTCTTGAAAAATGTTGAGGATACCAGTTGTAATGAAAAATTTTTTCTGCGATGGGGGTTCTATCTTAGCTATTATACCACTGTCAAGATGAAGGCCTTCTCGTGAAGCGACAATTCATCGAACCGACAGACAGTTTTTCGAACCGACTATTTATCGAATTTTTTCAAATGCCGTAGGGGGTTGCACACATACAGTCGAATGATTTTTATGAACGGTATGAATTTGATCAATGGAATACGCGTTTTAAATGGAAATTTCAATCACATTCATTACGTGAAGTACACAGTTACAAATTATTTGAAGTTGTGCAATTGCTTGAAGGTAGCTGCTTATAAAATGAATGTGTGTGTTCAGATAGTGCTCTCGTGAGGCTGTTGTCCTTGACTGTTGATACAGGGCTTTCACATATGAGGTAGTCTTCAGTAAGCTATGCCATTTTAAGTTTTGTCACGGACATACGTAAAACCTTTCAAAGCCACGTTGCTTTGCCTTTCTCACTTAAAATGAATTCCATTGCTAAACTATTTTACAATCACAATAATTGCTCACTTCACTGCTGTTCTGACCACTGGTTCTGACTCCTGCTAGCTCCCAGTCGATAATAAAGGATAAAAACGCACTTTGTAGAAATTACATTTAACGGAGTACGAGTCACCTATGTTCCTTCTGATAAATGGTTGTTCCGCTTTGTCTCCCCGAAGACCGGCGAGTCTCCTTCGCTGTGGCGTTCATAGTCTTGTCAATGGCTTTTTGTGAAGATAATACCAGCTCAAGCGTGGGAAAACTTCAACCCGCGCGCCACTAAGGTCTTTAACCTGATTCGCCAAACTTGTCAAAATAATTCATTTTCATGTTAGCTTAAGCAATCAATCCATCTGCTTCCGATTCTGCCCGCTGTCAAATCTTCTTTCAATTTATTGCAGCCGCGAAGTGTGTTTTTGCCCAGTTTTATGCGGTTTGTTCTGTGCTTTGTGGTAAAAAAAATTAGAGAAATTAATTGCTGATTGTGTAATGGTTGCAGTATGTACATCTGAAGAAAGAAGGGGACTCGGAATTGCAGCGTTGATGAGGCAACAATACCTTCTCGAGCCGCAGCGGAGGATTTACATTAATTCGACCTGGTGTACCCCTCAATAAAATTGTTTCGGGGCTTCTTGCTTGTGCATTTTAGGCCGATAGAGAAAAAATGAAACCGTACTCTTTGAATGCCATTCTTGAGAAGAGAAAACAAATTTTGCACTTACCAATTATTCAAAGATCGACACGATGACACACTCTTGCCCGATCGGAAACATTTGAGCCGCGAACAATAACGACAGTTCATCGAAGCGAACAATAAACACGCAGAGAAGCATCGGTTGCTAATTTCTTTTGAGGCAAAAATAACGCTAAGTGAAAAAAACACGAATACAGTACAGTTCTGGAATCTGGCAACGTGCAAACTAAACGTGGATACGAAGAATAACGTTACGTAGAAATGACGAGAACACATACATTTCATAGTGGAATAAGCACCTATAACATCACATACTCTAATAAGATGAAGCGGCAACGCAAAGGTAGATGCAATGTTTTCGCAATATATGAAAGCACTGTGCCGCCACCCAGGAAAACCAATGCCGCACCATAGGCACGTAGCGCCGTGGAAATAAATTTGCACGCTTGCTTGAGTGCGCGTCACGTGTTCTTAACAAAGCGCATGACATATCTCACGCGATTTGGCTATCGTTCATCATGCGACCGCGAAAACAACCACAGTGAAATAAAACTACATCGCGTGCCACAGCAGTACCATCGCTTAACGTCCAGAGACTCGAAAGCTTCACTGTGAAGAGCATCTGGTCACACAAGGGCCAGAGCGGAGGGCGTCTGCAACGCATTTCAACCCGGCACTCGGGACCAGCCGCGCGTATGATTGGCAAAGAACGAGTCTTCTCCGCATCAGGTCACTTGGGAACCAAGCCTCTTGAAGATGGGAACATCTCGTTCGAGTCTTTGCTAGACCCACCAGCTCCGCTGCGTTTCCCTGATTTCGATTTGGGTCGAGCTGACTTCACTCTGTTGGCAGCAGTTATGTCAGTTGTCAGAAGGATGCGTTGTAAGGAAGTATTTAATTCTTCCTTTCGTGTGCTACGTGCAGCACTTAGATCAGCTATGTCCAACACGTGGCCGCATGCGGCCCAGTCGAAGGCTTTGTGCGGCCTAGTTTAGGTTTTGCTGTAGTATAAGTATCCTACATACTCACAACCTGTCCTATTTTGATAATCTTGAATTTGACATTTTCCACGCAGATGGTCCTCAGTGGCACTTTATCACATATGTTACTACTGCAGTTAGGTTTTGAACACTTTCGGTATATTAGCTTACGCTAAATTTAGTTTCGTAAGATCAAACTAAATCATTCAATATGCGGTCCTTACTAATATGTCATTGAATGTACGGCCCTGGCCAAGATTGTGACATAAATTTTGGCTCAGTAAGCCATTTGGGTTGGACATAGCTGAGCGGTGGTGATAACGTGAATTGAAAGTGCGGCTAAGTACTGTTCATAGCAACGAGCTATCAGACGCTGACCTATAATATCAAAAAACGTCATTTTTGTGCAGTGATATACTCCCTTAATCCAATTATTTACTCGCAAACAAAAGAAAACAGCGTTGGCCGCCACGCGTATTACCTGGGCTTAACCTTTTTCGTGAACTTGTCAGAGCTGGCGTCAAGTTGCAGTTCGCCTTCATCTTGCAGGGCGGCATCAAGAGCAGCCTGTACCTAAAAACAAAAACGTCTAATTACTTCCTTGGTGGTGAAGGTTTGCTCGTTCGCAGGGGGGCATCGCGCATTAATACGTGACACAATCCGCCACCGCAGGAAACCTCCGGCTCAGCGCGAATGTCATGAATATTTTATGCGCTCCTTGCACTTTTAGTCGCGAGGCGTTATGTTGCGCCACCAAGACGGATGAAGCCGCAATACACGGCTTTGGAAACAAAGGCTGAACACTGCATCCGGGCGTTGCAACACCTACCGACATATGTTGGCAGCGGTCNGAATGAAAGCACCATTTTTATTCGTGGTTAAACCTGCATTTCACGTCGCGACGACTTGCCATGCGTCAGTTCTTGCTTCATTAAAGTATTTCTGCACGATGTTGCATCAAACCAGGTCAGAACTGTTCGTACTGACGTCAGCAAATCGCAAGCATTGATAAATTTCCTTATTTCCGTTGCAAACTGTTTTATTTCTATAAAGCCGAGCTAAAGTGAAACTTTAATTGACTTTGGTATCTAGAAGGCAGTTTCTCAAAGGGATGAAAGCGTGCTTTGAAAAGTTTTAATAATGGTCTGAAGTTGATAGAACATCAAAAATGCTCCACATGGACACCAAACCAATAATTTTCTTATTTTCGTTGCAAAATGTTATATTTCTATCAAACCGAGCCAAACTGAAATTTCACTTGACTTTAATATCTAGAAGGCAAAGTTGTTCACTTTCTCAGGGGTGAAGGCGGGCTTTGAAAAGTTTAAAAAAGTCCACATTACACCAAACCCATATATGTCTGTTTCTGGCCAACTTCCTCTTATTTCCTACAAAACTATTCCGTTGTTCACCTTCGAGAAGTGCGAACGTTTCAAGATTCTAGTCTGATCCACTGTTTGCTCTCGCTGGAACAGGATGAACTGAAACGATTCTTGAGAAATGAAGCCTACGCTCACAGCAAAAACACGAGCTACGCACTCTGGGAGCGATCGCGGGGCCGTGGTAGTCATTGGTGGTCCGAGTGGGCATGTCCAGGTCGAGCAGCAAGACGTTCTCCGATCTGTAGCGCGGGTTGAAGTCGATCGCAGCGGCCATCCTCGCGTACTGAGATATCGGGCGTGCGTTGCCGGAATGCGCACTCTGAGGCCGTTTCATCATGCTTCGGCTGGGTGTGAGAAATAGAAGACACCAGGTACAGACGTGAGCAGTCGAAATTAATTACAATACACAGCGAAATTAAAACGGAAGCGGTTTAACATAAGAAAACTGCAGCGGGCAAGTCTAAGCACGTGCAATAAAGAAAATCAAAAAGACCGCAGCAGATGCAGAACCGCGAATAGCCCATAATTTTTAACAATTACGAAGTAAAGCAGCTGCCACTTGTCGCGCAGGAATTTTTTAAAGGCTCACAGAAAACGAGGTAAATGCGATAATCAGATGAAAAGCAGAAAAACACCTCACCCTCCGGTTTTTCGTGATAATGCAAAAAAATCAAAATGAAGGAAAAAATGGACGGATTTAGAGAAACCAAAGAGCAGAGCACCGCAAAAAGTAGCCTAATTGCAACCCACTTTGCAGCATTTGCGAGCGGTCTGATCTTGTACGTGTCTTCGTCATCGTCTTTGTAAATACGTTTCTCAAGCTTCATGCGATCCTCGGCCGGTATGAAGTTCTCTATGATCAACGTCTTCAATTTCAATTCCCGCGTCATCTGCGAAGAAATGGAAGCAATTTATTAGCGACGATGTTTCAACGGAACGCCTGCAAAAATAAAACGTTTCGAAATTTTTATCCGGCTGCCCTTGACGACTGCGCTGAATAATAAAAAGAAACAGATGAGCGACAGAAACGCGTTTTTTCTTCTCTCACCTCCATTTGGACAAGCTCAAGTTCTTCCCGCTCTTTAGCGTGAAGTTCTTGCAAGTCGTTTATCTCGGCCTCTGCCTGACGCATTTTCTGGTAAAGCTGCAAAATAAACCGTACCAGTTCAGCGACAGAGTCCATCAGTTCGCTTTCGATGAGCAGGAAACAGTTTAAAAGACGAAATGAGCTGTGGCCAATGCTGGACTGAATGAACAAAATCGACGTTCACGTTCTTGGTATATGTTTGGTGAGCATAATTTTGACGCATCACAATGCCAGCTGGATTTTCATAAAGCAAACGAACATCCCAATAAATATGACATCACATACTGGTATAAGATTACATCATCAGGCTGTAGTTGATTGTTTCACGAACCGGAAACATCAGTCGGGTTGGTACACTACTAGTTTTCAGACCAATACTCGCTTCATTGTTACATCCTCTTGCGCGCCGCACCTGGCCCGGGTCTGTTTACTGGGACAAGCACGAAATAAGACGAGACACAGGGTTCGAATGATCAGCCTATGTTTCATAAGAAGCAATGAAAGTCCTGGAAGTTAAATGCCACGCAATTTTATAAAGACGCAAGGGGTTTTGCGAAGTTGCTGTGACAGATCTTTTAATGAGAGCGATGTAACTCTGACTATCGTAACTTCAAAACCGATAAAACCTGCGTATTTTAACGGTATGCCTCTGCCATGGGTTAGGTAAAAAAACTGCACCATGTAGTTTGGAGGCTGTGTCTGCCACACCAGGGATACTTTCCGAAACACGTATCACTTTCGCTTCCCAATGAACAGAGTTTTGTTCTTCATTCTTCACGAAATAGCATTTACGCACAAGCAACACAAATAACCTGTCGTCGGCGGAACGACGTACGAATAACTGGTGTGACGTTACAGTTCGGAAAACGTTTGAAATAAAATTCTTTTGGCGCCGATTGTAAAATCTTGAACTTGAAGGGTGGTTTTTACCCTGATCTCTAACATAAACGGAGGTGTCGATTACCTACATACAAATGAATCAGAAAGGCGTTTTTTCACGCACGTATTTAGCGACCAAGGACATTTCTACGTTGCGTGCTACACAGGCATGACAGAACCACGTCATTTTTGTGCCTGACGTATAAAGTAAGGTGCTTGGCCTTGTTCAGCTTCGGCCTTTCGTCATTTCACAATGACGTCACCAGTGCATAGCAAGCAGTGAGACTTTGCACGCTGCGCGTGATAAGATACAGTACCTCAACCGACAGGCACGACCATCGATCTGTGGAACACTGAAGGCAATTGTTAAGTAAACGATTCGCGGAAACGCGGAGCAAGCGAATTTCCGGAATTGCGCACCTTCTTCAATTTTCTTGTTTTCACGTCGACTTCTTGCCTCAGCGACGAGTAGTTCTCCTGCACTTCGACTGCTTCGACTTCTCTGATCTCGAGCTGCTGCTGCATTTCTCGCTCTTTCTTTCGCTGCTCGGCCAGTTCGCGTTTGCGCATTTCGATCTCGCGTTCCTGCTCGTTGGTGTGATCGACGATCGTCTTGCCGCCGACCAGAAGCTTGCTTTGCATCGCCTGCGAAACAGAAGATGTTTTGAAAAGCAGCCGAACGCGCTTTGAAAGTCACAAGCTTGCGTCAAAACAAACGCGGTGAAGTTGAATGCCGCATTTTACGGTGACGTGCGATTCATTTTCACCTCAATTTTAGCAGCGAGCGCTTCTTTAGCTTTTTGCTGCTTTTCGAGTTCGTGAAGTTTGGTTTCTTTCTCCATGAGCAGCCGTGACTTCTCCTCCTCCGCCATCGTCTTGTCTTGTTGGATGCGCAATTTGTCGTCTTCCAGTTTAGCGCGACTTTCGTCGGTTATGCTGTCTGCGATTGTTTTAAAAAACAGGACATGAGTTTGAGTAAAATGGCGGTCTTTAATCAATAACGGCAAAAATTATATCCATAACGGCAAAAAATTATATTAAAAAGTTATAGAAGTTCCAAACTACTGTGCCTGGACGCTCATAAAAAAGACAATGTTCTTTTGGGGGTAATGTACGTTTAATGTTGGTAGTATTCAATTATGGCACAACAAACAAGTAAAGGTGGGGAAACAAATTTGTCGTTACCCATTGACACGTGAACATGTAGGCGCTTATTGGAAGTCGCAAAACTGCCATTACAGGCTACGCTGGAAAATGAGGTAAATGCTTTTGTGGAAAATTCGAAGTCTCATAAGGCTGTAAACACACCTTAGTGAAAGAACGAAAAATTCCTTCATGCCAAACCAAGGTTATTTGAAACTTTCTTTTCATATCGAATAAAAGCAACATCAATTCGTTGTAACTGGAAAAGCTTAAAAATCGAGCCCTTTCGTGACTTTCATGTTAACTCTGTTAATTATTGCCCTCACGTGTACTGTCTATGGACACCAGACAGGAGTCAGGTGAAAAGCTCATTCTTCAAGCACTGAAAGCGTAACTTATACAAAATTTCACTCATGCGCGTTGCTCGTTATTTTTTGGTTTGATGGCAGTCTTAAAACAATGTACCCATTGGCCTAGCGAAGGAGGTCTGAACCATTGCATTCGGGCATTTTTGTATCTACCAAGTACACAGTGTAGGTTTCTTCCACTACTTGTTGCGTTTTGGTCGTGTAATGCAGACATGTATTGGTGATAAGCGCTGCTTCGATGTCTTGGCGACGCTCACGCGTTGACCGTTTTAACATCAATTATTGTTTACATTGTATTCCTGAGATGTAACATTTTAAACTTCATTTGCCTTTTTTTCAATCGCTACCACACGAGGATGGCGTCATCTCGAAAGAACAGACTTACCTCTTGATCTTGAACAAAAAACGTACGAGCTTTATAAGAACAACATCATTTTTAGCAGTAGTTTAAAATTCAAGTTAATCTCTCCACCGCCTAGTTATGTTTGAAATATCCGTCACAGAATTCTGTTAATTATGTTCAAAAACACGTTTATTGGTTTCAAAACGTCAAGAACGTTTCTGTTGATTGCTGAATCAATTCGCACCTCCACTGGGATAGCAGCTCGACAAGCTACAGTTACCACTGAACTAAACTAAAGTAAATTGTTGGTGAACACTGCTCTATTGCGGCAAGTAAACAGAACCGCAACAGAGCAAAATAAATGTGCCGGCTCGTATCTACAGTAAAAACATAACTAAATACAGTAGAACAAAACTTACTCTCATCTTCATCGTCTTCGTCTTCGTCATCATCTTCATACTCAGAACCACTCTCTCCGTCAACACCCTCCTTCCTCTTTCTTCTTTTCTTTTTCTTTCCGCGATGCCCTTTGCTTTCCAAATGCGCTTTCAATCTGCATTACACAAGATTCCGTAAAAGAATGAAGGTTAACAGCCGCAGCGGAAAGCAGAAGAAAGCTTAAGAGGTTGTGTTACGTTAGCTTAAAAATATCAAAACCATTTACTGCTGCGCTCAAACTGGTGTCTAACAAACATAACTCGCAGCACTGACATCGTTCATGAATGGACGAGATTAAGCAGCAAATGAGGGAGATGATCAACTTCTAATGGCAACACAATTACTACACTTTTAGCAGCGATGCTGTCGAAGAATCTAGCGAAAGAATTACGAAAACCCGAAAATCAAAACCGGCTCAAGACAGGAAAGTCCAACAACAATAATCGCAAACAACGCAAAAGTTTTTCTCCGGAGATGAATGATCTGATGCTGATAGCTTACCACACGCATGCTGTATTGGCTTTAAACAAGTAAAACTAGCGGTTAACTGCAAGTTTTCTTGGTACAGCAATGAATCGAATACACCATACTTGGCAATCTCCTCTTGAAACTCTCTCAACAACGCATCCTTAGGATCTTCGTTAATTCTGGGCTTATTTTGAATGTTTTTGGCGCGATTGGCATACCTCAGTGTTGTCAACGTTTCATCGTAGTTGTAACTGGCTGGGCCAATGTTGGCCACCTAAAAATTTTTATCCACTTTTAGTAAGCGAGCCTTCACGCATGAAACAAATCGAAACTGGAAAATAAACAGACCATGACAGTCTTGGCATTTCCACCAAGCGAGTCTTGTAGCAACCTTGTTAGTTTTGAGTCGCGATAAGGAATATGTCCCTTTCCATCAACCAACGACGATATTACATTACCTACCAAAGAAAAAGTAGTGACCGAACTTTATGCTCATCAAAAAGTGACAACCCATAATTGTAACGTACACAAGTCACCACACGCAATTACCACATGTACTGGATCAACAGTAAAGGCGCTCAATAATCAAACCAGAAAATTGCTGTATGAAGTTCAAAACAATATTGTTTCCAAAACTCTACCTAAACAAAGACGAAATTGAAACAGAAAATTTGCGATTTACTCACCAAGGGCAGACAAAGACAGATTTATTTTCGTAGCTTCCTTCAGTCTCTCCCCAGTGGCGCCAGACTTGGCCTGTTAGCAAAATGCACATCAAACGAAGCCGTAAGAGATAATCAAAAAGTTTTAAGACACATCTGCATATCTTGACGATTCGCTCAATATTATGCATGATTCAATCATTTACGATTGTACTGCTTTATTCGGTTGAACTTTGTAAGGATTACTATATGATAGGGAATCAATCGCAAATTTTTATTGATTCCTTGCTTGTTTCACCTGTGGAATGAAGTTACTTGAATACAGATATGTGCAAGTTTAAATCATCGCAAAAAGATGAAAGCAGAGACCAGCCAGCTGATTCCTCTGAAGCTTACAGAAAACCTAGAGCCTTTAATTAGGTATGATAGGAACATGCTGGAGTTGTGTTCCAGTTGAAAACCAGGATTTTCTTCGGTTTCAGTTAGAAATGAGTTAATTCCGGCAAACTCTAAAATTGGTCTTAGTTTTCTGCTTTGAAAGGCTTTCCTGTTTGCAGATCAGCCGTGGTAATGTAACGCAATGATTCACAGGACATTTTTGTTGCAAACAACACAAAATCTTGTTACAGCAGTCACGGAAAAAGTACAGCCCTTCCGCTAAGCTTTCAATCCAGCCCGCTGAACTTGGCCAATAAAACCAATCCGCTTTTTGCATTCCTTGCAATGCCTATATTTCCAGGGCCGATTTCCATCCTGTTTGACCAGTTTTATCAAACTGGCGTCTGTGCACCAGCAGGACTCACCTCGCCAATCTTTCGTGGGACATTCTGGACCCATGCCAAACCAACGTAGCTGGGATCTCTCTGTTCGGAATAGTGGCTCAATGTTCATGGCTTTACAAATTTCACAGCTGTGGACTTCGTCGCGAAGTGTCACGCCGTGAACTCTACGCAAAAATCCCATCTCTGCCGCTTACACTCTTTCAGTCATTACCCAAAATTCATGAACATACGTGAGGATCGGAACAAAGACTGATTAAAAAGTGACAGTTTCCGGTGTTTTGAAGGCCCTGTTCAGAGGATGTTAGCAGTACCAAACCGACCGCAAAAAACAAACGGTTGATCCTGAAGCTTTCAGCAGTGACACACTCGTTGACTCGGCTGTTACTGTATATCCAATTCATATAGACATAGACGATGAGTATATAGATGAAGAGTGGTGAAAGCGTACACCCTTGTAGGAGTCCAACACCCACTGTATACGGTTGTCACTTAACTCCGCCGAAACAGACACATCTCTGAGCTTTTCATTAGGAACCCAGACGTATGCTTTCTCGAGGTCGACAAAACACGTGTTGATGTCTTTGCGATACTCCCAAGATTTCTCGTAAGTTTACTGGAGAGTGAAAATTGATCTGTAGTGCTGAGGCCGGGACGAAAACCGCATTGGGTATCATCCACCTTTAATTGAATTATTTCACGGCATCTTTTCTCAAAGCACATGTCATGCACTTTTCCAGGGAGGGTAATGAGAGAGATGCCCTGGTAGTTAATGCATTCTCTCCAGTCTCCCTTTTTGTGTATGGGGCTGACCACCCAAGTTTAAAATCTTTCAGTGCCCCCCCCTCCTACCCCCAGAACACCAAGCCAATTCACACACACGAGTCAGCCAAAGAAATCCTTCTCGATTCAAGGCATTGAGCATTTAAAGTCGAATTTCATCGCAACTTGCAACCTTGAACTTTTTGCCAGCTAAGAAGACTTCGGCTGCAGTGATGGTACTTTCCTCACGCGAATGTACCTAACAGGTGTCGGATGGTGTGACAGTGATTGGGTTTGAAAGATATTTGAATACTCTCTCCATTTACCAAGGATGTCCTACAACCCTACCTCATAAAATTTGGCACACTTTAACATTGTTTATATGTGTAACGCAGTTCTAATGAGTCGTTTGTGGTGTATACCTGTTAGTCTTCTGGTTTGACGTCTTACACGCTATTAACAGAGCTTCTCATTGCATTGCTGCTAACAGTGATTATTTTGAAGTCTATGCAGTAACAATTGTTATGATGTTGTAAGCCAAAGGTAGAGCACTGGTTAACTTGAATTAGTTTCCAAACTATTTATTTGTCTTTGAAGCTTTGAGTTGGATTACATACGGGCCGAGTCTAATAACGGTTCTCCGTTATTAGATAGGAAGTTGGATTTAGACGAGATTTGGTTTTCGGATTTGCATTGTATTTTGAAATATAATTTTTGGATTGGATTTGAAAAACATATTTCCCTTTGGAGTAATAATTAATAACGTGCCTTTGCTCTAGGCGCGACTCTTGGCATGGCGTCTACGCCACTGTTTTAGTTTGAATCGTGGCATTTGTTCTTCGGCATTTGTGTGAAGCATGAGTCGGCTTGTTCGCCAACGTATTTGCTCGTTGCATGTAGTTCTGTTCTAAGACCGTTTAAACTTTGAATAAAGTCTTCTGTACTGTAGTAGTGTCAGTTCACCCTTTATCTTTGGAAAACACCCAAAGTAAAAGTATGAGGCGGATTGTCATGATCACGATATGCAAATACTGCATTAAACCACGATAATGTGTTTAATGTATTGTGCCCTGCTGACCCCTCAGTGAAAAGCAAAGTCTCAGCTCTCTCCGTGTAAGGTGGAATACTTGATACTTGAAACGCATCATAACACCGCTAGGATAAACAGTCAAAACAAAATTTACGCCAATATTGATCGTCACTGAAGCACAAAAAATCTCACTTCTTTTTGTGCAAACGAACTGGGTTTGTCAATCAGCTGCTTGGAGATTTTGTAAAAATGATCCTGACTTGAGTCATTCATTGTGACTCGAGTCGAGTCATTCGGTAAAAAATATTACTCTACTCGAGTCGAGTCACCATCGTTTCCCAACGTGACACGAATCGAGTCATTGACTCGAGTCACGCTATCTCTGTAAAAAAGTATGTAAATTATTCTCGTTCCAACTGGATATTTTTATTTCCGTCCAATTCCGGTTCCGCTGACAACTAAAACCCTGATCCCGGTACATCCCACCTATCTGAAGTATTAGAATTTGAAACATCAAAGAAAAAAAATTTTCGTCATACATACTTGACGTTCACTTCCAGCAAGGTCAACCAAGTTCAGTTTTCCAACGCGAATATGGTTTTTGCCGTCTAAGCCATCTTCACTGCACTCAATGGTTATGACAAATATAGCGTGAGAGCGAGAACTGCAAGAAAATATGCAGTCAATAACCATGGTGTCGGCTACTTGTACCAGCCAATGATCCACTTTGAACCCAGTTTATTTATTCTATGGCGTAAACGTACCGTTTTTAGATTATTTTTAAATGCCATTCCATCTGTTATTCAGATATTTGGATCCAGAAATGTCAAAGTTACAGGCAGTTTAATTTGAATTAAGAAAACCAACCTCAACTCGGTGAAACGATGGTTTCATACCTTAGTGACACTATAAAGATTCAGCAAAGAGTTTACAAACAGCTTGGAAGAGAGATTGTTCAAGTAATTTCACACTTTGGCAAGTTTCATGTTAACCATGCTTACCTTGATGAGTAAAGGACTGCATCGGTCCCTTTTAACGGGTTGATATATGACGATATGGATCCTATATCGGCCGCATTTTGCCACTACAGCGCCGAACTTATAATACTAGCCTTGTTTGCCAAATAAGATCTCAAGTGATGTCTAAAATCTTAGATTAGCCATTTGAACCCCTCAAATAATTTGCGCGTGGCTCTGAGTAGTTGCGTGCCGAGGTATGAGCGGACAATTTCAGATAATTAGCAAAAATATCAGTCGATTTGATTTTAATGCGCAGTAAGGTATGAGAGTTAAACAGCACGACTGGGTGTTTTTTGTTGTGTTGTCAGTAGGCCTACATATTACGAGCAGAAAATGTAAAAACAAAAGATACTGCAAAATCGGAACGATTTTGTTATGTCTAAGTTTTTCAAAATGAGGGGGTGAGAACGCCACTTTATTCTTATGACAGGGGTGCCAGCTTCAAAAAAGGTTGGGAACCTTTGTCATAGAGGGAAAACAGCTGTTCGCACAATAACCTGTTAGAAATGTTTTAGAGCGGTGGCTGGTAGTTACCATCTAGGGTCTGCAAAGGTGAAGCAAGGAGTCCATTAAATGTAGCCTTTTACATGATAAATCGCTGGACAGCAACAGTTTGGTATGGGTTAAGGCATCGATTGCACTATTGGGATGATTTTATTTCGTTCACTCATTTCAAACTATGAAGTGCGAATTTCCCACCACGCCAGGTTTTCAAGATGTGTCTTCTTAAACTGTACAATTTGGTAAGAAAATTGCATTTAGTCCGCAAGTAGGAAAAATTGGGTACTGTTCCAAGCAGGGTTGCGAGTCGGAGGCGTAAGGAGTCGGATGTTTTTCGGTGGAGTCAGAGTCGGATTCCTAACAACACTGGGAGTCGGGGTAGGATTTTTTGTCCGAGTCGTTTTTTTTGTTCGACTCCGACTCCAGATGTCCAATTGGATCATTTTTTACATCACACTCTTAAATTGGGAATTCCTGTTGAAATGGTACAATTTATTTTGAAACTTTTGTTGAAACAGAGATTTCTTGCTGTGCACCACGATTTCCATTGATGTCAACAGACAAGTTTCTTTCCCTTTATGCTAAGGAGTCGCGAGTCGAAGTCGGAAATTTTGGAAAGGTCGGAGTCGAATATTTTACGTCCGACTCCACAACCCTGGTTCTAAGGCAAAAGTTATTTTTATTTTAATCACTGCAATCTGAAATACACATGCTCCAGTCTTTCAGAAAAGACAGGACTCTCTTATTACCTTGCCAAGGTGGAAAAGATATGTTCAATTTTGCCTTTCGTACAATCAAAATCAGAAAATCCTCACAATGAACATGAGATTGGGAAGAAATGACAATGAAGTGTCGCTTAAGGGTAAAAATATTCAACATTTTCCGACCATTACCTGTGTTCATTCATGTTGGTTGCTCCCACACTTCTGTTTTGATTGCCCACGTTCATCACATGTTCGATTTCTTTGACAGATTTTGTCACAAATGAAAGCAGATCTTTCACATACACACCTACCACAACAAACAACAAACAAATTATTCCATGCATGTGGCTCATGCCTGTGGAAAGACTGATTGATTAGTTTCAGATTAATTAATTACTTTCAGACACTCACTAGGTACAGCATTTCGAAAGAGACGCTAGTGAACTATCACATCACTACTTAACCACCGTGAGGTGTACTGCTGCCAATGTTGGGGTTTTATGCATGTGTGTAGAACTAACAACTTCCCCAAATAAACAAAAGGTAGAAGCATACACTTAATTTCATATAACCCATTGGCATTGCATTTGATTATAACCACTACTAATTTCTTAATTAAATTTCACGAACAGGCAAACTAGCATTCCATTTCAGAAACCCCAGGTTTTCTACACCTGCATTGAACACAGTAGAGCAGCAAGACTGGTTTTAATTTGGATATGGGTTTCATCCCTAACTATTGGAAATAACAGTTTTCCAGACATAAGTGGAACACAATGGAATGCGTTACCTGTATCTGGCCTTTCCTTTAATTCCAAGCGTTTTGTTTGATCTTTTGAGAGTAAATCCCTTATTTCTTCCTGATATATTTCCAAATAAGATGCTCTAACCAGATACTGCTGATCAACGGTCCGAGCTATGTGTTTGTAAATGTGCTCAAATGATCGAGGAATAGCCCCACGGAGTTCAGGATCTGTTCTAACACCTGTTGAGTACAATTAAATTACATGTGACAATACACACAGAAATGGAAGTTAGACCTTCATGTTTATCAAAATGCTGCAATGTAGCATCCCATCAGTTTAAAGTGTAATGGTTGAAAAGTTTAACCAAAATGAGATTTGTGTGGAAGTAATCATAGTAACAGTGACAATAAATGTTTGCTTCCAAATTAATGTTTTTAGTGTCATAAACAATTATTGTCTTCGCTATATAGCTTTTGCACGATGCTGTTAACAGTAATCAACAATTAACATAGCTGAATTCATCATAATTGAAAGCACACTGTCTTAGTGACACCATTCCCAAAATGACAATGGAAATGTGTAACATTAAGATAGTTCAGTATTTCAGAACTTTAAAGACTGATTCTTGAGATATGTTGACTAACAACATTAGAAAAAGATATAGTACATTGTACTATCTCCGTATTCAAAGATCAGGACTTTATGAGACATCAGAAACACAAGAACACATTGTCTATGCACTAGTTGACATAAATAGACAGAAGTCAATAAAACATACACAGTTTGAGAGTTAGACAAAGCCAAACATTCAATTTTTCATGTTGCTTTGACCGTATATGATATGGTACTCAAAAAGTTTTTGAAATGGCAAAAAAACTTACAAAATAATTTCCAGAAATATACATTTAGAGTCAAAGAGTGGCTGTGAAAGTATATACATTAAAGTGGCTTAATGTATGCAAAAACGGTCTAATTCTCTAATGCATACACTGCAAAGACATTAACTGCATAGATTGACTTTGCATGATTAATACTGACATGAATGCAATACAGTAATTGTTTCACCTTCCATAGTAAAAGTTTTTCCAGTTCCAGTTTGCCCATAAGCAAAAATTGTTCCATTAAATCCATTTAGGACAGATTCTAATAATGTTAAGAATGTTTCTTCAAATATATCACTTTGAGTGGAATTCCAGTTATAGATTGCATCAAATGTAAAGGTTTTTGGTGGTTCAGCAAGATCTGAAATTAGATGTTTTTAGTAATTAAAAACATCATGCCTATAGGTAAAACACACATACTGGACTTATAAGAACCACACAGTTCTTCAATATAAAAGATATGTTTCAAATTAGGCATAAATGTTGTGAATCACAAATGAAACATGTTTTACAAATATATCAAATATGTATTAAACAGTTAAGGGCTTTTATAAGATTTAGGAAACTGCATTTTAGTAGCATAGATCTGTCATTAAAATTAGTATTATCACATAAGGTTCACTTCAGACTTTATGTTTCAATGCTTGCAAGTAACTTCACATTTATGCAGTAGTTCACACTACTATCCAACTTATCATCACTATGGGTTTGCAATAATGTTGATTTATGACCCTAGTAACCTACGGCAGCACCTTAACACAATTAAGGCAACCATGATTTAATATCAACCAAACTATGACTTAAAATCCAAATACACTGCATTTTAATGCTGATTCTTTTGGAAAACTTATACAGTAAAAAGTATATTTTTGAAAAGAAATTTCAGTTGTCCAAAATTAATCTTAAATATAGTAGTATTGACACAAAGGAATATATACTATGTTTACTATATTAATACTGATTTTTAAACTAATAAAAGCTGTTTAAAAAATTGAAGTTAATAGGCATCAAAACACTAATTACCAATAAACAATACATGACTGCAAAATTTGCCACTACAGTGAATATGCTTGTAGGTTTACAGAAGTATCTAACCATGCAAGTATAAGTATATAGGAAGTAGGCAGTTAATTAAGGCAACAAAATTCAATGTTACCAATATTGAGCATGCTTTTTTGACTGTATGTCAGATATACAAATTGAGTTAATAAAATTTATGCTTTGGACTACTGCCGGTAAGACAATAAACAATAATTAATACATTACATTGGCATTGAATCAACTTAATCTTTTTGTTGATATGAAGTAGTTGCTTACTTTTAGGATTTTTAACCTGAACTTGGCCAAGTTTGAGATCCATGTCCACTACATTTTCATGGTTTTCTTCAATTTCTTTCCGATTCAAAGGTCGGCAACGCACAACCACTTTTACACACTCTGATGATTTTGTTTTTGCTGACATGTTTATTGTCCTTTGAAAAAAATTCACACCTGCTAAAGAACTCAAGATTTTTGTCCACAAAACATGATTCCGTTAAGCAATGCAAGTGATCAGAATTAGCACACATTTACCAAGACCAAAAAAACAATGGGAATTTAGCAGTTAGTGATCTTTATCTGTTAGTATGAATCTTATACCAGCATTTCTTAAACACTTGTGGGTTTCTTAAACAAAATTTAAATTAGATCTCAATCATCATAGTTGCAATTGAAATGTCTGCAAAGTCTATTAACCCTTTCCAAATGTCAGAGCAAAGCTCTAAACCCCTTAGATCACATTTAAATCACATTCATGAACCCTTTGGATAATATTCGACAACCCTTTAGGGTTCATAGTCTACAGGTTAAGAACCTGTTGCTGATACAGTGAGTACACAATTTCAAGTTTAAAAAGCACGTATAAGTACACAAATTCAATTAAAAAAACTTATATGACCTTATATTTGAAAAAAAGTACACAGATTTAAATGTAGCAAATAGGATGATAAATATTATAAGATGATAAATGTTTTTGCAAAAATCACGAAACGATGGAGTGCAAAATTGTATGTATGAATAAATATTCGAATTTGGTGAAATGTTACCGAATGTGAGTTTACTTTGATGACAGCAAACATGTGTGAAACTTTTGCACTGTTTGATGATCAGCATCATTGTTCTTCAAGTGTCATGATATGAAATTACATGTATTTATCATGGTGACATCTGGTTGATATGGTCATGTTTGCATTATGACCACTTTGATATATAATGCAATTCAAAATACTGTTTTCATAACTGGATAAATTGAATTTGATATCATTTCTAAAAAGGCTAATTAGACCCTTTTTAATTATAAAACCCCAAAGGAATGACAACAATGCGCTATTTTCTGACAGCACTGGGTCATTCCATATCAAATTTAAGAAAATGAAAATTTATAATCCTATGTCTCGAATTTCCTTGTTTTCGTATATTTTATTGTTTTTTGAAAAAATTTTTCGATATCTTATACGGAAGTCAAGTTATGGCCTGTTGAAATTTTCACCACTAGGTGGAGATTTACCATGTGATCACTCTTTTTTTGCTCATAGGCCAATGCAAATTTGCTTGTATCTTTATAAATACTCTACACAGATGCACAAAAATTGGTTTCTGGGTGTTTTGAAGGGCAAGGAATCCAAATCTGCAGTCAAAATAGCAGAAAAACAACATTTTCATGGAGAAAATAGAGGTTGAAAATTGTGTGACAAAATTTTTAGTTCCAAACATTTGACCTCAAATTGCGAGCTGTTGACGCAACATTGCAAACAAATTTTTTTTAAAAATTTTGTAGCACTATGCTTGTATTATCTATTGATATAGGTTTGGTAATTGTTTTTCAAGGTTTTTGAAAAATTTGAAATTGAAGTTTTATACACTTTGTACAAAAATCAACATTTTGCTAAAAACATACATTTCAATATTTCAAATGTTCACCATAATGAAACTATTGAACATTTTCTGACAAGTGAGGAGGATATACAAGTACATACACAGATCCCACATTATTGTCTAACAAAAAATGCTGTAGCCTGCACCACAGAGGTGTTTATGTTAGGTGTTCCAATTCTTTCCAGTTTTGTCCTTTGCCATTTTGATTACATTCAGTTTTACAAATGAATTCAATGAATAACATTCAAACTCACTTTCATGTCATTTTCATTAATGATGTAATTTCTTCTGAGTCTCATAGCTGGACGTGGCGTTTTTCTATACAGGCTTTGCTGTAGAGCCACCCAAGTTCCAACATGAGTCTTCTCATTACAGCCATTGAAAAAGTTTACTTGGGGATCTAAATTACCTTTGACTTCACTTTGAAGTTAATCCACTTACATGATCCTGACAATCCACCACACTGAATCATATATGCATACTAGATAGCCATTTTTTTTTACTTTGACTGCAGATTGTTGGGGATGTTCTTTGAACATGCGCTACCATGATGAGTTAGAAATATTTAGATGAAAAAGTGAGGTATGCACATGTGCAAGAGCGAATGGAAGTGTGGGTTAAGAAACAAAGCCATGTAGCAGCTATTATATAACAATAAGGATAGACAGTAAAAGCACATGACCTATAGCAGTTGTGGGCAATTAATTTTACTCGGGGGCCACTTTGAGAAGGACGCATTTAGTGGAGGACCGTACCTTCTGATGCAGTATTTCTCAACAGTTTTCGGTTCGTGACCCCCTGTGGTATTTAACACAACCTGCGACACCCTTCCTGCTGTTTTATCAATACATACGATATTATAACCATAATGATCACCACAAAATGCATTTCCAATTTAAATGAAACGAACTACCACAAGATCATTACCACAAAAATGCATTTCAAAACATTTTATTTCAAACGACAATTGAGTTTCACAAACATTTTCAATGCGATGGTTGACTTTGCAACCATATGGCCAACTTCAAAATTCGTGATTGAGTGTTTGACAGTGTCAATCTCATATCAATCTCAACTTTTCTTTGATTTCGTGCCTTCGTTTTGATATGAGCTAAAGGTAAAAAAAACGCTCTCGCAGAGATATGTTATGGCAAACGGAAGCAATGTTCGAAAAGCCAGTTCAGACAGTTGGGGGAATGATTCGTGCACAACTCAACAGAACTGAAAAAAATGGCATTTCATGAAAAATATCACGTGCTGATGAATCATTCCGAATATCATAAAATTGGCCCTGTAATTCATCGAGAATATTGGCTATAACCAGAGAGGTAGAGAACGTATTTCGTAAAAGAGCAGCTTCTTCCTCCTTGAACTTATGGAAATATCGCTGGAACTCAATTTCAAAGGAATGAAGGTGGTCTATTATAGATGTCTTCAAACTATCATCACGTTCTTCAGTTTTATCAACAACACGTAAAAATTTCTCAAACATAGCAAGGTTTTCTTGCATTACTTTATGCCGCCAGTTTTGCAGCTTCAAATAAAATGCTTGCAGATTTGTTACGAAGCTCGATGATGTTTGTACCCTTTCCTTGTAGCTTTAGATTTAAGTTACCCAATTTTTCAAAAATTTCTGCCAAATAAGCAAGACTTTTCAACCAAATCTTGTCACTAATGCAAGATCAGAACTCGTTTGCTTTGGGTCTGGAAATATCTTTATTTCATACTTCATCTCACAAACGCGGTTTAGAACATTTCTTTTCAATGGCCAGCGTACAGATGTGTGAAATAGAAGAACTTCGTTTGTCGAAAACATATCTTTGCAGAGTTCTTAAACAGGCAGGTGTTAACAGTTGCGGTTCTAAGGGGGGATGGGCTTGGTGGGCCATGTCCCCCCCGACTTTTGTGCTTAATTTCACATTCAAGTTCTTTTAATTGATATATACAGCAGATAACTTTCAGCCAGCAAAATTTTAAACGATGTGAAGACTTTCTGGCGATGGTTCTGACGATATTCTCAAGCCTATCTTAAGGGTTTGACAGGGTTAATCATAACAAATCAATCTTCATTACAACGGAAAATCACCATACAGGAGAGACATTTATGTTGCTCCCCCCTACTTTTTTCCTTGGTCCCGCAGTAGCTCCCCTAGTTTTTTCATTCTAGAATCGCCCCTGGGTGTTAAGGCTTCCAGATTTCATATAATTGATCATTTTTATCTGAATGGCACAGTGTGTACCTTTTGCTTCAGGAACAAGTCTTTGAACTTTTTTGAAAGCCTAAACGTGATCTCATCATTGCAGGAGCTCCATCAGTACAAACCCCACAAACATAGTTCCACTGCAACTCTGCAGAATAAAAAAAAGTTTACTTCTCCAGAAAAGCTGCACTTGTGGTAGTTTGCAGTTTTTCACAAAACAGGAATTCTGCTTTAATGCCTCCTGGATGAATATATCTCAGAAAACAAGCAACTGAGCACATGAAGTAACATCTGGTGACTCATTCACTTGAAAAAAAAGCATTGGAGTTGGAGATGCTATCATTGCATTTATCACCTGGTCTTTCTCATCTTCCTGCATATCTGAAATGCGCCTCTGAATAGTTTTGCTGGAAAGAGATATCCCCAAAACAGATTTTCACAAGCGTTTCTCCAATTGTGTGAGTTTTTTCTGCTTGGCAATTTCAAGCTCGAATTTATATAATGCCTGTGTTCTTCGTGAAAACTTCCGGCAAGATGTTTCTGACGTTTCAAACTTGCTCCATGGTGTCGGAAGAATCTAAACCTTTTTTGGTGTGAAATGCCGTATCATCTTCGAAGGTTTCATACCCCTACCATTTGTCTCCTGCCTGGCTCAGAGCTTCCCCGAAGCCTCTGGGTAACACCAAAATAGGCTAAGAACTGGCGCTGGCCTCTTTTATACATGCCTGTACCGCTGGGGCATGCTAGATACACTCAAATGCATCTGTGGTGCTGGAGCACAGTCGGCCAATCATATAATATTTGATTGTAACATCCTCCGCCCTCCAAACTACCTGGAAGACCTGCAGTCCCCCAACAATAACAACACTAAATGGCTTGAGGACCTTGTGGATTTTGTTTGAACCGCCGCTTAGCCTACACACAAAAAGAATGGACAAAGCACTAAGAGTCTTTATAACAGTGCAATACGTTTCTTCCTAAATGTTGACTCTGCTCGTGGGCTATCTCAGACAACAATTGGTTTAAAATTGAAATAAATTCTTTGTGAAGTTTTGGAAGGCTTCGTCTCCACATGCTGTATGAACTTCAAAAGTTTCACCAACTCAGCACTGAGAACAACGTCGCACAAACGCACTATGGCTTCTCTGTGCTTTTTCCATCTGTGGAGGTAAAATCAGAATCAAAATACTCTTCAAAATACTTGCGTTTCTTGTCCATGGTAAGAATAGAAATGAAAGTATCATAATACTATTGCAGGTAGAATATATTTCTCGCTGACTGCTGGCTGCAACTTCACAATAATAAGCTCTTGGTATCGGAGATTACAACTGCTTTAGGACAAGAANGACCAAACGCGTCAGTTGACACNAGCAATATAGCGCTTGTGATTTTCTTCACCTTGAATTTTNGACAATAGACGTGCTGGATTGTGGTTGATAAAAACTAAAAGATTGGATTGTACAACGGCGGTCTGACGTGTCTGCTTTTTAGGTTATGACTTTGGATGCATATTGCCAATCATATTATGCAACATAATGTGATATTTGAATTGGTAACTCCAATGCTATAAATTGCCTTAGTAAATTATGATATACGCAACAAATAAGGTGCTCCGAGAAGAAAATGAATTGCAATGACCAGATTTTACAATTTGAACTTAAGTGTTAAGACAAAAATGACAATTTAAACATATCGTTACAATGAAATCTCTGCGCACCCTAAAAAATCTTTGCGACCCACTTTGAGAAACGTTGCTCTAGTAGAAATAAAAGCAAGTCGATGGAAATAGAAGCAAGTCTCGGTTCAAGTTAGCCCTCAAGACAAACATTTTCTTTGAAAGTTGAAGGAAATTTCAGATTTGATTATTTTTCCTGAATGCTTCCGCGGGCCACTGAAAATGCTGTTGCGGGCCACATGTGGCCCGCGGGC
>JGI24021J15306_10000838_pt1 | contig 26944 bp, 13 predicted proteins | sample Ectturendosymbi1_FD_15306 | JGI IMG/M metagenome (IMG submission 15306) | reverse complement strand
TTCCGTGGTATTTGCATTAAGTCGACAAATTAACAAGCAAAAAGTATGCGAAAACACTTAATCTCCTTGCGAAGGTAATAAAGTTTTTGTAAAATATTAAGCTCAAGAGGGGGGTTTTAACCCCAAAACCTCCCCTTGCGTACGCCCTTGTTGCGGACGCCCATGCCCTTTCAGTCGTAATTAAAGGCCCGTTTTATTTTTGAAGGCCCAATTTCAAACTTTATCTGCAACATAGCAACGCTGTGTTAATGTAGGCTAATAAATCTTTTAATGACAATATCAATGCCGTGTTAACGTCAAACAATCCATGTTCTACTGTTGTTACAGTAGCCTATGTTTGATCTCACGCAGCCGGTGCAGCAAACATGGCCCATAACAACAATTGTTGCGCGGCCCAATAAAAAGTGCTAAACGGCCCACAATTGGGCCGAGGTCCACCACTGTGCATATTGTTAGGCTATTCGTTAAATAACTGGATTTCTCTTTAGTGTAAAGTTTCATGTTTTCATTGGACAACAGCACGATACACATTGGATATTACAGGCGCGGGCTAAGAATACAATTTTATGTGATTGCATACCAGTTATTCTATTCTTGTACAGTTAAAGGATACAACACAGGTCCAAAACAGTGGCGTGACTGACGAGGGTACAAGGGTGCGAACCTCCCCCTGACAAGATAAATGCAAAAACTTAGTCCCCAGTTTATTTTTGTTTATATTTCGGTGTGCAGTGTACTTTTTTGGTTTGTTATACTTTTTTGGTTTTCAGCAAGTTGTTGCTTTTTGCGTTTTTCGGAAGTTTTTGGACTGTTGTTTTCCGGTGATTTCGGGTTTTAGTAGGCTGTATAGAAATCAACATACCGATACACTTTCATTTCTAAAATTTTTTCTGAATGTTGGCGAGAAGCCCCCAACGGTGGCAAGTGGGCCCCTTTCAGCTACGTTTCCCGGCCTATCCAAAAGTTCTAGCTATGCAAAAAAATGCATAAATCAACATGGATTCAGCAACGTTACCTGAACAACAGTCAGCTTACCAAGGCCAATGCTGACAACGAAGCTGTTCACAATGCATTTCGCAATGGTTGGCTTTAGGAAGTTACGGGTCGTGTGAAGATAAATTTTCTTGACGTATTAGAGAAATATGAATATTGAAAGGGGAAATCAGTTCTTGGTGAGTTCAGTTCTGGTGTCTCTATATGCTATAACAAAGGTACTCGGTCAGATTTGGGGATCCTCTTTTTGCTCGAGCCCCCCGGCCGGGGGGTACAGGGGGCCCTTCCTCCGGCTCTGAGCAGCAGGCAGGTGATCGCTGTGGCAGCAGTACATACAAATCTGAAAGTCAGCAAGCACCCAAGCGCAAGAGGTATCTCACTGATGGAGATGCTAGAGATGCTGTGGAAGAGATGTCGAGCCAGCAAACGTTTAAAGTCCCTTTTATGTCATCATTGATCAACGGAAGAGCGCCCTAGAGAAACGTATTGAGGCATATTCCCTGGTGTTGCAGATATTTGGTGTTTTAACTGAGTATGAATCTACGTCAGATGAAGATATTGATGTTGCTAATGCTATCACAAGACTTGTTGGTATGTATTCGAAGGACCTGTCATCCGATTTCCCAGAAAAATTTCGTCAATGTATATGCTGGATCAAAGACTAAAGACACGATGAAATAGCATCAACTGGAAGTGTCCAGGTGATGTTTCAAATGCTGTACACTGCTGGCGTTTATCGTGCATTTCCGAACACGGAAGTAGCACTCCGAATTTACTTATCTCTGATGGCTACATATTGCTCTGGGGAACGCTCTTTTTCGCAACTAAAAAGAAATAAAGATGTCAAACCAGTAGTGTAGGAGGTGGGGGTTCAAGGGGTGCAAGAGCAACCCCAAAAGTTTTGATTTGCTGAAAATCCGGGCAAAATCCCTGAAAATGTTGGCAAAAATTTTGAAAATTTTGGCGAAGCCTCTGAAAATTCGAACAAAATCCCTAAATATCTAGGAAAAACCCCTGAAAATCTGGGAAAAATGGCGCCCAACGTTGTTTGACTTGAAAAAATGGCGTCCAAGGCTTGCAGAAAAACAAGTGAAGACCATTTTTTTGAGGGTCACACCACAACAACGGTCGGCAAAAGTTGCACGACAACTTTTTAGCCAAGTTTGGGAAAATTTGGGCAAAAATCCTTTGCACCCCCAAGGATTTGCTTGCTCCTACACCTACCGTATGTGTCAAACGATCAACAATGGGTCAATAACGTCTTGGTACACTGGCACTTTTGCGTATTGAAAGTAATTTGCTGAAAAATTGACTTAAAAAAATAGTCGATGAATTTGCTGTTTCAAAAGCACGCAAAGTTGTAATCTAGCTGGGCATATGAAGGCTACCTATCAAAATTACTGTTAAAAATATTGGCTGTTCTGAAATACTGTGTAATATATTTTCTGTTGCCAGGTCTAACTTTGTTTTCTTTTGAGCCGGAAATTTCCGCATTTTCAGGCCACTTATCAAAATATGCCTTAGGGCCAGCTGAGCCTTAATCCGGCTCTGGCAATGTTCACGGCCGCATAAATTTTTATCGAAGGCCGCAGGTTTTACACTCCTGCCCTAGGTTATTATCAATCTTAAATAAGTATGCAAGAACCCCTTGCATCTGCACAAGCATTTGTCCTTGTTGACTGGGTGTAAAATAGGGTTGCCATAGGTCCGGAATTTCCAAGACATGTCCGGAATTCCGATGTTAAAATTGTGTCCGGAAATAATTTTAAAAAATGCTCTAATGCCTGGAATTTTACCAACCTGTAGTAAACTACGTTTAATTTGAAACTATGTGTATGAGATGTGAAGATGAGAACTGCAACTTTGCCGTGGATTTGTAGTTGTAAGAACATACTGAAAAACACCATATAGCGCTTTTTTATTGTTGCGAAATGCGCCATGTAAACAGGTTAATTGAGACTCAGTGATAGCGTGACTCAAGTCAATGACTCGACTCGACTGGAGTCACGTTGAGAAACGATGTTGTGAAGACTCGACTTGAGTCACGTTATTTACTGAATGACACGATTAAATCAAGTCGCAGTCAATGACTCGAGTCAAAGTCATTTTAACAAAATCTCCAATCATCTGCTTGACGAACCCAGTTTCTTTCGTGTCTGTACACAAATAAATGAGTTTTTTTTTGCTTCAGTGATGATAACTGTTGGCGCAAATTTTCTATTTTGACTGTGTCTCCAAGTGTTGTTATGCTACAATTTAAGGATCAGGTGTTCCACCTAACACAGAGGTAGAGCTGCAACTTTGCTTGTCACTGAGGAGCTAGTGGCACAAAATACATTAAACCAGCGGCCCCCAATCCGGCCGGCGGGTTAGATCCGGCCTACGAAGGATTCCAATCCAGCCCGCGAGTTTTCTTATGAATGTTTAGTATTTTAAGAGATTCGTGTAAATAAATTTATGTAAAATGTGATTAGCCTACACAGCAAGCAAAAAGCATTTGTTGTAATTGGGAAATTCATACCAAAAGGCTTCAGAACCCAAAACAAACTTAGCTTTTCGCTTTGATCAAAATCTCAACTACAAAATTTGAAGTGTGTGAAATAAAAATGATTTGCTTACCTAGGTCATTCGTTTGTGATGTTTTTACTTTGCGAAACAACAAAGACAAATAAACGTAAGCATCGATAATTATTAAATTACAGCTCCCCTTTCCGTTGGAAGTTACTGCGTTCAGTTCGGCCCACGGCCGCTGATAAAATCGAGACTTCGGCCCAGGATCCAACAACTTTGGGGACCGCTGCAATAAACACATTGTCGTGGTTTAATGTAGTGTTTGCATATCGTGACCGTGGCAGTCGGCTTCATATTTTACTTTGGGTCTTTTGCAGAGATGAACGGATTTATGTTTTTCAAATCCAAATCCAATGGAAGAATTTTATTTCAAAATCCAATCCAAATCCGAGTACCACATATTGTTCAAATTCAAAATCTTATCACTGTTATTAGGATACGCCTTCTGTAATTCAACGCAAAGATTACAAAAACATNAATAATTTGGAACTAATTCAAGTTAACTTATGCTCTAGCTTCGGCTCAAAAAATTATAACAANTGACAATGCAAAGACTTTAAAGTAGGCCTTTCATTGCTATCAGCGATAAGAAGTTATTTTAGACTCAGCAAAATTGTGTAAGATATCAAACCAGAAGATTAAACAGGCATACAACTCAAACAACTCGTTAGCGCTAGACTACACAATTGAAATAGGGCATAGTTGTTTTAGTTTTGTCATGTTTAAGGATTCTTACAAGATTATTCTGCATTTTTCAGCCTTACTCTGCGTCGGAAGGGGTGGCCAGGGGGGGACAAGGGCTCCCTGGATTTTGAGATTTGACGTTTTTGCGACAAATTTTTCGCAAAAAAGGTTGTTTTCTTAGTTTCGGAGTGGGTAAAATGAAATTTCGCTACTTTTACCCCTCCTACAAAAATATGTCAGGCTACCCTTTGGAAAATCCATTATTGGCCCCTCATTGGAAAAAATCCTTCCGACACCCATGTCAACAATCTCATTAGAGGGAGTACAGCAGTTGTATTGGCCCTTCCCTAGTTTAGTATTGAATTAGTTAAATAAGAATGGAAAAGAGGAAAGCAAACAGGTTTGAGCCCTGAAATGTTGGTATAGTGTTTTAATTTGCACAGCATTCCACATAATTTGGAGAGCTGTGTCATCAACTTTTCAATTTCAGGCTTCAAACTGAGTTATCATCAAGTACAATGCCAAAATAATTTAAGCTACTTTGTTTTGATAATGGTTGATAACAAGGACGGACCCAGGGGGGGCGATTGATGCGATTGACCTCCTAAAACGTAAAAAAGTAGCTTTACTCACCATGATTTTGTACAATTCGGAAAACAACATATCAAAACCAATTCCGAATAATTCTTTGGTCATGTTCGAATTGTCTTATTGCTCGCAATTTATGACCATTCTGATGTTCATTGTTTTGTCACAGCAGGGTTGTAAAGTAGCCTATACTTCATCTCTTTTACAGTAGCGAAGCCGATATGGGACATGACTGTCAATTATTACTGAAATCTCCCCACAAACGTTACTTGGTGACTTGCTGGATCCCCCCTGGTTGATGGCTAATTGAAACATAAAACTGATATTGTTCGGGTTGTTCATGAACATGGAATGATTTTGAAATAATTGATTCATAATTTGTTGGCACGAACCCAGTGACCAATTTTAGCTCATTGTTTCACCTGCGCGGTATGAATTCCGCGCGTTTATTCAGCTGGTGCTGGACGGTTTTAGTTTGTTTTCATCCAAGAGCCAGACTCCAAATTGAATGACTTAAAAGTACTTGTCCGATTAACCTCAAAATTTCAGGTAAGATGCATTTTCACAAGAAGAACATTTGTGAAAAATTACATTGCAAAAGACTAAGCATGTTAAAAGTTACTGCGTTCTACCCTGTAACCACTGAACCCAAATTAGTGCATTGCCAGCCACGCTCAGCAACAATTAGTCCGGTGCGCTGGAAACAGGGTCCGGTTGCTCCATTAAAAAATTACCAACTCGCAAAGTTCTTTATGCAATGAATTCAAATTTTCAGGCAAAATGCATAATAATGAGAGCAACATTCGTAACTTTTGGTTGTAAAAAAATTAGTTTATAAAAAATTATGGTGCTTTTCAGAACAACTGCCCAACTCTGCTGAATAAGATAAAATTTTGTAGCCTAGGTGTGTCTGTAGTAGAGGTGGCCGGAGTCACTTTTTCAGACTCCGACTCCGCTCTTGTTCCAAAATTTTTGAATCCGGATCCGGGTCCGGCAATTTTTCAAATTTGAGAATCCGACTCCTGTTCAGACTCCGGCTACAATCATCAATCCAACTGTAAGTTATCCATGTTTTTGCTTCAGAAATGACCACACAGACTCCTGCTACTGCCGAAATTGAAAAGTGACTCAGGTCCGGGTCCGGTTTTACCTAAATTATTGACTCCGGGACCGGATCCGGGTCCGAAAGAAAAACGCAGAATCCTGCCGGAGTCGACTCCGGTAATTCGGATCCGGTCCCACCTCTGGTCTGTAGTCACGAATCGAAACCACCTAACTCCGACGGTTTTCGTTAGAGTTACTTCAAATTTTCAGAGATGATGCACGTAGGTATAAAGATCGTATGTGGAAATTTCTTTGCTCAATTATGAGTTTAAAAAGTTATCCTTGTACGCCAGAGGTGGCCGCAGTCACTTTTCCAGACTCCGACTCTGCTCCTGTTGCAAAATTTTTGAAACCAGATCCGGGCCCAGATGCGGAAATTTTCAATTTTGAGAATCCGACTCTTGATCAGACTTCGGTTACCATCAATCCAAGCGAAACTTACCTATATTGCTATTTAAGAAATGACCACACAGACTCCTACTACTACCGACAAGTGACTTCGGTTCCGGTTTTTCAAAAATTTTTTACCCCGTGTCCGGGTCTGGAAGAAAAACACAGAATCCTGCCGAAGTCGACTCCGGCACTCTGGATCCATGTCCACCTCTGTTATACACGCAACAACTGTATGGACCTACGTGTTTCGCAAAAAGTGTTGTAGCCCAGCGGTGATGTGCCCGAGTCATTTTTGTCGAGTCAGAGTCATCTAAAATTTCTTTGAGTCGAGGCAGAGTTGACTCTTTCTCAAATGGGTTGGAATTGTTTATTGTGTTTGTTTAAATGTTGAGCCAGGTCTTTCAGCAGCGAAAGAAGTCTGCTCTATTGTGTATCATGTCATCAAAGTTACAGAATTGATTTCATATTCATTGGTCCAATCCCCTTTCTTGACCCATCATTGTTATACTCTACAGACGCTTGATAGCCTTAAGCACAATTCGTCATTATTTATATGTGTAGCCCAGTTCTAATGAATTGTTTGTGTTGTGCACTTGTTTTTCTCCTGGTTTGACACCTTACACGCTATTGCTGAGTTTAACTCAGCATGGGGATGCAGGGGATGCGGTCACATCCCCAATGCTGAAAAATTGGCCACTATTCGGGGAAAAATTTTCAACATATGGGCAAAGTACGCAGCTACATTCACCTGCAAGTGAGGTAGTGCCTATTCTCCCAACTAAAGCAAAATAATGACCAAATCAACTGCAAAATAATTGCGAAAACGGCAAAATAATCTGAGACTATTTTGTTTTTTACACCTGATGGCAAAATAGACACTGCTCTTGAGTGAACTGGAATCGTCGTAATTCCAACAGCCTTCATCAAATTTGGTCCAACTAAAAAAATTCATTGAAGTTTTGTATAAACTTAGAAATATTTGAGTAAATTAGTGCACTTGGGTATGGTTAATAGCTTCAATTAAATCTGGCAAATACGAACAGCTTCATTCAAGTTTGAGCGAAAATAAAAACATTTAAATAAATAGGAAGCATTTGGTTGAAGCCCACCAGTAAAATCAATCAGTCGATCAGTAAAATCAGTAAAATCAGATTTTGACAATTGGCAACAGCTTCATTCAATTGTGGGCAACCTCAAGCAGTCTTGTTCAAAGCTGGGTTAAATAGAATATCTCCATTGACATTTTAGTACATTCAGAAATGACTGGGTGAACTGTAAGAACTCCATTCAAATTTGGATGAAATTAGAATCATTTGGGTAAATTTTAACAATCTCAATGAAATTTTAGCAAATTGGGACAACTTCAATCAAATTTGGTGAAGTTAGAAATGTTTCCATAAATAGGAAAAATTTGGGTAAATTCCAACAGATTAAATCAACTCTGGCCAAATGGCAACAGCTACTTCCAAATTTGGGCCAAGTGGAATATCTTCATTCAATTTTGGGTAACTTCAAACAGTTTAATTTTTTTTGAGAACTTCAAACAGCTTTATTCGATATTTGGGGAAGTCCACCCAGCTTCATTTTAATTTGGGTAATGTAGATCATACAAGTGCTTCATTAAAATTTGCATACAATTAGAAACATTTGGGCAAATTCCTCAATCATATTTGGGTAATTGAAACAGTTTCATTCAAACTTGGATACAATTGGGCAAATTGGAAGAGTTCCTTGGCAAATTGGAAGAGTTACATTCAGATTTGCATACGATTTTGCACACGATTGCATACGCAAATTACAACAGCCCAAATCAAATTTGGGCCAATTGAAACAACCTCATTCATAATTGAGGAGAGTTAGAAACATTTTAAAATTAGGAACATGTAGTGGCAATCAGAACTGTCGCCAGCAAGTCGGCTTTACGTTTGTGCGGAGGCTTGACGTTTGTGCAGGGGCGGCTTGACATTCAAATTAAACAAAAATTCCACTGATTTATAATGCTTCATAATTTGATTTGAGGACGCTGGAGATTTGTTTACGGGTGCTAAGCCCACCAAAACCCCCATGTGGCGACGGGTTTAATGGCAACCCACCGTTACAACTAACCCCAATTTTTTAAACCTCAATTTGTTGATGCTGCAAAGTGAACAACCAAAATGTAGCTGTAGTTGCAAAACGTTTTTTGGTAGTAATGTTGTGTAGCTGTGATATGATACTGTGAAGTTTTCGTGTTTCAAACTTGCTTGATGTTGTGGAGATTTGCAAGTGTGAATGTGTTACCACGAAGTACTCATGAACAGAATTAACTACGTAACTGCAGCGGTAATATGTTGTGTGGTAGTAATATAGCTGTGATTTCATACTGTTTAGGTTTTCATATTTTCCGTTTGATTAATGCAGTGAATTTCATATATTGCATCCTGCCACATTTCAATGTTTCAATTTAATGTTGTAGAGTGAAGTTTTCACACACAGTAGCAACTGTACTATTTATTGCACTGCATAATTCAGTAATTCTGTGCAGTCCAGAAAAGTAGTGCTATTTGTATAAAATAATCTTGTTGAGGTTATAAGTCATTTGTCATTAGAAATGTACATTTATGGGCCTACGCGTTCCTTGGTAGTTGATCATATAAGCTGCAGTATTTGCCTGTATCAGTCCCATAGCCTATTGCTATTTTTCCTTAGCATGCTGTGTTCAGTAAGTCTACATATTTAACTGTCTAAATTCGAGTGTATTTTTGGTTTTCATAATGTGACTTGAGAAGCTGTAAATGTTTAAGTAAGTTGTAGTATTAGAAGTACAACACATTGCGGTGAATATTGCCTAATGTGGCAGGCAAAGCTATATGCTATGTATTAAATTCCCTCCTTCCCCTCTTCTTACTTGAGACTTGACATATCTGCAGCAGTGTAATACTTTAGATCGTAACCTGATATATTACTCCTTTTCCAGATTGACTGCGATTGTGGCTGACACAAATGCACTCATCTGTGTTAGAGAAGAACATATCTTGGCTATTAGGATGATCGTGTTGAAAGAATGAGCGTAGAACATATATAAAAACTGGAAAATGAACATGCTTAACAACACCTTCCACACGTCGTGGCATGAACAACAATTTGGGGGGGATTTCATTGTAACTAGCTAACGTTTTTCAACCAGTAAATATTACTATTGTTCACATGTGGCTACGCAGAATATTGATTGTTATTTGAGGGTGTACAGCTTTTGAACCCCGGTAATTGGCAATTAGGTATGCGGACACCTTGATTTGTTTACAATGGTACATTTTAGCCTGAACATTAAGACTTGCTGTTTATACGTTATTTAAGAAAAACAAGCTCAAATTTGGGCAAAAAAATTTCTTGCATCCCCAAAATATGCACACCCGTACACCTATGGCCACAATGCTGCGCCGCCATGAGCCAACCAAAGAGAGAGTTGAACCGACGATCCTCAGCATAATAGCAATTGCGATTCTCCATTCGGCTAGGTTGACTCACAGTGCTGCTACGAATTCAACACTATATGTGACGTAATCACGTCGCCACATGAACTTAAGCTGATAACAGTGACAGGAAATTGAATTTAAATATGATATGGTTTTCCGGATTTGCATTATTTTTTCAATATAATTTTTGGATTGGATTTGAAAATTTCAAATCATTTTATCTGGAAAAGACCCAAAGTAACGGAAAGAGGCCGACTGCCATGATCACGATATGCAAATACTACATTGAACCTTGATAATGTATCAATACAGCGTATTGTGCGCTGCTGACCCCTCAGTGAAAACCAAAGTCTCCAGTCTACATTTTCAAGCTGGGAACACTTGATCCTAAAAATGTAGCATAACACGACTGGACAGTCAAAACAGAAGATTTGCTCCAATCTTGATCATTTATTAAGCAAAAAAGCTCATTTCTTTATGTGCAAACAAACTGGGTTTGTCCATCAGAGACGCAGAGATTTTATAAAAATGACTCTGACTCGAGTCTCGAATCATTGATTGTGACTCGATTCGAGTCATTCATTCTGTGAAAAATGTGACTCGAGTCGAGTCACTCTTGTTCTCATCGTGACTCGAGTCGAGTCCGAGTCACCGAAAATCGTGACTCGAGTCGAGAGGTGCCATTGAATCGAGTCACGCTATCACTGAGCTTATGCCCAGTAAAATGTTGCTGGATAACAAACCGCATTACTGAAAAAGCTTTTGCTCATGTTTCCTGAATTTTCAAGGATCGTGCGGATAGGTATGGAGAACATTATTGTAAATTTTCATTGCAACCAAATGAGTACGAAAAATGTTATTGTGCGTTACAAAACAACTTTTCGCACCTAATTTTTTGAAAACGTCTTGTAGCTTAGGCCTAGCAAGATGGTTTTCTGCCAAACTTAATGACTCAAAAAGTATTTGGTCAATTGCAAGAATTTTTTAGGATTATTGTGTCTAGGTATGAAGAACATATGTGGAAAATTTAGTTGCAAACAAGCAAGCACGAGAAAAGTTGTGGCGTTGGCATTAATAAGCGTCAATCCGCACCCGGCGCATTTGGTTGAATGACGCATAAATGCGTCTGTGCATTTGAACGTTTGACGCATATATGCGTCAACCAGCTCCGAAAGTGTTAAGCATTGTTTCTAAAATTTTTGCTTTTTCTCTGAGATATGATGATTCATGTCATTGGCATGTAAACCAGTATTGAAGTTGGAGACTTTTACAGAGTCATTAATATACATATGGAATAGTGAAGGCCCAAGGACAGATCCCTGTGGTACACCATATGTTGCATTCAAAAAATAAAATTTATTATATGTTATTTTAGTACACTGAATCCTGTTGTCTAGGTAAGAAGCAAGAAGTTTTAAGGGCGTTCCTTTCACTCCATATAAAAACAGTTTTTCAAGTAGGCCTACGATAATAAATTAGGATAAACACAGTCAAAGGCTTTGTTCAAGTCTACAAACAGGGTACATGTTATTACTTATTAGGTTTTTATCTTTATTACAAATCATGTCATCATAAATGGCAGCAATTGCTAATTCAGTAGAATGGTTGGTGCGGAAGTTATATTGCTGTAGGTTCAGTATGCAGTATACAAACTGGTAACAAAAAAGTAGGCTACAATCTGCTGTAAATTAGTTTTTCAAAAACTTTAGAGCGAGTTGGTAGTTTGGATATGGACCTGTATTCTTTAGGAAATTTGGAGTTGTTATTTCAAGAATGGATGCAGGCCAATTTCAGCAATTTTCAAAATATTGGGAAATTCACTTTTTGCCATATATTGCCAATTGTGGAGGAAATACATAGGCTACAGGCTAGGATGAAGCGTTTACGTGCTGCATACAATAATGCCTATGGAAACATGCATAGCCTATCCAGAAATGTAAGTGTTTGCCCACAACAAGTTAGCCATCGTGTCACGACTTTTGATACCTTATTGAAGAATAATCTTTATCGCTTCCTGCAACGTAGTGCATCTTAATCTCACTTTTCATCCGATCTCTTCAAATGTCAGATGCTTTTTACAAATCATCGTTTTCTCACTTATTTAACGCTCCTGCATAACGGTGGCTAACTGCTATAGTTGTTGATGCGCTGTACCAGTGTACACATTTCATCAGTATTGTTTTTCCATAACAACGAAAATCCTCACGTGCGCTGTTTTACAATTCAGGAAAAGTAATTGGATGCTTGTAAACTTAGGATAGTTTATTTGGCTGGCGATCTCATGATATATGCGTGCAAAGCATCTGAAACTTTGATCGGAACAGTTTGCACACCTCTGTGCGCCACTGTGCACCCCGTCTGAATTATCTTTCATTTTTTTTCTTTTTGTTAACGGTTAACTGTTGACCTTAAAATTTTGATTCTAGAATGCTTTTATTTCTCTCGCACTACCGGATCCCTTTTTGATCAATTATGATGGGTGTATGACTCTACAGGGTCACGAGTCGAGTCACTGTAGCGCTGTGTTTGGGTGCTGTTAAATTGTTTTGCTCCTACCAGTGTGATCTTGTGCAAACACCTATTCTGTAATGCGATTTTGGCTATCAATTTTTTGTGCTCTTACACTGTTTGATCCCATGGTTTGAGTGTGCCTATGATATGGACCGTATGCCTGAAATACAGGCCCGTCACCAGCGGGGAGGTCTGCGGTGCTATCCCCCCCATTTAAATTGGTGCCCCCATTTCATGTTTGCCTCAATATTGTATTTAAAAAATGTGACCGCCCATGTGGATTTTGGCCCCCCCTGATGCGAAATCCTGGCGATGGCCCTCCTGAAATAAAGTGTTATTATTATTTTATTGATCCTAAATTTTTCTGGATTAGCAGTCCAGATCAAATCCCAATCCAAATAAATTCGTTATAAGCAGGATTTAGTTCAGCTCAATGTTGATTTTGTCCTAGAGCTGCTGTCCCACGCCACTGAGGAGGACAGTGGGCTTGGAAATAAATGAATAGTTGATGACTAGAACTGAGTACAAGGTTTTGCAAAAGATTTCAACTGACATGTTTCAGGTCTACTGAAGTCTAAAAGAATCGTTTATCGGATTGAGGCTGGATTTTGAAATAAAATTGTTGGAATTGTTTTAAAAATTAAATCCGTTCACAGGTCAGCAACCACGGGAGGGGCAACTGAACAATTGTCGCCTCTCTTCATTTTCAAACATGTTTAGTTGTTACGTACAACAACAAGTTGCAATCATTTTTCATTCCCCAAAACTATCAGCTGGTTGCAACCCTGTCCGTTCATCTCTACTGGACAGGATCCAGCAAAGGACCATTGCTCATTTTTTCAGTATAGCCCGACCGGGAATCGAACTCAGCCTACAAGCTTTGGTAGCACGTACTCAACCAACTCTACTTCTTGATTCTTAATTGATAAAGTATTCTTGTTAATGGACTGACTGCCCAGCAGTTAGCAAATTCCTTTTAGCACATGTTTTGCCAATCTATCTTTGCCGCTCTTGTTGGACCGCTTGAGCAGTTTGTTTACGTTTTGAATCATTGTTGTCATGACCAAACGCTACAATTACTTTTTTAATGTGGAGTGATGCCTGACTAGCATTTTTGCATCACGATGAGCAGCAAATAAGCAATTCGCTGTGTCGTACGTTACTGCGTACGTACAGTAAGTATTGTATCAAATCAATGCATTTTTGGGTTCCCAGCAAATATTTTCTCCGATTTGGGGATGTGATCGTGAATATACGTTATGTCAAATTGCATTTTTTGGAAAAGACAGTGTAGCCTATGAATGATCGCCGAATTTTTTACAATTTTTGAAACAATTTGAATGTTTCCAGTTTTACTTTTAGCTACTACTAAGCTACCAGCCAGCTCTTCAAAGTAGCCTGACAACAAAGGCAGAGCAACGAATACAAATATAGTTAAGTAAAAGGAAGCAAGGGTACACAAACGTTGAATCATACTTACAACACTTGTTGGATTCATCTACGTATGATAAAACACAGATGATCGATGATGATCATGATGGCGGGCAAGCGTTGTTCAGTTGTTGAGGGATACTGTATACCAGGCTACAGATAATCAACAATTTAGTGAGTCATGCCCACTAGGTGAGAGAAGTAAGTGACAATGGAGGTTATGAAGCAGAAACTTATGCAGCAACCATGACATTACACTTACAGAACAGAGGCATAGCAGAGGCAAAAAATAATTTTTATGGCAGTGGCTATCTTGCAGATCCATTTCATTTTTGAAAAATTATTCATCTGCTACTTGTCATGCTACACTAAGTTAACTAATGCATGATGAGTGCGCGCTAGAATAGACTGCACTACGCTTGCTAGTAGTATCATAATAAGCCCTAAGCCTAAACCCTAAAACTAAACCTAAAACTTAAATCTTAAACCCTAAATCCTAAGCTTACACCTTATGAACCTAAACCCTAAACCTAAACCCTAAACCTACACCCTATGAACCTAAACCCTAAGGAAGTGGTTACGGAACTGCATCACATGACGTGGTTCGAATAAAACACTGAGTTTGTCACTCAAGCGGCACCGTCATGATACGATAGCGTTTATGTATGCTAAACCAATGGTATTTGGTTTGGATCTCATCTTGGCAACTTCCATTTTGGTAGTAGTGCTTGCACGTTTCAATTCATGGGACCAGTTTTTCTATACTTTTTTCAAAAGTTTAAGGGTTAGGGTTAGCATTAGGGTTATTGTTAGGGTTACGGTTAAGGTTACCATTTATGTTTAGGGTTTACCTTTTACATTTAGTACATTGTTACCAAGCCTACTACACTCTCGTCATGCATTACTTAACTGTCACGTTACAGGTGGCGGTCTAATAAGGTTTCAAATATGAAGATCCACAGGCAGTTCTGTAGCCACTACCAAACCCTAAACCTAAAACCTGAACCAATGGTAGGAAACCTGCTGCCTACTTGAACATTTGATATGGCCCGCATCAGAATTTTCGTTACCCAAGTTAGAGTACAACATCACGTCAAAATGAGGCTCCATGATAAGCAAGTGCTTAGATAATAAGTCAAGAGAAGTCACTTTCCTTCTAGTTAGGTAATGGTAGAATGTTAAGAAAAAATTAATTGATTTTGTTGCCTGACAGCGATAATGCACAATTCATGTAGTCTGTGATAGTAAATAAGTTCCCCACCCTTGCCTTAAACCCTAAAGCAAGGTTTTCTCTAACCTGCAACCCTAAAGCAAGGTTTCCTTAAACCCAACTTTTCTCTAACCTGTACCCTTTTAGGAGCATGGAAATTTTTGAAAAGGTATTTTATCATGATTAATCATAGATATATTTACAGTAGTAATAAGCATATAATCATTTTTGAAAATAATATTTACTGATATTTGAATATGTTTGGAAATGAATTATGTATGAAACTTTTCCCTTTTATTGATAGCCCTAAATGTACCCCTTTAGAGAAGCAAATGTACCCCTTCGGATATATTATCCCACGTTGGGAACCCTTGCCCTAAACCTAAACCATGAAACTAAAACCTAAATCATAAACAAAAGTTTTGGAAACTTTTTGAAAAAGCAAGTAAACACCAGTTCCATGAAAAGTGTAACCACTATTACCAAAGTGAAAGCCGAATGGTGAGAGCCAAACCAAAAACCACTTGCACAGCAGATGCCTTTCTTCGACTACTTCAGGATGTCACTAGTATGATGAACTTAGCATTTTATTCAAACTGAGTCACATGACCAGTGGCAGACAAATAATTTTTCAAAAATGAAGGTCCACTGGCAGAAGTATAGCCACTTCCAATTTTTATCAACAAAGACCTAGATCAGTGGTTCTCAAACTTTCATGGTTTGTGGCCCTCTTCTAAAGACCCTCAACACTTGTGGCTCCCTGCTCATCAATAGGATTTTGAAATATCACAGCAGAGCTATTTAATAAAGGCCTCTGCTTATGGCCCTGGAGAACCGCTCTGTGGCCTGGGGGTGTAAGAGCTCCATTTGAAAAACCCTGACCTACTAGATCATGTGAAACTAACACAATTCCGCTTGGACCATTTACGGAGACACCACAGTCATTAGTATGTTCTGCAAGACACATTAATACCTGAATGAGGTTGATTGAAGAGAAAAGGATGAAAACAGATTATAAAAGGTGTAACAAAAAATAATAATCCAAAGTGTTAGGTATATAAAAACAAAACATGGTTAGTTGATGAGTGAACACTGACAATTTTCCACACTTTGACTTTAAAAGACTTACGGGCGTAGGAATTTGAGTGAATCAGGGTCATTATCCATGAGATCCTGGGGTGAACATCACTCCATTTGTCCAAACGCCCAGTATTGCAGCAAGGGTGTTCTTTAATAGTGTAAATGTAAGCTTTGTTCTAATGCAGGTCATAATAGATGCGTAGGGCTCTCTCTCCCTGTGACAGATGCATAGCCCTAATCTGAAGTAACCTACAACGTAACATAGTTAGTGGTTCTTAAACTTTTTTCATTGCGATGCCTTTGGAAAAGTTTGATGGACCTGCGATGCACCAGAAACAAGAATTTATTAATAAAGACGCATATAATCGTCAAAGTTTTATTTAGGCGTATGCATCATTTACAGTAATGTGATATGTGGGCTTGCTAATTTTTACTAGCTAGTCGAAATCTTGCAAGAATTTGCGAAACTGCCACATGTATTTCACTCTCATAGTTTGCTTGTGATCAATATTTGGTTTAATCATGGCGATGGCAGAAAGTTCTACTTAGCACAATTACAACATAGTAAAAGGGATAATCATTCATAGCGGTTCTTTCTGGATATTCATCATTCAATGAAATCTAAAAATGTTGGTTTTTCTGAATTAAACTTTCTCTTCAGGGAAGCATCACAAATAAGGTCAATGGTCTTTTTCTTGTTAGGGTAAACGATGGGATAGGCGGATTGAAAGGATCACATTTATCCATTCATAGTTTGAATTGTATGGAAAGTAATGAGCATATTATGACTCAAGCTTAAATAGACGTTGCAAAAATATGCTTTGTAAATTTGAAGGCAGCATCTTACATTTATTTTCAAACCAATCATTAGATAGTGGTACAAAGTCTAATTTCCGGGCCACTCTTATTTCCATACTTACAAGATCGATTGCAGTAAGCAAGTATTAGTTCTTTAGAAATGGTGTGAAGCTTTTAAGACTTACCAATTCTGTGTGCAACTTAGCAGGATGCTTATAAACCCTTTGTTGGGAGTTGTGTGAATTGTGAAATGGTGGAAAATTGCTTGTTCAGATCATTTACCTTCTGCGATAAAAATACCTGGTTTTATTCATAAGTTACGGATGTGATGATGTTAAATGACGTTGAAGCTTGTTTGGTAACATGCTTTCCTTGGTCAACACCTTGCTGCAAACAACACACTGAGGGTTTTCCTATCCTTTCTGCAAAATAAATATGAACCCAACATCTAAATAACTATTGTCATACTTATGAGATTTTTTTTAGGCCTGTCATTTTCAATCGCAGATATATGTTTATGTTACAACATTAGTTTCCTGTTTACAGCGACTTTATAACTGACTACTGTAACTTTCATTAATCTGAGGCAAAGTAAGTTGAAATGTGTACAATGCATTGATCTGTAAACAATGACAGTTACGTGAACATGAGATAGTAAATAAGCTATCTACTGTCAGCATGATTGCAATTAAACAACAACTGTTTGGTGAAGTTAAAAGTGTGCACTGAATTTTGCTCTTGGCGAAGTTAAAAGTCTGCACTGAATTTTGTTCTTATTAGCTCATTGAATAAACTGCACTGAGTTTACATTTGTGTGATGCACTTGGAAAATTAAAACGACGCACCAGGGTGTTGTGACACATAATTGATAACAATGGGCTTAACACACATATTCATCCATTAATACAAGAAAAAGATAATGCCATATAGGCCTATCCTATATTTATCATTGTTTGTACAGTTGTTGCAGATTATATTATTCTAGGGACTATTGTCCTCAGCTCTATTGTGCATCTTACTCAAGATGACTATTTAAGCAAAGGGAAGTAACAGCAAATAATAATATGATGGACTTCAAGGATTGTGCCATAGTTTATACACTACAGTAGTAGACATTCTTCATTAATAATTTCTTGAAGCTCTCATCAACGGTTTCAGTTGGTATTTATCATGTGAGAAATTTGGTTGACAACCTAGATGAGTACCCTTGTTGTCTGCTTTTCCTTTGACGAAGGTATCAACTCAATTGAAACATGTGTTGCAGTTTGCTTTTAATTTAAAGGAACTGCTTGTTGGTTACATGTTGGTTGCTCCTATTAGTTTGTTTGTTAAATTTTTCGATCAAATTGCAGAACAATACTAATTAAGAAAATAGCAGAAAAATCATGTCAGTAGGCTTGTTACGATGCATGACAACAAATATATGCATGAAAGCTGTCATTGGTGAATATTTGCAAAGTTAGGCAGTGTCTATTTTGTTATCATCAGCACAAACACTATTGCAGCTATTTTGCCATTCGCTGATTGGTTCAACTGTTAATGTGACAAGAATAATACTAGTAGATTACTGTATCGTTCTTGTCATGTGACCTTAATCCCTAAACTTAAACCATAACCCCAAAGCCCAACAAAAATGTAAACCTGTGTCTGGTTTTTGAAACCTATTAAAAACATACCTAGAAAGTGCTTCTACCAAAAGTGTTATCTCTTCTAGCAAAGCCAAAACAACAATGCTGAGAGCTGAACCAATGACCATTTACACAGTAGGAACAGGCACTTCTTATGTGACCAGGTTTGCCGTACTGCTAGTGTCACAAACTCAGCTTTATATGTGGCAAAAGCTAGATACAGTTTCAATGGCAAAATAGCATACTAGGTTCATTCAAATTCACCTGATTTACTGAACAATTTATCTTTTGTTTGAAAGTTTTCTCCAATGGGAACTGTCCATAGATTGGAATTCAAATCCAATGTTCTAATGCAAATCCTTTGATTCAAAAAACATTGAATCTGATATAATTTATACTTTTAAGAATACTTTATTGCTGAGGGTAGCTCAGACTATAATGGATGAGCCCGAATAAACCTCGGCATACCAGGCTCATTCAGATTAGTTATGGAAAATGTATCGTTCATTTGATATTATTCTCAAATGGCAGCTGTCTATTAGAATTCAAATCCAATGTTTTATGCAAAACCATTACTTCAAAAACCATTCATTCTGATACGAATTATATTTTTAAAAATACTTCATTGCAAAGGGCAGCTCAGGCTCCAATGGGTAGCTTTGAGCGAACGAAGTCAAGAGAACACCCATTACGAACGATAATTTTTTATTAAAGTCACCTGCAACATGAATGTTGTGGCGATGTGATTGCACCACATATAACGTTGAATTCGTAGCAGCCACAGAAGAGTGAACCTAGTCAAGTTGGGAATCTCTGTTGCTGTTATGCTGAGGTTCGTAGGTGTGACTTTAGTTGGCTCAGGGCGACGCAGCAATATGGCTGCAACAACACCAAAGGCCAGACATGGAATGAAAATATATGNACAGTGACAATACCCAATGAAAGGACCCTGGTTTAACAACTTCAATAAGTGAAGTGAGTGGTGGCACAAATATACATAGCAAACAAGCTCACGTTCTACAGTATAAATCGTAATAGAAGACTCAGGCGTAGCCCGAGTCGCCACTGACATACGTAGTGTGGGATACAGCTATGGCTTCCTAGAAATTCGGCAAGCTTTCTGTGATGTGGCCATGCACCTGTATGATTACCATATTCTATTCCCACCTTGTTCTTCTGTGATGCAACAATATACTGTATAGTCTACTGTATTTATGATGATTCAATTGCACTTGCAACCAGGGGTGTAGTGCTAAAAAAAGATGTGTGGGAATGCCATTCCCAACTCTGATTTAGGTTAAAGCCAAACTCTGACATCAAATATCACTCAGATACCCTCACACACAAAAAGTTTCTTTAGTTCTTGCAATCCACTCAGGCAAGGTGTAAACCCACTTCGCAACAGCTTGAAAACTTCAAGACCAATTACTCCTCTAAAACAAAGATAGCAGAGTTGCAATAAATGCAAACAATCAAACGAAGTGTGGAGTACATAAATGATATTGTTGATGTCACAAATAGTGATTACACAACCATGTTATGGTGCTATACTTGAATTGACTTGTCATTTATTCATTTATGCTGCTCCAGGTGCTAATCTAGAAATTGAAATGGAAAACCTAAATATCTTCAAGTAACGTTAATAGTGCAAAAGGTGTAGGAACGCGTTCCCACAACACAGAAGGTATGTGAACATCGTTTCCACCCAACTACATCCCTGCTTGCAACACGCTCTTGTTGAATGTGAGACTAAGTTTTTAAATGCAGCTTGGCTTAGCAGCTACAGGCCACCATATGACATAGACTTTTCTGAAGCTATCAGCTGAAATGTGGTTGGAGAACAATCTGTAGGAACAGTTTCATGCAGGTTTCCTTCATTTGAAGCTGAGTTGGGCTTTTGGAACTATGTTTTTTTCCAGGTGGAAAAGGCACTGTGTCTGAGTTATTTTTCACTACACTGTTAAAGGCTGTAAACTCACAAATTTATGAACTTCTAATCGTCTTACTTTACATTAAATAATTCGTTAATTTTTGTGAAAATTGTAATTTTGTGGACAACTTGTCACTCTGATTGTCATGCAACATGTGGAAATTCTCACAGAATATCGGACTCCCGTCGTGGAAAAATGAGATTGTTACGTAACAGTTGCGATAAATTTTCAGTAGAAGCAGCTAAGTTTGCTGGCGGTACCAAAAAATAATAGTTACACAAAAAAATAAGGCACAATGGCAGTGAAAAACTCGTAGAGTAACCACATTGTTCCAAGTGCTTCGACTTACTTCATCCATATAGTTCGTATGCTTGGACCAACATTGCATTTACTTCATGAGTTTCTTGCTGACATTTTGTCTTGTTCTGGGTGGATAACTGTATTCTTTTCCGTTCCCATCACCCAGCCTAGCTGCTTCTATTGAAAATTTGTCACTTTTGTTACGTAACAGTCCCATTGTTTCAATAAGATCGCCGTTCATCGCTTTAGCTTGAGCTAAGCCAGCCTAGCCTTGTATTGTTTCGTAGCTATATGACTATTTAACGGCCAAAGAAAATAACAATCAAAACATAACATTTGAGAAATGACCGTTTACTTAGCAATGGCACAGTGAAAGATCTTGTGATCACCTGGTCTAACTGCACCATCTACACATTTAAAACTAGCATCGCTGAGTTTGTTGCCAACCCCCTTTGATTATTTCTAGTTGCACCACTGGTCACCTCTATAGTGATCTACAACAGTTGCTGTTCTTATCTGAACTACATGGTTTACTACTTTTAATTATAATTTGTACTTAATGAAGATTTTAAAAGAAAAGCTACCAATTTAATGAATATTTTTGTTGAATTTTTTCCACACTAATGACGTATCAATATTTGTAATGCCTTATCAAAAATTCATAACAATTATTTCTAGTATGATGCAATAGGAAAACCATCATAATAAGGGTTAGATTAGTCAATTTTTCAAAACATAGTATCAACCAAAAATATATATATTTTTAATCATCAGAAAATTTGCAGACAATTTTATTCATTATAATGAACATAACAATTAACAAGTCAAGATACATGCAACAAAGCAGGCATCCAGTGGCTGAAAATAATGAAATTGATAGGCTATTTCATTGCATATAACAAACAATTTGCTAATTGCTATGTAGTTTAATCTATAACTTGTTTTAGATCAGTGGTTTTTAACCTGGGGGTCGTTTGCCAAGTTTTTTAGGGGTCATGACAGCTTCTGATAAACATATTCATAATTACTTCTAAGATTTTATATTTTGTATATGGAACCACTTTCTGTCGTAGCCCAAATAATATGATCACCTGGAAAAAATGATAGCCTGCTTTTTCATTCAAAACTGTTTAAAGCAGGCATTCTCAATTCATTTTGAAGCCTGCACCCCATTCGGAAGGAAAAATCATTTTTGCACCATTTGATGTATTGTTTTTTGTATTATCAGTCGCAAAACTCCTTAAAACAAGAAATTAAACAAATAATTTTAAACTGGGTCGGTAATGTAATTTTAGCTACAGTTTGGCAGAGAAGTTCGCACCCCAAGAAGTCCCTTCTCACACCCCCTGGGGATGCGAGCACCTCCAATTGAGAACCGCTGGTTTAAAGTATGATTATAACCATCACAGTACTGTTGCGTTTGACAACGCACAAATAACTTTGTGACGTAGGAATGCGTTTGTAAATCACCTATCTCAACATGGTAGCTAACTTGAGGGTTATTCTAGTTTTCAATGAGTTGTGCTATGGAGCGATTTGTATGTGGCCCAGGTCTCTCTCACTGACACTGCCATATGCATCCATTTAATAAATGAGTCTTTGTTCAACATAGTGATATTGTATGTTATTTTTTAGTCATTGTGATTTTCCATTGTGCAAACACAAATGCAGTTATGTTTGGTTGAAAACCACTGGAAATTTTCAGTAGGGGATTGCTGGGTTAAATTGCTGCATAAAAAAGGTGGAAAACCACTGCTCTAGATAAATATTTTTATTCAGACCTGCACTACAGTTAAAAATGTTATTGTAAACATAAGCACATAGTGACCCATAACCAAATCGTAACGTAGTTAACAGTGACATACCAACAAACACATGAACAATTACATGTTTGCAATTTATCGTGATGAACTGTTTCATTTTTTGAGAAATGGTATTGGTTTATAAGTGATGATAAGCAGTCAAGGAATACTGTAGTCCAGTTCAGGTTGAAACAAACAAATACAAGATGATCAGTAGCTTGTGTGTCAAAATATTAATCACAGCAAAACAGAAAATGGAAGCAAGCAACATATAAGGATTTGATAAATGTACAGATAAAGAAGTAAGATGTGCACATATGTAAGAGAAGTAAGTGATGATGCAGGTTAGGAAGCAGAAAGCCATGCAACAGCCTTGATAATATGAGGATGTAGTGGAAGCACATGACATATTGCAAAAGCAATTCTGAACAGCACAGACCTTGATGAAATACCACAGTTACCCATAAAGATAGCAAGAGACATGGGAAACCCTAAGAAGATGGAAAAACAAGGGCATTGGTAATATCAGCCAGAAGCATCAGATATCGCAACAGTTTTACAAAATATTGATGAGTGAACAAAAAATAATGTAATTGCACAAAGTTTATGAACAGTGACCAGTAATTTGTGTTCAAGACAACATTATTTCAAATCTTAGCACTGCATGGTGCAAAAACTCGTGAATTATTGTCTAATTACATCGTACCTGAAGTTGTTACACATTACCAATACTATCATGTCAAATGATTTCTGCTTTCAAGATCCAAAATCTTATTGAAAACTGAAAACTGCCATATGTAATATTGTGTGTGGTATGATATCCATATAGAATGTTTTTGCTTTGTACTGGGCAATAACTTCATTTCTATAGGTATGCACTGAAAATGCCTGTTGAATGAACAACATGTTGCGAATGTACATGTGGAGGAAAGCTTTTTTCAAGGACATAGAAATCAGTGAAATTATGTAGGAATGCTACAATGCATTTCAAAGTCCATCCTGGCCTGCTAAAGAAGCTGGTGTTTATGTGATGTTGGTGCTAGCTGGACTAGACCACAAGGTGCCAATTTGCATATTTATGTGGTATAGCTCCAAATTACCCCCAAAACCCAAGAAATTTGCTTTCATATAATGGTGACATTCAGCACAGAATTTTGTCATATTTTTAGTTTCACTGTATATTTCGTGTATGTCTGCAGACCTGCAATCATCACCAAAACAAAGGTTGAACCTCTTGTTGAGATTTTGTCATCATCTTGTTTTTTTTTACAGGGCTGTGGAGCCAGAACTCAGATTTTGGGCTCCAAGTATCTAAATTTTTGGCTCCAGCTTGGAATGATTTGGTTCATTAAAAACTCACAACTATTGTTTTATTTGTACAACACGCTCGCCCAACAAACTATGTCTGTTGAACACTAACTTAAATTTTAGGCTCTAGTTCTGGCTCCACCATCGGAAATTTTTTGACCCATCCAAAATTGCTTGGGCTCTAGCTCCACAGTCCTGGTTGGTGGCATATATAAAAAGTTTGAGAAGTTTTATTGGCAGTTATCCATTTTTTAGTACGATTCTTTTTTATCTAAAATAAAAGTTTGCATTTTTGTTTGAGGAAAAGCTTTTGATACCTTTTTGATAGGCAAGGGAAGTGAAAAAGTTCAATGTTGCAAAGGATTGCATAAGATAAAGGCTTTACCATAATACTCAAAGCTGAAAAATTGTAGTGTTTAAACACATTACAAAATATTGGATGTTTTATTTCATCTGACAAACAATATAGTTCACCTGTTTTCTGCACTGAAACTGAGTGTAGACAACTCATAAAAAATGATTTATATGTTGGTATTTTTCAACAACTTACTACAGTGCTCATGATTTAGTTTGTCAAATAAACATACTGTAATGGATTTTGATGATGATCAAGGTTTTACACCTGTTCAACGGGTAGAGTGCCAATATTGTGGAAGAAAATTTGCTTTTGAAAGCATTGCTCGTCACACTCAGATATGTCAGAAAACATCAAAGAAACGTGCAGTGTTTGATTCAAGCAAACAGCGAAGTGTTGCTGAGAGTGGAGTCAAAGGAAAGCCCAGTCAGCGAGGTTTAGGTAAACCTGGAAGAACCTTGGGTACCCAAGGAAGTAAATCAAACTGGCGTCTAAAGCACGAAGAATTCATTAACACTGTCCGAGCAGCTCGTGAATCAACTGCTGCTATCAAACAAGGACGAAAGCCACCCCCACCTGTTCCTGCTGCAGTAAATCCTGACTATGTACAATGTCCCCATTGTCTTCGGCGTTTCAATGAGACTGCTGCTGAGCGTCACATCCCATTTTGTGCTGAACAACATAAGCGTATGTCAAATAAGAAATTATCTGCACCTACATCAGGCTTGGCAGCTCAAGCAGCTGCCAGGGCTGCTGCTAGACAATATCGGCCTCCTTCTTTACGACCTGGTGGATCACGAAAGTCTGATGGAGTTGAAATATCCAAATCTGCTCCACCTCAGTCCACTCGTTCTAGACACAACAACAGTCCATCAACAAACACCAGATTTGCAAAGGAACATGGCAGAAATCAATATACATCTCCTTCATTTTCAAATGAGCTAGATAAACTTACCCAACGCAAAGGATCTGCTAATGCAAAGCGACAACATATCCCTGAGTGGGATTCCACTGTTGAGCCTTCATCGTATAATTTGGTTGCTCGATCAAAAACTGGTCTGAAGCCAGTATCTACTATACCAGTGGAAAGTGGAAAATCTGCTACACAGCGTGCTTCACCTCATTGCAACCAAAATGATTCTAAACCGGTGGTGAGGAAGTTTGCTGGTAAAAGTGGGAAATCTGTGAAAACAAATGGTATTAGGACTGGTTTGCCTATGAAAGCATTTCAAGACTGGTCTTCAGAAGACTTTCACCATGATGCTGGCCATGGTGACAATGATTATAAAAGAGATGTTTACCAGTCACATGTTGATAAGCATTCTGGCCGACAGCATCAAACCATTAATGATGATAAAGAAAAACGTGGTGCATACAGGGGTGATTATTCAGTGAACACATTTACCAAAAAATCCTTGAAAAACAGTGGACTAAATGGAAAGCAATATGACTGGTTACAAGCACTTTCAGATGACCATAAATATACATCGCACTCTAGTTTTAATGTCACATCTCAATCCCAATTATCTCGTTTTTGTCATGAGTGTGGTGCAAGATACCCAATTGCCAATGCAAAATTTTGCTGTGAATGTGGAGTGAAACGTCTAGCATTGTCTTAAGAATATATAACTAAACTCAATGTCTAATGTAATGATGCACTTGTTGCTGATAAACGAATGATGTTGGTAAGATCATAAGAAATACTTTCTGAAATTTTAAATCCTGTTTGTGTATGCATTTTTGTACATGAATGTATAGTGATAGCTTTATTTTTCTATGTAATTTTTTTCTTATACGGATGAAGTAAAAATTACATTCAAAAGGTTTTGAAAGTCAACACTATCATTTACTAGTGTTGAAATACATTGCTTTTTTGTATAAGCTATTATGCTGTTTAGCATAAGAAGTACTGTATGTTGGCAGTAATTTCACTTAAGAAATACTAATGAAGAACAGAAAATTACATATTTCCTGACTTTCATAGTTCATTGAAAAAACCTGTTCAACTGTGGCATTTGTAGAAAATGAAGGGTGCTGCACATTTGGTTTGCAGCTCACATGTTCAATTACATGTGAGGTGCTTCTATTGAATATTTTTTCCTGAATGGTTATGTGGTGAATTGCAATTTGTTTTCATTATAATTCACAGATTTTTAAGGAAACTGGAGTTGTACAAAATTAAGTTAGCAAAAGTGGTTTTGTTCCTACTAAATTGTTAAAAGGAATGCAATGGCAAGATTTGTATGGCAATGTTGCTTCAGTGTTGTGATTTTTATGAATCCTGTTAGTTTTTATCAAAAATTTATGATTAAAGATAAATGTAGTTTTGAAAAAAAGAAAAAATCATCTGAACCTGACATACTAGAAAGTTGCAAGGTAGTTCACTTTTTGGTGGCAGGTTTTAAAGGCTACTACTACCTTTTCATTTGCAATGCTATCAGTTGGCCCATGCCCATTCACAGTTAAGCAGGCAGGGTTGCTGTCAGCAGTCATATGTTTTTTACCCTGAATTATAAAACATGCATAATGAGGTGGCGATATTCTCTCAACAAAATTTAAAAAAACACAAAGGTTACTTCGATACAGATCAACGCAATTGTTAACACTATGGCATATATTTTGGTTGTTACAGTGTGGTTATTTGAGGTTAAACCACACTTTACCATTGGCCTTAGGAGAAAGATGTATCCTTCAAATTTACACTGTTAAAAACAAAGTTGGAGACAATAGTGTATGTTGATTATCTTACTATCAACTCCGATTTTGGCATACAGTTTTTTGGGTTCAAAATTTTTCATATCA